>JAABUX010000481.1_pt1 | contig 68330 bp, 68 predicted proteins | sample 5561851 | NCBI WGS metagenome assembly JAABUX01 (sample SAMN10711883, study PRJNA513361) | rock metagenome | isolation source: Antarctica rocks | place: Antarctica: Victoria Land, Richard Nunatak red sandstone | collected 2016-01-03
ATGGTCTCAAACCCTTCCCAGATGACGAGGAGCACGAGGAATAGGCCGAGCAGGCCCGCGAAGGTTGTCATGCTCTGTTAATGCGCCGGAGCGCAGACAGGTTCCTGCTGCCGCTATCCGGGGGCAAAGCGGTGCGGGCAAGATTTAACCTTTCCTTAACAAAGAACGGGGCACTTTTATGTCACACTGTCCGTAAGACTTCGTACAGAAGGAGCACCTATGGCAGTCACAGAGCCGACCTCACACCGAACAAAGCATCCCGCCCCGCAGCCGAATCCGCCACCGACTCCACCGCCGAACCCAAGCCCGATCAAGCATGTCGTGATCATCTTCAAAGAGAATCACTCCTTTGACAACTACTTCGGCACCTTCCCCGGCGCGGACGGGGACGCGACGCTGGCGCACGCGCCCAACCCGCCGCTGTCGGACCATAGCCACACGCATCAATCGTGGCTGAACCGCAACGTCAACCCCGTCAAGCAGCAGTATCGTGAGGCGGACCTCCCCGCCTACTTCGCGTATGCGCGGCAGTTCACGCTCTGCGACCGCTACTTCACCGATGTCGCGGGGCCGTCCACGCCCAACCACCTCATGGCGATCGCCGCCGCGTCGCCGATCATCAACAACCCGAGCGCGCACGATCCCCCTAATCTGCATCCGCCGTTCGACCTGCCCTCGCTGCCGGCCAGCCTCCAGGCCGCCAAGCTGGCCTGGCGGCATTACGGCGGCTATGCCTTTCGATACATCAAAGCGCTGCACGGGCATGGCTCGGCCGTCACGTCGGAGCAGTTCGCCAGGGATGCGGCGGCGGGGAGTCTGCCCGCTGTTTCCTGGGTCTTTGCGCCCGAAATCAGCCACGACACGAACCCCCTCAGCGAGCACCCGAAGGGCAACGTCACCGACGGCATGAATTGGACGGTACAGCAGGTGGATGCCGTCGTCCAGGGCGGGCTGTGGCCGCAGACGGCCATCTTTATCACCTGGGACGATTGGGGCGGCTGGTTCGACCATGTGGACCCGCCCAACGTCGAGCAGTGGACGGACGGGACACAGTTCCGGTACGGCTCGCGCGTTGGCTGCCTGGTCCTCAGCCCCTACGCCAAGAAGGGGCACATCTCTCACACGCTGGTTTCGCATGTCAGCCTGCTCAAGTTCTGCGAGACGACGTTCGGCCTAGCGCCGCTGAACGCCCGCGACGCCGCAGCGGACGGCATGACGGACTGCTTCGACTTCACCCAGACGCCGCTCGGCCCGCCCTCCGCGACTTAGGCCCGCAGTGCGGATCAGGGGACAGCCCCCGGACGGTTCCGTCCGGGGGCTGTTTTTCTGCGGGGCAATCGGATATGGAGGGCAGGCACGGAGGGAAGGAGGGCAGGCACGGGGGCCTGCCCCTACGCGCCCCGCCATTGGTCGTGCGCGCCCCGCCATTGGTCGTGATTGGTAGAGGCAACCCCCTGTGGTTGCCCTCTTTCCTCTCCGTGCCTGTCCTTCATAATGCAATTGCCCTGCCCTGTCTATTGGCCGCCTTGACACCCTCTCCCTCCCTCGGCTACAATAACGAACACATTATGAGCATTCTGACGGTGACTAATCTCGAAAAAAGCTACGGGACGGACCTGCTGTTCCAGGAAGTCAATTTCAGCATCGCAGCGGGGCAGAAGCTGGGGCTGGTTGGGCGCAACGGCTGCGGCAAGACGACGCTGCTGCGGATACTGCTGGGGCAGGAGCTGCCGGACGCGGGCAAGGCCGCGCTGGCAGCCGGGCGCAGCCTGGGCTATCTGCGGCAGGAGGCGCCGGTCCATCCCGAACACACCATCTTGGAAGAGGCGCGGTCGGTCTTTGACGCCGTGCGCGCATTGGAAGCCGAGGTGCAGCGATGGGAAGAAGCCATGTCGTCAGCGGAGGCGGATGACGCCCTGGAAGCGGCGATGGATGCCTATTCGCACGCTCGCGAGGCGTTCGAGGCGGCGGGCGGCTACCGGCACGAGGCAGACATCCCGATGGTGTTGGAGAAGCTGGGCTTCTCCCCCGCCGACCACGGCAAGCGGGTCGGGTCGTGCTCCGGCGGCGAGCAGACGCGGCTGGCCCTGGCGAAGATCGTGCTGGCCCGGCCCGATTTGCTGATTTTGGACGAGCCGACGAACCACCTGGACATCGCAGCGACCGAGTGGCTGGAAGGGTTCTTGAAGAGCTACGAGGGGGCCATTCTGCTGGTCAGCCATGACCGCTACTTCTTGGACGCCGTGGCGGACTCCATCGCCGACCTGGAAAACCAGCGCTTGACGGTCTTCAAGGGCAACTACAGCCACTTCCGGCGTCAGAAGGACGAGCGGCTGGCCCGGCAGCAGGAGATGTACGAGAACCAGCAGGCCGAGATCGCGCGCCTGCAAGACGTCATCAAGAAGAACATGGGCGGCGATGCGGTCCAAAGCAAGCTGCGGGCGCGCATGGAGACGCGCATCGAGCGCATGGAGAAGGTGGAGCGGGTCATCGTGGACAACCGCAACGTCCGCGCGCTGTTTGACGCCGACTCGGCGGGCCGCATTGGGCGGGACGTCCTGCGGGCCGAGGGCCTGACCAAGACCTTCGGCGAGCGGACTCTGTTCGACGACCTGAACTTCCTGATCGAGCGCGGCGAGCGGGTGGGCCTGGTCGGGCCAAACGGGGCGGGCAAGACGACCCTCGTGAAGCTGATCCTGGGCATGGAGCAGCCGACGCGCGGCAGCGTCGGCTTGGGCCACAACGCCCGCGTCGCCTACTTCTCCCAGCACGCCGCCGACGGCTTGCGCCCGGACCTCAGCGTCATTGACTCGATTCACGACGTGGCCGACATGACCGAAACCGAAGCCCGAAACTATCTGGCCCGGTTCCTGTTTACGGGCGACGACGTGTTCAAGAGCGTGGGGATGCTGTCCGGCGGCGAAAAGAACAAGCTGGCCCTGGCCCGCATGATTTTGGAGCCGTGCAACCTGCTGGTCCTGGACGAGCCGACGAACCACCTGGACATCGCCTCCTGCGAGGTGCTGACCGAGATGCTGTCCCGCTATGAGGGGACGCTGCTCCTGATCTCCCACGACCGCTACCTGCTGAATGCGACCACGACTAAGACGCTGGCGCTGTCGGGGACGGGGCAGGGGACCTTGTTCGAGGGCAACTACAACGCCTGGCGCGAGGCGCAGAAGACGCCCGCGTCCCCTCCAGCCAAATCCCCCGCGCGGAAAGCCGTCCCACCGCCGCCCGCGCCCGCCACCGCCGCTCCCGTCAAAAGCAACGGCACGGTCCCTAAAGCGAACGGCGCGGCTCCGCCCGCCGCGCCCCCCATGAACGCCCGCGACCTGAGCAAAGCCCGCGTCCGGGCGCGCGAGCGCGTCCTAACCACCGAGAGCGCCGTCAACGCCACCGAATCCCGCATCGCCGAAGTCGAAGCGCGCCTGGCGAAGCCTTCCGACACCGTCGCCGACATGGTTTCCCTCGCCGCCGAGCACACGCGCCTGCAAGACGATCTGCTGGCCGCCCTCGCCGCCTGGGAGCAGGCCGTCGCCGAGGCGGAGGCGCTGGGGGCATGAGAGTGGAGGCCCCGTGAGCGAACGCAGTCCCATTCTGCTACTGGACGGCGCCACCCGGCAGCCCGTCGCGGCGGTTCTGATTGAAGACGTTAGCACCGAGGAAATCCGGCAGACGGACGCCCTCTGGAAGCCGTTTCTCCGGCAGGCGTTGCAGGACGCCTACACGCGCGGCCTGTTGCCGAATGACTTGCCGGAACACGCCCACTGGGTCTGGGAGCGGAAGTGGCGCGCGGCCACCGGGAGCAGCCGCTTTCTCGGCATTGAGTGTGAGAACGAGATGCAGGCGCTGATGGTCATCCGCACGGACAAGACCTGTCGCCTTCCCGAACAGGCCGGCCTGTCACTCCTTTATGTGGATTACCTGGCCGCCGCGCCCTGGAATCTGCCGGAGATGGTCGCGCGTCCCAAATTTCGTGGCTGTGGCTATGTGCTCATCACGGAGGCCATACGCCTCAGTAGACAAAGAGGGTATAATGGTCGCATCGGTCTCCACTCGCTGCCCCAGGCTGAGAACTTCTACCGCGACAAGTGCGGTATGACCGATTTAGGCGAAGACGTGAACTACGAGAATCTGCGCTATCTGGAAATGACGGGCGCACAAGCCCAGGCGTTAAGGGAAAGGCCGAGATAATGGACCTGAAAATCACTGCGGAATGGCTCCAGGCGATGGTTGGCGACGATGATTACGAGCCGTCCGGCCTGATGACGCCCCGCGACCACGCCGAACTGGAACGGCGCAAGGCGGAGCGGCTGGCGGCTGCCGCCCAAGACGGGGACGACGCGGACAAGGCAGGCGACATGGAGAAAGTTGCCGTCGCCAACTCGTAGGTTAGTTACGAAGAGCCAGAAGTGACAAGGGCCACCCCGATGGGGTGGCCCTTGCTTTGTCGTTGCCCTGGCGGATGCCTAGAATTAGGCGCATCGCTGGGAGTGCTGGAGTCTTCCTGCGGCGCATCGAAATCTTCCGCCACATAAGTGACGATGCCAACCGCGCTCCCCGGCTGACGCGGCGGAGCCGCCGGCGACAGGCGGGCAAGAGGTGAGTCGCCTTTGACGATCACGGACTCCTCCCCCTGCCCGACCTGTTCCAGCAAACGCCCGAAATCCGAAGTTGCCTCTTCCAGTGTCACTTGTACCATGCGTCCATTATACCCACCGGCAATGTGAAAGACGATCTCCCTGCTGTCTGGGAGCAAGCCGTCGCCGCGCCCGAGGCGCTGGGCGTTTAATGCCCCGGTGCCAATACTTTCTGGTGGGCGATCTGCACGTTCAGGACAGCAATTGTCGCTTGCAATTGGCGTTGCTGCTTTTGGACATTGCTGAGTTGATGTGCCGGTGTGTTGTCCTTGTCTGCCAGGCTGTTGAGCAGGGCGATCGTCCTTCGGTTCCACTCATGGACCTTCTTGACGAACTGGTACTTCTCCTTGATGGGCTGTTCTTGATACAATTTTTCCAGCGACTTAAGCCTGTTCCGCGCACTGATGATTGATGGGTGCTGAGGCGTCATGCCGGACGCCTCCTTCTGGTCCAGATCTTTTCGAGCCGCCACGATCTCGGCGGCAAGGGCCTGCATTGCAGGGTCAGCTTGGTTGCGTAAGTTTGTGCCAGGCGGTGCTAGGGGCGTCAATCCCTTAGCCTCCCGCCGGGCTTGTATTCGCATCATCTGAATGCGCGCAGTGAGTGAAGCCGCTTGCTCGTCAAGGGAGCGAAGTTGTGCTTTTAACTGATCTCGTTTTTGGATCAAGGCCCGAGAAAGTTCCGCCTCCACCGTTCTTTTCCGGACATCATCCGCAGAGGCGGCAGAGATAGGCTTGGCATAGCGCGGCTCACCTGTCCCGGTGTAGGCTAGCAGCGTCAGCGCCCTCGCTTCCTTGACCGAGAACATGGCAGAGTCATAAGACTTGAGCTGGCTTGCCACTCCGCCCGGCATGTTCAGGGCTGTTGCCAGCGTCTTCGGGCTGCCGATAGCTTTGACGACGAAGGGCGGCGTGGTCGGCGTGAAGTTAATCAGGATTGTCGGGCCAGCCGTCCGAACGGAACTGGTCGCGACAAGGCGCTGGTCGTTGACCGCGATGGCCTCCGCTCCGGCGGCTTTTAGCTCGTTGACGACTTGGTTGATGTCGGAGTCGTGGATGATGTTTGGCGGGGCCATGCCGGATGGCATACTGGGTAAACCCGAGTCTTGGGTTGAAAACGCTGGATTGTCTATCATTTTCTGGCAATACCAGCAGGAGATATGTCTTTATCCTAACGCTAGTTCGGTTATCAGCGACTTAAACAGACAGCCTCTGAGTTATGCACAGATATTTCTGCTGCCAATGCTGCTAATGAGAGACGATGGCGAAGACCTAACCGTTTCAACCCAATACTGGGGTTGGGTAACGATTTTTGGCTGTCGTTGAGCGTCACCACGACGCCCGGCCCCTGCACGGGCGTTAGACCGGCGAGGAAGCGGGCTTCGCCCAGTTGTTTGTCAGAGGCGGCAGAAATGACATCAGGGGACGTATTAGGTTTGATCCTGATCATGGCCTCTGCGTAGGCGGGTACGCGGTGATACACATTCACCCACTTGTCTTTGAGCCGCAGTGTCAGAACGTCTCCGGTGAGGCTGTAGTCCATGATGTGCTCATATGGGTCGGTCCTCCATGGCTTTTCCCCTTCAACCCAGACGCGCGTGTCCGTATATGTCAACTTCTGCCCTTCGGTGGAGTATGGGCCGTAAGAGTGGCTGACCTCTTGATTGCTGCCGTAGGAGTGGCCCACCACGCGGCTCTCGCCCGGCCAGGGACCGATTTCCTCAAATCGGCCGTCTGTTGAGAAGATCATGACGATACCCGTGCCGTCATCATGTGTACACAGCCAGGTGCCGATGAGGGAGGGCTTGCCGGTCTGTGCTGAGGCGGCAGAGACTTGTGCCGGGGCGGACGACACGAGAAACGCACCGCCTAGCGCGGCGGCGATGGTGAGGGCGGCGATGGTGAGCCGCAGGCGAGTGGAGACGGTGGACATGGCATGGGTTCCTTTATCGAGGATGCGGCCGATGCGCTGGCCGAGGGAGGAGCGGAAAGGGGCGACGCCTGCGCCCAGGGCGCGTTCGCGGCGCGGGAGCGGGTGGCGCTCGGCCAGGGTCAGGAGGCAGTCGGCGTAGGCGCGGGGCGGGCAGTCGTGGGCGAGCACGGCCTGGTCGCAGGCTTCCTCGCCGATCTGTTCCAGGCGGCGGCACAGGACCCAGAGCAGGGGCTGCGGCCAGAGCAGGGCGCTGAGGAGGCGGGCGGCGAGGGTCCAAGCGGTGTCGCGGCGGGCGAGGTGGGCGAGTTCGTGGGCGAGGATGGCGCGCAGGGCGGTTGGACTGAACTCGGCCTCATAGGCGGCGGGCAGGAAGATCGCGGGATGCCGCAGACCGGCCAGAAACGGGCTTTGGACGGACGGGTGGCAGAGCAGCCGGGGCGGGCGCGGCGTCAGCGCGGCCAGCATGGCGGCGGCGGGGCCGGAGGTGATGGGCTGGGCTTGTCGGCAAAGCCGTGAGAGGTGCCATTGGCATACGCCGAGCCAGAGGAGCAGGAGGCCGGTTCCCAGGCCCCAGGCGGCGGTCAGGATGACATACAGTAGCCGCACGGGGGAAGGCCGGGGCGCAGGCGCGGAGCTTTCTAACGATAAAGGCGGCGGGGCAGGGGAAACTGCCGTCGGCGCGAGAACACCGGCGGGTGGCAGGAATTGCTCCCTAGCCCCTACCACCGTTGACGGGGGGGGAGTAGGAGAGGATAGCGGGGCCGAAGGCACGGCATCGGGCAGGAGAGGGACGTAGGCAGGGCGCGGGGCATAGGCAGAGCGGAGCGACCCTGCCCCGACGGACGCCGCGACGGGGAGCGTGACGCGCCACAGGGGGCGGACATGGCCGGTGAGCGGCGCGGCCAGCAGCAGGGTCAGGGCGACGCCCGCGAGGGTCGCGCGTCCGACAAGGGATTGCACGGCGGGGCCGCGACGGCGGGCAAGCCACAGGGCGAGCAGACCCACGAGCAGCAGTACCGTGGATTGAAGCAGCAGGCCGAGGGCGATTGGAAGCAGGGCTGTCATTAGGTGTCCTCCGATCCGGCGGCGTCAATCAGCGCGCGCAGGCGGCGCATCTCGTCGTCGGAGATGTGCTCGTGCTTCAGCAGGTGCGAAACCAGCCCGTAGACCGAGCCGCCGAAGACGCGGGTGAGCAGGTCGCGGGCGGCGGACTCGCTGACCTCGGACTGCCGGGACAGGGGGCGGAAGACGAAGACGCGGTCGCGGCTCTCGTGGGCCACGGCGCCTTTGTCTTCCAGCTTGCGCAGAAGCGTCTGCGTCGTGGAATGCGCGATGGGGGCCGATTGGTTGAGCGCGTCGGTGATCTCCCGCGCGGTCGCTTCGCCGCGCTCCCACAACACCTGCATGATCTGAAGCTGGACTTTGCCCAAGCGGGGCGGCGCTTTCGCCATGTGCGGCCTCCGTTTACTTTGGTAAATACTGCGGTGAGTTTACCACGGTAAATGAAAGCTGTCAAGAGGCGCGAAAAATTATTTTTCGGGCCTTTAGCAATTTGCCGCTTGGAAGCGATATAATAGCGTAAGACTCGACACTGCCGAAAGGAGGCTGGCCCAAAATGTTTGTGACCGATTTTTCCCTAACCGCATACCGGCTGCTCCGCTTCGGCACGCTCCCCGCCTGATCCCCCTGATTATTTGGGTCCATCCGGCCTTCTCTCCCCCACGCGCCCGAGCCGCAGCCGCTGTGCTGGCGGCTTTTTCTGTTTTGGCGAGCGTTTCGAGGAGAAGGACATTGAACAGTGCATTTGCACGGGCGCAGCGCGGCGAGCCGGCGGCGGTCGAGGCCGTTGTGGAGCGCCTGCGCCCGCGCCTGACCCGGATGGCGAGCTACTACGCGCGGTGCGCGTCGGAGAACGCCGACGACTTGTTGCAGGAGGCGTGGCTGGGGCTGCTGGACGCCCTGCGGGAACTGGACATCGAGATCGGCAGCCCGGAGCAGTATCTGATCCAGCGCGCCCGCTGGCGGCTGCTGGATGCCGTGAAGCGGGGGCGGGTCCGCCGCTGCCTGCCGCTGGAGGAGGCCGCGCAGGCGGCGCTGGCCGATCCCGACTGGGACCAGGCGCAGGGGCGGGCGGCGGTGGCGGATTTCGCGCGGCATCTCAAGGCGACGCAGCTTGCCGTGCTGGAATGCCTGTTGAGCGGCCTGACCTGGCGCGAGGCGGGCGACCGTCTGGGCTGCTCGTCGGCCAACATCGCCTACCACGTCCGCCAGATCCAGCGGCAGTATATGCAGTGGGAAGCGGATTAGTCCCGGCACGGAAAGCAGAGGCCCCGGCGAATGAGAAACCGGCACTTCCAGTGCCGGTCTACTCGGAGCGGAAGTGCCTCCGGCACTGAGGATGAGCCTGCGGGCGGTGGTTCTTTAGTCGCGGAGCGAGTTCCACTGAGAGTAGACCGGCACTTCCAGTGCCGGGGCCTTTACCCGCGCTCTTTAGCATCCATCCCCACTCAGGCGATAGGAAGGGGGAAGGCGCATCCAAAATCCAGCGTCTTCCAAAAGGAGGGTTAAGACCATGAAGAGCTTGAACCCTGCCCCCGGAGCCGACCTCCGGTAAGGGCGGAGTGATCCGCCCCCACCACAGTCGAGAGACTGGGGGCAGGAAACGCTCACGGAAGCCCCCGCTGTCCTTTACAGGACGGCGGGGGCTTTCGCCGTCTTATCCGCCTGCTTTGGGAGGGCCGGGGTGTGCATCGTCACGGGTTCTTTTGGCAGGCAAACGCATAGGCCGGAGAACCGTTCGCGCAGGACGTGGGCGAAGACCCGCAGGCCCCACTCCTCGCTCCGGCGGTGGCCGACGATGATCACGCCTAGGCCGGTGTCCAGGAGCGCCTCGCGGGCGGGTTGGCGCATCTGGCCGGTGATGTAGACCTGCGCCCCGCGCTCCGACGCCTCGTGCATCAGGTCCGCCGTCATCGCCCCCACGACGGCCACGCGCGTCACCTCGTTGCGCTCGCAGGTGCGGGCGTCCTCGCGCCCGCCGAACGTTTCAAACGCGGACTTGTAGAACGCCCCGACCGTCTGCGGCGGCACGTCCCCCAGCATCCCCAGCGCCCGTCCCTTGCGCTTGCCCAGCGGGTGCAGGCAGGACATCCCCAGGGCGTCGGCCAGGCGCGGGTTGTAGCCCAAAGTCAGCCGCTCCTCAAACGGCAGGTGCGAGGCCAGGACGCCAACGTCCTCGGGCAGCGCGGCGACCTCCAGCTTGAACGGCCGGTGCAGGAAGAGGGCGTCCAGCCGCTCTTTCCGCACCCAGTCGCCCAGGCTCGGCCACGGTTCGAGGGCCAAGCCGAGCCGGGACACGGAGCGCCCGAAGGGGCGGAAGACAGTCGGCGGCTCGTCGGCGTACCGAGCCGTTTCCAGATACTGGTCCAGAAAGTTGGCGAGGTTGTTCGGTGAGATCATAGGAGTATATTCCCACAATCGGCCCTCTTTTGCACGCCCCGCCGCTTGACTTGTGTCTGCTAAATGTGCTATAATTTAGGCAGATTTTCAGCAAATAACTACTACTTGTTGATAACAAAGACGCTTGCACTGGTGTAGGAGAATCGAATTGGCTAAGGCAAAAACTGCGGCAAAGACTGAGTCGCTGCTGGACAGGGAGACGGAGCGCGCCGAGCCGGTGGCGCTGGACGGAATAGGGGTTAATCACGCGGATGGACACGTCAACGGGCAGGACGGGTCGGCGGCCCTGCTGGACACGACCGGGCGGCAGGTGGTGACGGAGATACTCAGCGAGGGCGTGGAAGACGCCGAGGCGATGGGCCACGTCACCGAGGAATACACGGCGGACACCATCCGCCTGCTCGAAGGCGTCGAGCACGTCCGCACCCGCCCGGCCATGTACATCGGCGACACCGGCTCGGCGGGCCTGCATCACCTTCTGTTCGAGATCGTGGACAACTCCATTGATGAAGTGCTGGCCGGGTATGCGACCGAGATCTGGGTCACGCTCAACGCGGACAAGACGGTCTCCGTCCGCGACAACGGGCGCGGCATCCCCGCCGACATCAACAAGGCAACAGGCCTGTCCGGCGTCGAGCTGGCCATGACCAAGCTGAACGCCGGCGGCAAGTTCGGCGGCGGCGGCTACAAGGTGTCGGGCGGCCTGCACGGCGTCGGCCTGTCCTGTGTCAACTTCCTGTCCGAGTGGTGTGAGGCGGTGGTCGAGCAGAAGGGTAAAAAGTACAAGCTGCGCTGCGTCAAGGGCATCCCCAAGCCCAAAGGCCTGAAGGAGATCGGGCCGTCGGACGAGCACGGGACGACGCTGACCTGGCTGGCCGACAGCGAGATTTTTGGCGACTTTACCTACAAGCCGGAAGTCTTTGAGTCTCGTATCCGCAACACCTGCTACCTAAACCGGGAGGTGACGATCCACTTCCACGACAAGGCCAGCGGCGCGGAGCCGGTGACCTACCATTACGAGCGTGGCATTGCCGAGCAGGTAGAGCACCTGAACGAGAACAAGACGGCCATCTGCCCGACGATCTACTTCCTGAAGAAGCGCGAAGACGTGCAGGTCGAGATCGCCTTGCAGTACAACGATACCTATACCGAATCGGTGCTCTCGTTCGCCAACAACGTCCACACGAAAGAGGGCGGGACGCACCTGTCCGGCTTCCGCACGGCCCTGACCCGCGTCATCAACCAGTACGCGCGCAAGTCCGGCGCGCTGAAAGAGAAGGACGTCAACCTCAGCGGCGACGACGTGCGCGAGGGTCTGACGGCCGTCCTGTCCGTGCGCCTCTTCAAGCCGCAGTTCGAGGGCCAGACCAAAGCCAAGCTCGGCAACTCTGAGGTGGAAGGCATCGTTAACTCCATCATGGGCGAGGGCCTGACGCAGTTCCTGGAAGAGAACCCCGCCATCGGCAAGAAGATCATTGACAAGGCCCTGACCGCCCAGCGCGCCCGCGACGCCGCCCGCAAGGCCGCCGACCTGATCAAGCGCCAGTCCAGCCTGGAGAACTCCAACCTCCCCGGCAAGCTGGCCGACTGCACCGAGCGCGACCCCAAAAAGTGCGAGCTTTTTCTCGTGGAAGGAGATTCCGCGGGCGGGTGTCTTTTGTTTTCTACGCCGGTCCGTCTAGTTTCCGATAGAGACATGACGATCCAGGAACTGGCGGAAGACTGGGAGAAAGGCATCACCCACTTCGGCTATGCGACCAACGGCTCTGGCGATGTTCGTGTTGTACCGCTGGTCGAGCCGCGCCTAACGAAGCGACAGGCGGCTCTTGTTGAGGTGGAGTTGGACAACGGCGAGCGCATCCGCTGCACCCCCGACCATCCGTTCCGTCTCCGTGACGGCTCCTATCGCCCCGCCTGTGAGCTTGCCGCCGGCGTAAGCCTGATGCCGCTCAAACTGCGATGGACGGCAAAAGGCGAGTCGCCCGGCGAGGGCTACGAAATGGTGTGGATGAACGGCAAGCAGAGTTGGAATCACACCCATCACCTGGCCGATCTGTTCAACTTGCGTCAGGGCATTTACCAGCAGAGCGCGGGTGATGTGCGTCATCATGTGGACTTTAATAAGCGCAACAATGATCCGCGTAATATCACCCGAATGGACAAGGGCGACCATATCGCCCTGCACGCAAGACTAGCGCACCATCTCTGGCAGAACCCGGAGTACCGTGAGAAGATGGCGGCAGTTGCCAGTGCCACGGCAAAGCGGCTTTGGCAGGACCCAGAGCATCGGCAAAAGATCGTCCGCGCCATGCGTGAGTTCTCGGTACGCCAGTGGGCAGACCCAGCACACCACCAGCGCATGAGCGAGTCCGCCAAAGCCCAGTGGCGCAACAGCGAGTACCGGCAGTTCATAAGCGACTGCGTCAAGCGGCAGCGGCAGGACGGGGAGTTGAACCAGCGGCTTCTGCGTGGATTTGCGGCGTGGTTCAGCGAGCTGACGTCGGAGCAGTATGCGGAATACTGTGAGCGGATGCGTCTTCTGCAAGAGCAGTATTGGGCCAGCGCGGAGCGCCGCCAGGAACAATCCGAGCGGGTTCGGCGCTACTTTGAAGAGCATCCAGAAGCCCGCGAGCATCAGCGACAGAAGGCACTGGAGCAGTGGCAGGATGAGGGTCTGCTCTTATGGCGCTCTGTGCAGACGGAGGAGCAGTGGAAGGATGAGGCCTTCCGCAAGCGCCACACGGAGACCGTTCACCGTTGGCGTGAGGAACATCCCGAACATACCGCTAAGATCGTCGCTGGAGCGCGAAAGGCCTGGCAAGACCCAGACAAAAAATCGAACATCCTGAACGGGCTAGCTGGCTGGCGCGAGGGCACACCCTCCGAAGAGAAAGGGCAGCTGATCCGAGACGGCCACAAGATGAAGGCGCTTCGTCTTCTGAGTGTGGCGCTGAAAGAGGCCGATATGCGCGGCGCTTATGACCGGCTTCGTGCGGAGGAGGGCCCAACAGCGCCGCGCTACGACACGCTTCTACACCGTCACTTTGCTGGCAATGAGGCCGAGATGTTGCAGGCCGCCGCCAACTACAACTGCAAAGTTGTCGACGTCCATGTGCTTGAGGAAACGGGCGATGTCTATGACATCACTGTGGATAACTACCACAACTTTGCCCTTGCGAGCGGCGTGTTCGTCCACAACAGCGCCAAGCAGGGTCGTGACCGGCGGTATCAGGCGATTCTGCCGCTGCGGGGCAAGATCATCAACACCAGCAAGGCTGCCCTGGACAAGACGCTGGAGAACAACGAGGTCCGCAGTCTGATTACGGCCCTGGGCATCGGTATCAAGGTGGACAGCGACGGGGATGACGAGGGAGAAGCCACGTCCAAGTTCGACATGTCCAAGCTGCGCTACGACCGTATCATCATCATGACGGACGCGGATGTTGATGGCGACCATATTCGGACGCTGCTCTTGACATTCTTTTTCAGCTATATGCAGCCGTTGATCGAGCAGGGACATGTCTACATCGCGCAGCCGCCGCTTTACTCGATCAAGTCCGGCAAGGACACGCGCCTGTACGCCCGGTCGGAGGAGGAGCGAGACCGCATGGTCAAGGAGCTGAAGCGCAAGGATGTCCAGGTGGGCCGCTTCAAGGGCCTGGGCGAGATGAACGCGCAGGAGTTGTTCGAGACCACGCTGAACATCGAGACGCGGACCCTGGCGCGTGTCACGCTGGAAGACGCCGAGGCGGCGGCGGAGATGTTCTCGATCCTGATGAGCGAGAAGGTTGAGCCGCGCAAGCAGTTCATCATCAAGTATGCCCGCGAGGTGCAGAACGTGGACTGGCACTGCTGATGCGTCCGTCCCCCGGCCTGCTGACCCGTTCGACCGCCCCCCCAATCCTAGGGGGGCTTTTCCTCTGCCTGCTGCTGTCCGGCTGCTCCCCCCGCACGACGACGGCACACGCCGCGCCGCCCGCGTTCGCCGCGCCGGAGGGGGACACGCTCGCCCCCGGCGTCGTCCACCGCGCCGTTCCCATGACTGCCGACGCGGGCGTGGACCTCATTGACCTTGACCTCGACCGTAGTGAGGCACGTTGGACGATCCAGACGCGCGGCGTCACCCTCGCAAACGGCAACGTCGTCGGCCAGGCATGGACGCCCCGCGAGTGGCTGACGCGGCTGGGCGGACTGGCTGCCGTCAATGGGGGCTACTTCGGCGGGGAAGACGCACAGGGGCGCAAGGAGTTCGTCGGCCTCCTGGTGCAGCAAGGGCGAGTCCGCCACGCCGCGCCGCCGCTGCATGGATCGGGCAGCGCCACCATCCGCCGGGGCCAGTACGTCCGCAGCGCGTTCGGCTTGACGGCGGACGGCAAGCCCCGGATCGTCTGGGCCGCCACGGACGCGGGCCGTCCGCAGTCTCTCCGTGCTTATCCGGGACCCATGAGCGGCCGTGGTACTGCGTGGCGAGTCGCCGAAGCCCTCGGCTGCGGCCCGACGCTGATCTCCGGCGGCAAGGTCGTCGTCACGCAGTACGGGGAGCGCTTGGTCAGCCCCGGCCCCCGCCCACGCACCTTCGTCGCCTATGATCTGGTAAACGGTCAGCCGAAGCATCTGCTGGTCGGCATGGCTTCCGGGGCGGATTTTCATGCCCTGGCCGCCTTCCTCGCCGCTTACTTCCCGCGCTACGACGGGACGCGCACCCAGGCCGCCATGTGCCTGGATGGGGGTGCCTCCACGCAGATGACGTACCGGCAGAATGAAACCCTTCATGCGCCGCTTGACACCGGCGTCACCGTTCCCGATGCTCTGGTGCTGCTGCCGACCCGGTAGTGTTACTTGTCAATCGCCGACCATCTGGGGTACAATCCGTGCTTGCAGGGAGGAATGAGCGAATGCGCCGGTACAAAACAATCGTGACCGACTATGAGGGGATGCAGGGTATCCTCGACGCCCATGCCGAGCAGGGCTGGCTTTTGTTTTCCGTGACGCCGGATACCTGGCGTCGCACCGTGTCCGAAACCACCGGCATGGATCAGTCGCCGTTCGAGGAGCTGGACACGAACAGCCGCGCCATGCGGGAGTATTCCGCCTCGTACTACCTGCTCGTCTTCCAGAGTGAAGAAGGGCGCGAGGCTCTGGAAAGCTACGCCGCCGCGCAGGAGCCGCTGCCGCTGGCTGCATCCCTGCCGAAGTTTGAGGAGTGACCTGTCACGATAGGACCTACCCCCGGCGCTTGCGCCGGGGGTAGGTCTTCTAGGCTGGCCCTATCGCGGCAGATCGGCCCCGCAGTTGGGGCAGAAGACGAAGGCGCGGTAGGGAATATCCGCCTTGCAGTTCGGGCATGTCCGCGCATCGTCCCGCGGCGTGTCCTGGAAGGCTTCCACGGTCGGCGTAGGGGCCTCGGACATCTTGGCGTAGTTGCCCTTCAGGATGGCCGCATATTCCTCGCCCTTTGCCCAGGCATCAATCTCCATCGCGCGCACGGCGGGGAAGGGGTGCGTCGTGTGCAGCGTCTGGCCCATCTTGAAGAACGAGTTCAGCGCGTCTTTCCCCATCTCCTCGTAGTCCCGGCCCTGCTGCAAGAAGGCATCTTTGTCCATCTGCGCGTACAGTTGGCGCGAACCGCCGGCCAGCTTCATTTCCGTATTGAGAACGGTTGTGATGTCCTGCGAGACGAGCAGGCTGGCCCGGTCCGCCGTCAGCTCGCTCTGCCGATACCAGTGGAAGAAGGCGTAGAACAGCCCCATCCCCAGCCCCTGCGCCAGCCCAAACGTCCGCCCGCCGAGCCGCATCAGAAGGTTCGCCAGAAACTCGGCGATCTGCCGGTACAGGACGTGGCCCGCCTTGATGTGCCCCAATTCATGCCCCAGCACGACCCGCCATTCGTCCTCATCCAGCAGGTCAATCAGGCCCGAGTAAAGGACGATGATCGGCGACTCGACGCAAAACGTGAAGGCGTTCGCGAAGGGCCGCTGGTCAATGAAAAGCTGCGGAACCGGCATGTCCAGGATGGCGCAGGATTCGACTAAGAGCGCGTACAGGTCGCGGCACTGGCTGCGGTCCACGCGGACCGTGTCCGAAAGGCAGTACAGCCGGCCCGCGCGGTCGCCGCCGTACTCGTTGAACTTGCGAAAGACCCAGTCAATCCCCGGCGCTTTGCGTAGGGCGGCGAGGGTGCTCCTATCGGTCGGGTGCTCAAAGGCCGTAGACGACAGGCCGGGGAACCGCTGACGCTCGGACATGGGAATGCTCCTTTATCTAGGGCAGTGGCCGCTGGCGGACTTGATTTTCGTCGAGGATGGTGAAGTTACCTTCTAGCGAAATCAAGTCATTTGAGAGAACATTTAACAGACGCCTTGCCGCCTCCTCAGGGCTGGTAGTAACGAGGCGCATGTAGACAATGCCCACAGGGGCGGGTAGTCTATGCCGAAATATCAACTCGCCGTAATCGCGGTCAAAAGTGAGAATGATGCGCCGTTCGTGGACCGCCCGTGTCAGAACTTCGGCGTCCTCTATGCCGGGTGAGTCTTCGATAATGGCGGCGACTTCGTAGCCTGCGGCACGGAGGAGGCTGATGCTAGGAACCGGGAAGTTCTCGTTGGCGAGGAACCTGCTCATGGAGAACCCACGAGTGTGTAAAACCTTTCTTCCTGAACGCTTTCGGCGGCGAAGGCATGGACCGCCCGCAGTGCTTCGGGTGTGAGCGTGGGGTAACTCTCCAGAATCTGCGCCTCGGTCCAGCCTGCGGCGTAAAGGCCGAGCAGAAACTCAACCGCCAGGCGTGTCCCTTTGACGACGGGTTTACCGACTAAAATTTTTGGATCACTGTGGATATACGGCTGCCAATCCATGCTGTTACTCTTTCTCCAGCGAGATCGCGACGATTTTGATGTTTTTGTCGTTCGGCAGTGCCAAACCAGTGAGTTTCCGGCTTCCGTCGAGCCGCAGCGCATAATCGCTCAGGGTGGTGGCGATGGCCTTGATGCCGGACTCGGTATAGCGGTAGGGCGCGGTGAAAGCGGGCGTGACATCGGCGCTGGTCGGGGCGGCCCCCCAGTCGGCGATGGAAACCGAAAGGGGCTGGGTCTCGCGGTCGAATTGGAGGCCGAAGCCGGCTGGGGCGGAAACGCCGCCGCTGGCGGCGGCAAGCAGATGGATCGCCTTGTATTTGCCGCTGGGAACGGTGATTGTCTGGCCGTTGCAGGAAACGACGTTCGGCAGGCCCTCGCGGACGTTTGGGTACAGGAACGATACGGCGTGATTGGAGGCCGCGCCCGCGCCGGTCTGAGCCGTGTAGTAGCCGGACGGGTACAGGGGCGGGCCGGGCTTGCCCAGCACGAAGGGGATGCCTTCGATCTCCGCCGTGCCGTCGGGCGGCAGAACTTCGGCGGGCAGCGTCGCGCCCCGCCCATCAAAGCCGCCGGTCTTGGAGACTTCGCCGGACGCGATGCCGACCGTGTTAAACGACTTGGTCAGGTCCACGGGGACGACCGAGGCACCCCGGCCGCCGACGTTGACCAGGACTTGCAGCGTGTCGTCCCCGCGCGACGCAGGCAGCGTGGATTGCCAGGGACCGTCGCCGACGCGGACGTCCCAGATCAGGGCATAGCGGCCCGGTTGCTTCGGCGCGCGGAAGGTGGCGTCAATCGTGTCGTCAACACCGCCGGGGGCGATGTCTTTCACGAGGGAGGTCGTCGGGCCGCCTTCCCACTCACGTTCCGTCCCGTCCAGATAGTACCAGTGGTAGCCCAGCCGCGTCTTGTCCTTTTGCAAGGGTGCGGCGCCGATGTTTTGCAGCGCGATGTGCGCCGTCTCCTCCTTGCCGGCGTCCACGGTGCGCGGCAAGTCCGCAAGGATGAAGGACGCTCCCGGCAGGCTGCCCGCAACGGTCAGGGTCTCGTCATAGGCCCCTCCCACGGCCGAGCCGAGCGCGTCGGGCCGGACGAACCAGTGCAGCCGGTACGCGCCGGCGGTGAGCGGGCGGCCCGCCGCGTCCACAGTCGGTACGGACACAGACACAACGGCGATCTGGCCCGGCGTGACCGGGTTCGGGTCGAGCGGCTTGCCCCCTTCGGCGACGGTTTTGGGGGTGCCGCCGTCCGGGCCCACGGTCTGAAGCTTGTAGCCCAGCGTGTAGCCGACGGGCCATGACGAGGCCCCGTCGTTGCGGACCTGCACCGTCGTCTGAGCCGCCGTGCCGGCCTGGACCACGCCCGAAGTGGCCGTGCTGATGAAGGTCGCCGCTGCGCTGCCGACGCCGGACTCCGCGCCGATGACGGTGACGGGCACTTGCAGGGGCGTGTCGCCGGTATAAGAGAACCAGCGCTCTTGGCTCTGCACCATGTCGAAGACGAGCGTGTAGGCGCCTGGCTCCAAGTCCTCGCCGAAGTTGTTGCGGGCGACCAGGCCAACGGAAAGGGTCAGCGCCTGACCGGGCAGGACGTCTTTGCCGACAGGGATGCGCGGCGCGCTGTCGTCGTACAGTTTGCCGTTCTTGTACCAGCGCGTCGAAAGCGAGTAGCCCTCGCCCGCGCGCCAGGGGAGGGTGCCGGCATTCTCGATGCGGATGGGGATCTGGTACAGCGTCTTGGGATAGACCGTGCGCGGCGTCCAGTGGGCGAGATACTTGGCGTGCCAGGGCCGATTGCCGTCGTAGAGGATGACGGCGGCCTTTGTCGCGTCGGCGTACTGCTCACCGTACTGGCGCGAAGCGGCGATTTCGGTTCCGTGAAGAAAATCGTTCCAGCTATCCACCACGACTTCCTCGGGCGTCGAGACCATCGCGACCTGCCAGGCCGTGTCGTAGGTGCGGCCCCCCTTGCGCGAGACGACGCCGTTTTTGTCCACGCGGCCCGGCGAGACCGAGGCAACGCTGCTGTTGTAGAACAGCCGCGCGATCGGAGTGCCGTCCGCCAGCGCCGCCTTGGCGTCCGTGCCCAGGCTCAGGTCATACACCAGGACGCCGGCCCGGCCCGCGCCGGGAATCTCGGACAGGGCGCGGAATTCGGCAGGGATGTGGGCATAGATCAAATCCAAATCGGGCTGGCCCGCCGTCGCGTCCACGCCGACCAGGGGATAGTCCATGCCCGCCGCCTTCATGTCCTTCAGCGCGGTGATAAAGGCGTCCAGCTCGCGCGGCAGCAGGGCGTCGTCGGGCCGGGTCCGCAGCAGGGCGACCTCGATGCCCGCGCGGCGCATGTCCGAAAGCTGCTGCCGGTGCCACTGCGGGCGCAGGCCGGAGAACCACGGCCCCGCGCCGTTCATCGGCTGGTCGGCCAGCAGCGTCCCGCCCTGCGCGTTCCAGACGTTCTGGCCCGGCGCTTTGCGTCCGTCGCCGTTGTAGTCCACCCGGTAGATGCCCATGATGTAGGCGGGCGGCTTGGGCTGGCCCAGGCTAAACGAATCGCTGTTGACCGTCACGCCTTCGGGCGTGGCCGTGTTCTGAGCTATCTGGACCGGTCCCTTGCCGCGCTTAGGTCTGGGAGTGGGCGGCGGGGGCGGGACGGGCACGTCCATGCCGACGGGGTTCTTGATGCCGCCGGGAATGACCTTGATGACCGCGCCGTTGGGCATGTCAATGGTGCTGCCGACGGCACTGGCCGTCTGCCCCGGTGAAGGCATGGTCATGGCGGGCGGGTTGTCGAAGGGCGACTCGGTCGTGTTCGGCTCCTCGGCCACGGTCGGCGCGGGGGCTTGGACGGCGTCCGTGCCGAAGGCGAGCTGCGTGGTGGCGGGCCAGTCGCCGCTGACGATGACGCCGTTGATGCGCGGGAACTGCCCGACGACTTTGGCGCAGACCACTTTGTCGGGCGTGGAGGCCACGGCGGCGGTGACGAATGTGATCCGGGACCATTTGGACGGGTTCTGCACGTCCCCTTTGCTCCGCACCCGGCCCGACAGCGAATAAAACCGGTCGGCGGGCAGGGTGGGACTGTCACGGTCGCGCGACACGACGTTGAACCCCCAGGTCGCACCCGTCTGCGGCGCTTTAGTCAGGCCGAGTTCCGTCCAGGGGATCGCCAACTCGACATCATACCCGGTCGTCTTGGCGTCCGGCTTGTTCAGCGTCCCGTTGATGGTCACGGCATATTTGTAGCTGTAGACGGCCTTGCCTTTGGGCGCTTTTGTCCCGTCGCCGACGCTGAAATAGGCCCCCTGCGCCGCCGAGACGGCCATCTGATAGGTCTGCGGCGTGCGGACTTTGGCGCGGGCGTCGTCATTCTCGAAGAAGACTTCCACGTCGTCGTCCTGCTGCGGCTGTGACGTCGTCGTGGTGTTGGTTCCGTAAACGGCAGTGTCGTGGACGCGGAAGGCGGCATAAAAGTAGTAGTCATCCCACGTCGTGTACATGGTCTCGACGCGCGGGGCATTGGCGGTGTTGTCGGCAGCGGACGCGGCGGGGGCGAGCGTGCCGAGCAGGAACGCGGCGGGGAACAAAGCCGGCAACAGGGGAAGCAGACGCGGATAAAGACGCGGATAAAGACGTGGATGAAGGCTGGGGAGCAGGTGCAAAGCGGCGATGCCTGGTAGTCGTTTCAGCATAGGGACAATATACCCGCGCGGGGTGGGGATGTCAAGGAACAACGCCTATAAGGAACAGCCGAGGGAGGGCAGGCACAGGGGCCGAGGGAGGGCAGGCACAGGGGCCTGCCCCTACGCGCCCGTCATGCGTAGGGGCAATCCTCCGTCGTAGGGGCAATCCTCCGTGATTGCCCTCTCCCTATCACGTTATCACGTATGGCGGTTGACACCCCCCTCGGTAGGTGCTACAATGACGCACTTCGGATACCCTAAACAATTCACGCCCAGCCAAACGATGAAACAACCTTTTCCCCGCATCTTTACGCTTTCTGCGGCCTTTTTTCCAATGCTTTCCGCCGCGTCCGCTCAGGCCAGTCCGCATCAGCGCCGTCCCAAGCCCGCGCGTCCGGCGCCGCAGGGGCAGGAGGTGCAGGTCGAGGGGATCGTCGGCGGCGTGGTGGACCGGCTGCTGGCCGAAGCGGAGGAAAAGCGTCGGCAGGCCCAGGAAGATGCCCAGCCGTTAGACGGGAAACCGAGTCCATGAGCGTTTCCCCGCCCGCAAACAGTGGAGACCGCCTGCCGCCCTGGGTGATCGCCCTGCTCGTCGTCTTCCTCGCCCTGCGCGTCGTTGACCTCCTGCCGGAGCGCCACAGCGGGCGGCTGTCGCAGCAGCTGACGGGGCAGGTGGACGAGAAGACGATGTCCGCCCTGCTGTCCACGAACCTGACGACCAAGCAGGCGTTTGTCGCCTCGCTCGGAAAGCCAGGCGCCGCCGCGCCCGACCCGAAAGGCTTGGGGGAAGCGCTGAAGTCGGCGGAGACGCTGCAAACGGGCGGGCAGAACTCGCCGGGGACGGCCCGGCGCATCATCATCCTGCGCGCGCTGCTCCGCCGGCCGCTGTTCGGGCCGGGAAAGAACGGGCTGGACCCAAAGGACGCCTTCGCGCCTGCCGCTCTGGCCGGGCTGTCGCCCGAGGACAGCCGCCGCTACGCGGCGGAAGGGCGTTTGTGGGCCGACGTGGCGCGCGGGCCGCACCTGTCCCCGTTCCAGACCGACGAGGATGCGGCGCAGATCCGGGCGCTGCCCAACGTCCGCTGGTGGCGCGCGCCCGCGCAGGCCGTCCTGTACCGGTCGCAGGGGAACCCCGCCCAGGCGGCGCGGTATGAGGCGCGGGCGAGGTCGCAGGCGCTGACGACGCTGGGGCCGATGCTGGGGATGGGGCTGGTCTGGGGCGCGATGGGCCTGGGCGGGTTGGTCCTGCTGATCTACCTCGCGATCCAGCGCGGGCAAAAGAACTCGCCTGCGCCCCTGCCCGACCCCTGGCCGACGATGCCGGAACTGACGCCCCTCGCCGAGCGCCGCCTGCGGGCGGGGGACCTGATGGGGGTGTTTGTCCTGTACCTGCTAATGCCGGACTTGCTCGGCTGGCTGCTAGGAGGCTTCTCGCTGGGGCATCACCTCCAGTTCCACGGCCTGCTGGACGCCTACCGCCGCCGCCTGGTGTCCGCACCCGCCAGCAGCCATGTCGCGGCGAATGTCGTGCTGTCCCTGGCCGGCTACCTGGTCAGTGCGGGCGTTCCTATCGGTCTGCTTCTCCTCATCGCCCACCGAAAGCGCGCCTCCATCGGCGAGGAACTCGGCTGGAACACGCACCGGCTGGGCCGGAACCTGCTGTACGGGGTGGGGGGTTACGCGATCGCGCTGCCGCTCCTGCTGCTGGCGCAGTCGGTAGGGGGATTTGCCGGAACGCACCTCCACGCCCCGACACCCTCGAACCCCGCCATGCCGATGCTGGCAAGCGCCGCGTTGCCCTGGGTGCAGGCGATACTTGTAGGGCTGGCGACCGTCGCCGCGCCGCTGACGGAGGAGTTTTTGTTTCGGGGGGTCTTTTACAACGCCGCCAAGCTGCGGGTCGGCGTTTGGCCCGCCATCGTCCTGACGGGGCTGATCTTCGGCTTCGTCCACCCCGTCGGCATCGCCGAGATGCTGCCACTCGCCACGCTGGGCGGCGTCTTCGCGTGGATGGCCGAGACGCGCAAGTCGCTCGCCCCCTCGATCCTCGCGCACTGCCTCCAGAACACCTTCGCGACCCTGATGCTGCTGCTGGCGCTGGCCGGATGAGAGCCTTCCAGCACGAAACGCCCCAGACCCGGCTGTCCGTGCGGCTGACCCCGCGCGCCGCCAGCAACGCCGTCGTGCGCTACGCCGACGGCGTCCTCTTTCTCCGCCTGAGCGCCCCGCCCGTCGAAGGCGCCGCCAACGCCGCCTGCTGCGCCTACGTCGCCCACCTGCTGGGCCTGCGCCCCTCGCAGGTGGCGGTCAGCCAGGGCCACAAGAGCCGCGACAAGGCGCTGACGATCACAGGCTTGTCCGAGGAGACGGTACGGGAGCGCCTGACCCGCTGCTCGCCAGGTTGACGCGCGACATCTGCCGGGTGAGGCGGGCGGCGCGGTCGGCGGGAAGGGCGGCGAGGACCTGGCCGGCTTTTTTCTCGTCGAGCTGGGTCAGGGACTGGATCACGTCCGGGTCGGGCTGCTTGCCGAAGATGCGGGCGAGGTCGTCGGCGGACATGGTGGCATAAATCGCGCCGAGCTTGGCGGCATGATCCGGGGGCGGTGTGGAGGCGACGCCGTCTGGAGGTGCGGCGGGCTGCGCCTTCTGAGCCTCGAAATCGGCGCGGTCTTTGTCCAGTTGCGCCCGGTCGGCGGCTGTCTGTTTCTTCTGGGCGTCGAGCGCCTGTTGTTCGGGGCTGGGGGCCGCGCCGGGCGGGGTGGCGGGTGCAGGCTTCTTGGCCTTCGCAAGATGGAGCTTGGTCAGCGTAGAGGCTAGGCCGGGCGACTTGTCGGCCATCTTCTGGACGGGGATGATGCCGAAAAAGGCCAGGCCGTAGACGACGCCGAGAAGGGCCACGACGCTCAGAAGTCCGATGACGGCTTTCAACTAAAGTCAGCCTTTCTCCATCGCGGCCCGGACGCGGCGGATGTAGTTCTGCGTTTCGGTGAACGGCGGCACGCCGCCGTACTTGTGGACATTGCCCGGTCCGGCATTGTAGCCGGCGAGGGCGAGGTCCAAATTCCCACGATACTGCGCCATCAGGCCGGCAAGCTGCTTCGTTCCCGCCGCGATGTTCTGCTCCGGGTCGAATGGATCGGCGATGCCGGCCTCTTTGACGTTGGCCGGCATGAGCTGCATCAGCCCCATCGCGCCCGCGCGCGAGACGCAGCGCGGGTTGCCGTCCGACTCAGTCTTGATGACCGCACGCACCAGGGCCGGCTCCAGGCCGTTTTGAGCGGCGTACTTCTGGATGATTCCATCCACATCTGCCGAAGCCGTGTGCAGCAGGGGAATGACATTGGCCGCGCCGGGCGCGACGGGCAAGGGCGGCAGCGGGCCGAGTGAAGCCGGCGGCGCGGGGACGGAAGAGCCTCCGGGCAGGTGGGTCGGGCCGGTAATCGGCGGCAGCGCCTGCGCCGTCGTCAGTGCCTTCGCAAATGCCGGCGCCGTATCGGGGGCCGTCGGGGCCGGGGGAGGGGCGGTCGTCTGGGCGCTGAGGGCGGCGATGCGCTCCTGAATGGCGCTGATTCGCGCCGTGATGCGGCTGATCTCATCCATCATGGTTTTTCCTACCGTCCTTCCTGTGCGCGCTGCTGAAAGTTGAAGCGCGTCGTCGCCAGCTCATCCATCACGCCCTGCTCGGCTCGCAGCGCCGTCACACGGTGGGCCAGCCGGTGCCGGTCACGGACGCTCACGAGCGTCTGCCGATCCTGCGAAGCGCCGATCAAGTGCAGTTTGTGCGCCTCGCAGGAGGTCGCCAACTCCCGCATGTAGCCTTCCTGGTCGGCGATGGACTGCGTGATGACCTGCATGTAGTCCTGATACAGCCGCGTCTCGAAGGCGTCGAACGCCCCGGCGCGGCGGCGGCAGAGTTCTTCGAGCAGGGCCTGCCGCACCTCGCGCATTTCGCTCAGAAGGCGCTCGGCACGGGCCACGGCGGCCTGGGATTCGGCGAACGTCTGCTTGGCGAGGGTTTCGCGGCGCTCGCGCTGTTCCAGCACCGACTGCAAGCGGAACTTAAAGTTCTTCAAAGATTCGCCCCTTCATCGGCAAAAATTCCTTCTAATGCCTCAACGGTCGTGTCCATCGTGGACTGCTCGTGGACGCCCTGCCGCAGAAAGGACCGCGCCGGCTCGATCAGCCGGCGGGCGGCGTCAATGCGCGGGTTGCTGCCCTCGGCATACGCGCCGATGTTGATCAGGTCCTCGGCCTCCTTGAACGTCGCCAGCGTCTCGCGCAGGCGTGACGCCGCCGCGCGCTGCTCGGCGGAAGTGACCTGAGACATGACGCGGGAAACGCTGCGGCCCACCTCGATGGCGGGGTAATGACCCCGCGCGGCCAGATCGCGCGAGAGCCAGATGTGGCCGTCCAGGATGCCCCGGACGGTATCGGCGATCGGCTCGTTCTCGTCGTCGCCTTCCACCAGAACGGTATACAGGGCGGTGATCGTCCCCCTGTCGCTCGTTCCCGACCGCTCCAGAATTTTGGGCAGCAGGGCGAAGACGCTCGGCGGGTAGCCGCGCGTGGCGGGCGGCTCGCCGACCGCCAGACCTACTTCGCGCTGGGCCATCGCCAGCCGCGTCACCGAGTCCATCATCAGCAGGACGTCCCGGCCCTGGTCCCGGAAGTATTCGGCGACGGCCGTGGCGACGAGGGGGGCCTTGAGGCGAACGAGCGGCGGCTTGTTGCCCGTCGCGATGACGAGCACCGACCGGCGCAATCCTTCTTCGCCTAAATCGCTCTCGATAAACTCCCGGACTTCCCGCCCGCGCTCGCCGACCAGGCAAATGACGTTGACATCCGCCGTGGTGTTGCGGGCGATCATGCCCAGGACCGTGCTTTTCCCGACGCCCGACCCGGCGAAGATGCCCATGCGCTGCCCCTTGCCCAGAGTCAGCAGGCCGTCAATCGCCCGGATGCCCAGGCCCACGGGTTCGGTGATGCGCCGCCGCGTCAGCGCGTCCGGCGGCGCGGCCAAAATCGGATACTGCTTCGCCCCCGGCCCATGCAGCCGGCCTTTGGCGTCGGCGGGTTCGCCGAGGCCGTCGAGAACGCGCCCCAGCAGGAAGTCGCCCACCGTGACCTGCTGCATGTGGCCGGTCGCGACCACTTCCGAGCCGGGCTTGATGCCGGCCATCTCGCCCAATGGCATCAGCAGCAGGTGGTTCGCCTTGAACCCGACCACTTCGGCTTTCACGGTCGGCGCGCTGCGCCCGCCGTGCCGGATCTCGCAGAGTTCGCCGATCTGCGCGGCGGGACCGATGCTCTCGACGACCAGCCCGATGACCTGCGTGACCAGCCCGTTGGCCCGCACCGTGTCCAATCGGCTGACGAGGGCGCGGTACTTGGAGAGGTCTATGGGGGGGAGGTCACGACCCGGCACTGGAAGTGCCGGGCTACCGTCGAATGGAAGTCGCTCCGCGACTGGGGAGGGGCCGTTCGCAGGCTTCTCTTCAGTGCCGCAGGCACTTCCACGCCCGAGTAGACCGGCACTTCCAGTGCCGGTTAACGGGGCAGCGTCGGGCAAAGCGCTATCCACTCTCAGTCACCCCCAGCGCGCGGGCGACTTCCGCCAATTGAGTCTCGATCTTGGCGTCTATCGTGCCCGCGTTCGTCTCGATCACGCAGCCGCCTTCGCCGACCCGGCGGTCGTCCACGATCTCCAGATGCCGCAGGCCGTCCACCATTTCCATCAAGTCCTGGCGCGCTTCTTTGATCCGGGGGGCGTCGGCGAGGGAAACGCGGACGCGAACGTTGTCTTTGTCTGTCAGCCGCCGCAGGGCATTGGCGATGAGGGCGCGGACGACTTCGGGGTTCTGCGTCACCTCCGTCTTGACCACCTGGCGGGCGATGTCCAGGGACAGCGCGACCATTTCCGACTCCTGCCGCGCCCACAGCGCCTGGCGGGTCGCGCCGATTTCGGCGACAATGTTCTCTAGCTCCGCCCGGAGCGCGTCCCGGCGCGCGTCCCAGGCCGCCCGCAGCTCGGCTTCCACGGCGGCCTGCGCTTCGGTCTTCCCCTGATGATGGCCTTCCTGCCAGGCGGCTTCGCGCAGCGCTTCGGCCTGAACCCCGGCGTCTTCCAGCATCTCGGCGGCCTCGGCGCGCGCCTGGGTCAGAACGGCGTCCGCCTCGGCCCGGAGCGCGTCTAGGTCCGGGGGAACCGGCGCGGGGGCAGGCGCTTCGGCGACGGGCCGCCACGCGGGAGGCGGCTCTGTCAGCGGCTCCAGCATTTGCAGCCAGGGGGTCAAGACGGCCATGTTTGAATTCCCCATGTTAGGCAATCATTTCCTCGCCGCCGCCGCGCGCGACGATGATCTCGCCGGCTTCTTCCAGTTTGCGGATGACGCCCACGATGCGCTGCTGGCTTTCCTCGACCGATTTTAGCCGGACGGGTCCCATGAACTCCATCTCTTCCTTCATCATGGCCGCCGCGCGCTCGGACATGTTCTTGAAGATGCGTACCTGCGTGTTCTCACCGACGCCCTTGAGCGCCACGGCCAGCTCCTTCGTGTCCACTTCCTTGAGCACCATCTGGATCGCGCGGTCGTCGAGCATGATGATGTCCTCGAAGACGAACATGTTCTTCTTGACTTCGTCGGCGATCTCCGGGTTGTTCTCGGACAGCGACTCGAGAATGGTCTTTTCCGTCGAGCGATCCACATAGTTGAGCACTTCGACCAGGGCCTTGACGCCGCCGGCGTGGCTGAAGTCGGTGGAGACGACGGACGAGAGCTTCTTTTGGAGCACGTTCTCGACCTCGCGGATGACTTCGGGCGGGGTCTTGTCCAGCGTCGCCAGGCGGCGGGCGACTTCGGCACGCAGGTCCTGCGGCAGCCCGGACAGAATGGCGGCGGCCTGGGCGGGCTGCAAGTAGGCGATGATCAGGGCGACGGTCTGCGGGTGCTCGTTCTGAATGAACGTGGTGATCTGGGAGGCGTCCGCTTTCTTCAGGAAGTCGAACGGCATCACCTGAAGGGCCTGCATGACGCGGCCCACGATCAAGGAGGCCTTTTCCTCGCCGAAGGCGCTCATCAGCATCTCGCGGGCGGCGTCCATGCCGCCCTCGGCGATGAACTCCTGGGCGATGCACAGCTCATGGAACTCCTCGACGACGGTCTCGCGCAGGTTGGAATTGACGCGGCCCATGCGGGCGACCTCGACGCTGAGGCTCTCGATATCGTCCTGCGTCATGTGCTGGAACAGTTGGCTGGCGGTTTCGGGGCCGAGCGCGACCAGCAGGATGGCGGCCTTCTTGCGGTTGGTCAAGGGTTGGGGACGTAATGCCATGATGCTCTCCTAGAAGACTTTTACGAGACTTTCGCTTCGTCGGCCATCCAGCCTTTGAGTAAGAGCGAAACGCTTTCGGGGTGGGCGGCAATCATGCTGCGGATGCCCTCCATCTTGAGGTCCTGCTGCTCCTCGATGGCGGGGGCGCGCGCCCGGCGGCGCGGGCGGCCTTTGGGGTCCGGCATCTCGGCCAGCACGTCCTCGACGGTCAGCGGGCGTTCTTCCAGGACATGCTCCATGCCGCGCTCCGTCCCGCGCACGCCGTCCCCGTCCAGGATGGCGGCCATCTCGGCGTCCGGCATCGAATCCAGGCGGCCGATATTGGCGCCGCCGCCGGCCAGCGCGAGCTGCGGCGCGGCGCGGCGGCCCGACGAGCGGGTCAGGAGGATCAACAAAACGATGGCGACGGCGCACACGGCGAAGGTACGGGCGATGGTGGTCCAGAGCGCCTGCGAGGCCAGCGACTGCATCTGACCGGCCTGCGCCTTTTGCGCGCTCATGTCGAAGGGGATCTGGTTGACGGTGACGAGCCGGGTGGTGTCGCCGGGAAATGCGCCGACGGCGGCGGCGATGGACTGTTTCAGAGTTGAAATGGCGGCGGGCGGGACGCTGGTATCCACGAGGGCCGCTACGGACAGCTTCTTGATGTCACCCGGCGCAACCTGGGTGACGGTGTCCGTGCTGTCATTCTCGTAGTTGGTGACGGTATCGCCCGTGGAGTATTTCCCACCCCCGCCTGCGCCCCCGCCGGTCTGGTAGCTGGGGACGTTCAGGTTGCTCCCCGTCCCGGCGATGCCGCCCACCGCCGGCGCGCCGGCCCCGCTGTACGTTTCCTGTTTGTCGCGGACGCTGACCGGCAGCCCCGTCCGCATTCCCGGCGCGGGCGTATGCTGGATGGAGTGGCGTGTGACGACATCCTGGCTGAGTTCGGCGTTGACGGTGACGACGGCTTTTCCGTGGCCTAACGTCTGATCGAGCAGGCCCTGAATGACTTTGCGCTTGTCCTCGCTGAACTTGTCGTTTTCCGCCATCAGCGTCCCATCCGTGCCCACGCCGCCCGCGCCGTTGTCTTTCCACAGGGGAATGCCGGTCTGGTCCGTCAGTGCCACGTTCTGCGTGGTCAGGTTCGGGATGGCGTGGGCGATCAGATTCACGATGCCTTTGATCTGAAGCCCGCTCAGGCTTTCGCCCTGCTTCAACGTCAGGATGACGCTGGCGGTCGGCGGCGTCTCGTTGCCGACGAAGGACGACTCGCTGGGCAGGCCGAGCGAGACGGCGGCGGTCTGGACCGGGTCGAGACGCATCAGCTTCCGCGAAAGCTCCCCCTGCGCCTCGCCCAGCATCCGCTGGCGCTCGACTTCGGGGGTGGTGCCGATGGTGATCTTGTCAATGTCGCCCAGCCCGTCCACCACGGTGTCTTTGGACAGGATGCCCGCCGCCTCGATGTACATGAAGGCGTTGCTTTCGTCTTTGGCGGGGACGCTGACCGTGCCGTCCTTGTCGTCGAAGTGCATCGTAATGGACTTCTCCCGCAGGATCGCCTCGATCGCCGAAGCGTCCTTGCCGCTGACGCCGTGGTAGATCGCGTGGTAGTCCGGGCTGGCGGCCAGCGAGGCCGCAAAGACCATCCCGACAACTAAGAGCAGGACCAAGCCCGTCGCCATCGCCCGCGTCGCGGGCGTCGCGCCCTGCCACCAGGCGCGCAGTGCTTCTCCCCAACTGGATGCGATTGCCAACGAACAGTGCTCCCTTGCTTTTTAACCCGAGATTTTTAACCCGACTCCGTGGCGTTCCACCTACATGCTGATCCGCATGATCTCCTGGTAGGCGTCTATGGCTTTGTTGCGGACCTGGGTGGTGAGCTGAAGCGCCATCGTCGCCTGCTCGGACGCGATCATGACGCTGTGGACATCGCTGACCTGGCCCCGCGCGAACGCCTGCGCCATCTGCGCCGAATGGTCCTGAAGCGCGCTGACCTGGCCCAGCGCGCCTTGCAGCATCTGGCCGAAGGAGGGAGTGTCGGATGTCTGGGCGTCCGTGCCGAGCAGTCCGCCAGCCGCGCTGGAAGCGCCGGCGGTCGAGGGAAGGGGAGAAGCGGGCAGTGCGAACAAGTTCATAAAGTTGCTCCTAAAAAACGGCTGGCCGCCGCCTGCCGGTTGGCAGAAGTCTACGGCGTGACATGCGGATTGTTCCACAGTCCCCCATGAATTTCATAGGATTTTTTGCGGGTGTCGCGGGGAGGGCAGGCACGGGGATAAGGTGGGCAGGCACGGGGGCCTGCCCCTACGCGCCTCGTGATTGGTATATTGGTAGGGGCAACCCCCCGTGGTTGCCCTCCTTGCCCCCGTGGTTGCCCTCCTTGCTGAAATTTTTTGCGAATAGCTTGACAAACCCCGTAATAAGCCCCATACTGATCCCATAGCAGAAATACCAAGTGTCTGTTGCGCGTTGTAAAGGAGATCACTATGATGACCTTTCTCGTGACAGGCACGATACCTGCCCCTTCTTCTCTCGGCCGCGTCTCTCGGCTCTGACGTTCTTCGTCACTCTTCTTCTGGCGGCTTTCTCCTCTGGCGGCTTTCTCCCTATCTGCCCTGCAAGCGACCCCGATCCATTCTGACCCAAATGACGGCGGGGGCGTAGGCGGCAACGCGGCGTCCAGCCCCGGCCCCGGCTATTCGTGGGTCAGCAGCGTCGGCGGCGTCAGCACCGCCACGGGCAACAAGCTGACGGAAGTCCCAACGGTCAGTTGGGTCGCGCGAGGCGGCCTGGTCGTGGACCTGACTTTGTACCACAACAGCGAGAACAATGTCGGCTCTCCGAGCCGGGGCGCGAAGTGGGCGCTGATTTACGACACGAACCTGAAAGACGTCGGCTCCGGCAATGTTCGCATCGGCTGGGGCAACGGCAATCACTACGTCTTTGGGAATGTGAACGGCGTCTACACGCCGCCGCCCGGCATCCACGACCGCCTGATCGCCAACGGCAGCCCCATCGCCAGCTATGACTTGATCAGGAAAGATCAAACGGACTGGCATTTCGCCCCCTACGGCAGCAGCGGCTACTTCTACCTGACCACCATCAGCGACGAGAACGGAAACGTCATCACGGTCAACCGGGCCGCCAGCAACGGCGGAATGCTCGGCCTCACGGACCCGACGGGCCGCCAGGTCACGTTCGGCTACAACAGCACCTACTACACTTCCCTCACGGACCCGAAAGGCCGTGTGTTCAGCTTCGGCTTCGACGGCAGCGGCAATATGTCGTCGGTGACATATCCTACCCTCAACGGCACGAGCTACAGCCTCAACCTGGGCTATGACAGCAACCACAACATCACCAGCATCAAGGACCTGCGCGGGAATACGGCGACGCTCTCGTACAATTCGGCGGATAACAGCATCGCCTGGGAAAGAGACAACCTGGGCAACCAGACCACGTTCACCTATGGCTATGACGGCGTTCGCAACGTCACAAGCGCCCTGGCCACAACGGTCACGGACGCGAATTCGCACAACACCGCCTACTGGTACGACAACACAGGCCGGTTGAGCGCCGTTTACGATGCGCTGGGATACCACGAGTCTTACACGTTCGACGCCGCCAACAACCTGACCCAGAAACTGGACCGGCGCGGCTTCCCCTGGAACAAGACCTACGACGGCATGGGCAACGTCCTGACCGCCAGCGATCCTTACACCAACACAACGACCTACACCTACAACAGCCACAACAGGCCGCTGACAATCACGAAGCCGACCGGGAGGAGCGTCGCGGCGACTTACGACGGCTACGATAACCTTATCCAAGTGCAGGAAAAGGACGCGAACGGCAACGTGCTGGCGACCACGTCCTTTGCCATCGGCAGCTACGGTCTGGTCAGTTCCAAGACCGACACCAACCAGCACACGACGCAGTACGGCTACGACGCCAACGGCGACCTCAACAGCGTCACCACCCCGCTCGGACACCAGACCCAGTGGACGTATGACGCCCTCGGCTTCCAGACCAGCCGCACCGACGCGATGGGCCGCACCACCACCTACACCCCCGACGCCTGGGAGCGGCCCGTCACCACGACCTACCCCGACACCACCACACATACCTTCGCCTACGACCCCAACGGCAACCTCACCGGCTTCGCCGATCCCAACACCGGCGCCTGGTCCCGTACTTATGACGCCGACAACCGCCTGCGCACCGAAACCAACGGCGGTGTCACCCAGGTCACTCACACCTACGATGCCGCCGGACAACAGGGCCTGCTCGCCACCACCACCGACGCCTTCGGGCGCACCTTGACCTATAGCTACACCAGCCGCAATGAGTTGGCAAGCGTCAGCGAAGCGGCGGGTCCGACCAGCTACACTTATGACGCCAATGGCAACCAGACGCATCTCTACCTGCCCAATGGCCTGCGAACCGACCAGTACTACAACAATGACAACACGCTCCAAAGCTACTACAACTGGGACGGCGGCAACTTCATCTACCAGTCCTACGGCTATGGCTACAACGCCGACCACCAGCTCACCGGGTGCAATGAGGCGAGCAACTACTACTGCAACGGCGCCCCGAACGTGACCAACATCGCCTACGACTACGACGGGCAGGGTCGTCTGACGGGCGAAACGCGCACGGGCAGCACGCCCTACACCTATGGCTACGGCTACGATGGGGCGGGCAACCGCACGAGCAAGACGGTCAACGGCAATGGCTTCACACAGTTCTACGACGCCGACGACGAGCTAACGCAGATCAACAACCTGGCGGTGCTGGCGTTCGGCTATAACGCCAACGGCGACCAGATCACCACCTCGGCCAATGCGGTGGTGACGAGCTTCGGGTATGATTATGATGACCAGTTGACGAGCCTGTCTCGTCCAGGGTATACGGCGACATACCAGTACGATGCGCTGGGGCGTCAGGTGCTGCGGACGGTGGGGGGGGTAGCGACGGCCTACCATTATGATGGGTCTTCGGTTCTCTTCGAGACGCAGAACGGGGTGGAGACGGGGCAGTATAGCTGGGGGAACGGTCTGATCCGGCGCAACGGGGAGTGGGCGCTGGATGACGGGCTGGGGAGCACACGTCAGGTGATGGATGGGGCGCGGACGGTGACCTTCAGCAATGCAATCACAGGCTACGGTGAGACGGTGGGAGTGAGCGGTTCCACCTCCAGCCCGTATATCTTCAAGGGGAGTTCCGGCTACCGCACGGACGCGGATGGTCCGGCGGGCGGTTCGAACTACACGAAGGTGGGGGCGCGGTATTATGATGCGGAGTGGGGCCGCTTCATCACGCGGGACACGGAGCTAGGGCAGAAGCCCTACGCCTACTGCGACGGCGATCCCGTCAACAATGTTGATCCAACCGGGCATATCGTAACCTCCCAAACCCTGTCTCATATGAACCTTGATATATATATGGGGAATATTACAGAAGGCTTTGGAATCGTTGATCAGGCAGCAATTGACCCAACGCTGAAATCGTCGCCAAGTCATTCCTCAGGTTCTTTTAGTTCTTCAACCTCACGTAATGATCAGCCTGCTGGCGGTCTCGTTCCTATCACTCGAGGACAGGCGTTGCACTTGATCGGCAACATAGCATGTGGGTTCGTCGGTGGAGGTCTTGGACTTGTTTTGGGTGGCCCAGTAGGGGGCGCTCTTGGCGCGGTTGCTGGCTTCACAGCAGCAGAGGCATATCAAACCAGGGCGGCAGGCAAGGGCTACAACCAAATGTTCCATGGGTTGTAGTCACGGCTGAGGCAGTCTTTAGAGTTGAACAGCCACTATCGGTATGGCGGCTGTTCGTCAGAGGGTCAACGACTAAGTAGACCTCTTGCATAAGGGGTTCCCGGAATGCCTTCCGGGTCTTCAACAGAGCGATTGTCCACCTGCGCGAGCAGAAGAAGAGGCTTTAGAAGAAGAGGCTTTAGCGGCAGGTTTCTCTGTCCGTGCAGGCGAACATTCTTTGACTAAGTGGTGCATCCGGTAAATTCGATGCTTTTTTGTTCCTCTCATTTTGGGAGTAAGCCTCAAATTTGAGAAGGGCCACCGTTCCGAGAAGTTCAGTTTTCTTACCGGACGCACCATTAAAGCCCTGGATTTCAATCCAGGGGACTTATGCAAGAGGTCTAATGAAAATGAAAAACAAGCGGGAAGATTCTTTTTGGCTTAAGCCATTGTTCACCTTTTGGTTAATGACACTTTCCGTGCCTCTTGGTTGTTTTGCCGTCTACTTGATCTGTGATCCTCCAAACATCAGCTTGAAGCACATCCTATGGTGGTGGCCTCATGTGGGCATATGGTATGTGTTTGGCGGGGGCGTGTGTGGTATTGGGGGGGCTTTCCTAACTCATTTCAAGGAAAAACATCACCCGGACCCAGACGAGCATGACTGAACGGTTCAGAGGTACTGGCTAATTTATCAAGCCCGTTCGATCTCCATTGCCTTCATCGCCATGCCCTTGATGGTCCCGACGGCGGCGACGTTGCCGCTGATGAAGGTGGGTGCTCGGTACTACGACCCCCAGTTCGGGCGCTTCCTGACGCGGGACACGGTTCTAAGCCAGCAGCCCTACGCCTACTGCAAAGGCGATCCCATCAACTTCACCGACCCGAGTGGGCACAGCAAACTCTCAGACTGGTGGAAACATTTTCTACAGCAAATTCAAGGTAACCCCTATGCACAGGGCCAAACATATCATCTTTCAAAAGATCAATGGAACTCTGTGTTCAAAGACATGCAAACCATTGGAACCGGGGAGCAAATACTCGGCGCAGGCATACTTGGCGTCAACATCAAAGGCAATCCGACTTATATTCCAGGCCAAAACAACCCCTTTATCGTTAAATACGGACCAGTGTGGGCTGTGGGTGGAGGACTTGCTCTAGGTGGAACAGTGGCAAGAGGTATAGGAATGGCGGGTCAATACTATACAAGTCGCTAGGTCACGCGCGGTCATACAGCAGAGGAAGTACACACAAGGCTTCCTCTGCTCCTACCACTGTTGCAGAATATCACACGAGTAGAATATGGAAAACCTCAATCTAGTACTGCTTAGTCTTTTGACTCTGATCACAATCGTCAACGTTACGCTAAGAAGCGAGGTTGCTCTCGGTCTATCGTTAATGACGTTAGGCTGCTGGATCGGTCAGTCTATGACCTGGATTGCTCTAGATTACCGATCGTCGGCTGCCCTCAAAATCACCGGGATCGTAATTGACACGGTGGCACTAGTATTTTTAATTAAAGTATTACTGAGGTACAACCGTTCGTCGAGGCGCAATAAATGACAGAATTCTGGGGTGTCCTCGTCGGGGTCGAGCGCGAACCCGTACCTGTACAACGCCTCGTCGGGCTTCCGCTCGGACGGGGACGGCCCGGCGAACACGGCGCCCTTGCAGAAGGTGGGGGCGCGCTACTACGATGTGCAGTTCGGGTGCTTCCTGACGCGGGACACGGAGCTAGGGCAGAAGCCCTATGCCTACTGCGATGGTGATCCCGTCAACTTCAGCGATCCCAGCGGGCATAAAAAGAAATGGTGGGAATTCTGGAAGAACGGCAATGGCGACGACCTCAACCCTTATTTTACATACAGCATTTACGACATGAAGGGAGAGAACTTCGACCAGCAGATTCTGCATAATGCGGATAACGAAATCGCCATCGGCGGTTTCGGCAGCACCGCATTCGGTATTTCCGGCCAGATCAGCACTTCGACCATCCGGACCAGAGGCTTGACGAACGGCAATGAATATGGGTTTGCCATCTTCGGTGGGGTCGCTCTCGGTGGTGCGGCCATAAAAGCGTACTGGGCAACCGGCACAGCATTAGGGTTATGGAAATAACTCTTCGCCCCTGCCTTGAACGAAAGGCAGGGGCGAACCTCTCAAGATTGGAGCAAGAAATGGAGAAAGATATGTGGTGGTCTTTCATGGGTGTCTTGCGCCTCCTGACGGTCATCTTCACATCCGGCTACTTCCTATTCCACTTCGTGCAGGTGAGACGGATGCCGCCTGAACGAGCTGCGTATTACACAGGGTCACTCGTTATCTGGCTGGGGTTCACGCTCATAGCGGCGAGCATGATTTTGTCTGATCCGACAGTTGGCTTTGCCGCTTTAGTCGGCCTGGTCGGCTTTGGCCTGGTCGTATACGGTTTTTACCTCAATCAGCAGCGGGATAAACGGCTCAACAGCCCCGGAGCCACGCCCCCGAAACCTCCCAGCGGAATCAATCCTGAATAATGAGAGTGATTCACTCCCCAACTGCGTACCTCTTAAAGAAACCAACTACGTTTTCGGCCCACCCATCTCCAGCGCCTTCATCGCCATGCCTTTGACGGCCCCGATGGCGGCGACGTTGGCCTCGTAGGCGCACGTTTCCCAATGCGATTAAGGAAATGAGGTGGATGGGGTAAACTCTGGGCAGGGCGGCCTCGTGGGCGTCGCCGGCAAGTCAGGAGGAAAGCAGTGGAAACCGTCAAAGATAAGGGCGCGGTGGAGATGCCGGTGACGGAGCAGAAGGGTACGAACGGAGTCGGGCCCTCGGAGGAGCATCCGCTTGCCCGCGTCATCGGCGGGTTTGCCGATGATCCGCTGTGGGACGAGTTCATCGAGGAGATGGAGCAGTCGCGGCGGGAGATAGATCGAAAGCATGGACTGGTCGAGTAGGCCATGTTCGCGCTGGACAACGACACCACAAGCCTTCTCTTCCGGGGCCGGAACAGTGGCCTGAACCGCCGAGTGCTGGCTGTCCCGCCGCCCCAGCTCTGGTTGCCCGCTGTGGTCGTGGAGGAACAGTTCCGGGGGCGGCTGGGCGTCTTGGCGAAGCTGAACCCCGCCCGACCGAAGGAAAGCCCGCTCATCCCAATCGCGTACCGTGATCTCGTGCTGACCCAGGAGTTTTTACGGCAGTTCCAGATCCTGCCGTACACTCAGGCGGACGAAGACCTGTATCAACGCTGGTCGGCGGAAGTCAAGCGGGTGGGGACGCGCGATTGCCGCATCGCGGCGTCCGCCATCAACCGGGGGTTGGTCGTCGTGACCGCCAACCGGCGGCATTTTCAGCAGATACCCGGTGTGAGTTTCCTAGACTGGAGCGTCTGACGCCTCGGTTTCCCTACGCCCTTCCGATCTCCAGCGCCTTCATCGCCATGCCCTTGATGGCCCCGACGGCGGCGACGTTGGCCTCGTAGGCGCGGGTGGCGCCCATCATGTCCACCATCTCGGTCACGGTGTCCACGTTCGGCAGGTTCACATAGCCCTGCTTGTCGGCGTCGGGGTGGCCGGGCTGGTAGACGCGCTTGAAGGGGCGCATGTCGGGGACGATGCCCGACACCTGCACGCCGCCCCGCGCGGTTTCCGTGCCATCGTCCTCGCCGGACAGGCCCGCCAGGGTCTCGCCGAAGGTGGCGGTCGCGGGGGCCATCGCGACCTGCTGGCGGCGGAACGGCCCGCCGCCGGGCGTGCGAGTCGTGTTGACGTTCGCCAGGTTGTTGGCGACCACGTCCATCCGCAGCCGCTCCGCCGTCATGCCCGAAGCGCTGATCGCCAGCGTGTCCATGAATCCCATCGGTTAGCGTCCTCCCGCAATCACATATTTCAGGCTCGCGAACTGCCCGCTGAGGAGCTGCGAGGCTCCTTGATAATAAATTTCCGCTGCCGCCAGCCGGCTGGTTTCGGCGTCAATGTCCACGTTGTTGCCGTCGGATCGCATCGAGCCGCTGCGCTGGGTCACGAGCGAGGGCGAGCCGCCTTTCGCGTCATCGTCGAGCGTCAGGTGGCGCGGATCGGGCGCGGCTTGCGGCAGAGCGTCGCCGCCTTCCGCCGACTGGAGCAGGGCGGCAAAGGTGGCATCCTGGCGCTTGAAGCCCGGCGTATTGACGTTGGAAATGTTGTTGGAGATGGCTTGCAGGCGCGCGGAGCCGAGGTCTAGGGCCTGCGACAGCGCGGAAATGGTGCTGGTGTCCATGCCGTCATTGTCGGCATCTTGTGGGGAGAACTGGAGGGCTAATCGTGCGGGTTTTGCGAGGTTTTTAGGGGGTGATCATCGCGCGGGGCCGCGCGTCCACCATTTCCTGCGCGCGTTCCTCCCCGACCAGGAGCGCGGCAGCGTCGCGGGCCTCGCGCAGCAGGGCGCAGGAGCGGTCGTGGAGGTCGTGGGTGTCCGAAGCGATCACGAGCGGCCAGTCGGCGGCGCGGGCGAGGATGGCGTGGGCCGTGTCCTGCGCACGCGGCCCGAAGCGGCCCAGGAGGCTGCCGCTGGTGAGTTGGAAGGCCAGCCCCAGGCCGGCGCACGCCTCGAGAAAGGCCAGGCTCTGCTGAACTTCGGCGCAGCGCTCCGGGTGGGCGAGGACGACCTGGAAGCCCGCCTCAATCACTTTATGCAGGCTTTGGAGGCCGCCCGCCGGGATGCGGTCGAACGGCGGCTCGATCAGCGCCCAGCGGCCGGCATCCCCCAGTGTTCCGGCCTCGCCGCTCACTAAGTCGTCGGCGACGCGCGGGGCCATCTTGATCTCCACGCCCGGCACGACTTTGAGAGGGATGCGCGCCCGGTTCAGCGACTCCTGCAAGCCGGCGACGTGTTCGCGCACGACTTCCGGGCGGGCGGGACGGCGCAGGAACCAGCCCCGATGGGGCGTGGCGGCCATCGTGTCCGTGCCCGCCGCAACGGCCTGCCGCGCCATTTCCAGCGCCTCGGCGACATTGCGCGCGCCGTCGTCCACGCTGGGCAGGATATGGTTGTGGATGTCAACGAACAGGGTTATTGCTCCAGGGCAAACAGGATCTGCGAGACCATGACCAGGGCCGCCGTCTCGGTCCGCAGGATGCGCGGCCCCAGGGAGATGATCGGAACGCCGGCCTTACGCGCCGCTTTGACTTCCCCATCGCTCAGGCCGCTTTCCGGCCCGACGATGAGAAGGATGCGTTTCGGCGGGGCGGGCAAAGTGTGAAGCGTGGATCGCAGAGTCGTTTCCCGCTCGCCTTCATAAGCCAGCAGCGTCAGGTCGAACTCACCCGCCGCTCTCAGGACTTCGGCAAACTCGCCGTCCACGCGCAGGGTAGGTAACAGGGCGCGGTGCGCTTGCTCCGCCGCCGTTTTGATAATCGCCTCCCACCGCCCGTGCCGCTTTTCGTGCCGCTCGCCCGTCAAGTGTGTCAGGCTGCGCTCACTGGCAAAGGCCCAAAAACCGCTCGCGCCGATCTCCGTCCCGCGCTGAAGCACCTGCTCCATCTTGTCCGTCACTTTGGGCAGGGCTTGGGCGACGGTGATCTGAACCGGCGGCTCGGTTTGGGGCAAACCCGACTCACCCAGCCGCGCCAACCCCTTCGTCTTACCCAATTCCAGCAGAGTCGCCGGCCACTCGCGGCCCGAACCGTCCAGCACGGCGATCTTCTGCCCCGGCTGGGCATGGAGGACGACGCGCAGGTGGTGGGCGTCGTCGGCGTCCAGAGTGACGAGGCCGCTGGCGAACTGGTCGGGGCGGACAAAGAAACGGGTCATACGGCTTCAGTCAATATCAAATATGGCGGTGCGTGCTTGGCAGTGCAAGCACTCAAAAGCGACAAAGTTCTGCCCGAAGTCCGGATTGCCATCCTCGGGCCACGCGGGGTGGAATGAGGGGTCAACCATTTCAAGGAATAGTTGACGGCCTTCTCCTTCGGGAGCAGCCTGTTCAAAATCTTCCGGTCCCCAAATACCCAGATAAGCCATGAAACCGTCGCAGTGTACCGGCCAAACGACCTCCTGCCATGTTGCAAACCCCGGTGTCCGCCGCAGTTCCGCAACAGCCTCATCGGTGACATGAGAATTTGGAGGCTGGACAAGCGGCGCGGTATCCGCTATGGCTGCCCCATCACTTGCCACCACAAATACTCGCCTCGGTGAGTCGTCCGGCTCGCTGTGCGAAAGAAGGCCCTCCTCGGTGATAAGCCCTACCTCGGTGCCGTGCATAAAGCCGAACCGATCACGGCGCAGGCAGTCATAGCATCCAATTTTTCCGCTGCGCTCTTCCTCACTCAATTCTGCGCTGATGACATAGTCGAGCGAAAAGCAACGGCCTCTCTGACTACATAACGAGCAGACGCGCTCACCTGGCAGAAGAGCAGACATCTCCGATTCTGGTGCTCGGAAGTAGCGGAACTCAAGCGACATCTTCTAAATCTCCGCACGTCGGAAGACCAGCGCGACCCATTCCGTCTGGCGGCGCGTCTCCACCGAGGCCAGTCCCATGCCTTCTAAAGCCTGCCGCACATCGGCCTCGCGCGTGTTAATGATGCCGGAGGCGATGAGAATGCCGCCCGGCTCAATCAGGGCATTGAGTTCCGCAGACATGCCTATAATTACATCGGCCAGGATGTTGGCGACCACCACATCATATTGATTTGTCGGCAACGCTTCCGTGACTTCGACCTTGACGCCGTTAGCCGCAGCGTTTTCGCGGGCGATCTTGACGGCCAGCGGGTCGTTGTCGCTGGCCGCCACCACGTCCGCACCTAGCTTCGTAGCGGCGATGGCGAGGATGCCCGAGCCTGTCCCGATGTCCGCGACGCGCCCATGAGGAAAGACATAATCTTCCAGGGCGGTGAGGCAAAGCTGGGTGGTGGGATGGCTGCCGGTGCCGAAGGCCATGCCGGGGTCTATGACGAGGGGGATGTCGTCCGGCACAAGGTCGGGATGCTCCCAGGGCGGGGTGACGACCAGCCGGCGGCCCACGCGGAAGGGCTTATAAAACGCCTTCCAGGCGTTTGCCCAGTCGGCCTCCTCGACGTAGCGCAGGGTCAGGTCCGTGCCCGCGCCCGTGACGCCGTACTGCGGCAGCCGCGCCAGCGCGTCTTTAAGAGACGATAGCCGGTCTTCCAGGCGGTCGTCTACGGGTAGGTAGCCGACAATGGCGGGCAGCTGCGCCGTTTCGCGCACCTCGAAGCCGCCGCATCCGGCGGCAGAGAGGGCCGCGCCCACGGCATCGGTCGCTTCCGGCCCCGCGTCTATGCTGATTTCCGCCCAGCGCAAAGTCATGTCTCTCTTTACATCCAGCCACGGGAAGCCACCCGGGTTTGCTGCCGCCCTGTCCCAGACAACGGCGTCATCGTGACCGCGTATCTGCTCAAGAAACGGGAAATTCTGCGGGCCGACGGCGATCCGCGCCAGCGGCATGACCGAGACAAGGCTGGCCCACTGGGCAACATGGAAGTTGCCATCGTCCGTGTGGAGCGGCGGCTGCGGCTCGAAGCCCGGACGCGGCAGCAGGTAAACAAAGCCCCGCCGCCACGGCCGCCGCTGGAGAGCGTCACGGCTGATCGAGAAGAAGTAGAACGGCTCGCTCAGTCCCCCCGTTTCTTCCGCGAGGCGGAAGCAGCCGTTAATGAGTGACATGCGATGCCGCTCCCGATCCAGGACGGCGTAGTAGATCGGCCAAATGCCGTCTGACGCGGCATAAACGGCCCGGCGGTTGCCGAACTCCTGGATGTCGTCGGACTGGCGCGGCTCAAAGCGCTCAATCCCTCCGTTGCCGGACCCGTGCAACAGAAGGCCTTTCGTGTCCGCCAGCCAGCACAGGAACTGCCAGATAGGGGCGGGCAGGGCGTAGCGGACCAGGCCGCCCCCGCCCTGCGCGATCCGGTCCGCGTACAGCGCCTCGAAGGCGGCTTCCGTCGCGGCGTCGGGGCGAACCGGGGGCCGCGTCAGGAAGTAAGACGGTGGCCGCATCGGGCAGTCTCCCAAGTCATTTGTGCGTGAACGCGCCTTTGACTTTGCCCAGCAGCCCGCGCTCCTCGGCGTGTATCGTCTCGCCGGAAGCGGCGGCCAGTTCTTTTACCAAGCGCCGCTGCTCCTCGGTGAGCTTCTGGGGCACCTTCAGCTTGATACTGACGACTTGATCGCCGCGCTCCGGGCTGCGCGAGTTGACGTCGGGGAAGCCCTTGCCGCGCAGGCGGAAAGTCGTCCCCGGCTGCGTCCCTTCGGGGATGGTCAGCTTCTCCGTCCCGCCCAACACCGGCACCTCGAACGTATCGCCCAGAGTCGCCTGCGCGAAAGTGACGGGCGCTTCGTACACCACGTCCATGCCCCGGCGGGTGAAGTGAGCGTGCGGCTGGACATAGATGATGACGTACAAGTCGCCGCGCCCGCCGCCGCGCAGGCCGGCATCGCCCTGGCCGGGGTCCACCAAGCGCGTCCCCGAATCGACGCCGGCGGGGATGTCCACGGTATGCTCGATTGTCTGGCGCACACGGCCCTGGCCCCGACAGGTGGCGCAGGGGTCGGGAATGACGCGGCCCGCCCCGCCGCAGCGGGCGCAGGGGGCGACGGTCGCGAACGAGCCGAGGATGGTGTTCTGGACGTGGCGCACCTGACCGGTCCCGGAGCAGGCCGGGCAAGTTTGCGGCTGGGTGCCGGGCTTCGCGCCGCTGCCGTGACAGGTCTCGCACCCTTCGAGGCGCGACAGGCGCAGCGTTTTTGGAACGCCGGACGCGACCTCCTCCAGCGTGATCTCCAGGTCGTAGCGCAGATCGTTCCCCTGCGCGGCCTGCTGCCGCGCGCGCTCACCGGAGGAACGCCCGCCCCCGCCGCCCGCGCCGAAGAACATGTCGAAGATGTCGCCGAAGCCGCCTTCGCCCATGCCGCCGAAGCCGGCCGCAGGCCCGTCATGCCCGTATTGGTCATACAAGGGCCGTTTTTCGGGAGACGAGAGGACTTCGTGCGCCTCGTTCAGCTCCTTGAACTTTTCCTCGGCGGCGTGGTCGCCGGGGTTCACATCCGGGTGATACTTGGCGGCCAGCTTCCGATAGGCCGAGCGGATTTCGGTCACGGAGGCGGACCGGGTGACGCCCAGCACCTCATAATAATCGCGTTTGTTAGCCATAAAGTGATTTCAAATGCATCAATTTCAAATGCATCTTCAAATGCATCGTTCGAGTGACAAACAGCGGGGGCCGAACGCCTCCATTGCCGGAACAACACCAAAGAACGGGTGCTGGTTTCCAGGAGGGCATTCGACCCCGCAGAACTCCACAGTGAGCTTGCCGATTCTGAGCAGAAAGTCAGACGTCGCGGAAGTCGCTCGCGCCCGCGCTTTCTTCCTCTTTCAGTAGATCGTCCATGTCAATGCGGCTGTCCGCATCCGGGTCGAACCCGCTGGCCCCGACCGAGGTCTCCGCTCCGGGGTCGTCAATCGCCGTGACCTTGCTGATATCCGGCACGGCCTGGGCGGCGGCGGGGGCGCTGTTGCCGTTCTGGCGCGTCTTCGCCTCGTAGAACGCGCTGCTGAGGGTCATCAGCGCGGCGTTCAGCTCTTCCATGCCGTGCCTCGCGCCCACGGTGTCGAAGTTGCTGAGGGAGGCCGTCAGCCGACCCGCGGCCTGATTGACGCCTTCAATGAGATTCTGCGGAACGATGCCGCGCGCATCGGCGGCGATGCGCATGGCGGTATAGATCTGCTGGTCCGCCCTGTTCTTGATCTCCTGCTCCTCGCGCCGCTTTTCGTCCGCCTTGCGGTACTGGTCGGCCTCGTGGACCATGCGCTCGACCTCGGACTGGCCCAGGCCGCTGGAGGCGGTGATGACGACCTTCTGTATGTTGCCGGTCGCCATGTCCTTGGCGGAGACGTGGACGATGCCGTTCTGGTCAATGTCGAACGTGACCTCGATGCGCGGCAGCCCGCGCGGGGCCGGCGCGATGCCGTTGAGCTGGAACTTGCCCAGCGTCTTGTTGTCCACGGCGAAGTCGCGCTCGCCTTGCAGGACGTGGATGTCCACGGCGGACTGGTTATCCACCGCCGTCGTGTAGACCTGGGAGGCGGACGTCGGGATCGTGGTGTTGCGCTCGATCAGCTTGGTGAAGACGCCGCCCTGCGTCTCGATGCCCATCGAAAGCGGCGTGACGTCGAGGAGGACGATGTCGGTGACCTGCCCACTCACGATGCCGGCCTGGAGCGCGGCGCCCTGGGCGACGATCTCGTCCGGGTTGACGCCCTTGTGCGGCTCCTGGCCGAACATGGTGCGGACGCGCTCCTGGACGACCGGCATACGGGTCATGCCGCCGACCAGGAGCACCTTTTGGATGCCCTTCGGCTCCAGCTTGGCGTCGTTCAGGGCCTGCATCGTCGGCCCGATCATGCGCTCGATCAGGTCCTGCGTCATCTCTTCGAGCTGGGCGCGTGACAGAGTCAGCTCCAGGTGGGCGGGGCCTTCGGGCGTGGACGAGATGAAGGGTAGGTTGACGCTGGCCGTCATCAGCGTGGACAGCTCGATCTTGGCCTTTTCCGCCGCTTCTTTGAGGCGCTGCATCGCCATCCGGTCTTTGGTCAGGTCAATGCCGGCCTCTTTTTTGAATTCGGCCGTCATCCAATCAATGATGCGGATGTCCCAGTCGTCGCCGCCTAGGTGCGTGTCGCCGGATGTCGCCCGCACTTCAAAGACGCCGTTGTCGAGTTCCAGGATGGAAACGTCGAAGGTGCCGCCGCCGAGGTCCCAGACCAGGACGGTCTGCTCTTCCGACTTGTCCTGGCCGTAAGCCAGGGCCGCCGCCGTCGGCTCGTTGACGATCCGCACGACTTCAATGCCGGCGATCTTCCCGGCCTGCTTGGTCGCCTCGCGCTGGGCGTTGGAGAAGTAGGCCGGGACCGTGATGACGGCGTCGGTGACGGGTTCGCCTAAAAACCCTTCGGCGTCCGCGCGCAGCTTGGTCAGGATCATCGCCGAGATTTCTTCGGGCGAAAATTCCTTGCCGTCAATGGAGACCTTGTAGCGGGTCCCCATCTGGCGCTTGATGGACGAGATCGTCCGGTCCGGGTTCGTGATGGCCTGGCGTTTGGCGAGCTGCCCGACCAGGCGTTCCCCGGTTTTGGAAAAGCCGACGACTGAGGGACACAGCCGGCTGCCCTCCGACAGCGTGATGACGACCGGCACCCCGGTCTCGTCAATGGCGGCTACGACGGAGTTGGTCGTCCCCAGGTCAATCCCCACTGATTTTGCCATATCGTTGTTCCTATTCGCCCTCGGCGTCGTTGTTGCCAGGCTCCTCCATGGTCGGTTTTTCTGTAGTCAATTTTTCCGCGCGATGGTCAGGCCGCGCCGCCGTGAGGGAGGCGCCCGCGCCGCCGGGCGTGCCTGAAGAGGCAGCCTGCGGCACGATGTCTGCCTCCACTTCAGTCGCCGTGACCTTGCCCGCCGCGATCTCTTCTAGCGCGATGGTAAGTGGATTGGTGGACGTGGTCTCGATCAGAACCGGCGCTCCTTCTTTGATCTGCTTGGCGCGCTTGGCGGACAAGACGACAAGCGAGTAACGGCTTTTGACCTTGTCTTCGATGGTGTCTGCGGATGGATAAATCAAACGTAAATAATCCCCTCTGCGAAAGTTTGTACCGAAAAAGCCTATAAAACCTATAAGGGAAAGTTTATCGAAAGTCGGGCGTTCCCGCGCCCATCAGTCGCCAACATCCGGCTCCCCCACCGGCCAAAAACCTTCCATCTCCAGAATCAGCTTGACGCCGTTCATGTTGACGCCGCGCTCTTCCGTCAAGTAGCGGATGCGCGCCAGCAGCGCGAGGTCGCGGTCCGAGTAAAGCCGACGGTCCTTAGCGGTGCGCTTGGGACGGACGATGCCTTCCTTGTCCAGAACGCGCAGGGTCCAGGAAGGCAGATCGGCGAGCTTCGCGGCAATGCTGATCACATAAACCGGCTCATCGGAGGCTTCTGCCCACTCGGACGCTTCGGGCACCCCCGGCGGACGGTTCTCCGCCGCGTCGTGCTGCCCGGAAGACATGGCTTAAACCCTTGACGAACTTTACTGACGAACTTTACTGACGAACTTTACTGACGAACTTTACTGACGAACTTTACTGACGAAACCTTCTGCGGCCTGCTTGTGGTACAGACCATGCACTATTCTCCCTTACATTATAATGCATTCCCCGTGGTTCGTCAAGCGGTGTTTGCAGGACATTAAAACCCGATGAAAAAATTGACGAAAAAAGTCTCAAAAAAGCGGTTTCATCGTTCAGGTATAATACCCGCATGTCTCCTCGTCTTCGTAAGATGCGCCCCGCGCTGGGAACCGCCGTTGTCCTCGGCGGCGCGCTGGCCGTCTGGGCGCTGGACCCGCACCGCAAGATTCCACTGCGTAAGGTTTTCAGCCCGGTCGAGTGGGTGCGCCAGTGGAAGGGCATAGACCATTATGACCCAGGGCAGGCGTTGCTGCAAGAGGGCGATCCAAACGTCCACGAGGTCGCCCTGACTTTCGACGACGGGCCGGACCCACGGTACGGCCCCGCCGTCGCCGCCATCCTCAAACAGAAGAACGTCCCGGCGACATTCTTTTTGGTCGGGATGCGCGTCAAGGAGCATCCCGAAGTCGCCCGGCTGCTGGCCGGGGACGGCTTCGAGCTGGCGAACCACACCTACAACCACCAGAGCCTGCCCGCGCTGAAGCCCCACGAGATCGCCAGCGAGCTGCGCCTGTGCGACGCGGACATCTTCGGGGCCACGGGCCGCCATACGACCCTGATGCGCCCGCCCGGCGTCCAATACAACGACAAGGTGCTGGACGTCGCCAAGTCGCTCGGCTACGTCACCGTGTCCTGGACCGTCGGCGCGAAGGATTACGACACGGACACGACGGCGGCCTTCATCCGGGAGCGCGTGCTGGACCGGGCCGCCCCCGGCGCGATCATCCTGCTGCACCAGGACACGCCCGCCACCGTTGCCGCCCTCCCCGCGATCATTGACGGCCTGCGCGCCCAGAGCTACCAGTTCGTGACCGTCAGCCAGATGCTGGACCGTCTCCATGCGCGGCGGCCCGCGCCGCCTGTTAAGGCAAAAAATGCCCCTTGACAGGCAGGCAAAAGCGTGTTACAATGGTGACAATCGCCATAGTAAGCCGGACCGAAGTCGTTGCCGCAAGGAGATTGTCATGTCACCCTTGTTTGTTGCTACCCGCCGCGCCGCTCTGCTGTGCCTGCCCTTCGCCGCCATCCTCGCTGCCGGCATCACTCTCTCCACGCGCGTGTCCGCCCAATATCCCGGAGGCTACCCCGGCGGCGCCGGCTGGCACCCCGTCAAGCTCGATCTCACCCTGGGCGATGACACCCTGGACGACCCCTACGTCTGCTACAGCTATGACTGGACTCCTCTGCACATCTACTGCGACGGCGTTCACGGCCCGCCCAACTATGACGCCTACAATAATTTTGACGAGGTCTACGCCGTTGACACCATCTCCGGCTTCCAGGGGGTGGACCCGGGTCCTAGTTTTGTTTATCCCGGCCAGCCCCCGCCGCCCAACCGCGTGCTGAACCTGAGCATCAACGGCACCTCCTCCATTGTATACGCCTGGGTGCCGCCGAACGACCCCGTGACCGGGCAGCCCGATAGCACTGATTTCCCAGCCCCGCCGCTGTTCGTGCTGGGGCGAGTGGACGGCGAGGCCAGCGCCGGTTGCAGCAACACCACGGGCGATCTGGACGGCATCAGCGGCAGCGGGTCGTTCACGGACGGGCTGGGCGGTCAGAAGGTCTCCTATTCCAGTGTCCCCGGCGACACGCTCTTGCAGGTGGGGCGGGGCATCCTGAGTGCCACCGGCGGCTCGCTGGCGTACATCAATATGTCGCCGACGGTGACGGCGAACCTGGTGGGGACGGGGACGGGGTCTGCGTGGGGAGGCGGGTGGATTGAGGAGCGTGTCTACCCGCTCACCCTGTCCGCGCCCAACCCGCTGACCAACCCCCTGCTGGGCGACGGCACCAACCAGTTTGTTCCAGTTTGTTTATGACGCGCACGAACCCGACGGCATCCTGGCTGTTCCCGCCTCCGCGAACGCGGTGGGCGCCTCCACCGCCGATACCACATTTCTCTTGCCGCACGTCACGCTCCCCGTCACTCCGACAGTAGCACATATGCTGCCCTATATGATGACAGCCTCCGGCAGCACGGTCAGCGTCACCACAGCAGGGCACTACCCCGACCCCAACACCGCCACGAGCTTTCCCGCCGCGTCCTACGTCTACAAGGGCCTGCCCGCCAACAACAGCGACTTCGGCAACCATGTGGTGACGCTGACCGTGGATGGAAACCCGTCCCAGTTCGCCAACTGCCAACTGTTCTACACCGGGTCGGCAAGCAACTGGCCGGGTTCACTCGGCGATGAGCAAAATTGGTACATCTACTACCACCCTCGGTATCCACAAGGGGCCTTCACGACCCTGTATGATGCTAGCACTAACAAGCCGGATTACTTTGCCTTCACGAATTACTATCCGAATGCCCAAGGGCAGTATACTATCTACATGGAAAAAGGAACTGGCGGGGGTGATCTGGAAGTACCTATCTTTGACATCAACCCTACTGCGGATGCGATCTTGCACCGGAACCTGGTCCGGCAGGTCGGCACTCTGAGAATCAAGGGCATTCACCGCTACGTCTGGATAGCGGCCCACGAGCGGGGGCATCAGAAAATCTTCAATATGGGGGGCGTTTATACGACAGCGGTGGAGGTCGCAGCAGATCAATATGCATGGCCCACAAGCCCGGACAACGATCACGTTCTTGATTCCTGGGAGAGCACCCACCATCTCAATCCCAATGTTGCAGATACCACGGGGGCCTACAGCGGTAAAGAATTTGAACCTCTTGAACCGGGGGATGATGAGGTTCTTGCAGATGTCCAAGCCTTGAAGCCGCTCATGGACAACAAGGACTTGTGGATGCTCGACTGGGCCGACTTCGGGGTTCAATACACCGGCGGCACAAAGCTCTACTGGGTGGCGAAGCCAATCGCGACGCCTGCCGTCTTCTACTGGAAGTTTACTCCAAAAGTGATTGGCAACCCCGCCGCTGGCGTACAACCTTTCCAACCTGGAAGTACAGCAGGTCCTTTAGGAGATGGCACCTACCCCATCCAATCGCTGAAAGACCTCACAGATCAATATCCAAGTCTCTTGACAGACTTACCGGCGCAGGAGTGATAGGAGACTTCCTATGGAAATCAATAATTGCCAATCGTTCAGGCACTTAATACGCATGATGGGTTCAGTGACGTTCTTAGCTGCTCTCTTTTGCCTACTAGCTGCTACTTCCGGCATGTGCATGGGTCCGCACCCGGACAAGAAACAGGCCAACGAGTTGACGATCTTTCGTAAGGCTGGGCTGACGAAGGACCGCTCTCTGGCTTCAGCCCTGATCATTGCTCTGAAGAACCCACCCGAACGCTTTTATACGTTCGTGGCCTTGCACGCGCTGGCGCAGATGGGCGCGACCGAAGCGCTGCCTGCTATCAACGCGCTCCTCGCCACCAGCCACGACACTGGCCTAGTCAACTATGCCATTACCGCCAAAGCCCGTCTGCTGGCCGAGAGCGGCGCGCAGGCCATCAAGGACCCGAAGGTGCGGGCGCAAGTCAAACTTGCCATGCTCTATCAGCAGACGGGTCTCACCCCGAACGCTCTCAATGCCGCCGCAAAGGAGTATCAGGTGTTTGTGGGCACCCCCGGTACTCCGGTTCCCATCGGCGTCTGCCTGATGCGCGAGGCCGCCGACGTTCTGTACCAGGAAGGCGTCGCCTCCTCGGCGGTGGAGGCCGCGCCGCCCGACTACTCGCTTGATCCCGCGTCCGCCCTGAAGGTGCGGATGGCCCCGCTCTCGCCGAAGGAGAGGATCAACGCCCTGATCGAGCAACTGGCGAACATGAAAACCTATATGCCGTCTGAACCTTACGCCATCCAGCTTCTGGCCGACATGGGCCTGGCAGCGGAGCAGGCAGTGGACGCCAAGCTGGTGGACATGGACTTACACCAGGAACAATACGACGGCCTCGGCTTTCGGGCGTTGTTTGACGTGCTGCGCGGCATCGGTGACGCCTCGCAAACCTCGCTGGTCCAAGACTTCGCCCGCGACCCAACCCGTGAAGCCGCTGATGCTGCCGCAGGCGCATTGGCTGACGTTTCGGCAGGTAGAAAATTGGTGCTTGCCATGGGCTACTAACGTGTAGCCAACGCCCATAAACGCGCGATGCTTTCTGCTGAGGTGCCCGCTCCATGAGGAGCGGGCTTTGTTCTTGTTGGCGGTCTTGCCGGGCACTTGACAAACAACCGGGGGGGTAGGTAAACTCAAATAATCTTTATATAAAGCCGTAGCGTCCGCCTGCGTCGTCGCAAGAAAGTCTCACGCGCCATGCCGTCCCCTAAGCCGGACACCCTCAAGCCGGTCACCCTCAAAGATGTGGCCGAGCGGGCCAAAGTCTCGCAATCCGTCGTTTCCACCGTGTTGAACGAGCGCCAGAACGGTATCTTCGTTTCGGAGGGGACGCGCCAGAACGTGCTGGCGGCGGCGGCCTTTTTAGGATACACTGCGCGGCATCGCGTCCAGCCGCCCATCCGCAAACCCGGCCACCCGGCGCGTCGCCCCCACGGAGCGACCGAGCCGCACCTGGTCGGCGTCCTGCTGGGGCGGCGGTTCGGCGGCAGCCTGTTCACCGACACGTTTTACGGGATCAACGAGACGCTGGCCGCGCAGGGCTATCACCCGCTGGTCCTGGACACCTACGCCGAAACCTACCAGAAGGCGGCGGAGAAAGAGGCCGAGGGTCTGCGCTACGCCCGCGAGAACGGCTTCGCGGGCGTGGTCCTCTGGCACGAGGGCGGCCACGCCAACGTGGACCTGATCCAGACCGTGCAAACAGAGATGCCCGTCGTCGCCATAGACCGCCGCGTCCCCCATGCCGCCCTGGACTTCGTGGGCACCGACAACCTGCAAGGCGCTTACGAGGCAACGCAGCATCTGATCGCGCAGGGGCACACCCGGATCGCGCACCTGACGCGGATGGAGACGACCGAGGCCGCCGCCGACCGGCTGCGCGGCTACCAGCAGGCGCTGCGGGATGCGGGCCTGGAGTTCGACCCGCGCCACTTGATCCTCGTGCGCGACGGGGGCCGCCGGCTGGACCCGGAGCAGATGCGAGGGCTGTTCACCGGCCGCGACGCCCCCACCGCCGTGTTCCTGCTGGCCGACTTTTGGGCGCCGCCCGTGGTCACCGAGCTGCGCCGCCTGGGCCTGCGCGTCCCCGAGGACGTCGCCCTGGTCGGCTTCGACGATGTCGTCCCGCCGGGCCTGGACGACTTGGGCTTGACCACGATGGCCCAGGACTTCGACGGCATCGGCAAGACCGCCGGCTCGCTGATCCTGCGCCGCCTAGCCGACCCGCAAGCTCCCTTCGCGACGGAAGTTTTCCCCGCGCGCCTTGTCGTCCGCCATTCCTCGCTGGGCTATGCGCCGCTCGCCCTGCCCTCGCCCCTCGCCGCCGCTCCTCGGGACCAGCGAGGAATGGCGGCGGTCTCGCCGTAGCCGTTCCCCTCGCCGTAGCCGTTCCCCTCGCCACTTGCCGCGAGGCGAATGTTCCCCGCATTCCTCCCAGGCTTTTGTTCTTTCCCCCTCCTGCCGACAATCAGGCTTAACCGACCTTTCCCGTATCTTTTCCAGGGGGTTATGCCATGTCACTGCGTCGTTTTGTCGCCTACTTTTTCGCCGTCTCCACCGTTTCGACGGTCGCATTCGCGTCCTCCCTGATGGGACAGGCGCCGCCGCCGGAATCGGCCCAAAGCGCCGGTGTGAACGCGGGCATGGACGCGGCAGCGCCCGACCAAGCAAACCGGCTGTACCGGGCGATGCAGGGCCGACCGCGCCACAAGCCCGCCGCGAAGACAGCCCAGGTCGCGCTGGCGCAGTGAGCGGCGAGATGCTGAAACAATTCTCGCGTTTTGCTGTCTATGGGGTATAATGGGAAGTCGCACGGCTTCTCCCAAGTTTCCCGAATTTCCAGAAGACACGCAGCGCGAGGATACTTTATGCCCCCGGACGGATGGTTTCGTCGTAAATCCAAATTTGCCCCCGCTCCCGCCGCCGAGGCGGCGGCGCAGGTTCCCGAAGGAGTCGCGACCAAGTGCGTCCGCTGCGGCGAGATCCTGTTCACCAAAGACTTCGAGAAAAACCTGAAGGTCTGCCCGGCCTGCGGCTTTCACCACAAGCTGACGGCGGCGGAGCGGGTCGCCTACACCGTAGACGAAGGCTCCTGGCGCGAGCTGTTTGCCGATCTTGCCTCGACCAATCCGTTGCCGTTTCAAGACTACGAATCGAAGCTGGCCAAGGCTGTCGGCGCGACCGGCGGGAATGACAGCTTCCGGGCGGGCCTGGCGCGGATCGCGCAAATCCCGCTCGTCCTGGGCGTGGCCGACTTCCATTTCATGGCCGGCTCGATGGGGTCCGTGCATGGAGAAAAAGTCGCGCGGGCGATGGAAGAGGGCGTGTCGCGCCGGCTTCCCGTGGTGATCTTCACGGCGACCGGCGGCGGCGCGCGGATGCAGGAAGGTCTGCTGTCCCTCATGCAGATGGCGAAGACGGCCGCCGCCGCCGCCCGGCTGGCCGAGGCGAAGCTGCCTTACCTCGTCGTGCTGACGGACTCGACCATGGCCGGCGTCCTGGCCTCTTACGCCTCCCTGGGCGACGTCCACCTGGCGGAACCCGGCGCAACCATCGGCTTTGCCGGCGCGCGCGTCGTCGCGCAGGCAACCGTGCAAAAGCCGCCCGAAGATTACCAGACGGCGGAATGGCAGCTCGCGCACGGCCACATTGACGCCGTCGTTCCCCGACGCGACCTGCCCCAAACGCTGGCGACGCTGCTGACTCTGCTGGCGGGCCGTCCCGCCGATGTTCCGACGCACGCCCCGTCCCCCGGTCGGAATGGAACGAACGGGGCGCTGGTCGTGTCGGGCATGGAACCCGTGCTGGGAGACGCGCGTGGCTAGTCTGAACGTGCTTGATTTCGAGAAGGCCGTGGCCGAGTTGGACGAGAACCTGTCCAAACTCCGCCAAGTCGTCTCCGACCACGCCAACCCCCAGAACACGCCCGAACTGCCCGACCGGATCGCCGATTTGGAACAGCACCGGTCCGCCGTTCTACTCTCGTTCTTTTCCGATCTGTCGCCCTGGGACAAGGTCCTGCTCGCCCGGCACCCCAAGCGGCCCTACACGCTGGACTACATCGGCGCGATCTTCGAGGACTGGACGGAACTGCACGGGGACCGCCTGTTCGCCGACGACGGCGCGATCGTCGCCGGGCTGGCGAAGCTGGACGGCCTGCCGGTCGCCGTGGTCGGCCACCAAAAGGGGCGTGACCTAAAGCAGCGCCAGCACCGCAACTTCGGCTCCGCCCGGCCCGAAGGCTTCCGCAAGGCGGGCCGCATCATGGCCCTGGCCGCCAAGTTCGGGCTGCCCGTCATCACCCTGGTGGACACGGCCGCCGCCGCCGCCGACATCGCTGCCGATGAGCGCGGCATCTCCGAGGCCATCGCGCGCTCCATGTTCGAGATGGCGACCCTGCCCGTCCCTATCGTCTCCCTCGTCATCGGCGAGGGCGGCAGCGGGGGCGCGCTGGGCATTGCCGTCGCCGACCGCGTCCTGATGCTGGAACACGCCGTCTACTCGGTCATCCCGCCGGAAGGCTTCGCCGCCATCCTGTGGCGCGACCCGGAGCGCAAGGACGAAGCCGCCAAGGCGCTGAACCTGACCGCGCAGCGCGCCCTGGAACTAGGCGTGGTTGACGGCATCGTGGATGAGCCGCTGGGCGGGGCGCACCGGGACTATGGCGCGGCGGCGGCGACCGTCAAAGCCGCTCTGCTCGACAGCTTGACGCCGCTGCTGGATATGCCCGTGCCAGCCCTGGTCGCACTGCGCTACGAGAAGTTCCGCCGCATGGGGCAGTTCACCGAACTGCCGCCCACCGACGATGGACAAGGCGAGGCGGCCTGATCCATGCCCCTGAAGTACCCGCGCCCGAAAGGGACACACGACCTTTATCCCGGCGCACCCGACTGGCAGGACGACAGTGGTCGCTGTCAGTTTCTGGAAGACCAGTTCCGCGCCCTTTGCCGCATCTATGGCTACGGCGAGATGCGGACGCCCGTGTTCGAGTCCACCGACCTGATTACCCGCTCCATCGGCGAGGAGACGGACATCGTCTCGAAAGAGATGTATACCTTCGTCACCAAGGGCGGCGATTCGCTGACCCTGCGCCCGGAAAGCACGGCCCCGGTCCTGCGCGCCTACCTCCAGAATTCGCTTTATGCTCAAGGGGGCGTTACAAAACTCTATTACTGTGCGACGCACTTCCGCTATGAGCGTCCCCAGAAGGGCCGCTACCGGCAGCACGAGCAGCTCGGCGTCGAGGCGCTGGGCGCAGACGACCCCGCCCTGGACGCCGAAGTCATCGAGCTGGCCCTGGCCTTCTTCCGAAACGTCGGCATCCGCAGCCTGACGCTGAAGCTCAACTCCGTCGGCTCGTTCGAGTCCCGCGCCGCCTATCTGGTCGCCTTGAAATCCTTCGTCGAGCCGTACCTTCCTGAGTTCAGCGCGGAAGGGCAGGCCCGGTTCCAGACCAACCCCCTGCGGCTGCTGGACACCAAGAACGCGCGCGAATTGGAAATTCTCGCCGAGGCGCCTGTCCTCTCCGCCTATCTGTCCGACGACGAGCGGGCGCATCACGAGGCGCTGGTCGGCTACCTCGCCGATGCCGGCGTCTCCTACCAGCCGGACCCGTTCCTGGTGCGCGGCTTCGACTACTACACCAAGACCGCCTTCGAGATTCAGTCGCCCGATCTGGGTGCGCAGAACGCGCTGGGGGGTGGGGGACGCTACAACAAGCTGGTCGAGGAGATCGGCGGGCCGCCGACGCCCGGCATCGGCTTCGGGCTGGGCGTCGAGCGCGCCCTGATCGCCCTCCAGTCCCTTGCCGTGGAGATGCCGCCGCCCCCGACCCCGACTGCCTACATCGTCATCCAGGGCGAGGCCGCCCGCTCCGTCGGGATCAAACTGCTGGCCGATCTGCGCGCGGCGGGCATCCCCGCCGAGACCGAATACGGCGGGCGCAGCGTCAAGGCGCAAATGAAGGCCGCCGACCGCGCCCAGGCACGCTACGCCTTGATTTTGGGCGACGACGAGATCGCGGCAGGCACCCTCCAGCTCAAGAACCTGCGCGACGGCTGGCAGCACCACGTCCCGCTGGCCGAGGCCGTCGAGTGGCTGGAAGGCGGCGGCAGCCGCCGCCCATCCCCCTAGAAACCTCCGCCCGCCATGCGCCCCTTTGTCCCCATCCTCGCCCGTATCCTGCACGCGGTCGCCCTGGCCCTCTGGCTCGGCGGCCTGGTCGCCATCGGCGCGCTGGTCGCGCCCACCGCCTTTCACGTCACCCGCACCGCTCCCGCCTTCGCCGGCAACCTCCCGTTGCAGAACGCCGTCGCCGGCGGGATCGTCGGCGGCAGCCTGCACCTGTTCACCTTTGTCTGCTACGCCTGCGGCGTCCTGCTGCTCCTGGCGAACGCCCTGCTCCTGCCCCACACTCCCCACCGCTGGGCGGTGGCCGGCATGGTCGTCACCGCCCTGCTGCTGGGTTCCGCCCTCTACCTCGGCCTTTACCTCACACCGACGATGGACGCCGCCCAGGCGCGCGGCGAGATGTTGGTGTTTGACCACCTGCACCACCTGTACGAGCAGGTTTCCTCGGTCGTGCAGCTGCCCCTGCTGCTCCTGCTGGCTCTGTTCGCGGCATTGCGGGACACGCTTCCTCGTGTCTAGTCAATCAGTCGGCGGCATCCCGCCCTCGCCTTTTGCCTTCAACTGTCCGTCGCAAAATGAAAGCGCGTCTCGTGCTGCTGCGCCAGCAGCAGCGCCCCTTCGATGGCCTCCAAATCGGCGATGACGTCTTCGGCCCGCAGACTGGGATCGTAAATCGCGGCGGCGATGCTCCGCGGGTCGTCCCGCACCGCTTTCAACGCGCGGCGGACCGCCGCCAGCCCCAGAACTGCCTCATGCCACTCCGGCGGGTCGAAAAGGAGATCGTTCAGATCGTCCGCCCCGTCCTCCTCATAGGGATACACCATCCCCACCTCGACCGCGACCTGATGGGGGTCCACGCTGACGAAGTCCATCAGCGTTTCCAAGATGGGGTGCGCCTCGGCCACCCGCGCCAGCGCCGCTCCTGGTAGGGAAGCCCCCTCGAAGCCCTCAATATCGAAGCCCTCAATGGGCTGCTCCAGAACGGGGTAAAAACTCGCTGTCATGGCTCACGTCCTTCTTCCCCCGATTTCCGTCCGGGATCATCCTATTTTACCCGCCGCCTGCCTGACATACTCGGCCGCCATTTCGGGAACAATAATGCGGCCAGCCCCATAACCGGGCGGCGAACTTGTTCTCGAAGGGGAATTTTCGGAATGACAGTCACACGGGTCAAAGGCATCACGGCGGGCGCGACGGTCGGGAACGCACTGAGCGAAACAATGGCGGCGCTGGAAGCGGAGGGCGTCCAAGACGCGCCCCGCTGGGCGTCTACTCTGATCGCCGCTGTGCTGGACGTGCGGCATATTACACTGACCGACCGGCAGGCCCAGCCGCTGACGGACGCGCAGGCCCATCGCCTGCGTGACCTGCTGGGGCAAGTGACGCCGGACGCGCCCGTCGCCTACCTCGTCGGACGCGCGCCCTTTCTGGACGGCGACTTTGAAGTGACGCGCGACACGCTCATCTGCAAGCCGGACACCGAGCTATTCGTCGAACTCGTGCTGGCGCAGGTCGGCGAGGAGCCGCTGCCCCCCAACCCGCACGTTCTGGAACTCTGCGCGGGCAGCGGGTGCGTCGCCATCACCTTCGCCCGGCGCCTGCCGGGTTCTCGCGTGGCCGCCACGGACATCTCCTCCGAAGCGCTGGCCGTCGCCCGGCGCAACGTCGCCCGCTACGGTCTGGAAGACCGCGTCGCGCTGGGACAGGGCGACCTGTGCGCCCCCCTGCCTACTCTGTCCGAGGGCCGTCCCTTTGACCTGATCGTGTCCAACCCGCCCTACATCCCCACCGAAAAGATCGCCGGTATGGGCCGGCACGTCGCCGAGCACGAGCCGCGCCTGGCCCTCGACGGCGGCGCGGACGGCCTGGACCCGCACCGCCGCATCCTCGCCGAAGCCCTCCCGTTCCTCGCTCCCGGCGGCAGCATGTTCCTGGAGCACGAATACTACCACGGCGAAGCCGCCCGCGCCCTCGCCGCCCGACACCCCGAATACGAGGACATCTGCACCTTCCAGGACGCCTACGGCAAAGACCGCGCCCTGTTCGTCCGCCGCCGGGCGTGACGCTTGACATCTCTAAGACAATGTTGTTACAATGTTCCTACAATGAACAACATCGTCAAAACCCATGTCGTCAAGATCGGCAACTCTCAGGGGGTACGCATTCCGAAACTGTTGCTGGAGCAGGTCGGCCTGTCCGGTGAGGTTGAAATGGAAGTGGCCGCAGACCACCTGGTCTTGCGTCGCGCTCGTCGGCCGCGCGAAGGGTGGGAGGAGCACTTCAAACAGATCGCGGAAGATGGGGAAGACAAGCTCCTGGATGCCGAGTCCTTGACCCCGACGCATTGGGATCAGACAGAATGGGACTGGTAGCCCATGCCCAGCGTCCGCCGCTTCGATGTCTATTTAGTGCCTCTTGATCCGACCGTGGGCAGTGAAATACAAAAGACGCGGCCGTGCCTCGTGGTCTCGCCGGATGAGGCCAACCGCCATCTCGCCACTGTCATTGTCGCCCCGATGACCAGCCAAGGGCGTCTGCACCCGACCCGCGTCCCCTGCCGGTTTGAGGGCAAGGATGGCCTGATCGTGCTGGACCAGATGCGGACGGTGGACAAGACGCGCCTGGTCAAGCGCCTGGGGCGGGTGACGGCGGCGGAGCAGAAATCAGTGTTGGCAGCCCTTGCGGAGATGTTCGCGGAGTGACGCGATCACGGAAGTAACAGCAATGAGTGACGCAACAAACGAAGGCGCGGCTGTCCGATGGCCGTTCAAAGCCGCTCGGCCGGGCGCCTTTCCGTCCCTGGTCATGTGCGATCCGCGCGACCCGTTCAATGTGGGGGCCGCCGTCCGCGCGGCCTCATGCTTCGGCATCCCCCAAGTGTGGGTGACTGGGCAGCGATGCGCCGAGAAGGTCTGGGGCCAGAAACGGATTCCGCGCGAGGAGCGCATCAAGGGCTTTCAGGACGTGGACATCCTCCTTGACGACCATCCCCTGACCTATTTCTCGGACGCGGTTCCGATTGCCGTGGAACTGCTCCCGAACTCGGAAAACCTGCTGGCCTTCGAGCACCCGGAAAACGCGGTTTACCTGTTCGGCCCGGAAGACGGCAGCGTCCCTGCTAATGTGCGCGGCCTGTGCCACCGCCGCGTCTTCATTTGGAACGGGCAGGTCGAGTCCCTGCCGCTGGGCGAGGTGCTGGCCGAACCGCGCGGCTGGCCCGCAAATGACCCCCTTTTCGAGACACCCCGCTCTTGAGGTATGTACGGCGATTGGGTGGGGGCGGTGACATATGCCCGAAAAGACCGACGAGGTGATACAGGAGGTTCTTGGCGAGCTGAGGCAGCATCCGGCCCTCTCATCCTTGACGGACATCGCGCCTGCCATCGGAGAGTTGAGCCACCAGTGGAATGCGACAGGCCATTTCGCGGCTCGTGAGGCATCCAGCGGCCGGCAAGTCGTGATCAAAGTTGGCGTCACGGAAGCGGAGAGGTATTGGACGGCTCATCTCTCCCAGACCGCCACTTATCTATTTCCTCAAGTGTTCGCTGTGGATCACATACCCACGCGAGGCGATAGGGACCGGATAAACTTCATCGTTCTTGAACGAGTTCCCTATACCCTGATAGGTCCGGCCTGGGAAGGGCGGCAAACGGATATGCTGCTTGATGCAGGCGCACGCTTTTATCAGGCTGCGGGTTCAATCGTCCCGCGTCATCTTTCCAGATTATCGGCGGACGAGATTCATCGCTGGCTGGCGGAAGGACGCTCTAAAAACCCACCCGGCGACTGGGGGAGCGTGCTCGCCCACGCCGATGAAGACTATGTTTGGCTTTCGCAAGCCTGCCCGTTTGAGGTCTGTCACGGCGATCTCCATGTCGGCAATGCGCTTTCACGCACCCCGCCGCCAGACGGCGCTGCTTTGCTGATTGACCTGAACCCCGTACTACAGCCGTGGGTGTTCGACGCCGCCTGGGTGGAAGTCTGCGCGTGGGAGGACCAGCCGCAGCGCGGTGCCGGATACGCGACCCGGCAACTTGCAGACTGTCGCCGCGTGTTGGGTTTAGATGTCGCGTCTGCGGATGTCCGGGAGAAAGCGGGGCGGGTCGCACTCGCCTGGCTCGCGATTAGAATCTGGGACCCCGACCATCTTGAGTTCATGCCGGGCTTCAAAGAGGCGATGGAGACTCATATCAACTCAGGCGCGACGGTACAACGGTAGTCTGAGCGGCCCCGTCCATTGGACAGGGCCGCTTTCTTGTGTCGGCTTTAGTCCAAGTTGGTGGGCTTGCCGACCTTGATCAAGACGGTGCCGTGGGCGGGGACGGGGACGGTGTAGCCGTCCTTGAAGGCGCCCAGGTCCTTGCGCTGCCACAGGTCGCGGACGGGCTGGGGGCCGGACAGGCCAAGCTGGGACCAGGACACGGTGATGTCCTGGCGGTCCGAGCCGAGGTTGACCAGGCCGACGGCGTGGGTGTCGTCGGCGAGGGGCCGCGCCCAGATTTGGGCGTCGCCGGTTTCGGCGATACGCCCGGCGGGGCGGCCCAGGGGGTCCTGGTTCACGTCCAGCACGTCGTCGTTGGTCAGCAGGGCTTTGGTGAACGGGTCCAATCGGGTCAGGTCACAGCCGATCAGGAGCGGGGAGGACAGCAGGCTCCACATGCTGATGTGCGTGATCTGCTCGTTCGGCTTCAGGTGCGTCGGGTGCGTGTTGCCGAAGCCGACGATGCCGACCATCAGCATGTCCGGGTCGTTCCAGTAGCCCGGTCCAACGTACTTCTCATGCCCGTTCTGGCTGGTGAAGATGCCGCGCACGCTGCTCCAATTGTCTTGAATATCTCCCGTCGTCCGCCAGGCGTTGCCGCCGATGCTCGGCCCCCACTTCCAGACGTCGGCCATGCCGTACTGACACAGGCTGAACAGGATGTCCCGGTTCGTGCTCCGCAGAGCCGCGCCCATCAATCGGTAGGGCTTGATCTGTTTTTCCAGGCCCTCGCCGGTGGCGACATCGCCATACGAGCACCAGTCGTACTTGAGGTAGTCAATGCCCCAGCCGGCGTAGGTGTCGGCGTCCTGCTGCTCGTGTTGCCAGCTCCCCGTGTAGCCGCCGCAGGTCTTGGGACCGGGGGAGGAATAGATGCCGATCTTCAGGCCCTTGCCATGGACGTAATCGGCCAGCGCCTTCATGTCCGGGAACTTGTCGTTGGTCTGGATGACGCCGCTCGCGTCCCGCCCGGCCTCCCAGGTGTCGTCAATGTTGACGTACCCGAAGCCGTGCGCGGCCAGCCCTGCCGAGATCAACTGGTCGGCGGCGTCCCGGACCTTCCCGGCGTCCACGCGGCCCGCCCAGACGTTCCACGAGTTCCAGCCCATCGGCGGCGTCAGTGCCAGCGCCCGGCTGCCGCCGACGATGGTGAGCGACCGGGAAGCCGAGCCGCGCGGCCCGCGCACGGAGAGGCGGACTTTGGCGCTTCCGATGCCTTGCAGGGCGCCGGAAATGATGCCCGTCTTAGGGTCCAGAGTCAGCCCGGCGGGCAGGTTCGTAGCTCCAAAGGTCAAAGGCCCCTCGCCCGTGGCGGGGATCATGAACTCGAACGGCCGGCCCGGCGTCGCGCCCGTGATGCGCGGGCCGTGGATGGCCGGGACGGGCGAATCGCCGCCCATGAAGATCGGCATCGGCGGCTCGTTGGCGGCGGCATCCGGGGCCGTGACGGGCTTTGCCGCCGCGCCGGGAACCAGCGTCAGCAGCGCGCCCGCCCAGTCGGCATGGTCGCTGTCGTTGCCGTCCCCAGCGTCCGTGACCACCAGCGTCATCCGCTTCGCGCCGGTCAGGTCCACGGAGACGGGCACGGGCGCATCGCCGCCGTGCAGGACGGGCGTTTCAAGCTTCTTCCGGCCATCCACATAGACCTGGAACTGGACCGAACCCTGCCCTTTCTTCTCATCGTCCACCCCTGCCAGCGCTTCAAATTTGGTGGCGCTGCCCTGAAGGTTGACGAGGAGCCGACTGACGGCATGGGTGCCCAAACCGTGTGGATAGACGACGCCGTTCAGCGTCAGCGGGTGGCTGTCCACGGACTTGCCGGCGTGGGGTGAGCCGTAGTCCTGGGTGACGTTGGCGAGGTCGAGCGTGTCGAGCCAAACGGCATCGGCGGGCGCGTCTGCCCCGCGCAGGGCAGCCATGTCCTGCGCGTGAGCGGCTGTCGGAGAGAGAACGACCGTCGCGGCCAGCGCCGTCCAAGCGGCGCGTCTCCAAAGGGATGTGATGTTTCTCATGATTATGAGACAGATACGCGGCTTATGTGGGATTTTCCTCCCTGCGCGGCAGGGAAATCTGGGGGCCGGGGCTGCTTGTGTCCCGAGGCTGCGAGATGGGCTCCTCAACGTGCAGCCCGCACTCGCGCTTCAGGCCAAAAAAGCGCGTCTCTTCCTCGGTCATGTCCGCGCCCAAAGGCCGCGAGGTCTGGACATCGCCGATGGAAACGTAGCCCTGATCCCAGAGCGGGTGATAGGGCAGGTCGTGCCGCGTCAGATATTGGTGAACGTCCTTGTTCGACCAGTCGTAGATCGGGTGGACCTTGACGCGCCCGTCCTGCGCGGCCAGCGTTTGCAGCCCCGCCCGCGTGGACGACTGCGACCGGCGGAGGCCCGTGATCCAGGCGCGGGCATCCAAGTCCCGCAGGGCGCGCCCCATCGGCTCGACCTTGTTGATTGCGTTGAACCGCGTGATGCCCTCGACGCCCTGCTCCCAAAGCTTCCCAAGACGCGCCTCCTGCCACTCGCGGCTGACAGGTGATTGGTAGACCTTCAGGTTCAGCCCCAGCCGGTCCGTTAGCTCGTCCGCGAACCGGTATGTTTCAGGGAACAGGTACTGCGTGTCCAGGAGGACGACCGGAATCTCCGGCCACAACCTTGTGACCATGTGCAGCAAGACGGCGGCCTGCGCACCGAAGCTGGAAGAAAGCAGGATATCCGGCTTCCAGCGGTCCAGCGCATATGTGACGCGCTCCTCGGCGGTCGCTGCCGCAAGGGTCTGGTTGGCGGCTTCTAAGTCTTCGGGCAAAGCGTTCATACAGGATTAATGCCCGGCAGCCCCCGGCAGGTTCCCGAACCAGGCCAGACAGGCCCCGTCGGTCGCCGCGCCTTTGTCCCGCGCGTACTGCGGCACGGGCAGGCTGTCGCCGACCGGGGTGAACTCCACGTCCTTCATGCCCGCGCTGTCCCGGACGGTCAGGCTGAGACGCTGGTTCGGATCACCCACGACGAACGGCGCGCAGGAGAGGACTTCCTGTCCGTCGCGCAGGCCCGCCCAGTAGGCGCGGCTGCCGGGTTTGACGCCCGCCACGGTCCGGCGCGCCATCGTCGCCGCACCGTCAAAGCCCAGCTCGAACTGCGGCATCTTCTTCGTGTGCAGCGTAAAGCCGGGGCCGAGGGCGCGCGGGTCGGCGGCGAGGGTTTCGCCGCTTTCGATGATGCGCGCCACCTCCCCGGCGGCATCAGGAACGCCATAATGCCGGAGGGCGGCGGCGACCGCGTCCGCCGTGACGGGCGCGGCGGCGGCTTTCAGGTCGCGCAGGACGTCGTCCAGGGAGCGGGCATCACTTGTCGCCGACCGGATGGCCGCGTTCCAATGGGCGGCCAGCAGCACGCCTTGCTGATAAGGCAGCCTGGCAAGCGCCGTGCCGGAATAAAAGCCCCGCGCGGCTTCCTCCCCACGGCGGTTGCGGTCCGGCGACTCGGCGTATTCGCGCAGCAGCGTGTTGAAGCCCCGCGCATACTCCTCCAGCGAAATCAGCCCGCCGCGCAGCAGCAAGAGGCGGGCGTAATAGTCGGTAAAGCCCTCGCTGAACCAGTACAAGGGCGCGTCGCCGGTCTGCATCTGATCGGCGTTCCACTCGTGGAACAGCTCATGCGCCAGCACATATTTCAGCTCGAAGTCGAGCGGACGGCTTTTCGGCTGGAACAGGGCGACCGCGTGGGTCAACTCGACCCCGCCGTCATCGCTCCCCAGATGGGCAGGCTGCTCGGCCGGAATGAGCGTCACCAGGTAGTAGGGGAAGTCGCTGTCCCGCCAGAAGCCCCGCTCGGTTGCGACGATCCGCCCGGCCAGGGCCGCGAAGTCGCTGTCGGAGAACTTCCACTTGCCCCGCAGCGCCACTGTGACCGGCCTTCCAGACGCCTGCACGGTCAGGACGCGGAAATCGCCGCCAACGTAGACTGTTTCCAGAAACTGCTCCAGCGTCCCCCCAAACTGCTGGTCGGCCTGTCCCGCCCCGAAGCTGTCACAGAAAGTCCAGCCCGCCGGCAGCTTCCAATGCAGCGTGACGGACAGCAGCTGGCCGTACTGCGCCGGGTATGCCCAGACAGTCGTGCCAATGAAGTGGAAAGAGCCGGGCTGGAGCGCGGGCCGGAAGTACGCGCCGGGCTGCCCCGACGGGCTGTTTTCATCCGCCGCGACCTCGTAATGCAGATGCACGGTCTGCCCTGGCGGGAACGTCACCCTCTTGACATCCGGCGCATCCGTGTCTGCCAGCGTCACCCCCGGCGAGACGGCGGTGAGTCCCTGCACGTTTTTGTATAACTCCCGCTGCCCCGAAAAATGGCTCGGCAGGTGCAGCCGCGTGTGGCCCGTCTCGCCGCCGGAGAACGACAGGTCCACGCTCAGGCGCAGGCCGCTCCTACGCGGGACTGCCTCCACCGTGTAGGTGAGCTGACTCTGCGCCGCAGCGCGAGCGGAGGGAAAAACGAGGCCGAGAAGAACCAACGCGCAAGCGAATACGGCTTTCATGGGCGGTTCCTGCCTTCAGTGGCAATAGAGTGTTACGGCTTGATGGCGGCCAGAAGATCAGCGACGGCGATGGCCCCCTCCCAGCCGCCGTCGTTGTCCTCAATCCCCCACCAGGCGGACAGCACGGCCTGGGCGACGGCCCATCCCCGCACCCGCGCGAGGTCCAATCCCAGCTCCTCGGCGAGCTGACGCGCCCGGCGGTCCAGCAGCCGTCCGGGGTTCTGGTGCGTGTGCCGGTCCGGCCACAGATTTCGCAGCAGCGCGCCGACCTCGTAGGCCGGCTCGCCGACGACCCCCTTGGGGTCAATCGCCAGCCAGGGCTGCCGCCCCGCCGACAGGATGTTGTCGTGGTGCAGGTCCCCGTGCAGCAGCACCGGGGCCGCGCTGGACGCAAGGAGTTCGGCGAAAAGGGCTTCGGCCTCCTCGACACGCGCCTGCGGCAGCGGGCCGGCGCCGCCCTCGAAGCGCGCCCGCAGCCGCCCGAAGCCATTCCCCCAGTCGCCGACTGTGGGGAAGGGGTGATGGGGCGGGGCGGGACGCCACAGGCCGCGCATCACGGACGCGGCGATGGCGGTGGCCGCGTCATCCCGCGCTTCGTCGGCCAGCGTGGTCAGAGGAATTCCCGGACGCAGCCGCTCCAGAAGCAGGAGGCCCGCCTCGGAGTCGGCGTCCAGCAGGCGGACGCAGCCGCTGCCGTCATACACGCGCAGGGCGGCCTCCTCGCACCGGAGGCCCTTGTTCGGGACACCGGCCTTGAGAACAACTTCCGTGCCGTCCGCCCGGACGGCGGGCGCGACGTAATTGAACGACAGATTGGGGAAAGGTGGGGCCAGGGTCAGCGACCAGCGCCGCGTGCAGTCCGCCAGCAGGACCGGCAGGGCGCGCAGCCACTCCGCACCCGGCTCGCCCCAAGTAGACTGAACCGTCTGCCGAAACCGCTCCGGCAGGGCCGCCTCCCTTTCAATCATTCCTGCGCCTTTCTACTCGTCCAGCGTGCCGAAGGGCAGGCCGGCGGGCATAGCGGCGGGGCGTTCATACGGCGCGGAAAGCGTATATGCCTGGCCCGTCCGCGACGAGTCCAGGAAGCCCTGCATGGCGTCCAGGACGGTGTATGCCTGCTCTCCGCTCGCCCGGTGCGCCCGCCCCGACCGGATGGCATAGGCCATGTCGGCGACGCCCACCATGCGGCTGTAGCCGGTCGGGAAGGCGTGCGGCACGTCCTCGAACCCGCCGTCCGTGTTGATCTGGACGGGGCCGTCGAAGCCGTTGGGGTCGGGGACTTTCAGCGTGCCCTCCGTCCCGTAAATCGTGATCGGGAACTGGCCGTCGTACTGGGCGTGGGACGTAGCGAACGACGTGATGATTGTCCCGACTGCGCCCCCGGCGAACTCCATCGTCCCGGCGATGTGGTCCGGCGTCGTGACCGTGATCTTCTTGCCGTGGAGGGGCCGGCTGGTGATCGTGCGCTCGGGGATGGCGACCGAAGCCGCGCCGGTCAGCCGCGTCAGGGATCCGAGCAGGTTGAGCAGGGCGGTCAGGTAATACGGCCCCATGTCGAACATCGGCCCGCCGCCGGGTTGGTAGTAGAATTCGGGGCTGGGGTGCCACGATTCATGCCCCCGGCCCATCATAAAGGCCGTGAACGCGACGGGACGGCCGATGGCCCCGTCGTCCACCATCTTGCGGGCGGTCTGGATGCCCGCCCCCAAGAACGTGTCCGGGGCGCAGCCGACCCGCAGCCCTTTGGCGCTGGCTGCTTCCAGCAGCTTCCGGCCGTCCTCGCGGTCCAGCGCGAGCGGCTTCTCGGCGTAGGTATGCTTGCCGCTGGCGATAGCTTGCAGCCCGACGGGGACATGGGCCTGCGGGACGGTGAGGTTGAGGACGATTTCGATCTCGGGGTGCGCCAGCAGCTCGTCCACGGTCAGCGCCTGTGGGATGCGGAACTTTTCGGCCTGCGACTTGGCTTTCTCCTCGTCCAAGTCGGCGCAGGCGACGACGTCGAGGATGGGGAACACGGGGGCGTGGCTGAAATAGGCGCTGCTGATGTTGCCGCAGCCGATCACGCCGACTTGGACGGGTGGGGGCATGGAAAACGCTCCTTTGACTCGGTTGATAAGGCCCTAGTTCGCCATGCCCCGCGCAATCTCCTTGCCAAAATCCGTGTTGAAGTCAGCGCGCGGGGGGCAGAACCAAGTCGGCGACTACCGGGCAATGGTCCGAGCCGGCGGCGTTGCCCACCCAGCAACGCTCGATCCGCCAGACGGGGCTTGCCATGATGTGATCAATGCGGACATAGGGCGAGCCGACGCGCGTGTAGCCGCCATAGGTGTAGCCGTACCCGTATCCCGCTTCTGAAAAGGCGTCCCGCAGCCCCGCCTCGGACAGCCGGCGGCAGACCAGCGATTGGGTCGGCGCGTTCAGGTCGCCCGTCAGCAGCGTCGGCCCCGGCTCTGCCTGCACATACTCCGCCAGCCGCCCCGCTTCTTGCAGCCGGTCTCCGGCGTTCTCCATCAGTCCGCCGACCCGGCGATGGCGCGCGGACACCAGGCCCTCGCGCGGCGACAGCAGATGCACGTCGTAGACTGTCACATCCGTGCTCCCCACCCGCAGCCGGTAGCACACGCAATGATGCTGGGACCCGGCAAAGGAGAGGTCACGCGACTCCAGTTCCGAGAACGGGCCGGGACTGGCGACGAGGTATTGGCCGTCCGCCCGCACGTTCCACCCGGCGAGCGCCTGGCCGACCGCGCCGTTCATCACCCCATACGAATCCTGCATCTGGATCAGGTCGGGATGGAAGGCCTGGATGTCGCGGACGATGGCTGCCGCGTCGCGGCTCCCGCCCTTGACATTGTACGTCATCACCCGCAGCCGCGTCCCCGCCGTGCTCCCCGGCGCGGCGTCCGGCGCGGCCGGGAGGCCCCAGTGCCAGCACAGCCCCATCAGCGGCCCGAACACCCAAAGCAGCGCGCCCAGCGGGACCCAGGCCCAGCGCCGGGCGAACCCGAGCGTGAGCAGCAGGATGATGCCCCCCGGCAGCGCCCAGACCCACTGCGGCAGGTACAGGTTCAGACTGCCCAGCCACCAGCCCTCCGCCCCCTGCGCGTTAAAGAACGCCAGGGTCCACAGCGCCAAGAGGTACGCGGCCTGGAGCAGAATCAGGGGAAGGGGAGGCTTCTTCCCCCACGCGCCTCGCAGCCATGTCCGCGTCTGGGCCATCGCCCAGGCGGCCTTGCCACGGGACAGCGTTTGCCCGCACTGGCTGCACCGATACTCGCCGCTGCGTTGCGGCACGTCGGGCAGGCGGTTCTTGCGATGGCAGCGGGGACAGCGGATGATCATGCAGGAGGGTGAGTTGACTTCTTCACGCGGATGGTCTATAATCGTCGCGGAGGCTTTGATGCGCGCAAGCGCAGCATTGCCTTTTTTACTGCCCCGCCGGTGTCGGAAGTATCAGCACGAGTACGTTTTCCTGTGTGAGCATCTCCATCTCGACCTCGGCCAGCGCCTCGAAATATTCCCAGTCTTTGGCGGGTTCTTTGTCGGGCCGCACGGAAACGTACCACCAGTCCTGCTCGTGACGGACTCCCTGCGGCAACGCCTCAAGGTTCACCCCGTCAGGATGACGATCCTGAAGACGCTTCTGAACGGCCTCCACTACGGTCTGTGCATTAATCGTTTGTTCAGCAACGGCGTTCATATCGTTCCTCCCCAAAAGTCGCGCTGGATGGCCGCAGCGGCACGGATGCAGTTTCGCGCGACCTGTTCGCTGATGGTAGTCTGAGGCCGGTAGTCGGCATTCTCGCGGTACAATCGAAGAATGTTGATGCGCCTGATGATACGCTGCTTTTTCGTCGGCGCAAGCGTCAGATTGTTCTGGATGTAAACCGACACTTTGATATGCGGCGGGTTATTCCAGGCGTTCGGGAACGTGGTCAGCTTCTTGACGATCTCTTCGGTCGCCGCACAATACGCCGCATAGTAGGCGCGGCTGATGCAGCTTCGGTATTCGCCTTCACGGAACAAAATCTCCGCCGCCCGCAGGCTGCCCTCACTTAACTGCCTCCATGTTTCCAAGTACACCTCCGTGCGTCGTACTATTTAGGCTGGGATGTACCGTTCCGCTAGGTACGCGATGTAGTTCCCATCAACAGCCGGGGCGCTCTGCATCTTTTTGAAGAGTTCTTGATATGTCATATATGTCATCGCGCGAAAATCTATTTCGCCATTCAAGCGCTGCATGAACATCCCGACTTCGGCGCGATGTTCTGTCGCCTCTGGGAAGGAACAATCGTACCAGAGGTATAGGAGCGTAAAGTCTTTCTGGAAAAAGTCTTTCTGGAACGTGTTCGCAATCCCTAAAGTGTGCTTCAACAACTGTGGTGCATTCAACCGAAAGAATTGCTCCTGGTTCGCGTTTATCTGAAAGCGCGTAAGACCCCTTGATTTATCTATGGGGATATAAGCGCGTCGTCTTTCCTGCGAAGCAGGAACTAGTTCCTAAGACGACATATTGCGGCGGTGCGTATTTTAAGCGGTTTCC
>JAABUX010000483.1_pt1 | contig 68255 bp, 65 predicted proteins | sample 5561851 | NCBI WGS metagenome assembly JAABUX01 (sample SAMN10711883, study PRJNA513361) | rock metagenome | isolation source: Antarctica rocks | place: Antarctica: Victoria Land, Richard Nunatak red sandstone | collected 2016-01-03
TATTACTATCAACACGGCTAGTAATGAGCATAGAAAGTACTTTAAGTGCCTCGTTACTTCCCTAAGACTACGCAATTTGTGCCCCCAATAGTTGCAATGTATGAGCATAATTTTTGGGTTGATTGATCAAAAAGACAGTGGAAAAAGCCAATCGGAAAGAAAGGTTGTCCGTTGGCCAGAATCGTGCCATCGCTGCGTACAGAAGAACTATCCTGTGTCTAAGCGAGGTTAAGACTTTTGGAAAAATCCTTAGAGCCAATTACTTTTGACGACTTAAGTGGATAGTCTTAAATAAACGGCAGACCGTTTTATGAAGATCTCTAGTCACAGCACGGGTTTCCGGGTTTGACGGTCTGCCGTTTATTTATGTCTATGTGCTTAGCCTGGGCGCGGTCAATCAACTTATTGTCAATCAGTGGGAGCACCAGAACAGTAGAAAGCAGCTGCATATAAACTAAATAGGATCGAAACCTGAAAGCGGGAAAAATCAAAGGTCATAATCATCCTTAAAAATTTAAAACATCAACTTGGAGCCAAGCATTTCCCCGTCTCCAAGTAGATCGACTACGCAATCGAATTGAGCTTCACAGTTTTTTACCCAGCGCTCCATCACAGTGGGGTCCCATCCATTGAACCAGTCAGCATGGAGAGAGTATCCACCTTGGGCAGACGGGTCGTACATATCAGATGAAAGTCTCCATCCTGCCGTCCCACTGGATGAATTTATGGGAAATCGGAAGTGGAAAGATATGTCCGGTAAAATTACCGGATGAGTGGCTGGACAGTCATTAATCGCATAGGCCATGTGACTTTTATGATCTGGAGAATCCAGGGTCTGGCCATCCCAACAACTAGGGAAAGCTATGGTCATCTCCAGAATTGAGCCTTGAGGACAATCCATGATGTAAGGCTGGTCATTACCTGGGTATGCGTAACACGAGAAGTAAGCCTTTTTATCTGTTTGAGGGGAGCCAGGAGTAGCGTTTTTATCACCAGCGATCATCCGAAGACCTGGCGTAGGGACAGCAATCTGAGAGGGATCAGATCTGGTGTATCCAGATTTGTAGTAGAGAGCAGGCTCAAAGTTGGGATCGGGGAGTATAACTGAATCATTGGCATCAAGAAGTGCCGGAACCCAATAACCAGTACAGTTTGCCGTTCCTCCAGCTGATGCACTCCTGCACTTAGTCCTGATATTGTATGCCGTGGTAAACGCATTGAGTAAAGCGTTGCCGAAAAACATATGCAGATGCGATGCTCCCGGCTGACCAGGGAATACAATCGGGTCGTCTTTAAGCAAATGAGTAAATCTAGTCCTGGTTCTGAATGTATCCCGTGTTTGTCCTGGATGACCTGAATAGATAGCAGGCTCAATCAAAAACTGAGTAGTACCTGGATGGCCCTTGGGCCACTGACTCACTTCGGTTAATGAAGTAGCAGGTGTTGAAAATGAAAATATGATCAAACTCGCCAAGGCACTAAAAATTCCCAAATCCAAGCGGATTCGTTTTTGGAAATGCATATATTTTCTGACCACAACGTTTCGCTTATTATTTTCTGTAGACTAAATAATGCCAGGTCTCATTACTTAATAAGAATAGGTCTGAAAAGTGAAATACTTGGGAAGTTGTAAAGAACTCCTCCCCTAGATTTTTCCCGGACATTATGGTCCAGCCGTCAGCTAGGTTATTTGTGATGCGCCACGAGATCTTCAATACACGGCTGGACCATAATGTCTGGTTTTTTGTAACCCTTTGCCAACAAAAAAAAATGTAATATTCTATACTTTTTGCTTGACTTTGGAAAGCATGTTTTTTAGTCAATTTATGAGGGCAATTGCATGGCGCGATCCGGCTCATATTCGGACGCGGCAACGAAGATAGCAGGACGTCTCTTAGCAACCTCTCAGAATCCTCCACGGCTTAGGCCGAAGAAAAAAGGTAAAGCGAGCAGGTGCAACTGATATAATCAAAAATAAAGGCTCTAGAATGTTCCACCTCAATAATTGCCCAGCCGTCAACGAAGATCTCTGCGGAGGTTCGGCGGAGGAGTACTCCCCCGCCGACACTCCGCCGCTACGTACTAATAAACCCAATACACGGCTGGGCAATTATTTATGAGGACTACTCCTATCGTACCTGGTGTGCTGTTTTAGCCTTCAATTTACCTGAAAAGCTTGCTAGACAAAACTTTCAGGTAAAACCCATCTTTTTGTTAGCCATCAGTCGCTGTAAGCCTTGTATAGCAGGAATTTCGGCGAAATATCGTTCAAGGCAGCATACTGGGAACGATCGAGCCAAAATAAAACTATTAAACACTATATTGGGTGCGAACAGTTTACACTATGGCAAAAATTACCATCGATTTACCAGATAATTTGGTAGAGTATATGAATCAGGATAAGTATGTTGGAGACTACAGCAGATTCATTGCTTATTTGATTGGGCGATGGATAAGAGAATTAGATAATCAACGGCATCAGCTAAGTTCAATACAGAAGTCAGAGTTTGTCAAAGCAACGCAGACGCTAGTAAAGAAGTTAAAAACGCTAAAACCTAACCCAATATTTTCTCCGCAGGATTGTAAAGCGCTCTCTAAGGGTTTTCGCTGCTCTCACTTTTTAATTAAGTTGGAAAGCAACATGTCTAGTAACGCAGAAGTTCTAAGAATTTTTGATCTGAATATTTTGGTTTGTTTTGGTGAGGACGAATTTTTCAAAGTCCTACAAGCTCAAATTAAAAATACTCAAATCGAATTTGAAGATTTAGGTGAATAACATATCTCCCTGGTAGAATTAGAAGGAATTATCAAATCTGTCAAATTAAATTAAGGATTTAGCAAGTTCGCGCCTTATTCCGGCGCTGTCCTTTCAACGTTGGCAGATTCAACAGTCTGCTCAAATGCTAGAGCCGGCTCTATTTCTGAGGCGTGTGCGAAGTAGAAAGCTAAAGCGTTATTCACCTGAGCCTCAGTCAAGCCATACTCGGCAGCAATTTGGTTTGGGGTTACAAAAAACCTTGACAAGACTTTAGCAACCCTCATTTAGGGGATCTGTGGGTCACGTAAGAATTGCATGTTGTTAAGGGTTGCCCAGTAATGTAAGCGTCATTCCTCGGGGGATAGACCCCACTGCTGTGCAGCGATCAGGATTGTCTGTACGCGCAACCCGATTCCACGTAGAACTGGCACAGCCTGACCACTAGCTCCGCGACGGTAGATAATGTCAGGGAATCGAGCATCAAGTTGTTGGTTCATTTTTCGACTGCTCAGGGTCAGGCAAATTTTTTTGCTGCTCTGAAGTTGCTAGAATTTGAGCTGAGCTTAGGAAGTATACGCACTTGCGATAACAATTACTTTCACGCATAGAGCCATCAGTATAATAGGTAACTAATATACTGAGCAAGGCGACAAAAGCAGTAATGCTTCCGACGCCAATCTGTACCATTGAGTGACCCAAAATGGCGGCATTTTGCTCGTACCAGGGCAGGGCTAAAGCACCGAAGAGCGCAAATAAAGCTAGGGAGCTACAGCAATTTGTGATCTGCTGATAATTTGCCATCTCCATCTGCTCTTCAAATTCAAACTTGGCTTTGAGAAAACAAAGGGTCTCTGGAAAAAGCAAGCTCGGTCAGATGCCTAGCATGTAGAGTGCCTTCGCGAATAGTGGTTAAATCCCAAATCTGCTCTGACGATTTGAGCCATCCAAAGAAGTAATTCCACAATGAATCTAAGAACGGATGCTTAGGCCCCCACAATTCGAGCGTCAGCTGTTCGAGATCATCGCAGACCGCTGTTATTTCTGAAGTCTCTGATTGATCAGAATTAAGAGGTAAATTATCCATTTCTAATATGAAAATTAGCAGTGAGGATCTCCGAATCCAACTCTGAAAGTATGGCAAGGGAGAAGTAGAACTATATTATACATCGGCAACTGAGAATTTCCAGATTAAATTATAATTTCGTTGGAATTTACTCGGAGAATCTGAGCACAAAGCTTAAGAAAACGCCTTTTATCCTTCTCTGGATCATACCCATCCCACAACATCTTTGATCCGAGAAATAGCTTTTCCCGGTCAATATATGCTTTAGCTTTCGTTAGAGCAGTGTCAGGATGCTTGTACCAATTCTTAGAACGGTTACAACGAATCCAGACATTATGCCCAGCCGTCAACTAGGTTTATTCATGGCGCACCGAGAGATATTCAATACTTAGGCGTGGCATAATGTCTGGAAAAAATCTCGGGGCAGCAGAATCCATCTTTAGTCAAGGCTTCCCAACTGTAGCGAGTCCTGTCAATAACGAGCCAAAGGTCCTGGGATTGATAGTTTTCTTGGGGAAACTTAAGAATGCCAATTTCTGCTAGAATTCCCAAGCGCATGGGAGAGCGCTCAATTCTTTGGCTCTTCTGGGTTTCTGGTGGAGATTGTATAATATAGAGTAGTTTAACATCTGCGCTCTTCTATGGACTTCTACCTTGACACGCTCCTGAATTTACCAGATATCACTGTTGAAAGTTGCACTCAAGAAGAGCAGCAGGTTTTTTTAAAACTCCGGTTCCTCCATGAAACAAGTGATTGTCCTCACTGTCAAAATCCCAGTGATAAATTGCATCAAAATCGACCTGTATTGATTCGAGATTTGCCAATTTTTGGCCAACCCGTTCATCTACGTCTGCCGCGTCGCCAGTTTTATTGCTCTTTCTGTAAACGGTATTTTACTGAACGTTTAAGTTTTTTCGATTGGGAACGACGATATTCTCAACGATATGAGAATGCCATTTATCAACGGGTTAAAGCGACAAGTATTGAGCAGGTGAGCCGGGAAGAAGATTTGAGTTGGGACCAGGTGCAAGGAATTTTCAAGCATAAGTTCGACCAGGAAAAAAAAAAGATTGGGGTGAAGTGAAACGACTGAGTATCGATGAGATTAGTCAGCGGAAAGGGCATCAAGATTTTGCCACTGTTGTTTGTGACATTGACCGAGGTAAACTGTTGGAAGTGATTGACAGTCATCACCAGTCAGACATCATTGAAGTCCTGAGACAGCAACCGCTTGAACTCCGCTCTTCAGGTCGAGGAAGTGAGTGTGGATATGTGGGGAGGATTCCCCAAAGTTGTGCAAGAAGTCTTTCCCAATGCCAACTTGGTATTTGACCGATTTCATGTCATGAAACCAGTGAATGAAGAGTTAAATAAAGTTCGCAAGCAAACCGCAATGACTATCAAAGGCAGTAAGTTTATTTTGCTGAAAAACGGTGTTGACTTGAGCGAAGCAGAACGAATGAAACTCACCAGTATCTTGGAGTGTTCTAAACGCTTGAAGCTTGCCTATGAGTTGAAAGAGGAATTTAGAGAAATTTTTGAAACCTGTCATACCGTTGAGGAGGGTAAATCACAACTCTTACTATGGCTGAGAAAAGCCCGAACAATCTATTCTGATGTTTTAACCACTATTCGAAATCACTTAGATGGAATTTGTAATTACTTCTTGAGTCGCACAACGAGTGGAGTTATGGAGGGTATTAACAATAAGCTCAAGTTAATAAAACGACAAGCTTATGGCTTCGTCAATTTCGATAATTTCCGTGCCAGGTTATTAGCCTGCTTTTGCGATTAGCTTCAGTTATCACCATGACTCCAGAAGAGCCATTCTTTTTAGCAGCTCTAAAAAACAGAGAGCGGCACGTTTGGCATCCTTTTGAGTTTGATAACGGTAGCTCTAGCGTGGTTCCAGTTTAAAATCCTGACCGCTCAGGCGGAACCGAAATTTGCCAGCAGTATCCTCCGCTTAAGAACGCGCCAGGATGTTTTTGGGTAGCGCAGATAGGAGCCTTGAGGGTGAATCGTGACTGGCGTTGCCATCTCTTTAAGGTTTGATACCAAGGTAACGTAAAGTCATTTTATCCTGGTCGCCTAAATTTTGACGCTCAAAATTTCTCTGTTCAGGTGACGGATGCCTGAACTCTTGTCAGCGCTCTTTTAGTGTCAGATTCTCCCTCCAGCATTCGGTAGTCCAAGCATAGTACTTCTGGTTTGCTAGGGACTCAAACCGCCACGCCTGAGATCTGACTTGAGAGTTTGAGGATTCGACAGGTGGCGATACCAGGCGCAAACCGTTGACCCATTCTCCATGCCACTTAACAGAAAAGCGATGTTCCCACTTTATATTTAACTCCTGAAATTCGTGGCGATACTGTGTACCTAGCTCTCCCAGACCAGTGAACTCAGCGAGGAGTAAGTCTTGAGGAAAAGTCTGTCTTAACTCCGAGAATAGTTTAAAATCATGATGACGGCAAGACTCTAATATTAATTCTCTCATATTTATAACCTAGATTCCTTTGCTTGTTCAAATGCCCAGTTAAGCAATTGCATTTGGATTTTGGCCGTAGCCTCATCAACTTCGCTCACGTCAGGGTGCCATTGCTTAGCTAAACGGCGATAGGCACTCTTAATCTCACTCCATTCATCAAGGGGAGAGACGTCAAGTAATTCCCCGAGCGAAACACTGGACATTACTGGGCAACCCTCAGTTAGGAGATCTGTGTGTCCCATATAAAAGCATGTTGTTAAGGGTTGCCCAGTAATGTCAAGAGTCTTTGTAACCCACCACTCAAGCCTTTTTGTGCTCACAGGTGGAGGGGTAAAAGGTTTACCGCTGGCTGTTTTATACTTTTTGTTGCGGTTGCCAAATTCAAGCTCTAGTTGAAATTTTAGCCAATGTTCAGTAGCACTTGGATTCACCCTATACAGAAATTCTCGATAATCATTAACCTGAAATTGGGAATTCAGTCCCCGAAAAACAGCGCCTATGTGCCAATCATTTGGCGGCAGATGTCCAAACTTTTTGCGAAACAATGGCCAAATCCGATCAGGATTCAGCCCTTTTTTGTAGCCACGCTTAAGCTGCGAAGCGAAGCGCGTCCGGCGCAGGCCGGATCGTAGATAACTAACTTTAATTCTGTCTTCATCACTGAGCATTTCCCCAAAGTCAGGGATGAAGTTGTCCCCGCCATCTTCATCTTCTGGCTCTCCGGGCGAGAATTCATAACCACACTCCGGGCAGACCTTAGCGAAGGAGTATACTGAAGCATGGCATGCGGGGCATTCTTTTATATTTGAGGCATTCCCAAACTTAAACTGAGGACACAAACTGATCGGGTGCTTTTTGGTAACAAAGCCGAGTCGCTTGAAATTTTCGCAGAAGTCAAGTAGCAAGCAATCCTTTTTACCAGGTGCTAGTCGAAGTCCTCTGCCAGACATTTGAATTAACAAGCTCAAAGAATTCGTGAGACGACCTAAAATAATAGCACTAATAGTTGGCTCGTTAAAACCTTCGCACAAAGTAGCCACGGTTGACAAAATCCGAGTTACACCGCGTTCCAGACGCTGATACATCTCCCTACGGATGACAGGAGGGGTACTGGCATCCAGGTGCTCACAAGCAATGCCAGCGGCTAGAAGAAGCTCTGTCAATAATTTACTCTGTTTGACAGACTGGGAAAAAGAGAGAGCTTTGCGATCAGGACAAATTGCTAAATACTTATCAACAATTAACTGATTGAATTCAGGATTGATAGTAAAAATTTCTGCTTGCCTTTGATCAAACTCGCCGTCTGCTCCAGTTTCTACTTTGCTCCAGTCTGCTAATCCACCCCACCCAAAATGACGAGCTGGAGATAGAAAGCCCATCCTAATCAAATCAGACGGATTGGGCGATCGCACAATCGAATCAAAATGCTGACCCATATACTGAGTAGTAGTTTGAGTGCGCCACGGAGAGCCACTTAATCCAAGAAATCTGACAAGACTTGTAGCTAATACACCACCGGAATAGTGGTGTTTAAGCAGTTCGTAGGCTTTGTACCACCCAAGGCTGTGGCATTCATCCACAATTACAAGCTCAATATTTTCAGGGAACTGAGCTTGGCGGCGAGCTAGGGTCTGAATACCTGCTATGATTACATCATGGGAGCCATCTTTCTGCTCATAATTGGCCTTGATGTAGCCACAGTCAATCCCGTAAACTCGAAGAGCAGCGACTGTTTGCTCAACCAATTCCTGACGGTGAACCAGGAATAAAACCTTGTGACCTGATTGATGTTCCAGGTTGATCAGATGCGCGGCGATTGCAGGAGTACCTGCTCCGGTGGGAGCGTAAAGGAGTGGCGCCCGCCGACCAATTCGCCACAATTCTAAAATCTGAGCAATGCAATCCTTCTGGTAATCGCGCAGTTCAAAAAGCTGTGGGTTATCTCGCTCAACTGACAATGTGGAGAGCATCTTTTCAGTTGGCTCTCCACATTGTCAGTTGAGACTGGAACCGTTAAAATTAGTTCCATTAGTTTTAGCCCGGCAATATTGTATTCATCAAAGCGCTGTCAAATTTGCTCATACTACTCCGTTGACATGCTCATTAGACTTTTTGAATGAATCAGTAAAAAAAGTAAATGACTCGATTTGTAGTTGTATAGCCCAGCTCAAGGTGAGCAACTACAATTATTTATAGGTATCTGCAAAAGAGGAAATTGGGCAGTAGGTAAGGCAGTGTGAGCGCTTAAATCATGGGAGTTTGGCGTAATCCACTCAATCTGATTGAGTAGATTACTGATGATTAATGACTTGAACGTTTGTTATTCACTCACGGGAGAAATCGCTCGTTCCAATTGCTAGGCTCGCCGCGAGTAAAAACTAAAACCTCACCCTTATCATCATGAAAAACTAGCGTTTGTTTCTCCATAAAATCTGGAACGAGCCGCTTAAAATCTAAAAGTACATGAGGTGGACTGAATCCGCCAGTCCGAGTAATTTCATACTCCTTTTCGAATATGAAACAAGCTGCAGCTTCTCTATCTGGTTGATATGTATCGATAACGCCTAAGCAATCAGCCTTACCTGCTTCTGCTAAACATGGTAATCGTTTAACTTCCTGCGTGGTCAGATAAAACATTTCTACATAAGCTTGGTTCTCAACACCACAAATTCCTGGCATCACCAAAATGCCCCGTCCTTTTTCCTCAAATCCTCTCCGAGCCAAGGCTACTAGACAACGACCCTGCGATTTCAAGAATGGATATGGATCGCCTGATAAAAGTTTGCGTGTCGCCAGTGCTGTTGAAGTAAAATTGGGTTTATTCCAATTCGGATCTAATTCCTGCCTGCGCTTTGCATCGCCCATATTTTCTCTCTTTCTGGAAATAAGAATTGCTGGTGAGAGCGAGCAGACGAATGAAGACGTATCTGCTGAATATAATCTAACATATTTTGAGCAACGCCAGCAAATTCTCGACAGTAAAGTCTTAATTATTTTTAAGATTAAGTTAGCTACTCCGAAATTGACAAAATAGCATTATTAAGTTAGGTAACAGCAGCTTTCTAACTAGCTTTTAAGCTGTTATTAACAGGAGCAAGAAAATATTAAAAATTAAAATTGCCGCCTGCCAGGATTTTTTAAGCTTTGCCTTAAAAAATCGAAAGCCTCGTTTAGATTACCTTACAGATATTTTTCAGCTCTGGCTTAGAATAATATTTAATTCATCGCCACCCAGCCTTTTTCCTAACGTCAACCAGTTGCATTCACCGCGAGCGCCTTAAATTGTGATTGCAGGTCTTGCGGTAATCCACTCAGCAGGGCCGCCAACAATCGCCCTCTAGTTTCAATTTCTGTGGCAGCTAGAATTGCCTGGAACCCCCGCCATCCATAAGCTTTAATCGTACCGAGCATACCTTCTATAGCATCAGGCGGTGACTCGGCAGCTGTTAGTGGTAAGTAGGTATTGGCGATGAATTCTTGGGTCTCGTCCAGCGGCTCGGAATTATTAGCGGTCGTTAAAGTACAGTTAAAAAGAACCGCTAATAATTTTTTATATGCCTTCCACCCGCCATATTTAGCAGCAATCTGGCTAATTCGACCTTGACTGACTCCCGCAGCAGTAGCGGCGACAACCTGGGTGATTTTCTCTAACGCCATCCCGGCTTGGTTCACCAATTCCAGAATTGTCTCCTGGACATGGTAATGACTTTGCTCGGTCGCAGTCCCAGCCGACTTGGCGATCCTAAATGCGGACTCTTTGCTGATCGCTGCGCCAGGATAGTACTCGCGCAAGAACTCCAAGTCAAAATCCGCGCAACTGTAATAAGTGACTGATTCATCGGGCCTTAAATTGGCACGCAGTCGCCCCACGCACTGGGCAATTTCGGCTTCGGTTTGCCACTCGACGAAGGCACAAAACTCTGGAGACTCCCTGCTAACACTGAGATCGCCCGTTAAGGTAATGTAAATCATTTGAAGGCTACCAATGTCCTGGTATGGCACGCCAAAGCTAGCTAGTGTACTACGGGCGATGTACTCGTTGCTGCCCCGATTGTGATTGAACCACCAGCCGTCACCTTCAAAGATCAGAGCGTATTGTTTATGGTCAATATAGGCTATATCTAGATGCCGCACCTTGAGCGTGAGTCTGAGTACTTCTAGCCGCTGCTTGAGGGATTTACTGCGGTTATGGCCTAGCAGTCCCAGTCCCGTTACCTGAATAATCTGGAGATTGCTAAATTGGGCTGGTTCCTGCTCAATCCGCACAATTCTAGTGGGGTCAACATTTAAGTACATTGCCAGATACTCAGGTTTGGCGGTCGCATCTTGAAACAATACCCATTTCATCGCACCAAGGAATTCGGCATGCCGGGTGTTATGGGTCATCACTTCCAGGACTCCATATTTGACCCGAAAACTGCCGCGCTCGAAAAACCCCCACACCTTGAGGAATGGTAGTAGCCAGTTACAAGCCAGTGCCTTCAACTTTTCGAGCATCTCCCGATAACTGTTTTGGCGCACAGCATCCCGGATTCTTTCGCTGGTAGAGTTGCTAACATTTTTGCGATCTTTTCGTGAGACTCCATCTTTATTGAAGCTGTCGGGCTCAGTGAGGATATCCCCTAAATTGGGCAGGGTAAGCTCAAGTTGGTCAATGATCTGGGCTAAATTCTCTGGCACCTGACCTAGAGCCTCACGGATGGCAGCGTCACCAAATCCATAGTAAGTTTCCCTTGTGGTCTTAATCTCACCTTTCAGAATTGCTCGGAGCGCCACGCGGACACTTTTGAGCTGGAGATGTACTTCTGGGAGTCCAGATTCCAGCTCGGCCCAAATCTGATCAAAGTCCGACAATTGAGCATTGATCAGGTCAAACGGCTTAATTTGGCCCATCGCTTCATCCAGGATGGCACCATGACCTTTTGTCGGCGCATTTCCTGCGGATGATGTGTCATCATCATCATCATCATTCAGATCAGGTTCCAGAGCTTTCGGGTTGGGAGCGGAGTCCAAACTCGCTCGGATGCGAGAGTTGCCAAAAGCCAATCGCCGCTGGTGCCTAAATTCGTGACCAAGACCGGCTTCTTCAGAGTTGCCGCAGGTATCTTTCATGTGACAGGCAAGACAGATTGGGTTAAGGTTAGCCTCTGCCCCCACTTCAAACTGGTAGCCCTTTTCACTTAGAGTATGGAAGGTCTCGGTACGAAAGCAGTTCCCTGGTAGATTTGGGCTCTCGTCTTTTTTCGGCCATCGGACATATGGATTGTTCAGGGCCGTCCTGCGACTGCCATCAGATAACAATCCGTTGTTGCGCACGGGCATGTCGGTGTAGTTCGCCTCAACGGTGGCGGTGGTTGGATTCCTGTGATCTCGGCTGAAATACCAAATTTTCTCTACTCCGAGTTGATCTGGGTCGGCCAACCCAGCATCATGACTCTTGCCGGTGCCAGTGCCGCTGCGTTCAAGAATAAATTGATAGTACAGTCGCACCAACTCTTTCACTACCTGCAACCGAAGGCCAGCTCCAAACCGGATTACAGGGCATCCTATTTTTCGATATTCTTCCAGAGTGGGCAGCTTACCGGGGACGAACTTCAGCGTTTTGGCATCTGACTTGGGCTGGCGCTTGCGCTTGTTCTTTTTAAACGACTCCAGTTCAGGTGATTCCCTAAAGCGCTCTAGAGCTTGGCTAAATCGAGCTACCTGCTGCTTGAACCAGCCTGGTAGCCCGAACTTGAGCTGCCACTCATCCTCGCTTAAAGTGGGTTCGCTTGATTCAGGGTTATTTGTACTGCTATCCCTGCCAACTGGGCGGAACTTATCTGGATGCTTGTCCCAAAATTCTGCGGCAGTGAGGAACGCTATCGCATCAAAGCTTTTCAGCTCATCAATGTCCGGCTGCGACTTATCAACCTGACCCCACCAGCCAACGGTAACCGAGTATCCCCACTCTTGGCACCAGGCCACTGTTTGGGCGTTGGCCTCGCCAATGTGAGGATTAATTACAGCGCCAGCATCGGGCATTAACCGCAGCGTCTTGCAGTTGAGCTGCCGGAGATAGGAAGAAAGCGTTTGTTCGCCATATCGGGCCGCACTGGCAGTACCAATAACCGCAACATCGGTTCTACCTTCACGCCACAGCTTCAAGGCGACGAGCAGTGATTTGAGCGCACCCTCGCACAACCAAACTTCAGAGACTTCTTCGGCATCCGGGTGCTTCCAGCAGAATAAAGGCAGCTCCCCGCTGGGTAGTTGTGGCCCGTTGCCACCCTGGCGTGAGCTACTCAGCCAGAGGTATTTGGCTGGTTTTTCGTTTTCAGGCTTGAGCTGAGCGCCGGTGATCCTACCTTCAGGGTCGAAAGCGTAAATCGCAATTCCATACACGCCACCAAGGCATGGACCCACAGGATTGACCCCCCCTAGATCTAGGGATAATCCAAAAATTCGTTGGTCGGGGTTCCATGTCCTGAGCGCCCCCAGTTCAAACGCTAAATCAATCTCGGCATCAGTTAGGCCGCGTGCTCTTAAAAGAAGGCGATGGCGGGCGACGAGCGTTAGATTTTGGTTCACCAGCCGGTATTGGGAATCGCGCTCTTCGACACTCAGGAGTTGGGCATTGCGCTGGGCTAGAGCTGCCTCGCGTTGTCGGCGCAATAGTTCCTGTTCTTGGCGGCGCTGTATCCGCTGCTCCTCATTCCAGTTATCGCTGCCATCATCTCTGACAAACAGCCCACCCATTGAGTTCCGCAGTGGTTTCACGAAGCGGTATCCTGGCGGGGCATCTTGAGGGCCAAAGCCGTGCATGCATAATACCCAGATATCGCCTTGAACTTTGCAGCTATGGCCTCCGCCGCAGACAAAGCAGCGATTTCTGGGGCTGAATGGAATTCCTCGCTTCATTCTCTACCTCCAGAGGTTACGCGGTGCAATTTGTGAGCAATATTTTCTGATTTCATGCAAATGCCTCTTTTTGAATGGCATCGAGACTTAAGCCTGACTATTGTGGATTCCGGCTATGCCTGTGGCTACAGGACGACAGGCAGAGATCGCAGCTATGGCCAGATCGCCTCATCAAGCGCAATCTGGCGACTGGATAAGTTGACTTTTTATTCCCAAATAGCTGAAATTTAATTTCAGCTATTTAGCGAGCCCGATATTCTTGAGACTGGAGTTTAGACTAAATCTGGATTTTTCCAGCAAGCCTTGAGCAATTCGAACATCTCAGTTAGGTAGAAAAAAACCCTGTCAGTAAAGGCATTGCAGCCATTTCTTTCCTGCTTTGACCATCTGAGTTATATGGATTTACAGACGAGTGGAGGACTATCTTCGGAGTAAGGCATTCCAGGGAGATTTGGCCAACCATTTAGAAAGTCTCAAACCTCTAGGGGAGCAGAGCTGGCAGAGTAGTTGCTCCCGCTCAGGACAAGGATATTAGCCAATGCCAGCTCTGCTCTTTCTCTCGTTGAGCTTCAAAAATTAGTCTAACCTCCAGTTGAGATCAGGTAGTCTGAATTTCGGCTTCTAATTTGAAGTGGAAGTTTTTACGACGGAATACAAACTGAAAGCGCTGGTCACAACATCTACATAAGACTTGTGCAATAGATTTCTGATGAGTTGAGTATTTGTCGATTACAGGACGCAATTTGTGGTCAAACTTTTGCATGAAAGCAAATCCTACTCGCGTTGACTCATAGATGGAGAAGATATTTATTTCGGGAGTTGTATAAGCCGAGGAGCAGCTCTAATCCAGGGCATGAGGCACCAGTATCTAGGGAAATCGACGCAGTATTAAGTTAAGATTCCGCGCCGGGAATCCTAGTTTTGAAGGCGTAGATTTTGAATGGTTAAAGACCCTGGCTTGGGGCCTGAAACTATTCTAAATATGTGAATGTGTGAATTGTCAGAAGTTTCTCTTGCCGGAGAAATTTCCACTCATTAAATGATGACTTGAGAGCAAGCGATTTGTCAACCCGATAGATTTTCCTGACATAATGCCTGGATCTGTTGTAACCCTGAGCACATGTGTATTTAATTACAATCCCTCGATTAATATTATTACGATCTGAGCCGCGCTTCAGAATGCTCTAGCTTTAGCTACTGGTAAAAACCAAACGATGCTACCTAGCTCAGCCGCTCTGCCTTCAGTCCCGCTCTCTTCCAGTCAGAAACGACGGTATTGCATCGCCTTGAATCAGGCTCTGCGAATATACCACGGCGACCCAAACGATTAACTATCGAGAGAATTTCAAGTGAAGGGAGGAAGCAGCAAACTACTGTATCTCCAACTTCAGAGCAAAGCAAAAGGTTTGCTTCTAATGCATCTTCAAACAGTCTCGAATCTTTACCTGAAGGTAAATATTCAACAACTATTAGGCGTGTCCAAGTCTCAGGGGTAGGCAGCCAGCCAGTCGTTAGTGGAAAAGCGAGTAATAGACTGACCTTTTCTGTTGCCACTCGCCCTAGAAATTCAGCTGAGTTAGGATTGGCGCAACACAGTAAATGCTGTCCACCCAGCAGCCACCAGATGGCTGGTACATTCTGAGTAGCGGTGGCTGGTGTCAGGTTAGAACTTGAAAGAGCTTGTCCAGACTGGGGAAGTACAGCTTTCTCTACTTCTTCCAAAGGAATTTGTCCGTGAGGGCGAATAGCAATAATTTCCAGTTTAGAATTTGATGGCGGGGGTGGAGCTGGTATTACCTGTGGTTCTACCTCTGGGACTGGCTCCAGCGAGAGAAAAACTTGTTTAGATTCAGGTGGTCTGGTTTTTTTGGGCGGTGGAGCGTACTTCTGCTTGATAGCCTTAGCTGCCGTGTATGATATGGGTTCGCCTGCTTCGGCACGGGTTAGAGCTTCTTCACGGGCAGCTTGGGGGGTTGAAGGCGAGGCTAGCTCGTAGAGGGCAGAGGGAGCAATTTTGGCAATTTGCGAAAAATCGCTAAATCTGCTAGCTACATTCATGAACCTGACTGCTGTATCCCAACTCCAATCAAACTCAGATTCTAGCCAATCTCCAAAGCGGCCATGCCCTAGTCTTTCCTTCACCTCAATGAGTTTATGCCCAATTTCAACAATGCCTTGGGCAGTGCGCTTCATTAACGCCCGAATTTCACTAGTGTTTTGCTGAACCAGATGGGTGGTTTCGGCGTCTAGACTAGCGTAATTAAACCCTTTACGGGCAGGTGGGCTGGCGGAGGTGGGCATTTGTGGGCTTTCAGGCTCTCAATGTAATATCTATCAACTTTTTATTTTAAGCACAAAGTAATTTTTAAGCAAGGGAAATCCCCCCGGTATTTTCTAGAATCCGATCTCCCTCCCTGAAACCGAGCCTGAAAACAGAAATCGTAAAGCATCAGTGGCTCAAGGCATTGCTATAGAGAATCAGGGTCAATTCCTCGCGCTTGTAATCTGGCAATCAGTTCCTCTGTTTGGCGTCGCTCAGTCTCTAGTTGCTGTTGGGCAAGTTCTGCTCTCTGCTCAGCTTGTTCCTTAAGCTGTCGCTCCTCTTCAGCTTCGGTCAGCACCCACTCACCTTGTTCGTCGTACCAGCGCAGCCACAACCGGGGATGCCAGCGTAATCACCTGACCACAATCCCAACCCTAACTTCAGCTCCGGCACCCAGACTTTCGGCTCTGCCAGGACTAGTTCTTGGTATTTACTCCCGACCAACTGAAAAGCTTGGAGTTCGTCATTGTAGCGGTCGAACAAAATGTAGTAGGGCACGCCCAGGATGTGCTCATACACCTGCCACTTGGTCGGTGGGCTATTTGGCTGCCTAAGAGTTTTTCCCAAATCCTCATTCCGGGTACTAGGGGAGAGCAGTTCTACCACTACCAGCGGTCTGACTCCTTCTTGCCACGTTACATAGCTTAGGCGCAGTTCTTTGTGGTCATACAAGCGGGGCACCCCGGCGACGACAAACCAATCTGGGCGCTTGTGCCATTGGGGGGTGTTAGGGTCGTAGTAGAGGTTTAAGTCGCTGGCAACAAACACCTGATCTCTTGGATAGGTGGGTGGTTGACAGCCGAAACTCAGGAGTTGCGGTTGCCAGATATGAAATTCGTCGGGCAAACCAGGGTCCTCCGGGTCTTCGCTGGGCAGATCATACATCGTCGGCATCGTCTCGCGCGGCGATGAAGGCGGGTCAGTCTGCTCAATCGGATGTTTAACTGGCAACATAGGCATTTCCCTTTGAACTCGGTTTCCTTTGTTCAATCTAGCGAAAGATTTTGTCAAGCTAGAGCTTTAGCTTTAAGAAGCGAGGGCGGTTTCAGTTGTGTCTTCTTCTGGCGCCGTCTCAACCTGCTTCAGACGGATGTGCTTACGTCCCAAAATCAATTCAAACTCATCCCCTGGCTGAAGTCCAAGCTGCTTAGTATAAGCTGAACCAATCAGTAAATTACCATTGGAGTGAACTGTAACCCGATAGCTAGCACTGCGGCCCCCACCCCCATCCCCCCCGGAGTGTCCGTCTAAATCAATCCCGTCAGCATCAATCAGCGCATTGAGGAACTGCATCATATTGATGCGCTCCAGCCCATTCTTGTTGACGCTGTAGTAGCCGCACATCCTCGCTTTGTCTTCTTTGCTGAAGGTTTCTAGCTCTTTTACCTTTTGAAGGAGTTCTTTACCTGCTAGTGGTTCCACCTTTGTCTGTTTGGCCTCAGTTGTTTTCTGTTCAGGCTCAGGTGTTGTCTGTTTGGACTCAGTTTTCTTCGGTCTAGGCATCACTAAGGAGCGAAAAGGAATATATTTAACGTTCTAGTGTATCACTATACTAGTATGTTTTACCATGATGTGTTTGCTAGAATTTCTATTCTTAGGGAACGAATATATTCCACCCCGCAACGGTAAGCTGACTCATACTCATCTGCCCCAGAATGTTCAGCCCACTTTTTACCCGTAGTTTGTTTGATAGACGCGAACACAGCTTTGTGCAGCAACTCCGAATTATTCCGAAATCGGTAATCTCCGGGCTCATTATCATCTTGCTCCACGCCCTCTGATGGCACTGGCTTCCACACGCTGACAAGTGATGGGACAGGAGCAGCTACCAAACTGGAACCATTACCACCATCTCTAATCAATCCAGGTTCTCGGAGTAACTCGAACACCAATGACCGGACTTTCTGCCCATACTCAGCCTGCAAGCTTTTCTTCACTTCGTCGGGCCGACAAGACACTGTGGGGTTTTGTATGGGGACTTCAGCCGTAGCGATCTCCGACTCCAAGCCTTTGAGGAAAAATTCATAGGTGCCTGGTGGCATGACATCAGCAAGTCTCGCTCCGCCATCGGTAACTATTCGTCCTGCCCGATCAATATCTAGTCCCTTACTCTTTAAAACCGCTTTCTTTCTGTATTCGCTGTACTTGATCAACTCGCCTTCGTATAGCACTAGCCAATCCAGGCCGACGTGGGAAACAAAGTTGGCTTTAGATTCAAGGCGATCGCGGCGAACCGGCTTTTTCACTAAATCGGTTCCCACCGGCAAGTCAATCCAGGCCGGAGAGATTTGCACGGTCTTGTCATCCAGCACCGCCTCAATCCGAACACTGACAACTTGAGAATTCCTCAGTTCTTTCATCCGTTCCGCAATCAGATCACAGGCACGGTCTTGGATGGATTTTAGCGGCTCCGGTTGTACCATTGGAGTAAAACTAAGCGCCGATTGTGAACCATTAGCGCCATTCTGAATCACAGCCTCTGGCAGGAATTCCTGCATTTGTGAAGAATTGCTATCCTCTACTCCCGGTTCATAAGTCAGGTGACCTGTAGAGCGCAATTCTGCCGCCAAATCAAACTTGGGGGAGATATCCCTGACTACCGTTTCTTCAATCTGTGGCGTACTCAGTACAATCAAGTCCCCTGCTTCCAGGCTGCTGGCATCGCTCAAGGTAATGGTAGTCTCACCTGCGGAATATCCCCTAACTAATTCTGGCTTAGGCACATTTTTTGGCGCGGACCATTCGCCGTCATCCCCATCCCAGTAGCCAGTTAAGGGAGCAGTCGGCATCCCGTCAAGAAATTGCTGGAAAATATCGCCTATGCCCAACGCCTCGTGACTGACTACCACACCCCAGTTGTCGTGGGCGATATCAGGAAAATGGCCTGGGTCTGATCCTGGAACTCTACGAATAATGCGACCAAACTCCTGTTCGGCTACGGTAAGCGATCGCATTACCCCTAAACAGACAGAAACCGAAGCCCAGGGGTGCGAGAACCCTTCACTTACCATCCCGCAGTGGACTAACGCTATATACTCGCCACTGAAAAAACGCTTGTAGGTTTCAGATGGCCTCCCAGCTAGATCAAAGCCTTCCCGATCGCTGTGAACCAGTCCGACGCGCCCTTCTAGAAGCGGAAAAGTTGAGAGCAACTGGTACAGCCGGTGGGAGTGCGGAATATTTAAACCCCGCACGATCATGGCATGAGGCTTTCCTCCCTGGCGTTTGAGGGCGAGAACTTCCACCGCCTTAGCCAGCACCGGCAGACAAAAAATATCCGCCAGCAGGATTTTGCGGAACCACTCCCGGTCAGATTCAGCTTTGGCAAAAAACGCTTCGGGACTATACTCTATTTCCCGCCCACCCTCTTCCTCAACCACAAAACCCTTACTCACCGCCTCTTGGTACACCAGGCGCTTGATGGGAGTCGGGTTCAGCTTCCAGGCTTGTTGAAGACTAAACTCAAAGTCAGCTACCGGCGTATATCGCGTTACCAACTGCCCACTCTCGGTTTCGTCCTCAATTGAACTGTAGCGGATGTGAGGGATTGGTAGATGGTCAGAGCGGAAGCGGGAGCCGGTGAAGAAACAGAGCAGACTATCGGAAAAATAATTAATCACGCTCCGGTAAGAACTGGCGGAGGCATGGTGAGCCTCGTCAATCAGAATTAGCCCAACATTAGCTGGATTGAGATCGCCCCGATTAACCAGGTTGACAAGGAATTGGCGATTGACAACTAATATGTCTGCCGAGTCGAGGCTGAAGGCATAAGACCGAAATTCCTCCGCTCTCAACTCTGCTATCTGAGGTGGAGGAACCCCATCTGGCAATACCCCCAGAGAATATATTGGCCACTGGTCGTAGATGGGACAGTGGCGTGAATCTGTGGGGAAATCTTGTAGGATACGCGATCGCAGAGTGCAATTATCCACCACGACGATCACCTGCTTGCCCGACATATACTCGCCCAAGATGTATGGCAGGCAGCTAATAATTACGGTTTTGCCACATCCAACCCCGGCTAGGATATAGCCAGCGCCACTGTTTGGAGTGCGTCTATTTGGGTCAAGCTCTCCCCTTGCTGCTTTTTCCCAGAGTTTGAGTAACGCAGTCCTTTGGTGAGCAAAAAGTTTGGTGTGTCCCTCGATAATCCGATGCTGAACCAGCTGGCTGTAGCGAGAGAAATAATGCTGTTCGGTCGGTTGGGGTTTTGGATTATCGAGGGTCATCATCTGTTAGAATAACGTTTTCCCTTCTCCTAATTATAAGTAAAGCCAAACAGTTGTCAGTTAAAACTCTAACAAATTATTAAGCTATCTGTTTACCTGGGTAGTGTATTGTATGGTTTCTAGGTTAAATAATTCCAGTAATAATTTCATGTGTACACCATCACAAGTTTTAGTAAATCGAGGTCGTGTAGCCATTTTTATTGATGGTGCGAATCTATTCTATGCCGCTCTCCATCAGGGAATTGAGATTGATTATACAAAATTGCTACGTCGGTTAACCGCTAGCTCACGGTTGTTGCGTTGCTTTTTCTACAGTGGAAGTGATTCCACAAATGAGAAACAGCAAGGATTTTTGCTGTGGATGCGCCGCCACGGCTATCGGGTAATTACAAAAGATGTGGTGCAGTTGCCGGATGGAACGAAAAAGGCCAACCTGGATGTAGAAATCGCAGTTGATATGCTGGCTCTGGTGAATTACTACGACACAGCAGTGCTAGTTAGTGGGGATGGCGATCTAGCTTATGCAGTGAATGCGGTGAGTTATCGTGGCGCTCGAACTGAAGTGGTGAGTTTTAAATCGGTGACGAGCGATAGTTTGATTAACGTAGCTGATCACTACACTGACCTAGAACAGATCCTCACAGACATTGAAAAAACACCCACCACTAGCTATGTTTGCCAAACGTTAGTGCCTCTGGTTTTTATTGACGGCCCTGAAGATCACGTTCAGCTCCAGGGTTAAGCATTACCATCTTAGTAGTCGTTAGCACCAGTCCGTGATCTCCTTAACCTTTCATAGGACGCTGACTGATTCGTCTGGGCTGCCCTGACATTGCCAGCCAGTGCAAGTAATGCTGGAGTAGCATCACCGCCTTCGGATCGCCTTGGGACTCCAGATAGGCAATGGTTTCGTGAACCAAATTGATAGGTATTGCAACGCCGGTGGATTGCTGTTGATTTCTTTGATTTGGCGAGGGCATAATATCTCTCCACTTTGTCAGGGGTAGGTACTCGCATCTGTTATAGCTTGAATTTCCAAAGCGATCGCTTGCACTAGATGAGCAAGGTGCCGAACATCGCGGTCCTCCTGCCTACGGAACTTTCGGCGGTGCCACGGCCAGAATATCCGATAAGTCCACAGAACGTCCATGTTGGAATGGCACTGAAATAAGGGGATAAAAAAAGGCTCCAAGGGCTGATATGAGAGAATCAGAGCTTTGGAGACCAAATCTAACTATCTCCCTACTATGCCGAATCGAGCCGAAATCTAAGAGCAAAAGTTCCAGGACAGCTTAGGGCTGCCATTTGAGCAAATATTATCGTCAGCGGTGATTCAAACCGTGCTGGAAGCCCAAGGGGTTAGCTACCGCCAAACGCTATACACCCCCGTGGTGACGTTATGGGCCTGGATGTCGCAGGTGGTGGATGCCGACAAAAGCTTAAAGTTTCGCGGTGAGTCGGGTCAAAGCCTTGTTAACAGTAGCCGGAGTCGCGGTGCCCTCGACCGATACTGGCGGCGAAAGCATTGCCCGTAAACGCTTCTCCTTCGGGGTGTTAGAACAGCTCTTGCGGCTGAGTGCGAGTGCCTTAGCCGCGCTCGGTGAAGCCGGAACAACGCGCTTTGTGGGCGACGGGTAAAAGCTTATGACGGCACCAGCTCTACTCATGAGTGACACCTCAGCCAACCAGAAGAGTTATCCCCAACACAGCAATCAAAAAGCTGGGTGTGGGTTTCCTTTGGCCAGATTGATGGTGTGGTTTTGTGTGACGACTATCTTCCGTGCTTGAAGTGTCGATCGCTGCCTTCACCACGAGCGAATGGGAACTGGCACGGCAACTCTACAGCCTCCTGGAGCCGGAGGATGTTGTGGTGGCTGATTCAGCTTATGGCACTTCCGCGCGATTTGGCGTGGGTGCAGACAGCGGGTGCCGATGCTAAAGTTTCGTAAACATCATGCCCGTAACTGCGATTTTCGCGCCTTGTAAAAAGTTAGGTATTGGTGACCATATCGTCCATTGGCAACGTCCTTTAGCAGTGTCCGAAAGCCATGATTCAGGCTGATTTTGAACGGTTACCCGAAGCTATTCCCGTGCGTGAAGTCCATCTATTGATTCGACAACCGGGCTTTCGTCCCACCGAAATCATGCTCGTAACTACTTTACTTGACCCCAAAGGGTATCCTAAAACCCGATTAGCTGAACTTTACCAAATCCGTTGGCTGGCAACCGTTGTCAATTTCAAACACCTCAAAACAACATTGAAGATGGAGATGATTTTCGCCAAAACGCCAGAGATGGTGCGCAAAGAAGTTTGGATGCAAATGCTTGCCTACAACTTGCTCCGCACTTTAATGTGGCAGGCGGCTCAACCAACGGCCATCTCTCCAAAAGCGAATTTCCTTACAAGCTACTCGCCAACTCTTTAATCACTTCAGACCCCAGTTGGCTCAAACCACGGTGCAAGACCGTCCTCGCCTCTATGCATCGGTGCTCAATCTCTTGACTGAACCGTTAGTGCCCCTTCGTCCTAACCGTCATGAACCCAGAGTCACTAAACGAAGACCCAAGAGTTTCCCCAGAATGCAGCAACCTCGCCCGGTACTTAAAGCAAAACTAGCCGCGTGATTCTGCTTATGTCAGTGCCATTCGTCCATGTTGAGTTCTAGTCTGAAGCACAGCTCCCGATCAGGCATGGCGAAGCCAGCAGAAAGATTCCAGGGAAGTTCGGTTTCCAGGTAGAGCAAGGCATCTAGTTTTTCTGCCTTTTCTTGTGTCCCCAAAAAAAGCCAAATAAGGCTGAGAAATATAAAATAGGGATTCCCAGTGGCCATCACAACTCGCGCGGGTAACACATATTCCTGTTGCGTTCAAGGCAGCAACCAAAGGGTAGATGTGGGGCTCGACGTTTTTAGGAGTCGGTGCTAGGTTTGGTTTGCCGTTACCACGCCGATTTTGGGCTACTAGCCTCGGTAAAACCAAGAAATACAGTACGAACAGAATAATTAGCACCAACCCAGCCATGCATTAAGCTCCTTGCATCCAATCATGTATTGAAGCCCCCTTGAAAAATGCTGGCATTTTTTGTGCTTCAGGAATACTTTTTGTAGATTTTCTCTAGCCATTCAGTCTGCTTCGGACTTAAGTTTTTCTTCTGCTCAAGCTGGAGGCTAACCGAAGCAATAAAACTAGCTTCCCAGGCAGTTAAAGACGTTCTAACTGCCAAAGAGCTAATTTTATGCTCTAAAACTTGTTGCCTTGCTAGACTTGATGGGCTTCTCCCCCAACGGATGAAGCGCTCACACTCGGCATACTCGCTCCGGCTGTAATGCAGGCCAGAATGTAGAATCAATTCGCGCAAGATGCCATTGCAGGTTGGACAGTTAGTTAGTGTTAAATACATCACAAACTCTTGTCATACTGCACTTATTATACCTAAATAAACAGCTTTAACTAAGCTAGATTTGCTTCAATTTCCCCCCCCCACGCAATGGTCAAGCTAATCTCAACATCACCTTAGCTTCTTTGCCAAATCCGTGGCTAAAAGCTGACTGAATTTCTGTCTGTTTATAAAGCTCTTTCAGCTTTGATTTCAGGTCAGGAGTATTCGCTACCTCCAATGAAATTCTGATAAACTTGGCTGTGACTTCCACATGAAATAACCCTGTGTTTTCCCTCAAAAATTTTGCCGTCGTAACTGAACACGAGTTCAGGGATTCTTTCCATTGCCCTTGATATTTCTCTTGAAAATATGGATTACCCAATTTGGGGGTGAGTGAAACTAACTGCTCTTTTTGCCCCTGTGATGGCAGGATGATAGGCAACTTCTGCTCTGGCGCTTGAGTCAAAACTTTAGTCGCATCACCGCCGACTTGCTTTTGACCTTCACGCTGTTCGACAAAAGCGAGGGCGGCAATCCGGTTATTGTGCCTGACAAGGGATTCAAGATACAACTCCCACGCCTTTAAAGTCGTTACTGGTTCCTTTGGCGATGCTATCTTGACTATCTCTCTCCAATCCCCCAATGTAAACTCTGTGATCTTCTCAATGAAGTTCATGAACACAGCTTTGTATATTTTTGAAGCTGGAGAGTTTTTCAGCCCCTCACGTCTGATTAGGTCGTACACTTGCCTAATCAGATGCTCCGACACGGAAAGATCAATTTCTTTAAGCTTAAGATTTATACTATCTCTGACTTGAATCCGGCTTGGTCGATGCTGGTTCTCTTTTGTAGTAAATTCAACCCTCTTGCCGCAACTAGGACAGATAGCTTCGTGATGGGCAATCACTAAACCATCAGGCCCAATTTCTCCGTATAGAATTACCAGCTCCTGGTCAAGGGGCTTAAAAATGTGAGTACAATCCGGGCATTTGATTGTACCTCTAGTTGGCGTGCTCGTTACAGATGTTGGTTCTAGACTCCATTCACGGCGCTCGTCGGGTAGCCCATGTTTTCTCCAGTTATCTGTTACGTCAATGATCAGGGCCGTTGATTTTTTTGACTTATTTCTGAGGGCGCGTCCTGTCATCTGTAGCCATAGAGTTGAACTTTCTGTTGGCCTCAGACAGTAAACGCACTCTAGATCGGGACAATCGTAACCCTCTGTTAAGATTTCATAATTACTAATAAGCTGCGTGACACCACTTTTGAAGCGCTCCAAAATCTGGGTTCTTTCTCCAGGTTTTGTGTCTCCATCTAAATGTTCGGCTTTTATCCCCTGACGGCAAAACTCTTGTGCGATCGCTCGACTGTGTTCTAGACTAGCAGCAAAAATGATGGTGCGTAAAGATTTAGCATATTTTAAGTAGTTCTGCAGGACACTGCTAATTCCAATTTGGCTAGTTACAGCCAGCGCTAATTCTTTAGCTCTGAAATCTCCTCGTGATGTATTAACTCCCTTAGTTGAAACAGTTTGGTCTGTCGCAAATAATCTAAACTTGCTTAAATAGCCCTGTCTCATTAACTCCGCTGTCGGTACGCCAATCACTAAATCGTCAAATAACTCTTGAAACCCTTGACCATCTATCCGCTGCGGAGTGGCTGTTACACCTAAAATGGGTGCATTTTTGTAATGCTCAATTAGCTTCCTATATGATGAAGCACTGGCATGATGGGCTTCATCAAAAATCAACAAACCTATATTTGCTGGAAGTTGTTTTGGCTCTCGTCTGGCTAGGGTCTGAATGCTAGCGACTTGGATCTTTCGCTCAGGGTCCGGTAGAATTCCGCCTTTGATAATACCAACAGGCTCCCCAATTATTGACTCTAGCTTTTCAGCCGCTTGCGTAATTAGTTCAATTCGGTGAGCTACTACTAGTACTTGCTGCTCTTTTTTAAAAAAGCTGTTACTAATTTGAGCAAAACAAATAGTTTTCCCCCCGCCTGTGGCTAACTGGGCCAGTACTCTTCTCTTGCCGCTTGACCAGGAATCCCAAATATCCTCTATCCATTCCTGCTGATATTCCCTGGGTTGATATTTAAGGATTACTTCGCTCATGGGTCAAGATTTTATTACAATTCAAACGGGAAAAATGAGTTAACTTATTTACTTCTATTTACGTATTATATTCCAGACAGTAGCCAGATGGGTCAACACTGAGTCCTGATAAAGGACTGTCTGGGCTATTGCATTGACTTGTATTCGGGCTAAAATCCTGGCACTTGGCACAGCAATCAATTCCCGACGCTCTGGCAGACTCTATCGCCATATTCTGATTATCTGTGGGACTTAATTTTAAATGAATTCCATCCCACTTGGCTTTCATCACTCCATTACCTGCTAGCATTTGCCAGCGCGGATCAAGATCTACTACTGATGATGGAATCCTGATCCAGGCCCCTTCATATTCGGCTGAGACTTCAACCTCAAACTCTTGGACTGCTTCGATTGTTTGAATCTGTTTTCGATTCGCGCTCAATGGCGGAGTCCCAAAAACAATATGATCACCCACGGATGGAATATGAATGTAATGCTTAGAACGCAAGTCGCCCGAGCGAGATAGGGACTTCAAAGTTGGTTTATCACCGTGGATGAGGATTAAGTGCTTGGGATTTACAGTGTTAATTACCTGTGTCAGCCCAACTTTATCAGCATGTATACTGAGATTGAATCGTTTGATTTGGGCTCTGACGGTGACATCAATCCCATCCAGTTCGATTTTGCCGCCAGGTTTTAGGTGATGGAGCGCTCCCAAGAGTGACTCTTCGTCGGTATAACCCGAAATAAAAATAGCGGCAGACTCGCTCTCAAGCAGAGTGATGGCATAAATGGCACTGGTATGGTCACCGAAGAAGTTAGAATCCGCAATAATCACACTCGGCTGTTGGAAAGTCAACGGGTGTTCTAGCGCTATTGTGAGCGGAATAATTGGTGGATTTGCGTTCTGATTAAAGAACGGTTTCATCCCGGTCTGTTTTGCTAAATTCTGCACACTTGTTGGCAGCAAGTCCAGGTTTGAGCCCAGGACATCGGTTACAGCTCGTACCATCCCATCTACATAAATCGGGATTTTTTTGGTTTGGAACAAGTTGGATGTCCGCATCGCCAGCAAGATGTCCTGGGCGCGACCGAGGGGGGAAACTGGAATCAGAACGTTGCCACCCGCTTGGACGACAGCAGCGATTTCGTGGAGCAGTTCTGTTTCAAGCGGTTTACGGGCTGGATTGCTATCGGCACCACAGGTGCCTTCAGTAAGCAATATATCGGCCTGGGGTAGGTCTTTTAGCCTCAGTCCCGAAGCTGTTCTTGAAGATGTAGTGTTGTAGTTACCTGTGTAAAGGAGCGATCTTGAGCCGTAGCGCAAGTAAATACAAGCAGCTCCGACCACATGACCAGCGTTGATGAATCTAACCTTAAGCCCTGGCAATGGTTCAAACTCTTGATTGAAAGGGTAGGTTTCCAGGCGGAATAGAGTTTGTTCCAAGTCAGACTGCTCGAATAGCGCGTTTGAGTCCTGGGTAGAAAGCTTTGACTTGAGGCCATCGAGCAGCATCACATGGGCAAGTTCTCTGGTTCCAGGAGTGCAGAACATTCGCGCCTGAATCCAGCGGCTATGAAAGACTGGCACTGCTCCGATGTGGTCTTGATGGGCATGGGAGATTAGTAGTATATCAGGATGCTTAAGGTATTCCAGCGCTGGGAGTGGGGAGTGTCCTGTTGTTCGGGTGCCGCAATCGAGCACTATCTCATAAGGACCAATCTCAACCCGAAAACAATTCGCTTCAATCCCCAGCGCCCCGCCCAAGGGAGTGACGACCAAGCGGTCATCGGCTGACGGAGTTTGGGTCTTGTGACCAGCAGATTCTGGTGCAGTCGGATATTGGTATACACTTGCCATCATCTGCGGACTTTCAGAAACTTTCACCCTGGCACGCAATCCTCTTTCAGGGTGAAATGCTTCCCACTCCCAACCTTGTTCTCGTTGACGTTGAGTTGAAAGTTCCCAGTCAGCGACTCCCGTTTCTTTCTTGAGCGCTTCTAGAGCCTCTTCAGTTGGGGGCGCGAGGTCGTGCTCGCCTGGTTGCTCAACACGAGTGAGTTGGTCAATTGCTGTGGACAAAGGGGTCTGGCTAGCAGGCGTTGTGGTTGGACTCTGATAAATTGCCTCAAGCGGATTGGCCTCTATGATTTGAAGTGTAGACCCTACCCGGATAGCGGTACATGACCACAGTTGGCTGATTTCCATTCGGGGATCTGGGTGGCTCAACGTAAGTTTTAGCGTTTTTTCATCAGGTTGAGTTACCTTAAACAGGATTCGGTTTTGACGCTTACTTATTTGGACGACCCTTCCAGCTACCTGGCACTGCTCCTGGTGCAAGCTCCCTATTGCTGTGGGCGATTGAATTTCAACCACTTTCACACTTGAAATCACCCCAGTGGAGTCGGTACTTGGGAGCAGGTGCCACAACATTTGACCTGATGGGTAGTCTTGAAGCTGCGGAAAAATCCGCAAGTGGGTGCCGTCATTACACACCAGCTCCTGCAACCCTTCAGATGGTGATATGTGTCCTTCTATAGTGAATTGGAGCACCGGAGTAGTGCCGGATGTGGCAACAGACATAAACTAGGCTTTTAGTTGAAGGATAGGAGCTTTTTCGTTGGTCACCAGAGCAAGTGGCGTGTTAAGCGCTTGGTTTTACCTTGTCTTTAAACAGCTTACCTGCCGTGAACCCAGGCACCTTGGTCGCTGGGATGATCATACTAGCACCCGTTTTTGGATTGCGACCTTCACGCTCGTTACGTTCCCTGCTCTCAAAAGAACCGAAACCGACTAACGTTACCTTGTCGCCAGATGAAACCGCTTCGACTATGCTATCAACAGTGGCACTGAGAATGGCATCAACTTCCTTTTGGGTGACTTTCACTCTTTCTGCTATGGCTGCAATCAGTTCAGCTTTGTTCATGGAATCATCAGGTTCAAGATCACTACTGAGGAACGATTCTAGCTCACAAAGCCTGCTTTTTTTTACGAATAATGGCGCTTTATTTACCAGATGACGCCAACATTAAGCGCTCTCGCAGCAGCGTGTATCGCTGTTGGTCTTTCACCTGCCTAACTGCTAACCCAATCGCCTTTTTAGGCCCAACTAAAATAGCCAACTGCTTGGCTCTGGTTATACCAGTGTAAAGTAGGTTTCGCGATAACATCATATAATGTTGCATGTAGAGCGGCAGAACCACCACAGGATATTCAGAGCCCTGTGCTTTATGCACACTAACCGACCATGCTAGAGTAATTTCATTCATGTCACCATAGTCATAGTTGACCAGCCGCTCACCAAATTGCACCGTGACTTCCTGCTCCTCTAAGTCGATAGCAGCGATCACACCCATGTCCCCGTTAAAAATTTCTCGGTTGTGATCATTTTTTTGCTGAATCACCCGATCGCCCACCCGCAGAATCAGGCCGCCTCTAACAATCTCAGGCTTATCAGGCGTTGGTGGATTAATCAGTTCTTGCAAGACTGTATTGAGGTTGCGAGTGCCGACTATGCCCCGCGTCATCGGACACAAAACCTGTAAATCGCGTGCTGGTTCAAAGCCCCATTTGGGAATGAAATCAGCCACAAGCTCCTGAATCGCTTGGACTCCATCCTCTGGTTCTGGCGCTCCCCACCAGAGGCAATCGGTACGTGGAGTAGGAGAAACAGGTTCTAGCGCTGGATACTCGCCAATGTTTATCCGATGGGCATTGCTGATAATCATGCTAGTAGCCACTTGCCGGAACACTTGCGTCAGGCGTACCACCGGCACTCGCTCAGATGCAATCAGGTCACGCAGCACATTCCCTGGCCCCACGGACGGAAGTTGGTCGATGTCGCCCACCAGGAGCAACTGCGTGTTCAAGCCAACAGCCTTCAGCAGCGAGTGACCCAGAAACAGATCGATCATCGATGCTTCGTCCACGACAATTGCAGTAGCTGGGATAGGATTGTCACTATTACGTTGAAAACTCATTGATCGAGGGTCAAACTCTAAGAGACGATGAATTGTTTTCGCTTCCTTCCCGGTCATCTCGCTCAAACGCTGTGCTGCTCGTCCGGTCGGTGAAGCTAGGGCAATTGATTGCCCCATCGCTTTCCACAAAGCGACGATTGTTCGAGTCACAAAAGTTTTTCCAACACCAGGGCCGCCGGTAATTATGAGCACATGCTCTGACGCTGCCATCTCGACTGCTTGCCGTTGCTGGGGCGATAGCTGCATGCCGGTAGCAGCAGTGTAGCGGTCAATCCAGTTGCTGACTCTGGCCTCGTCTACTGTAATTGTAGCACTCAGTAGCTCGGACATATGTTTAGCCAACTTCTGTTCGCTTTGGAAAAAAGATGGCTGATAACAGATGGATTGATGTTCTGGATGGGGTTGAATAACTATCTGATCTTTCTGGCCCAAATGTACCTGACCCATTTGGGCCGTAATCCCTGCAACGGTATGTGAATCCGGCGTATGGTCTGGGAGCGCTAAACGCTTCACTACCTGCTCCACTAATTCCTGTTGCGGTAAAAAGCAATGCCCATCCTCTCCTGCTTCTCCCAGTACATGAAAAATCCCAGCTCTGTACCGGAATTCTGAACCGGGTGGCACCCCTAGATTACGGGCAATGGCATCAGCCGTGACAAAACCGATGCCGTAAATGTCAGTCGCCAGCTGGTACGGGTTATCCGTGACAACCGTGATCGCTTTGTCGCCATACTGTTTGTAAATTTTGACAGCATAGGTAGTCGAAACACCGTGGTCTTGGAGGAAAATCATCACTTCTTTGATTGCCCGTTGAGTCTCCCAGGCGGTCTGAATCATCTTCACTCGCTTTTTGGCGATTCCAGGCACTTCAATCAGGCGGTCGATTTGGGTTTCGATGATGTCAAGTGTTTCCAGTCCAAAATGAGCCACAATCCGTTTTGCCGTCACTGGGCCTACCCCTTTGATCAAGCCGCTGCCGAGGTACTTTTCTATTCCTGTCAGGGTGGCGGGCTTTGTCTCCTGGTATTGGGTAACTTGAAACTGGGGGCCCTCCTTTGGGTGGTCACGCCAGAATCCAACCAACTTCAATGTCTGCCCCGGCTGGATGTTGGGGAAGCTGCCGACAATGGTGGTTAAGTCTTGCTCCCCAGGGCGCTTCAGTCGCGCCACACTGTAACCGGACTCTTGAGAGTGGAAAGTTAGGCGCTCCACCACACCCAGTATGGTTTCAATGTGCTGTTGTTTGGCTAAAGCTCCCATAATTTCTCTCCAACCTGAGCAAGCATGTTGGATACAAACCCTTGTTAGTACGTTTGTTCTATAATAAGCCTTTGAGTGGTTTAAGCAGAAAGCTGGTTGAGAAACTGCTCAATCTTCTAGGTGTACCAGCAAATTTACTCGTTTTTACATTTGAGTGCTGGCGAGCAAAATCATCAATTAGAACCCCAGGTCAGCTTTGGCCAATTCAGCGGCGGCAAAAACTTCGTCATCTGACAAATCTTCCCAGGCTACATCCCCAATTTCAGCGTAGAATTTTTCATCGTAGGGCCGCGTCTGCACAACAACTGGCATAGGAACCGCGTGACCTAAGATCAAAGCTTGTTGCTTGGAGTCCAGCTGAGCGAGGACGGAGCGCAGATTCTGACCGCCAGAGACGCCCGTGAAGATGGCCTCAATGTCTTTATCGTCGTTGAGTAAAGCGGTAATCCGGGTGCCAATCTAGGGCGAACGCATCTTAATGAGCGACAAAATGTAATGCTAACGAGTGTTCTTGGATAAATGGGCTTGAAAAGAGGGGTGGCTGCTGCTCAAGGTATAATCGCAGGTGAAAATCGCTCTTGAATGAGAGGATGAGCCTCATTTTCCTGTTAATACACCCACGTTGTATTAAGATTTGAAATGGGAAAATATTCTCCTCTAAGCTATGTATGGAGAGAGGTCTTTGGCCCCAATATTGGATTATGCGTATTTAGATAGATAGAATTTTGGCTAAGTATTCATTGTCCCATCCCGCTCTTAGTCTTTTGTTTTTGACTCCAGTCTTTACAGATTTATCTTGCTGTAAAAGATTAACAGCTATGTGACGAAGCACGGCAAAGTTCTGAGGAGCATTATCTTTCCTAATCCGGCTGTCATCTTCTCGGAAAGCTACATCTAATAAAGGAGGTTCGGCGGGGGAGTACTCCCCCGCCGACACTCCGCCCCAATGAAGTGAATTCTCTACTCCCCAATGTTGCCGGATTGAATCAGCAAGTAATTCAGCATTATTTGGGAGACTACTAATGAAATAACGAGTCTCAATAGTCGCTTTACCCTTGACTACTCGCATTGCGTCTTGCCTGCCTACACTTAGCAGCTCTTGCCATTTACCCTCCGGGTCTACCTTATTCTGGATATCACTCAGCATCATGCAATATCTAGTCTCCTCTCGACCGTGCCCCGGCTCTGATAGCCGGGAGGAGCTAAATGTAAATCCTTGATATTTTTTAATAAGTGCTTCTTGAAAGAGTGCTTCTACCCGCTCATATAGTCCTCCTTGATTCTTCTTCAGAGCGATAACATAGTCTCCTCCACCCTCTCTTATTTGCTTAACAATTTCCCTCTGGCACCCCATGGCATCTATCGTCACAATGCATCCGTGTAGTGACAGAACCAAAAGCCAGCTCTGGGATAGCTGTAATTTCATTCGACTTATCATCAACTTTAACCTGTCCCAGAACGAGTCGGTTCTGTGTCGCCCAAGCACTCACCATATGAATCGCAGCTTTATCTTCAGCTCTATCATAAGAATGACGTAAAGTCTTACCATCAATTGCTATAACTTCTCCTTTCATGCGGATTGCTAATAGCTTTTATCCACCTCAAAAAAGCAATGCTCGAAATTCTTCTGGATTCAATTCAGCGAATACTCGGGCAAACGTATCATGACTTGGAATGCCATTCGGCAATTCTAAAAACCGTTTCAACCATTTCACCTTAGCCCGCCCGTAACTTTCTATATCCACCCATGTATCAGCACCACTTTCTTACGGCGCATATAGCAATGGTAATGATGTCAATTAATTTATGTCGTCTGCTCCGTTCAACTCTCGGGTCTGACATTTGTGCAAAGTGGTCGGCTTTTCTTTATTTTGGGCTTCAGCTTCATCGGGTGGATTCCAGTCTGCTATTTTTCTCTATGTCACGAGTGCTCCTCTAGGATACCACTTAACTCTTGTGTATAAATTTAGGTGCGTTCGCCCTAGGGATTAATCAGGCTAAACAGGTCTTGGTGGTAGCCGACGGGGCTGAGTGGATTTGGTTAAGAATACCCCCTTTACTAAAACGGCTCGGTTGTCGCCCTGAATGTATTTTAGAATTACTTGATTTTTACCACGCTGCCGAACACCTACAGCAGTTCGTACAGGCCGCTTTTACTAAACCAGAAGTCGCACAGAACTGGTTCAAGCAAGCGTTTGTCAGACATGAAACGAGGGCGTATCGGCGATTTGATTGACCGAATGCAAGCTTTGGTTCAACAGAGTAGTGGCGATAACAAAAAAACTTTGGCAGGTCAACTGGCTTACTTTACCACAGGGCAGCTTAAGGGACGCTTGAATTACTCACAAGTGGCAGCAGTGAAGCTGCCACTTGGCAGTGGTGCGATTGAGAGCTTGATCCGCCAAGTGGTCAATTTAAGGCTCAAAGGCACAGGGAAGTTCTGGTTGTTCAATCATGCAGAAATTATGCTGCACGCTCGGTGCCAATGGGCGGCGGGGACATGGGCATGGACAAATTTCTGTGACTCTATCTTGACAGCTATGCTCTATCCTGCCTGACATTGCGCTGCGCTCTCACTAGCTTTTAGCGATCACAAGCCTTTTTTGTCTCACCCCACAAAATCGCGTTGCTCCCGGATGCAACAGCCTCGTTCGGTTCTCAAAGCTAAACTGGCTGCTTGATTCAGCTTCCGTCAGGGCCATTCAACTAGGCTCTTTTCTCAAGAGTAATTGATATTTAGCAAGAGAAAAAAATTTCAAAACTTTGCCCTGCATGAGCTTCAGGCCTTTCAATTTTTTGAATTTGATTTAAACATAAATAAAACTTATCACTTCAGATACAGGAGAGCCGTTATTCTCCCCAGCTGGGTGGTTAAAGTGGAGTGACAATGCGGACAATTCAGTGGTGGAGAATGAGTATAATTACCTGATTGGTACTCACCCTACCAGAAATAGCGCCTGGATGCCAGATTGAGATCCCAGTTCTGACAGATTCGTCTATTTAACAGAATCTTTTGCTCTCAAAAAGTTTTTGCAACACAACCATCTTTCACAGCAGATAAATTACAGATGTGCTAAAAGCCATGCAATTACCTCATTGGGGTGTTGAGCTGGCGGAAACACAGGATAGAACACCTTCTCTATTTGTCCTTGAGGAGACAAAATCAATGTAAGACGCTTGAGTAAAATCATGCCATCGACATCAAATGTAGGTAGATGTAGGGCTTGAGTCAAAATTAAATTAGCATCGCTAAGCAATTCGAAGGGGATGTGTAAGCGTTCAACGACCTCTTGTTGATAGGTAGTCGTTTGAGTACTCAGTCCAAAAACCCGAGTCCCAAGTGCTTGTAACTCGCTGTAATGATCTCTAAAAGCACAAGCTTCTGCTGTACAGCCTCTCGCTCCTGGAATTTGATCCCAACCGTCTGGAACTTTTGAGTCAGGTCTGCCAGTCAGGGGGTAGCAGTAAAGTACAGTCCACTGGTTCAACTTAGCTAAGCAGACATCTCGACCATTTGTAGCGGGTAGGCAGACAGCAGGAATTTTGGTATTAAGGAAATGAACACAAGCCCCATCATCAATGGGTACAGGAAGATTCTTTGGTAACTCAAAAAGGTTGTCTGGCATTTTGACTCTCCTCTTCTTGGATTAAGCTAAGCTCATGGTACTGTAGTAAACGGGTGTTGTCAGGTTAAGTGGCGCTGCATACGGTTCAAGTCAGTAGGACAAGTGCAACTATTTTGCTCATCCAGAGAGTTTATCCGCGCCCACTTTCACCCTAAACAACATCGATTCACTGCTCAAGAATATCGTTAGGAAATGCACCAGCGATACACGAGCACGAGCTGGCAAGAGTTAATTGCATCAAGGCAACGGCATAACCGGAGCCGTATACCTGTATCGCAGGGTTATCTTGCTCAATCTATTCTATGCTGACTTAAGTTTACAATACCCTTCCTTATGAGGGACTTAACGTTAAGTGAGCAAATTTTCTGCTCTTCACTGCTCTTTCGTCCCATAACATGGTGTGATACTGAATCTTGCGCCATGGTTCAATCATGTCGTCGTAGTGCTGATGGAATGCATGGCCGGACTGGCCAGTAGTATTGATAGAGAATGAGTTTTGCAGATTACTCATATCCACAATCATGCGCATTTCAGGTAACCAATTTACATCAAAGGACTGAGCTGCATTCCAACCTGTATCATTAATAATCGAGCTACCTCCTGAAATAGCAAAAGGTCCACGATTGAAAAGTGCTTGGATGAAAATGTTTCCTGATTTACCGAGACTGAGGTTACGAAAAGTTACGGTATGCAAGTTACCCCAATGCCAATTCCTGTAATCTTTTTCTAGGGAGTGTTCCAGTTCTTTCACTGCATCTGCAAAGGCCTGATGGAAAACTTGATCTCGGTCTTCAGTGATAAATGTTCTCTTGTTATCCCACCAAGAACTGTTAGGTTGGTGTACAAGACACCTGATTACCTCAGCCCAGCGACTTCCACCATCAGGCCAATATTCTTTGGGTAGTTTATCATGAAACGTGTCAGCTAAAAGGTGCTTCCAAAAAGTTTCAAAAAGCGCAGGAGCAGGCTGATAAAGTTGGTTTTGAAAATTCCAATTTTTTAAAATACTGCGAACATCTTCTAGATGCTTATCATTTAAGGGTACTTGGAGCAAGATAGGCACCAGCATCTCGGCATTTAAATTTTTGTTATCCCCTTGCATTTGCTGGATATATTTTGAAGTGATAGGGCCGTCTTTTCCCTCAATCATCTCCACAATACGTTTAGCACGGTAGCCATAATCCCAGTCAGATGAAATGAAGTAGGGATAATCTGAGTCAACTACAGCATTATTGGCAGTAACGATATACTTTTGAGGGGGGTTGAAAACAGACGGCAAATTTTCAAAGGGTATGTACTCTTTCCATTCATACTCATCTGTCTCTCCAGGGACAGGATATCGTCCGTCCCCATTAGCACGGACTGGAATTTTACCTGTTGCTTGATACCCGATGTTACCGTTTATATCTGCATAACCTAGATTCTGGTTTGGAATATCAAATTCTTTGGCTGCAGCTCGAAACTCCTCCCAATTTTGGGCTTGAAGTATTTTTAACATTCCTTGGTAAACTGTGGAGGGTTCCAGTGCTGTCCAGCGCAGAGCAATAGCATAATGTTTAGGTAATTGTAAGCCAGCTCTTTTCTTGAAGTTTTCTATTTCCCTATAAGTTTCTGAAATAATTGGCCCATGGCGCGTGTAGCGCACTGTTAAAGGAACTGAGTTACTACCAGCAAATTGAATACTATCCTTGATAAGTTGCATATCTACCCACTTTCCATTGACTTTATACTGGTTATGATTTTTGGGGTTGATTTCCTCAACATATAGATCCATGACATCTGCTCTAAGATTGGTCATTCCCCACGCAATGTGATCGTTATGACCAATCATGATTCCTGGTACACCTGCAAAGGAAAAACCAACGACCTTATAAGGGCAACTTGAGCGGTTGGAAGTACAATGCAAACCAACTTCATACCAAACAGATGGCATTTGAGGAGTAAGGTGGACATCATTAGCAAATATGGGCTTTCCTATATCCGTGCGTTGACCTGAAATGATCCAATTGTTGGAGCCAATGTCATCCCTATCTGCCTCCGCTTCTAGAAAGCTATTTACGACGGCAAGTTTTTGTGCAACATTGAGCAAAGCTGATGAGATGGCAGAGAATGAAGAGAGTGAGTTAAGGCTATCAGTTTTGCCAGTCGAAAGATTTGAGTGTGAAACAACTACTGGATGCTCCTTTGGATAAGGAGGGAAAAGCTCATTAACCTGTTTTGGTGTAATAGATTTGAGGAGAATGGCACGCTCAATTTCTGAGCCTATGTTCTGACTTAGATTCCATGCCATTGCCTTAGCCCAAGTTAAGCTGTGGATAGGTTGCCAGGGTTCCGGTTGATATTTTGGATTGAGTAGTTTAAGTACAGTGTATTCCAAGCTAAGGCTACCGCCATGATGTTTAACAAGATAGACATTAACACCTTCAGAATAGGCATTCAAAATAGCGATTGTATTGGGGTCGCTTTGTTCCAACTCTTTTTGGGCTATACGCGCCCAACCTAGTGTTCGCAAGAACTTGTCAGTATTAATCTGGGACTTACCAAACATTTCTGCTAAACGACCTGAACCAATATGTCGCCAAAAATCCATCTGCCAAAAGCGATCCTGAGCATGGATGTAACCTTGAGCCATGAATAAATCGTGTTGATTTGCAGCATAAATATGTGGCACACCCCATGCATCACGAAAAACTTCTACTCTACCTTGCAAGCCAGGTACTCGAATTATGCCAGTTTCTTGAGGCCATGAACTACGGATATTTTGCATAGAAAATTGTACAATCAAAATAGTAAATACTAGAAAAACTAGGGTAATTATTTTGATTCTTCTTAAAAATTTTCTTTTCAAAGAAGTCACCTTTTAATTTGATAGCTTTAGTGCATAATTAAATGCTGAAGCTAGTTTTTAATATCCAAACTTTTTCCCACTTTTTGTAACAGAACAAAGACGCCTAACAATATCCCACAACCTACAATGGCAATACTAGCGCTCGGTCCAAAGCTATCGGAAAGATAGCCAACTAGAATCGCAGCAAGAGCAGGAAAAGCGTTAAAGCTTAAACTGTACATACTCATGACTCGACCACGAAACCGATCAGGTGTCGAAGCTTGAAGTAGGGAGGGGATGAGGTTGCCATGGGCACCAATGATCAAACCGACACCTATGAGGAGTTGCGAAAGAAGGCTAGACCCATGCTTAAAGGTGAAAATACTTGCTATGAACAGACAACAGAGAATAGGAAGGCTTAGAGCAATAAAGCTGCGTACGTAACGCCAGCTAAGTAGACCTATGGAACCAATTGCACCCACAAGTAGACCAATGCCAAAAGAGGTGAGCAAGGCAGCTTGTCCTTCCTTATTCAGAGCTAAAATCTCCCGACCAATTGCTGGTATCAGAACCTGAATAGTCCCGAGAATGATAAGCGACGGAATTGTAAGCAGAAGGAGATTGAGAATAAAAGGTGTCCTACGTGCAAAGTCAACGCCTTCTAGAAGAACGCGTATTGCACTCTGCTTTTTTTTCTCAAATCCTACGTAATTTTGGGGCTTTGATGAGGTTACAAAAGCTAACAGTCCTGCCGCCACAGCAAATAAGATTGCGATAACGGTGAAAACAGTTGACCATTTGCCCTTCTTAAGTAGAAAGCTAACAAGTAGCGGACTAAACGTAAAGCCGAGAATGACAAGGATGTTGAGACCCGCTGTTGCTTTTTTGATGCTGCGTTCGGATACGAGTGCTCCAAGAAGCGCAAAGCGAGCTGGCTGGGCAACTGAAAGTGCAAGACCATTAAGGAGCGCAGATGTAGACATTAGCAGAATTGAAAAAGTGCTATCAGTTAGGCGATTAACGAAGAGACTGAGGAGAAAGGCTGAAGCGCCATAGAGAAGATAGGAATAAAAAATAGCTGCCCGTATTGAAACCTGATCGAGTAAAACTCCAGCAAATAATGTTATCAGGCTCGGCGTGGCACAGTTAAGAAAAAAGACCATGCCTGATAGTCCATGCGATCCTGTTATTTCTTGTGTTAGAACAATTAAGCCATAACTACTCGTCGCATTTCCGGCAAGGAGCGCCAGAAATGAGGAGATGTAGAATGCAAATATAGAGCTCAGCGCTGGACAATCAAGGCATCTCATTTTTGGTTGCTCTCAGTTTGCAAAACTTTTGCTAAGTGTTTCTTCTCTAGGAGGAAAAGGATTTGTTTTATAACCTATCTCCCTCAATAGCTCAGACAGCATTTTGTAATTAGTTTCATCTTTTCTCTGTAAATTTATAAAGCCCTGCTGAATTCTTGAGTACACACAACAAGAATTTTCTATAAGGGTGTTGTGCTTCTCTATGAGCGCCTCAGCCAAATTCAATGTTTGATAAGAAACGAAATAGTCATCCATGCCTAATTCATTGGAAATATAGCGGGTACGTGTATCATGTCCAAGCGCAATATAGGGAATAGCAAAAGGTAGGGAAAGCACTAGGGCGTGATAGCGAGAGGTAACTAAACTGGTAAGACCTTCCAAGCAAGCACTAATCTGTTTTGGTGTAAGTCTGATGGAAGAGATAATTATGCTTCGTTCCGGTTCATGGAGCTGTTCACGTATTTTTAGACAAAAGCGCTCGTCTACAGCCTCCATTGCAATAAGTGCAATCTTGCTATTCGGGTCTTTTGTAAGGAGATAATTGGCATAAGTTGCCCAGTCTTTCACAAGTTTTGCGTTCTTCTCTTTGCCGTTGTCTGGCCAAGTACCTTTAAAGGGCCAGCGGACATATTCATCCTTTTGCCCAAACAAAGAAATGACAGCTGGCCACATATAAAAGTCAACTGGCGCAATACCATAAATAGGTTTGCTCTCTGCCATACCGGCTTTTTGGCGAACAACTTGTCTCTCATTGATTGGGAGAAGATTCATGGAGACGGCGCAATCTGCAGTTTCTGTTATGGGTACGGTCACACCCATCTTTTCCAAGCTACATTTTGCACCTGCTGAACGTGCAGTGATTAGCATCATTGAGTTTAGAGCGCCTCGAACCTGGGCAATGTGTTGAGGTTCAAGCTTACCAGAATCTAAGGCTAGGCCAACTGAAGGGACAGAAAGTGTCTTAGCTTGCTCCACAGCTATGGTGAATGCTCGCATCAAATGCTTGCTGAATTCATCTGTCAGCATATTCCCTTCAGATAAGATCATTACATCCGCTGCGCGAATATACTTCTTAGCCGCCCAAGGATAAGTTGCCGGGTTAATGTTGACGTGGGTTACACCATCTACATAACGTAAGTTGGTTGGATGGAATGAGGGTACAATCAGCTCTGCCTGCGGAACGATCTGAGCGAGAACATCGCGCATAGCGAGCAGACGAGAGTCAGCACCTGTGTTGCGCATCCCATGGTAGCCGTAGATCAGAATACGATTCTTCATATCACTTAATTCCTCTCAAATAGTTTAGGGCTGATATGACGTGCGGCCAATTAATGCAGTTTCAAGAAACCTCTTTTGCAAGCGTTTCAAGCAACTCCCACTCAAAGTAGTCACAAATTCTTTGCTTCAAATTTTGAGCCCTTACCTTGCTGCCGGGTTCTATAATTACTCGTTTACAATGTACCCATTTCGGCTCAATCGGATTGAGCCAAGGGCTTTTGACTGGCAGATGACACACCAACAGCCGCACCCTTCCTGAGTGTTTGGCTGTGACATTGTGCACCTTAATCCAATTTCGCACCTGCTAGGATAAATGCCAACTGACGTTGTCCCCTATGAAGGCCAATACTTGCTTGCCACCATTGCTCAACCGTTGACAAACTCACTCTAAAAACGCACAGTGACACTACTAACGGGTCGTCCCTCTACAAGCGCAAGTGCATCTGCGCCCTGTCTTTGCACCATAATCCATAATAGGCAATGGCTTTGGAGTCTGGGTCTTTTTTGTCTGCTGATTGAGAGTGCAACCGCAGTGGGGTCTGTTCTGCTAGCCCTGTCAAGGTGTAAGCTAACGAATTTTCGTCCTTTTAGTGATTTTAATTCTCAAAAATTTATGTTTTTTGAGAATTAACTAACCAAGCATGGAGAGGATGAAAGCGAGCACTCGATTTCATTTTTCCACAAACCAAGGCTTCGGAGATGCTTGCAACCACCTTGACAGGGATAGGTCTGTTCTACCCAGGCGTGTATCCCGGGTTGAGCTAACCGACTCCACCAGACTTCATCTGCTACTTCTACTGCGTCAGTTGTATAGTTTTCTGCATTTGATTTAATACGGTGAGATTGGCTTCTGAAGTCATGACTAGCTGAACGGCAGAGATTGGCACCTTAGCGGTCAACGCAAGTAAACCCTCTACTAAAGTGTATTTGATATCTCCATAACCGTTAAGGGTGAAGTTCGTCCCTTTCTTTTGAGCACCTACTGCCTGATAAAAGCGGGCGAGCGGCACCCGACAATAGGCGAAGAAACTCTTAAAGCTAGTTTGCATGAGTAGCCAACGAGCACCTGCGACAAGCGCAACCAACGAGTATGGGATAGTGCCCGACTGGCAGGGAATCGCGGCGAGCCGAGATACTTCCACAGTGTCTTCGCGTGTTGCTAAATCTTGTGGCAAGCAGTTAAGCCTATCTAGTAAAGACATTCCTAATGTAGCTGGTGTCGCCCTTACCGTAGCAACAGGTTCCCCCTCATCTTTTAGAAGAAAGATAATTGAATACTTGTCTTGCACTGCATCTCGTTCGTCATTTAAATTAACATGAGGCGATACAATTTCGTACTTTTCTTTGCGGAGTTTATACGCCTCATTCAAAGCAATTTCTGTTGTTGCCCACTCAAGAGTTAGCATAGTCAAACCTGTGAAATTTCCAAATGTGTTTGTAGACAACCAACTTTGTAAGTAAGAAAGATAAGAAATTGGTGCCAGAATATGGCACCGTTTCTGAAAAAGCTTTCCTGTTAACTTCTTGTAGAAGTTAGCAAGTATTCAGCTTTACTCTCTAACGTTGCTTCAGTGGCTGCATCAAGTATCTTCCCTGTCAAATAAAGGGTTGTCTTGGCGACCTGTATCACCTTTTCTTGATCTCTTTCCTCTGTCACAAACTGTTCAATGACGCGCCGTACTTCCTTTGAATGCTCGGCATCAATATCACTATGCGCAATGAAGAAGCTCATGTTTTGATCAGTGAGATTAAGATCGCGGCGTGCGATCTCTATGGCATCACCGATGTGTTCGTAAGCGTTTTCCGCCCAGAAACTATACCCAAGCCGGGGAATAGCGCCTTGTTCAAGCGCAATGTAGTAGAGATAGCCAATGAGCGCTTGTGTTGGTGGCAAAGGCTGCGCTTCATACTGACTAGGATCAGTAAAGTCAATAGACTCTAGGTCACGCACCACCATGCGTTCATGTCCCAATTCTTCCAAAGCATGTTTATAGCAGAATGCAAGAAGTACGTTCATTTCAGGTTTTAGGCGATAAGCGGCCACTGCCTGATTGATAGAATTATGGCGCGTGTAATGATAAATCTCGATCATAATCCGCCGCCACAATTCTCTTGAAACACCATCATGCTTGCTATATTTCCAAAACATTCCCTTTTTTACTTGATCCCATTGCTCATTGACAACGTTTTGTAGACAATCTAAGAACATTTTTGACACCTCAGTTTACCAGAATTTCAGAATTTACAAACCTAACTAGATCTTCAGGAATTCTCTGATATATAGCAATCCTACGTGAAATGCGAACGAAGGACTCAGGCAGCGTCTAAGCTACGACCTGTTTCTGTTTCTAACTCAGTTAGGATTGCTATATGCAGAAAGAATCCGATAAACTTCATTGAAGTTGAATCATCCCAACTACCTTCGATGAAGGCAGCAACATTCCCTAAGAGGAGAGTTGAAAAGGATTATTTGCCATTTGAGCCAAACGATAGTAGAACTAAAAATCGCGATTATCGTCGTGGACTATAGATGCAAAACTTGCGCTATCGCTCCGTGCAGCATGACATATTTCACTTTTCAAACATCCGTTAAACTGCGATTAACTGCTTTCCCAATAGCGCTCTTCGTTGTAGTTTCCTTCTAGCTTGATTACCTGTACTTTCCCCATAGTTTTATCCTCTTGGAATTGGTAATGTATGTGTTGACAATTTAGGGTACAAATTCAACGATAAGGTTGTTTGCGGCGTACTACTCCTACTAGTAATGTCAAGTTAATGACAACACTGACTTTTTTTAAAGAAGTTAAGTTACTTTAGCGCTTTAAAACAGTAAATTCCTTCATTAATATTCAGTCAGTGATTATTGCTGTTGATTGCTTAAGCCTTGTAATTGACTAGTGTGAAGCTGTGCTTCACACTAGTCTGGATTCCAGACTAGCCATCTGTTCTCTGAGTCACAGCACAGCGGAAGAGCTTCATCAAAACTAAAGGAACCGGAAAGTTCTAGAACCTTTACCCAGATGTTAGATTCGAACCCTTGGTAAGTTTGGCTTAGATAAGGCTCTATCGCGTTGCTCAAGGTCATAGGATTGTGGTTGATTTTCAAGCTTTGCCTTATGGAAACTTAAAGGCAAAAAGGGAAGTTTAAGCCTTCTCACTTTCTTGATTAGTTGATTAGTGAAATTTCTAATCTTTTGTAACCGGGTGATAGTAGTGAGCTAGCAGTACTTAAACCTACTTCAATATGCACATCTAAGTGCTTTCATTGATTTGAGAATTTAAGCCTGATTGAGCCTATTTACCCTTGAAAGACAGAGGAATTAGTTGCTTATTACAGCTTCTAAGCTCACCAGATACAATCTCAAGCTACGCGATAAATTTATCTTAGAGTCAACCGCTGTTTTTGTCAAGCCAAGCACAAAAATTTTTTTAAATTTTACGCTTTTTTTTTTTAGTTATTCTTATCCACAATCAATATAAATCAAAACATCTATAGCAATCCTAAATGAGACCCAAACACAGTCCTACTGGAATATGCCTACGAGAGGGAGCCGGTTTCCAGGTGTTTGTAAATCAAATAGGATTGCTATATATACTCAATATTAAGCTAATTTTTTCTGTCTGAGGGGGTGACAAACTCCTTGAAATTCTTATCCAGCAAGGATTTAAAGGCAGGGTGACCTGAAAAGATACATGGCAATTTCTCCCCTTATTGATTCCATTCTTAAGAAGCACAGGCTGAAAGCCCGATTTTTTCGTTGTCACCTACCACCAACCTGCTGCGTTCTTTTCAAAGGTCACTGCCCCTGAATGCTCATTAGGTACGGTTTTGAGGCCTATTTGTCACCCCCTCATGAGAGATGCACTACCGACTGTTCTATCCTCCTCGATCTGACCTGCTTTTGAAAAGGTGACATGATCCCGTGGTCAAAGTTCAACTGCTTGGAATTCCTTTTTTCTTGAGATCTTCTAGCTCTTTTTCCAACTGACGTTGTTGTTTTTCCGCCTTCATAGCCCTTTCTTTTCAATGGTGTTGACTGGTACTTAAGTCGCGTACTTTGACTTTCATTGCTCGCAGTTTCTTCTATTTGGCGACGGCTCTTTCTTTCCCAGGGTTAGCGCGTCTCAAACCCTATTGACAGGTGGACAAGCGGACTGATCTGATCGGCAATCGGGTTTTAAAGCGGCACTATCCGAGCTAGGGCGCGGATCTAATCCATCTAGGGGCCAGTTTCGAGTAATGCCAACAGGATTTGAAAAGAAAAAGATCCAAACCGAAACATCTTTTGCACAAGCGTGTAGACTGCAAAGACATTACCAGTAAGTTTCAAAAATACTTCACGCAAGTAAAAGACCCCAGAGTGGAAAGAACGAGACGGCATTCACTCACCGATATCATCACCATCGAGAAAGTTGGCAGTAATAGGAGGGGCACAGGGTTGGTCAGATATTGAGGAGTATGGACTCAATAAAAAAGAGTGGTTAGAGACCTTTCTAGAACTACCAGAAGTCATACCCAGCCCAGATACGTTTAGAAGAGTGTTTGAGAAAATAAACCCCAAAGAATTTGAGCAATGTTTTCGGCGGTGGGTGCGCTTCCCTGGTTGAGAAGTTGGGTGTAGAAATAGTCGCTATAAGTACTTGCACAGAATTATTTACACTCTGGAGCTCAGCAGCTCCAAGCTTTCAAGCTTTTTAATATGTAATTAATTTTGTTGACCTACTTAGATGGCATTTTCACAGAGGGTCATATGACAGAGAATCTAAGCTAAAAGCCTTGCATATGGTGAGTGCATGGGCGAGTGAGCATCGTTTGATTTTAGGACTTTCGAAAGGTCAGTTGCAAATCGAATGAAATCACTGCGATTCCAGCCCTGTTAGAAATGCTGGACAAAACTTGGCTGCATTATCACTATTGATGCAATGGGTACACTCCAAATCGATTGCCCAGAAAATCATAGCAGCTGATTCTGCTGCATGTTTTGAGCCTGAAAGACAATCATCCCACGTTGCAGGGCAAACGCAGATTGTCAATAAAAGTGCTTAATTCTCAATAAATTCCTACTTTTTTGCATTAGATGCTATTTTCTGAGAACAGATGGCATGATAATTTTTACATTTCGTCTACGGATAAAAAAATCAGATTAACTAAAACCCTTATTTTTGCGTTGGATCCATAAAATAGAATTTTTGTCCATTTAGTTTTGTTAATTTTAGATGCGTTTGCCCTGTCCCACGTTGCACCAACAAGTGAAGAATTGGTTTGAGACAACTCACTCGCTTGGGTTCGAAGGTGTTGATGTGAGTATTAGTCAACGGGTAGAAAAGGGACATTACCGCGTCGAAAATCGCACGGTTTATACCGTGCCAGTGTCACAACTACCAGCACTTCATGAACAACACCAGTGGGCAAATCTGACAACAGTAGTAATGGTAGTGCGTTCCATTCGGCATTGGAATAAGACTACCCACGAGGTGGGTTTTCTGGTTTTCTGGTGAACATTGTATAATACAGTACGTTTACCATCTTTGCTTTTCTATGGACTTTTACCTTGACACTCTCCTGAATCTACCGGAGCTCACTGTTGAAAGTTGCACTCAATCAGAGCAACAAGTTTTTTTGAAACTGCGGTTTCTCAATGAAATAAGTGATTGTCCTCACTGTCAAAATTCCAGTGGTAAATTGCATCAAAATCGACTTGTATTGATTCGAGATTTGCCGATTTCTGGGCAACTCGTTCATCTACATCTACCGCGTCGCCAGTTTTATTGCTCTTGCTGTCAACGGTATTTTACTGAACGATTGAAAATGTTGATTGGGAACGACGATATACTCAAAGACATGAAAATGCGATTTATCAACGGGTTCAAACGACAAGTATTGAGCAGGTGAGCCGGGAAGAAGATTTGAGTTGGGATCAGGTACAAGGAATTTTCAAGCATAAGTTCGATCAGGAAAAAAAACGATTGGCGTAAAGTGAAACGACTAAGTATCGACGAGATTAGTCAGCGCAAAGGGCATCAAGATTTTGCCACTGTTGTTTGTGACATTGACCGAGGTAAAATGAAAGGAAGTAATTGACAGTCATTACCAGTTAGACATTATTGAAACCCTTAAGCAGCAACCGCTCGAGCTACGAGAGCAGGTGGAGGAAGTCAGTGTGGATATGTGGGGAGGGTTTCCTCTCATTGGTGCAAGAGGTATTTCCCAATGCCCATCTGGTATTTGACCGATTTCATGTCATGAAACCAGTGAATGAGGAGTTAAATAAAATTCGCAAGCCTCCCGCAATGACTATCAAAGGCAGCAAATTTATTTTGTTAAAGAATGGTGTTGATTTGACCGATTTAGAACAAGTTAAACTTGTCCTCATATTGAGACATTCTCAACGACTGAAGCTTGCCTATGAATTGAAAGAGGAATTTAGAGAAATTTTTGAAACCTGTAACACTGTTGAGGACGGGAAGTCACAACTTCTGACATGGCTCAAAAAAGCCCATCCTGTTTATTGTGATGTCTTAACAACTATCCGCAATCATTTGGATGGTATCTGTAATTACTTCTTGAGTCGTACAACCAGCGGAGTTATGGAGGGAATTAACAATCGGCTCAAGTTGATACTCCGACAAGCTTATGGCTTTTTAAACTTTGACAACTTTCGCGCCAGACTATTAGCTTGCTTCTCTGATTAGCTTCACTTATCACCATAACTCCATAAGAGCCTAAACGGGCTGCTCATTTTTCAACCTGTTGAAGATTGAAGTGAGATTTTGATAACTACTTTGATTTCAGTAGCAGTCGCTTCTTTAACTTCAGCTACCTCCCCAAGCCATTTGTGGTCTTGCTGACCCAAGTCTGTGATGCAAAGATGATAGTCAACCCCCCATGGCGATTTAATTTCTATCTCTGTTTGCTCTTGAGGTAGATAATCACCGCTATCAGCAGCGACAGCCATGTCATGAGACTGATGGCTCATTTGTAAGTGTGCTGGGTCTTCTGTTATTTTTCCAGGTAGCTTATCCTCAGACGGTTCTACAACAGCAGCGCTCTGGGCCTCCACAGTCTGTACCACGTCCAGTGGCACAGCAGAAGTGGATACTCCCGACCCCACAGACTCAGCACAGACATAAGCGGTACCTGGCTTTGAAGCCATGAGCAAAGCTGCTTCCTTGTGCTGGTTGACGATGTCTTTAGCTTTGGCATGGGTGATATTATCACCTTGTTTAGCGAGTTCTAGGGCTTCTTCATAAGCTTTATTAGGAGTAGATGGTTCTGCTAAAAGATAAAGGGCTGAAGCAGCAATATCCAAATGGGCCAAATTGGCATATTTAAATTGGGTGGCTACTTGCATAAATCTAGCCGCTGTTCTCACACTCCAGTCAAACTCAGCCTTTAACCAATTCCTGAATTTCCCATGCCCTAGCTGCTGTTTCACCTCGATTAGCTTCTGCCCAATGTTGATAAGGTCTTGGGCAGTTCGCCTCATCAGAGTTTTGATTTCACTAGTGCATTGTTGAACGACGATTCTGGTTTTACTCTCCAATGTACCATAGTCAAAGTCTTGTTCTGCCGGAGTCAACGGTTTTTTGGTTGGTCTAGATGATAGTTCATTTAAAATCATGAGCAATTAACCTTTTCTGAAATGTTGATTGCAGTCTAGGTAATAGATGTAATAGTGTTAATCCGAGAATGGATTTGTAGCAAGGACAGGTTGGTATTCTAAACTTAAAATGAATACTGATTTATCCTATAAAGTCAGTAAGATACACTAACTTAAATAGGTACTAATGCCTCTCTAAGCTTAGAAAAGGTTGCTAATGTGAACTCAAAGCCCATGAGGAAACGACAATTACAAGACAATATCGCCAATCAGTTGTTGGTTGGATTTGTACAGGGACTGGTTACTTGATATGGGAAGATAAGGGGTAAGCGCTGCAAAGAATAGCGTGGATTTACCCTAAAACTTTAGTACGGATTGACTTTAACACTAGAGAAGTGTCAGTCGTGAACCTGGGGAGTTTGGAAACAGCATTGTCCTGGCTGGAAGCCGATTTTAAAGATTCGTCAATTTGCCGGAGTGCATACTAGGTGATATTTTAAACTATCCCTTTTCAGGTAAACAGTGCGTAAGGATTCAGGTAGTTGAAACCCTTGCCTGGAAAGCATTTCAGACCTGGACTTCCAGACTAAATCAGTTAATATTCTCAACAAGCAACGATAAATCGCCATTTCACCGATCTTATTGAAAATCAGAAAAATTTTCATTTTCCTCGAAAACTTTACTGGAGAGCCTTTTCAGTCATTTCTGCCTGACCTGAATCCTTACAACAGTGCCTTTTTTACTTGGTTACTCATTTCGCTTTTAAACAACAATTCAGCTTGCTTTTGCGTATGGACTCATGACACAGTACCTTAATCAACTTAGTACTTGAGATTGTTTCTTTTAAACAAACAGTTTGAAAATTGTGTATTCTTCCCACAGAAAAATTATAGCTTAGTTAAAGTCGCCGAACAAACTAAATTATATTAAATTTGCTTTGACCTTTAATTAGCAAAACTATGGACTCTTACCCTGTAGTCTTTTCAGGCGCAAGGTTAAGTTTCAGTTAAAATTTGCGTAAGGATTCAGGTGGTGGGTTGAGGCAAGAGGGATGGCCGACACTTGTCACTCCCCAGGGCAAACGCATCTTGTCAATAAGACTACTTCAGTTTCAATAAGCCCAGGTTCAATCGCATTAATCCTTGCTTATTGACAGTCAACTTGACTTGAACTCACGCTGCTTGACAAACAAGTTGAGCGATAAATCCTGGTTCTTCGTTGATTCACGAATCTTGCCTGTTGTCAAGAGTAATTTAGATGCGTTTGCCCTGTGACTCTATTTGTAGGTTTTTAGCAGAAATCCAAACTCTGAAAGGGTTTCAGAATTTACTCTTGTCAGAGTGATTAAAGAGCGATAAAAGTTGTCGAAGTGGGCCAGAGGAGGCAAGTTGGCTCAATTGTCATCAGTTGCTTTTTCCATAATCTGCCTCCATTCTCTCCAAGTAGAGCAACTGCCGTGAAGTGAAGCAGGTCGAGCGCTGCAACAACTCAAGAATCGCGTACTCGACCGGCTCCAGCTCAAACTGAACCAAAGCCGCTATGCGTTGGGCCACCGCCTTGATATCCGCCGTATATTCCTCGTCAATCAAAGTTAACTCTTCGGGCTTACACTGTTGGGTATCCTTGGCAATGCTAATCCGCACTGTATATGAGAAGCTGCCTACATGTTGGATGATTGCCCACATGCCGTTGAATGGGTGTAGAGGCGAGCGCTTGAGCGCCTTGATTTCAACGACATCGCCTGGGGCTAGCTCTGGTGGCGATGGATGCTTGTGATTGAGGGGCTCGACTACCCCCAGATGACGCAGAGCCACATCTTTGACCAGGCGTCCTGAAAGCACTTTCCGACCTGCTGCATCCACCCACATTTCTCACAGGTAAAGTGATCGCAATCGGCTCTATCGTTTTCCGTATGCAAATGTTCTCCATAAACATTCTGCGGCAGCTCAGGAGGCTCAAAGTCTTGAAAATACGTAGTAGCAAGTTCTGGATTGCATAGTTTAGGCGATAGAGCCCAAAAAGCTCAACAATCACATTGGAGCAAATTTGTACTTTATTTATGGCTACAATGCAGAGCTGGAAAGGATTTGAGCCTCACCAATACTTCCATATCACTACCAACTCTTCCATCTGTACCGCCATGTGCCCTATTAATACTGCCAATATTCATTATATTAATAAAATCAGTTGTTTTACAACTGATTTAGGATTGCTATATATATGAATTCAATCTAACTTATTGAGGATTTTATGATGATTTTTGCCGATTGTCTAAATCGTTAGATGTAGATAAGCTTTTAAAAAGCTTATGCCATGGATAGAGGTAAAAATATCAACCTATGATAAAAACTATGCGGATGACGGGGCATAGAACGGGCCGGCAAATATATCTGGGAAAGAACCCGAAAAGCTACGACTTTAATTTGGAGATCAATGTACTACTTGCTTTAGTGAAATACACTTAACATTATGGACTATTTTGATAACAATTTAAAGGTGGACCTTAACCGCTTCTTCCTTGAACAGTTGGTACAAATTCAGCCTGTTATTGTTATAGTTGAAACGGTAAAAGACTACCCCTCTTTTATAGTTTCAGCATTTGAACCGGCAGAAGTCGTATTCCAGTTTATTCAAGATAAGTGGGGAACAAATAGTAATGGTAATCACCACGCATACCAGATTCTATCTCTCTCAAAGGATTAAAAAAGTTGCAAAGATCATAGTAATGGCCCAAATTCTGATTCGGTTATGACCAGGGTAAGCGCCAGGGAAAATGAGTCAAAATATGCTACTGGGATAAAGCAGCCGACAGGACCTTGAGCATGTAATCGCTGTTCATGGAAGCCAGTGAGAGCTTTTTGCCTGAGACTACGCTTAGTCGAGGTTTCATGATTGAGCAGACTAATTGCCATGCGCCGCAAAAGGATCATGTTTTCAGGACTATGACCAAGAAGAGGCAGAGGGGCAGGGGGCAGGGAGCAAGGGGGAAATGCCCCTACCTCTCTGCTGCGAGTGATAATGAGCAAGGGTACAAGCCCCATCCATACCTGAAAGGTTGGGTGCTTCAAATCAAGTGTGGGTTCAAGCCCCACTTGTATTTGTCCCCCCTGCCCCCTCTCTCCCTGCCCCCCTGCCTCTTCGTTGACCTTTGCGAATGCGGGATGCGCCCGTAGCCATTGGTCACATCTAGAACCCAATGGAGTTTATTCTCTATGCCCCAGTATTGGCGAATGGCCCGACCGATACGCAGAGCATCGCTTGGCAGAGAACTGAGGTAAAATTGCAATTCATCTGTCGTCTTGTTCCACAGGTGTCGAATAATGCTTGGGGGTGAAGTGAAACACAATTTTATGACTGGGGTTACGCAAGAAGTCTGCTCGAGGCCAGCATGGATTTGAGAATGCCTGATTCCCCTTTGATCCCCAAGTCAATCTCAAGCCCTCTGCCACTCATTGCTAGCTTGTCACGCTGATTACAGCACCCTTTAGGGCTGCAATGCCCTGTTCGATGCTAGCCCACAGCCCCATATCAGGTTCCTTACCAGCTATCTCTCGCGTTCCGACGAAGTAAAGAACGCCTTTAAGAATCTCTTGGTGAGCGCGATTTTCAAAGTTGACTCGGTTAAGAGGTTCCATCACATCTTGAAGGTTATCATTCAAGGACTGGGAAACCTTGTGTAGAACCAGGCCGGTCATTGTTTGCTGATGCTTTAGCAACTCAAGCTGTAAGTACTTGTCATAAAGAGTTAGCTCGGAGCCACCCATCATTTGGCTTACCTTTTCAGCATGTTGTTGAGTAATGTGGCGAGGTTCTGCCGCCTTATCCAATTTAGAAATGGCTGCTTCGATGACGCCTAGGTTTTCGCGATCACTCTTAATCATTCCTTCGAGCCGCTCGCAAATCGTATTGTCGTCCGTCTGTGCTATTAACTTTTGCTCACTTTCTATCAAGACATTCTGAAACAGCTTTAGATCGGCAAGCTTTGTCGCTACATTTATCACATCAGCCATTGCTGTTAACTCCAAATTACAGATTTTATTGGTTATGGCAACCAACCTGATCTTTTCCATGTTCTCGTGAGGTTTGAGTAAGTTTCTCCCTCTTCAGAAAGATTTATATTCAGTAGAGCACCCTGAGGGGGTGACAACCATGAATTAAAGGCTCACTTAATAAGCATTTGGGAGCAGTGACCTTTAAAAATATCGCTATAAAAGTTGGCGGTAGGTAACAACGAAAAGATCGGGCTTTCAACCTGGACTTGTTGAGAATAGAGTCAATAATCAGATCAAATGCCATGTATCTTTTTATCTCACAATGCCTTTTAATCCTTGCTGGATAAGGATTCCAAGGAGTTTGTCACCCCTAGATTTTTCTAAGGAGTTTATGAGTCCAGCCGTGTATTGAATATCTCTTGGTGCGCCTAGAACAACCTAGTTGACGGCTGGACTCATAATGTCTGGTTTTTTTGTAGCCCCCTCAGCATCAGTTGCTTTCTCCATAATCCGCCTCCATCCTTTCCAGGTAGAGCAACTGCCGTGGAGTGAAGCATATCGAGCGCTGCAACAACTCAAGAATCGCGTACTCGACCGGCTCCAGCTCAAACTGAACCAACGCCGCTATGCGCTGGGCCACGGCCTTGATATCCTTTGTGTATTCCTCGTCAATCAAAGTCAACTCTTCCGCCTTACACTGCTGCGTATCCCTGGCAATGCTAATCCGCACTGTGTATGAGAAAGTGCCTGCATGCTCAATGATTGCCCACATGCCGTTGAATGGGTGGGCTACCAATTTAAGCCGGGACAGTATGCAAGTGCGGCCTTCGAGAGGGCGAAGACGGTTTAGCACTTCTAGGTAGGGGCAAGTCATGCATGTGTTCGACAATGAACTCGAACAAGTCTGGAAACGGTCGGCCAAATAAGCGTTGAGCAGCTGTGGTCCCATCAGCACGGCGCAGGGCAAAGTTATGAATGACTGTCAAGACCTGAAGTCGATGAGCCGAGAGACCACGGCGAGAATGATGAATCCGAGATAAGTAACCATTACGACCTTCAACTGAGGAAGAGGTGCGCTGAAACTTGCTGACCATCCACTCAGCCCAAGTCCACCACTGCTGTAGCTCTTGGGGGCAAAAGCCAGAAGTGAGGGAGTCCTGGGAGTAAAGGCGGTGGGCGGCTGTATAGGCAGATTGATAAGCTGGCTTTTGGGCGGGAGATTTAGTCTTATGGAGTTGTTGTTGCCAGTAGACCACAGGTAGGAGGCTCGTCAGCAGCCAGTTACTGGTCTGAGGGCTAAGCAGCTCAGCCGATAAGCTATGACGGACCCAAGACCACCAGGTATTAATGACGGCGGCCATGTCCGGAATTTGCTGGTTGAATTTTGTCACTGTCTTCTGCCAGTTGGGCAATGAAGCAGCGTTGGCGATAGTTGAGAGCGGCTGCAACTGTTGTTGAAGTGAGGCGATGACATCTTTGGTGCTTTGAAATCCACTGCCGTCGATGGCTTCATGATGCACACAGAGCGATAGCTGCTGCATGGCAGAGTGATAGGCAGTTTGAGTCGCTTGAGTGCAATTGTACTGAGCCTGTAGTTGTTCCAGATGAGTGCTGTTGAAGTTGGGTGGGTTGATTGTCTATCTGTTGCTGGAGCAACTTCATTCTGACTTGAGAGAGCTGCTGCTCTAACTTGGAGGTCTGACGCCCCAGGTGCGCTCCCAGCTGCTTGCCTAAATCGTAGAGAGCGTGAAAGAGGTCAGGTACACTACGACAACCTAGGCCCTCTAAGGCGAGTTTGACTAGTGCTTTGGCCCTGTCACTGACTAAATATTTGACCTCAACTGCGTTCCCAAGTGCCTGCTGCACCAGCCTCTGCCAAGTTTGATAGTCTCGCTCTGCGGCTTGAGCCTCTACAAAAATATAGCCAGATGAAAGGTCCAGTAGCACCAACACCATCTGCTCAAAAAAGGTTTCGTCCGCACCGGCACAGACCTCAGCTTTGGTTGGAACTTGCTGTAACTGAGAAAGTTGTTGCTGTTGGTGATATGTGAGAATTTGCCCTTCCAGCTTGACTCGGATTCCCTGCAAGGCGCTAGGCGATACCCCAATGTGCCGCTCCAATCGCAGCAGGTGGAAAAATTCTGAGAGCGTGTCGTTGCCGATGCCATGCTTGACACCAAACACATACACCACTGCCCACACCAATCGTTGCAGCCACTGATGTCCGCTTGCCATCTCCCACAACCGCGACTCCGGGTACTGATTCCGGCGCTCTATAGCTTGCCGGTGCCGATGGACACTACTTTTCGCCATCCCTGTCGCTGCTGCAATAGGCGCGAATCGAGCTGTTTCCTTGCTCCCACAATCTGGCACAGATCGCTTGAGTCCTTGTTCTCAGATTCATACTTGGACTTCTTCTTGGCGTGAGCTAAGCTAGGCTGCAACTGAGTTTACACACTTATTCACCTCTGCTCAACTGACTTGAGACCTCTCTCAGTTCATCTATCCCTATGACCCCCAACGCCCCTGACTTGCTTCCTCTACCAGCTGCCATTTACCGTAACCATGCTATTGTTCTCCTTCCCAGAGGCGACAAGTGGGAAGTCCGCACAATTTACATTAGTCCCGTTTGCTTGGCTCAGGTCTTTTCCTCTCAAGCCGAGGCATTTGCTGACGGCAAAACCAGGGTTGATACCGAAAACTCCTACTGATTTCCACTCTTTTTGTCCCGCTTTAAGTTGGTAGCCAATGGGTGTAGGAGCGATCGCTTAAGCGCCTTGATTGCAACGACATCACCTGGGGCTAGCTCTGGTGGCGATGGATGCTTCTGATTGAGGGGCTCAACAATTCCTTTCATCTCCAACACCACGGCTTTGACAGTAGAAGCCGCTGGTATTCTCTTACCTGGAGTTCGAGCGACTGCTTCAATCCACGCCTGGGGCTGCTGTTGTTTTGGTAACTTGGCAAGTTCTTTGCACTGGCGCTCGCTGTTCGGTAAAGGTGGTTGAGAATTGGTGCGCTCACTATTTTGTAAAGCATTGCTTAACAGATTGTCCATAACCTCAGCCGCAGTAATTTTGTTGTAAGCTGAGACCCGGCTAAAACTAAACAATACCTGACAATAGTGTTCAAAAGTGCGGTGAGTGCTACGGTAGAGTCGTTTATCCCGCAATTCTCGTAGAGCAGCCCCGCCCTCATAGAAGGATCTTTGAACCTTCAATTCTAGTCGAGAACGATCTGCTGCTTCCTCTAACGACAGATGCTCAACCACCTCGACCTCTGGGTAATTCAACGCATCCGTTTTCTCTGATGGCATGGCGGTTTCAATCAAAGAATCGTCCAAAGCGCCAAACACTTCCTGCGACGCTCTAGCCCCTTTATCTGTGTGCGATCGCTTTTCCCCAGAGCGCTGTTGTTCTGCCTCGAACCGAGCGACCATTTCTTCGGCATAAGCCTGAGCGTAGTCGCGGGGGCATGGAAACTTCTCTGACTCAATCGCTAAAACGAAATGGGACTTAAAGCCTGTGGGGCTGACACAACCAGTGAAACTGAACTCATGCATCCGTCGTTTACCAACAAGACATGGTACAAACGTCACCTCAATGGTCTGCCCGGATTGCAGTGTGAGAGTAAACTCAGCCTCACTCCGCCACCCAATCGGTGCATCATCAACTAGCCCCTGGGGGTTAGCGCCCAAATCTAGCTCACGGTCAGGCTGCTCCCAAGCTGGGTCAGTGCCAGTTGCATCTCTCCAGTCGGCGCTATAGCTGATGTGAGCTTGAGACTGGTATTGGTTGAGGTCGAATAGGGTATCGCTCATGGTTGTTCTCAAAATAATGGCGATCAGGAGATGGCAGACTTCACTCTTTGTTCGCGAGTGCTGTTGGGAAGTGTGTGGCTTGAGTCAGGCCATGACAGTACTAGAAATACATTGATGCAAGCAGTTGCCTGCACTCAGGTGTAAACAGTGGCGTGTTGAGCGGGTAACTGGATTTTTTCAATCGCTACTTTTTGGCGAAGAATCTTACCCTCGACAATTTCTAGCTCCCATTGGGGATTGTGTTTGATCATGGCTCGAACCGCCATTGCCCTAACTCCACCCAAATTAAGTTCTGCAAGTAGTTCTTCCAGGCTGCGGTCGGGAGCTGGTTTTGGTGCCATCAGTGGCGCATCAAAATCTCTGGCGGTATAGACCGGATGGCGGGGCGCATTATGAACTGGGTTAGAGGGACGAGTACCCTTACGGATTAATACTGTTAGCTTCCGGGTAGCGGAGAGATTCGGTGCGGTGAATCGTTCCAGAAATGCCAACACTGCGCCCTCAACCCGATCAGGATAAGCTGAAATCGCGTCCTCAAGTTCCATCGCGCCCAGGTTAACACCAAGTCGGATGAGCTGCTGCCGATAGTTCTCAATCACCAGCCATTCCTCTCGACCCTCAAAATCTGATCGGTCTAATTCCGCAGGTGGAAGAGGATCGCGCTCTGGGGAGGCGAAAAGATTAACATTGCCAATGTGGTGCATGTTCAAAACTCAATTTCAGTAATAGTTCCGTTCACTTCCTCAAACCCAAACTCAGGGTGGAGCTTAATCTGCTTGAGTACTCCAGGGCGAGTTTTGGGGTCGGCGTAATCCCGCTGTACGGCCTCCAGGCTGGGGCTAATTTTCCCGTTAATAATTTGGAACCCCCAGTCAGGATTTTGTTGTAACACCCGCTCCACATGGGTTTTACCTAGCTTGGAGCTGTAACTGCGTTCAAGGTTGTCCCAGCAGGGTGGTCTAGATGGTGTTGATGTTTCTGCTACTGATGGCGGTAGCATTGAGGGCGTGGGCACAGTCACCGGCACAGCGCCAGGAGCGATAGCCTGGACTGAGTGGGATTGGATTTGTTGCATGGCCGACATCGCCCGTTCCACGGAATGAGTCTCTTGAGGTAGAAGTTCAGGCGGGATGTAGGCGTTGGAGACACCCAGCGCTTGGTCGCGCTGCCATTGGGACTCCAAGTTGAGTACTAAGCGTTTGCATGAGGCCCACAAGTCTTGAGCTTGGTTGCGGTTACGAAGCGTGAGATAAGCTTTCTCGATCGCCTCCTCGTCCGAAAGCCCCGTTTTTTTCAGTCGCCGGGTAAGAAACGTGATGAATGTGGGCCAGGGCTTACCCGGCTCGCACTCCCATTCCTCCTGCTCAGAAACTCCGAGCATCTGACCCGCTCGAAATTCCGAGAGATATTCGCACGGGAGCCCATCTGAATTGATGCCCTTGATAATTGTGATCGCCCATGCCGAAGGCTGTGAGATCCCCTTGCTTTTCCCCAGCTGCTTCAGCGCCTGGTAAAAGTCGTCCATCTCCTGCTGGGAATGGAAGCGACTGTTGGGATTGAGTCGGGGCTTCCCTTGGCTTTGCACAGGCGGACGTGACGGCGGTAGCAGCGGGACCATACTTGGCTGCGCTGTGGTGGCACACAAATCAGGCCCCAATTCCTTTGGTTCCACACCAATCGGTTGTGGCTGATGGGAACCCCCAGCGGGTGCGTTACTCTTAACCTCTGGAACTGTCGAGGATTTGGCATTGGCGGAATCTTCATTCTCGCCCTGGTTGCTCAGCTGATCACAACCTGGCTCTGGAGAAAAATTCGACGACTCCGTAGCTGGGTTACTGGGCTTGAGTTCAAATTTTGGCGAGGCGACGGCGGCGTCACATTCATCCCGGACCACAAAATTTGGTTCTAATCCCGTTAGCCCTGGATGAGACTGCAACGGAGGGAGTTGATGGAGTATGTTTCCGGGGTCGGGTTTTAATTCTTCAAATTCAGTTTTCCTCTCTCTCTTTTCCGATTCCGGTTTCCAAGTAGCGGGGGGTTGGGGGAAGAGAGTGAGAGTAGTCTCTGAAGTAATCTGTGGAGTATTCTCTGAATATATATTGCCTGCGGAAATGCCGCAGACTTGAATGCAGGATTCCAGCGTTATTGCCTGCGGCATATGGACAGGCAATAATGCGGGATTTCCACATTCAATAATGCTGGATTCTTGCAGACTTGAATGCAGGATTCCAGCGTTATTGTCGGCGGGATTTCTACATTCAATAATGCAGGATTCCTGCATTATTGAACAACCCTTATCTGGCAAGGGTTGTGGCGGTTTACAATCGAGTGGCGTTGTTTGGCGCTGAGGTTTTTTAGCAGTTGAAGCACCAATTTCTTTTTGGCTGTGCTCTTGAGTTTTTACCTGCAGTTTCTCACTCTTGTATTCCAAAAAGAAAGCCCAGCAATTTTCAAGCTCATTCTCCGAGAGCCAGAATTCTAGCCGTCTAGGCAGTCCTTTGTAGCGCTCTTTGAGCAAACCCCTTTGGCGTAGTAATCTCCGAGCCGTTTCTTGCTCGGTACGACTGAGGCCGGTTTCAGCTTCAATTTCAGCTTGAGTTTTGTAAATCCAACCGTTAGGATCGTCTTGTTTACCCTGCCAGTAGTACATCTGGCACAAAAACAAATTAGCTACGACTCCACCAGTAATTTGGGCGAGCTTAGGATAATAGGCAACTGGCTGGCCTAGTTCCCGTAGAAAAGCACCTAATTTCATGATGTTTTCGGTGTGGTATACGCGGGGGCGAAAACTAAACTCATATCTTCTATTGGGAGTGCTTTTGACTAGAACTCAGCCGATTGGCTGAGTTCTAGTCAAAACAATTCAAAATTGGTCAGTGCATGTAACACTCCCGATTAAATCTGTGCTGCCAGTAGCTATTGACTCAAAACAATTGAAGCGTTAACTGACGTGCCACTGGTTGCAGAACTTTCTTTTTCTGGAGTTGGGCTAAAGCCGTAGATAATTCTTCTTCTTTGAGTCCCCATTGATCGCAGAAAGCAGGAATATCAATCGATGGTTCTGAATGGTCATAGCTCAGCTTGATTGCCAGGTAAACAAACAACTTCGGTTGAATTAACCCCAACTCGCGCAGATGAAGAAGTTCGTCCCGGTCAATTAGGTATTCTTTTGGGTTAGAGTCGGTAGTTGAGTTATCGGCAATGAATTCCGTAACCGTTCACGGGGGGGTACATCATGCGCATAAACGTCAAAGCCTTGCTAAGCAAAAGCTTTGGGTTTTATGCGCATCAAAATATCGTACCTAAAATGTCTAAAAGACAATTTGCAGACCAGTATAGCACTTTTGACTACTCACAATTATCCGGTATAAATCCAATCTAGACTGGTTTTCGTACTGATTACGTGTGATTTCATATTGGACGTTTTTTTGATCCCCCCCTGAACGGTTACTGAATTCCATTGTTGGGAGTGTGCAGTTAGCTTGCATAGAAACGGTGATCGCTTTTATTTCGATGAGTTCTCTGACTGTTGGCGCCTCGAGCATTACCAGTGCTTTTTAAGTGCTTGGCATCTGGTCTAAGTAGAGCCAGAGATGAAACTTTTAGAGGGTTGAAAATTCAGAGGCTATTGGGAACAGAAAACTGGCGAGGGATTGGCCCTTTCACACACAGCGATCGCTCACTCGCTTTTCAGTAGTCCTGTTTCTTCCAAGAAAGCTGGGGTGAATCAATAAACCTCACCTCGACCATTTTGCCGATCACAATGCCATCGGTCTTTGAGATGATGTTGCCTTCGTGGTCTTTCATTTTGCAGCTTCTCAACTACAGGTGTGATAAATACTTTCGCTCGGGGGTCGCCCTCAATCAGTGCGAGAAGTTCGGGCCCATGTTCACGGATGAATTCTTGACGTTTAGCCTCCAGGCGTTGTTGTTGAACCGTGAGGTCTTTTTTTGCTAGCGCTAGCTGCTGGTGAGCTATTTCTAGCTCGGCCTCTAGCTGCTTGAGCCGCAATGCTTGGTCAGAGTGGTGATGGGCTGTGCTCATGGCAGCTATACCCCCTGAAGTTCGAGTGGCTGTTTCTGCTGATTCAGAGCGGTCTGCTGCATCTGATGGACGAAGAGGTTTTGTTCTGATTCTCCAGTTATGACCTCACCCATTACGGCTTTCAAAGCCTGGTCATAAACGTCATCTTTAAGCACCGGGTACTCGCGCAGGTATGAAGCCTTGCTCCAGTTTTCCATCCGGTCGTAGTCGAATCCCCAGCGTTTCAGGGCACGCTTAACGCGGTCTTTATCGCGCTTTGATTTTGGGTTCAACCCGGCATCGGTAATCAGCTGGGTGAGCGATCGCCCTTTAGAACTACCAACCTCTCTGCCACTGCTCCCATCGATGAAGCGGTCTAAGTATACAAACTCTTTTGGTGGTGGTGCTTCACCGCGTAGCCATTGCAGCATAGCGGGACTGGTGGAAAGCTGGATTGCATAGCCAGAATCTTGGTACTTTTGGCGAGCTTGCAGCAACTCTAATTCCAGCTTCAGGCGCTCAATTTCTTGAGACTGAGCGGGAATGGTTTCAACTGCTTGTTTAGCGATTCGTTCACATTCCAGGAAATAGTCGCGAATTTCTTGCCCTTTTTTAGTCCCAGCCATCATGCCCAGAGACTTAAAGCAATTAACGGTTAACCAGATCGAATCGCTAGGACGCCCTCCAGTTGGGCTTTTGGTGCTCGACCGCAAAAAGTCCACCCCTTGAAAGAAGTTATTCATCAGAACTTCTTTGGCGTTACGCTTGGCTTTGTAACCAATCCAACGCCATGCTTTCTCTAAGTCCACGGGGAATGGAGCTTTAGACTGAAACAGAGCTAGCGCTAACTCGTGCGAGAATTCCATCAGGCTGTACCTCCTGGTTGAAAACTTAGGTGCAGTACGGTAACGATCACAGAACTTGGCCGGGACGCGATCGCTTACAGGTTTGACAAAAACTCTTCAGGCGTAACCTGGGCTTGGTGTAGAATCCCGCTGACCGTAACAATTGCTAACGGCTAATTGAGTGAAACAGTACACCTAACCACTCCTTGAGAGATCTGTTTTCTTAAGGCCACATGGCTACTTTTTTGCCTCAGCCACACAAACTCGATAAGCGGCAGCGGCTCAAATTGCCTCCCAGACTGAGTTGCTGGGTAATCTAGGCATAAGCAGCCTCAAAAATGGTTAGAACGATTTAGGCTGACTTCGGGACTTCAGGGACAACAGTGACAAAAGAGCGGGTCCGGTTTTGTCCCTTAGAATGACTACCTATATCCAGCTCTTTCCCGTGTCCTAACTCCTCCGACTTTTCAGACTCGGCAGTAGGGGCTTGAGACTCGTCATCAGATTCCCAGAGCAGAAAAGCTCCAGGCTGGATTTTGTAGGTACTGCAAATTTTGTTCAGAGCCTTGCTTGTAGGGATATACTCAGGGTCGTTGTACATTCGATAGGCGGTATCTCTACCTATCCCCGTCTCTTGCCAAAAACGATAAGGCGAAGTGTGCTCACTACCGCTAACGGGATCTGGGCGAGAATCTAGAAATTCTTTAATGCGATTCAACACTGTCATTCCCCTATATTCGCATATTCCTATTCTATCTTATATATGCGAATTCGCAAACAACAGATATTCTCTATTGACAATATTCCTTTACTGTGAGAATATATAAATATGGATGAGGAAAGCAAACTGCCTCACCGAGAACCAAAAATCCAGAGTGGCTCTTCCGTTTCAAGACTTACACCAGATTCAAACTAAGCAATCTAAACAACAGAACAGCGGAGAGCGCAACCGTCTTGCGCAGCGCCCGGAGACTGGGTTTCAGCGAAGCGCATAGCAGCAGCAACGGCTCCTTAAAGGAGACACCCCAAATGACTGGGCTTAAAGCACGAAGGACTCCCAGAGCAACAAAATCTGTTATATGAAGCGCACTTCGCGCGAGATTGGGTGAAGGAAAAGACTGCGACTGTGACCACCACGGAATACAGAAGGAGTCCTAACGGGGACTACCAGTTATTCCCGACATATTGAGCCAAACCGAGTAAACGAAGTTAACTGATGGTGCAGCTACGAAGTGAAAGTCTTCAACAGACAAGAATTTTGCCAACAACAAAGCCTGTGGCGCTCAACTTTCCTACGGCGATCGCTACAGGCTTTGGTTCCTAAATACATAGGAGTATCAATGCTAACTCAACAGAAACCATTAGCTCAAGTCTGCGCCCAAAAAATCTGGGACAAGCCCACAGCCAAAGCACAGATCGGAGATTACATCCGTGCTCCGTTCGTCCCCGTAATGCAGGTGATAGACCGCGAAGTGCTATCGAGTGGTCAAATCTGGCTACTCCTAAAGCCCACTACTGCATCCTATGCGGAAGAATGGGTACTCGAACCAGAGGCAAAACAACCACCAGCACCGCAGCCAGCTCCACAGAGGAAATCAACTGGTTTCTCCGGCGATTCAGTGGGTTGCCAACTGAGAACGCTTGAAGTTGAGGCTATTCAGCCAGTAGCTACACCAGACACAGCACCAGAACCTACACCCGATGTTGAGTGTGAGTCTCAGTTTGATCTTGGACGCAGGCACGGGCAGCACGACGCATTGCGGGGTTGGCATCTCAGCTACTCTGAGCCGGTGACAGAGTACGCGACGGGATATTTGGCAGGGTATAACGCAGTCCTCAACCCCACTTCCACGCAGCAAGCAGCAAGCTTGCCAGTTGAATGGTCGGTTAGCCTAGACCCACGGTGGGGACTATATCAGGTATGGGTGGGCTCAAGCTGCTTAGGACTTGCCGCGACCCACGAACAGGCGGAGCGGATGGCACAGGCATATGTCGCCAATGGCGAGACGATCAAGCGGCAGAATCGAGCGGTGATGAAAGCCTACGCTCTTGGGGCTTAAACAAAAAAGCTCGCTTTGCACGACCGGAGCGCGCTCTTCTGCTTTCAACAGAAACGCGGCCAAAGAAATTATTGCCCCGCTTCGCTTTTTGTACGCGAAACGGGGTTGGCCTATTAAATTGTGAGAGATGCAATGTACACAGTTTCAAGTCTAAAAGCAGCTAAGTGGATAGTCTTAAATAAACGGCAGACCGTTTTATGAAGATCTCTAGTCACAGCACGGGTTTCCGGGTTTGACGGTCTGCCGTTTATTTATGTCTATGTGCTTAATCAGATCCAGCTTGACAAAATTAGTAAAAACGAAGTTGCTAAGGTTAATACCTTAGTTGAACTGCAAGAGCCGAATTTTCACTCCCCACAGCCCACTCCTGGAGATTTAATTGTCTGTCACGGGTATATCGCTCTTTAATCACTCTGGAGAGAGTAAATTCTGAAACCCTGTCAGGACTTGAATTTCTGCTAAAAACCTACAAATAGAGGAATGTGTTAGAAAATCAAGCTTGAAAGGCATACAGCGCAACCACTCCCAAATCTTAGTCAGATTTTTCTCTGCCTAGAGTGATTAAAGAGCGATATAGCAATCCTATCTGAGTTATGAACAGGGGAGCCTGCTGCTGTAGGCTTTTAGCCGGCACTCAGTTTACAAATCAGATAGGATTGCTATATCGCTCTTTAATCACTCTGGCGAGAGTATAATATAGTTAAAGCCCTCAAAGCCAACTCCAGTCTATGGTAGAGCCAAGATTGCCTCAGCCCACAGTGAATTTTGTGGATGAATACTGTGAAGCGTATAAACACCTGTTTCCAGAAGTTAGGAGCTTCGAAGCATTCAAGCATCTTCATATCGGAATGATTTCAGATATTAAGCGCAAGTCATTGCCGGCGATAGCTAAAATAGCCGGAATAGGGTCAGAGCAATCTCTACATCATTTCATTACAGAATCTCCCTGGCAAGTCCTCGACTTGAAATCACAGAGATTAAACATAATCTTGCAAACATTACAAGGCCGAGAAATTAATTTAATTATTGATGAAACCGGGGATAAAAAGAAGGGAGATAAGACAGATTATGTGAAGCGACAGTATATCGGTAATTTAGGTAAAATAGAAAACGGAATAGTCGCAGTGACGGCTTATGGATTATTTAAGGGAATGACCTTCCCGTTAACTTTTAAAATTTACAAGCCGAAAGAAAGATTATTGCCAGGAGATACGTATAAAAGTAAACCCATAATTGCTGCCGAAATGATTCGGGAATTAACAGCAATGGGGTTTAAGTTCTCGCTCGTGTTAGCCGACAGTCTATATGGGGAAAGCGATGGCAATTTTATCAGTGTATTAAATGAATTAAAACTTGACTTCGCCGTGGCAATTCGTAGTAATCATGGGGCCTGGCTACCGCCTGGACAAACGATTAGGTACAACAAATGGCGTAAATCCATTCGGGTGGAGTCTGATGATAAAACCGAAGGAGGATACATTCGACAAATTATTTTTGGTAAGCGCCACACCATTCAATATTGGCAAATTACAACTGACGTAGATACTCTGCCTGAGAATTCTACTTGGTGGGTAATGACAAAAATCCCTGGGATTAAATACAACCAAGTTGGGAATCTGTATGGTTTAAGGAATTGGGTTGAATACGGACTTAAACAAAGTAAAAATGAACTAGGATGGGCAGATTTCCGAGTAACTAATTACGCCCAAATCGAAAAGTGGTGGGAAATCGTAATGAGTGCTTATCTTTTAGTAAGTCTTCACGCCAAAGTTTTTAATAGTTATGAAGATGTCAATAATGATGAAGTTATAGACTCGGCTGTGAATAAATTCTCCGCTCACGATTGGTGGGATTCAGGACAAGGCTGGAAAAATATTCTGAATAACTTACGCCTAGTTATCCAACCTTGGGTATTTTTTAATTTAATTAAGCCTTGGTTGAAAGTGTTTCCAATTTTCCAATTTTCCTTGGGATTTCCTCGGCTGATTGCGCTAATGAATAAATTCCGAGGAGCAGTCCCAACACCTGTGTCATCCGAGGATTTCCAATTTTCCTCTGCCTAGAGTGATGAAAGAGCGATAGTGACGCAGTTTGCTAGATGTATAGTTAGTGTCTTTATTATTTGAAAATCTAAATAAGTGTTTCACTGCGACCTTGATAATATTTTTCAACTTCTCTTTCAAATAACCTTCTTGCCACATCCATTTCCATGAAAATACTATTAATCGCTGTTTCCTTAAGATATTCATATTCGGCACTTGATTCGAAATCTTCTTCTGAGGTGTATGAGCCGTATGCTAATTGAGCAACTGCTGTATATTTATCAAAAACTGCTTTAACTTCTGGAACACACCATCCCCACACTCGATCTTTTTCTAGATTTTGAGAGATTTCTTCTATCCTGTTGGGATCACTTAATGTTAAATAATTGGTAGAGTTTTTTAATACTCTAATCTCAAAAGTAATACCGCTTGACATTTCAAAAAATCCCACAAATAATAAAGAAATGAACAGTGTGAAGAACACTATTAATATTTAATATACATTGAATCATAGCCGAATGCACTGAGGTCCAAGGCATTGTAGAGAATGAGAGTTTGCGCGGTATGGGGTATTGGCAGGGGTTGAGGCGAGGGTATGAAGTGCTTGACTCTGTTGCACGTCGGCGATTTGTGCCGCTGCTGTTAGCTTTCGCTGAGGGTAGTGATATGGAAGTAGTGGTGAGGTAGAACTCTTGCCCCGTCAGCGTTCTGTATAATATTAGCTAATGCAAATAATTCTCACAGAATCACCCACAAATTAGTATTTTCGATGACAACAATTTTGGCGTTCTTACTTTACTCATCTGTATTACTACTGGCTGAATTAACACGAGAGTCGATAGAATTATCCCAGAGAGTATGTGAAAAACCTTCAGAACAAGTCTGTCCTACCTGTGGCTCTGAGCATTTAATCAAAAATGGTTCAGTTCATAACTGCAAGCCAAAATATCAGTGTAAAACCTGTGGTCGCCAATTTGTTGTCAATCTTACTAAAACCACTGTTTCACAGGAAATCAAGCAGCTGATTGATCGGCTCTTACTTGAGAGGATATCGTTACGAGGAATTGCTAGGGTGACCCAAGTAAGTTGGTCTTGGTTACAAGATTACGTGAATCGAAAGCTAGCTCGAACTCCGCGCCAGGTCAAGGTTTCAGAAAGACCACTAGGTAAATTGGTCATTGAATGTGATGAAATGTGGTCATTTGTCAATAGCAAGAAAGATGAGGTTTATATCTGGCTAGCAATCAACCGCGATTCTCGAAAAATTGTCGGTTGTTTTGTGGGCGATAGAACGAGAAAATCAGCCCGTAAGTTATGGGCTGATTTGCCAGAAGTTTATCAGCAATGTGCTATTGCTTATCCGGATTTTTGGCAAGCTTACAAGACAGTTATTCCCCATAAACATCATCGAGCTGTTGGTAAAGAAACAGGTCTAACTAATCATATTGAGCGATTGAATAATACCTTTAGACAACGAGTTTCTCGACTAGTAAGATCAAGTCTATCATTCTCCAAAAAGCTGCACAATCACATTGGAGCGATTTGGTACTTCATCCATGGCTACAACGCAGAGCTGGACAGGTTTTGAGCCTCACCACTACTTCCATATCACTACCGACGCTTTGATGCCATGTCATTCACCGACTCAATTCTGTGCCAAACAGAAAAGTTTCTGTTGTAACCGTTCACGGGGGGGGTACATCATGCGTATAAACCTCAAAGCCTTGCTAAGCAAAAGCTTGGGGATTCATGCGCACAATAAGCTCGTACCTAAAATGTCTAAAAGACAATTGGCAGACAAGTATATCGCTCTTTCATCACTCTAGGCAGAGGAAAATTGGAATTCCTCGGATGACACAGGTGTTGGGACTGCTCCTCGGAATTTATTCATTAGCGCAATCAGTCGAGGAAATCCCAAGGATAATTGGGAAATTGGAAACACCTTCAACCAAGGTTTAATTAGATTAAAAAACACCCAAGGTTGGATAACTAGGCGTAAGTTATTCAGAATATTTTTCCAGCCTTGTCCTGAATCCCACCAATCGTGAGTGGAGAATTTATCCACAGCCGAGTCTATAACTTCATCATTATTGACATTTTTAGAACTATTAAAAACTTTGGCGTGAAGACTTACTAAAAGATAAGCACTCATTACGATTTCCCACCACTTTTCGATTTGGGTGTAATCAGTTACTCGGAAATCTGCCCATCCTAGTTCATTTTTACTTTGTTTAAGTCCGTATTCAACCCAATTCCTTAAGCCATACAGATTCCCAACTTGGTTGTATTTAATCCTAGTGATTTTTGTCATTACCCACCAAGTAGAATTCTCAGGCAGAGTATCTACGTCAGTTGTAATTTGCCAATATTGAATGGTGTGGCGCTTACCAAAAATAATTTGTCGAATGTATCTAATTTCGGTTTTATCATCAGAAAACACCCGAATGGATTTACGCCATTTGTTGTACCTAATCGTTTCTCCAGGCGGTAGCCAGGCACCATGATTACTACGAATTGCCACGGCAAAGTCAAGTCTTAATTCATTTAATACACTGATAAAATTGCCATCGCTTTCCCCATATAGACTGTCGGCTAACACGAGCGAAAACTTAAACCCCATTGCTGTTAATTCCCGAATCATATCGGCAGCAATTATGGGTTTACTTTTATACGTATCTCCTGACAATAATCGTTCTTTAGGCTTATAAATTTTGAAAGCCAACGGGAAAGTTATTCCCGAGATTTTTTCCAGACATTATGCCACGCCTAAGTATTGAATATCTCTCGATGCGCCATGAATAAACCTAGTTGACGGCTGGGCATAATGTCTGGATTCGTTGTAACCCCTCAAATAATCCATAAGCCGTGACTGCGACTATTCCATTTTCTATTTTACCTCTGATATCAAGTCGGGTTAAATGCCCATAACTAAGCCGCTGCCTCTACCTCAGGCCACCAGTGATAGAAGGTCAAACCTTGAATCAACTGCTGCTGCTTAAGTAAACGGCGGCAACGCTGATAAACTAACTCTTCTACCTCAGCTATCGTTTCAAAAGCCTGATTGGCTAATGGTTCATTAACCAGTGGCCACAAGCGTTCAGCTGGTTGCAATTCTGGGGAATATGGCGGCAGAGGAACCAGGTGAATACCTTCGGGTACCTCCAACTGGTCACTCAGGTGCCACCCAGCTTGATCTAACGGCAGGATAATCCGCTTGTTTTTGCCCACACCAAAGTGTTGAGCAAAATCCTTCAGTACCCGACTGAATAACTTAGTATTGACATAAGGCAGAATCCACCAATAAGTCTCCCCTGTCTGAGGTTGAACAAAGGCATACAGCCACAGCCATTCTCGTTTCCAGTTAACTATGGCTTCATGTTGAGACCCTTCTTCCACCCAGATCTGACGATTCACCGGTTGTAAGCCTTTTTCGTTGCTCATCCTCACACCAGACCTCGACGTCGGCGTCGGGATGTTCGCTTTGAACTCGCTCCACCTCCAGCGCCAGGTTTTTTTTCCAAACCTCTTGCTCATCGGGGTCAGCCAACTGATGCTCAGGCCGGGGGACTCGCAGACGTAGCGTCATCTGCTTGAGATATTCCCACCCTTGTTGACGGCTGATGGGTTGCCCAATCAACTCACTCAAATAGTCAGCTACTTTACGTCCATTCCACAATCCCCCATCTGGAGCAAGTCCCCTTAAAGCCTGCAACAGATTGGCTTGTTGTACATCATCTAGCTTCGGCTTAGGACCAGGATTTTGATGCCGTCCATCTCCCAAAGTTTCTGGTCCGACGCGGTTATAGCCCCAAACTAATTCGTAAATCCAATGGCGACTGTAACTAGTGATGGCTGCCACTTCTTCTGTGGGCCTGCCACAGGCCAGTAACCAGATAATTTGATAGTGAGACCTTTCTACAGGGTCTTTAGCGTGACGGTAACGGCTTTCGAGTTGCTCCTGACGAATGTGGGGGGCTATGGTGATTCGTTTGGGCATGCAGCAATATACAGGCGCGAGATAGCTCCATCCATTATACTGTGTTCATTCTAGCCGACTTGATATGAAGGGGTGACAAGGAGGGCTACAACACTTATAGGTTCAAGGTTTCAGGTATTCATGGTATAAAGAAAAGAGGTCTAGCTTTGTCAACAAGACATCTTTAATGAGAATATGCCTGAATTTTACCAAATCTACCTAAAAAGTCAACTTGAACCGTGCCAATATTTGCTGCTAAGTATCTTGATTGATCTGTTGCAATCTATCAAAATGGTGAAACTGGAAGCTTTAGCGACCGCTCTGCCCTTACCGATAAAGTTTGAAAGTCGGCGGCATAGACTACAGAGATTTTTGTC
>JAABUX010000484.1_pt1 | contig 68242 bp, 58 predicted proteins | sample 5561851 | NCBI WGS metagenome assembly JAABUX01 (sample SAMN10711883, study PRJNA513361) | rock metagenome | isolation source: Antarctica rocks | place: Antarctica: Victoria Land, Richard Nunatak red sandstone | collected 2016-01-03
TGACTGGGATAGGTATGTCCACAACTGAGGAACTCCAGAAATACTAAATTTTCAACCATCGAAAAATAAAAATCTTGGATGCCAGACCTCCAAAACAAGGATCAAATTCACTCCAATCTCAAATTTTCAAAAATAAGGTCTGGGGAGGGGAAGGAATATGCGGTTTTTGGAGGTGCCCTTAAGTAATGCGCTTAGGGTTCAAAGAACTAAAGCTGGTTGTCTTTAAAACGAAATAATCAAGCACGATACTATTAAGGTATAAACCCTTGAGCCGGCTGTTCTTTTCGGGATCAAACAAAACAACCTGCCGGGTACGGTTTCTCTTCCAGGATTTAAGATTGCGCAAAAAGTCAATATGAGCACGGTTGATGGCGAAGGCATGACCTATCTCACCAAGTAACAGAAAACGTACCCAGGCGAGCAGATCCAAAAAAAACCGGAAGGGTATTAGCATAACGGTGATTCGCCTGGGCAGATTTTTGTACAGCAGAACGAGGTTATTTCGAAAGTTAAGAAACGTCTTTTGGGGGCTTAACTTGTGCAACGTTCCGCCGCCAATGTGATAGACCAACGAAGTAGGTACGTAGGCTATTTTTTTACCCATACGCTTAAATCGCCAGCATAGATCAATTTCTTCCATGTGGGCGAATAAAAGCGCGTCGAATCCTCCAGCTTTTCTAAATGTGGGTACATCGACAAAGAAGGCTGCTCCCGAGGCCCAAAAGACCTCTCTCGCGTCGTCATATTGACCTCGATCTTCTTCGAGATGATCAAAGATGCGGCCGCGGCAAAAAAAGTAACCAAAGCGGTCCATGTAGCCACCTGCAGCCCCGGCATATTCAAAGTGCGTTTTCTTTACAAAGGATCTCACCTTTGGCTGGCACACAGCTGTAAAGGGGTTGCTGACCATGTATTCCAAAAGAGGCTCGATCCAACCTGGCGTCACCTCAAGGTCCGAATTGAGCAGCGCGAAGTAATCAGCTTCAACTCTTTCCAATATCATGTTATAACCTCCGGCATACCCATGGTTAACGGGGTTTGACAAGACCAGGACTTGCGGAAATTTATCCTGCATAAATTGTATCGAATCATCTGTCGAGGCATTGTCCCCGACGATAAGGTCGACCCAAGAGGGCGTATTCTTGATAAGTGCCGGTAGGAATTGTTCCAGAAGCTGCCTCCCGTTCCAGTTGAGAATGACAACCGCAACCTTTTTGCCGGCTTCCATGCGGCAAGTATAAATTAATTTTCCGTTTTATTAATTTCGGGCAATGCACGTTCTTTTACCGACCGCTTACCTTCCCGGCATTGACTATATGGGCGCGTTGCTTAATGCCCAAACTGTGGAGTTTGAGGCGTGTGAACACTTTGTACGTCAAACATACCGTAGCCGGACCCGTGTTTTAAGCCCCAATGGGATCCTTACTTTGAGCATTCCTGTCGTAAAAGTTGGCAGGGAACGTTCACCGGTGCGAGACGCCCGCATTTCCTACGAATTCGGATGGCAGCGTATCCACTGGCTATCGCTGGAAAGCTGCTACCGCAGGTCGGCCTGGTTCGAGTTTTTCGAGGACCAGTTGAGGCCTTTATACCTGAAAAAGCAGGTGTTTCTCTTTGATTATAACTTGGAATGGATCAGTGTGCTTTCTCAGATGCTCGGCGTGCCGGCGCCTGTATTCACTCTAACATCCGAGTATCATAAGGTGTATCCATCAGGCGTGTATGATCTACGCTCGAAGCTACAGCCAAGAATGCCCCTTATGAGTATTCCTTTGGAATACAGACAAACCTTTTCGCCCGGCGAATTCGTCCCCGGATTAAGTCTTGTAGACCTGCTTATGAACGAAGGGAGAGCCTCGGCAGGTATCCTCGCCCGGACCTGGCAATCGCTTTCGTCTTGAAATTCTGCTAATTTACAGGCATGAACAGAAGCATAAGCCTGGATACGCTCAGGGGAATGGCCATTATAGCGATGGTGCTCTCAGGGACGCTGGCTTTCGGGCAAAACGTGCCCGTATGGATGTACCATGTAGCTTCGGCAAGTCAGGCACTTATGCCGCCGTCCCCAAAACTTGCCTTGTCCTGGAACGACTGGATCTTCCCATTTTTTATTTTTTCAATGGGTGCTGCAATTCCACTGGCACTGACAAAACGCATCCAAGCTGGGGAAGGGTCCTGGCGCATCGTTCTTAGCGTCACATTACGTTGTTTTCTGCTGCTGTTCTTCGGCATTTTCCTGGAGCATGTCAAGCCGTTTGTTATTCGCACAGTTCCCACAGCGTACGACTGGTTCATTGGTCTAACAGGTTGTGTTCTGTTAGTTACGCTTTACTTCCGTTTTCCTAGCAGGCTTCCGCCGAGATGGGTGTGGGCCATGCGCATCGCTGCCCTATTGCTTGGGGTAGGGCTAATGTTCAGCATCCGTTATCCCGACCGTTCGGGTTTTGACCTTTATAGAAGTGATTTCTTGATTATCCTTATTGCAAATAACGCGTTCTTTGGGTCGCTGATCTGGTATTTCACCCGCACGAGGCCTGTCTTGCGGATGGCAGTCCTTCCGTTCATCTTTTCGATTTTAATGGCTGGCGATCTTACGTCAAGTCTAAATAAGATCATTCTCGATGCAAGTCCTGTTCCATGGATTTATCACTTTGATTACCTGGGCTATCTTTTCATTGTTTTGCCGGGAACGCTCTGCGGTGATTTTTTGCTCAAGCATGAGCATGATTTCAGCAGCTCCGTTGAAGGAAATATCGTAGAACCTGAGGACCAGCCAAAGCGCATTGCCATGGTCGCTGGAATCCTGTTGCTTGTTTTATCCAATATCGTGCTGCTTCACTTGAGGCTGCTTGTCGTGAACATGATCTCCAGTACAGTCATTATCCTCACGATCATTTGGGCCTGGTACGGGATTGAGCCGCCTCACCGCAACTATTATAAGAAATATATGCAGCTGGGGTCGTATATGCTTTTCCTCGGTATTTTTTTTGAAGCCTATCAGGGTGGCTTGCGTAAAGTGTATTCTACGTTCAGCTACTTCTTTTTTAGCACAGCACTGGCAGCGTTCATTCTCCTGTGTATCATCATCTTCTTTGATCTTAATTTGTTTCGCCGCGCCCTGACCACGGTCTCTATGATTGGGAAAAACCCAATCGTCGCCTATATCGCCGCCAACCTCTTGATAATTCCGCTTTATCACTTTCTGGGTATCGTACACCTTTTCGTTCCGGGTGATATCCATACGTTCGAAGGCTGGATAAGTGGCTTGCTCAACGCTTGTCTTGTCGCTGCGGTGGCGATCTTATTCACCAGCAGGAACTGGTACCTGAGAACCTGATTTTCCCAAACATCATGGAACTCTTTGAAATTGACCGTAACGATGTCCAAAAAGTAAGGCTCGCGCTCGACGAAGATGACAGCACCCTACTTCAAGTCCTCTCCCAATTTCATACCTCAGAGATCGCCCGCATACTTCAGCAGCTTCCTCAAGGGGGACCCGAGCGAATAATCCGCGTTCTTCCCGCCGAAGAAGCCTCACAGGTAATTGCCGAAATGGATGAGGAGCACCATCCTGAGAGATTGCTGGAAATCCTAAGCCCTGAGAAGATAAATTCGATCGTCGAGGAGCTCGAAGATGACGATGCCGCAGATATTATGAGTAATCTCACCAGTGAAAAGCGGGAAGAGATACTCGACAATTTGCCCGAAGAGGATGCTTTAAGCATTCGCAAATTGCTTCAGTACCCTGAAGATACCGCCGGGGGGCTCATGACCCCACTGCTGATCAGTGTGGGTGTTCATCAGACGAAAAACGAAGCAATCCAGGATGTGATTCACCAGTCCGAGGAGATGGAAGAATTTTACAGCATCTATGTCATTGACGCGGACCAACGTTTGATCGGGAAGATATCTCTAAAGGATCTTGTCAAAGCGAAGGCCGGCTCCCTGGTTGGGGAAATCACTAACCGTGACATTGTTTACGTCTATGCCGATACTGACCAGGAAGAAGTCGCGAAGCTGCTTTCACAATACAACATCTCTTCTATTCCTGTGGTCGATCGCGCGATGGTCCTGCTGGGCCGGGTAACTTTCGATGACGTGATCGATGTCATGGAGGAAGAGACTACTGAGGATATTCTAAAGATCGCCGGGGTCTCCGAGGACGAACAGCTTAGCGGTAACTGGATAGACGCGATCAAAAGCCGCCTTCCCTGGCTCTTCATCAATTTAGGAACGTGTTTCATCCCTGCGGCGGTTGTAAGCCATTTTGACAATGTCTTGCAAAAACTGGTGATCCTGGGTGCTTATCAAAGCATTATAGCGGGTATGGGCGGCAATGCGGCTACCCAGGCGCTTGCTGTAACGGTTAGGCGCATTACACTCCAGGAGATTTCACCTGGCCAGGCCTACAACACTGTTCTTAAAGAGATTGCGGTCGGCTTATTCAACGGATTTGCGAATGGAGTGATCGTATTTTTGGCGGCTATTATTTTCCATGGTGATCCGCTCCTAGGACTTGTTCTGTTTTTAGCCATGATCGGAAACTTGTTTGTCGCCGGTGTAACCGGTTCGGCCATTCCTCTGCTACTCAAAAGAGCGGGGATTGATCCCGCTGTATCTTCGTCCATTCTCATCACCACGTTTACAGATACCGCTGGTTTTTGGCTCACTTATATACTTGCGGCGAAAATCATTCTTAAATTGTGACGATGTGTTTGAAGGATATAATAAGCGAATGATTGTAAGGAACGATTGGACTTTTGATGAGATAAATGCCATTTACACCACGCCTCTTCTTGACCTTGTTTTTACGGCGGCGCAGGTACATCGTGAAAACGCCAGTTACGCCGAGGTACAGATCAGTAGTCTAGTTTCCATAAAAACCGGTGGCTGTCCGGAGGACTGCAGTTATTGCCCTCAGGCAGCACGGTATCATACTGGAGTTGAGGTTGAGCCTTTGATGAGGACCGAAAAGGTCTTAGAGCTTGCCCGCAAGGCACAGGAGAATGGCGCTTCGAGGCTTTGTATGGGTGCTGCCTGGCGTGAAGTTCGCGATAACCGTGATTTTGACCGGGTCCTTGAAATGGTTCGGGAGGTGAATAAGCTTGGCATGGAAGTTTGCTGCACACTTGGAATGCTTAATGCAGACCAGGCACGAAAACTGGAAGAAGCAGGTGTATATGCATATAACCACAATATTGACACATCAAGGGAAGATTATGGCCGCATCATTACGACTCGCACTTTCGACGATCGACTTGAAACTTTGCAGCACGTACGAAATACCCGGATGACCGTATGTTCTGGCGGTATCATTGGCCTCGGCGAAACAGTAGGCGACCGGGTTTCCATGCTCCAAACCCTTGCAACGATGAAAAAGCACCCCGAGTCTGTTTCCCTTAACATGCTCGTGCGTGTCCGGGGAACGCCGCTTGCTGACGCAGTCCCGGTACCAGTATTCGACATGGTTCGGTTAATCGCTACTGCACGTATTATAATGCCACAATCAGTAGTGCGTATCTCAGCAGGCCGCACCGAAATGACCGCGAGTGACCAGGCATTATGTTTTATGGCTGGCGCGAACAGTCTTTTTATCGGCGAAAAGCTGCTCACAACACCCAACCCTGATTTAAGCGAAGACAGAGCATTATTTAAGGAACTTGGTCTTCGACCAAGGCCCGCATTTAAGGCTGCAGTTGCTCAGGTGTAGTAGACTCAGCGCTGAAGCATGAAACTTACACCCTCACACATTCTTAAGTTTTGATACGAACGTGAATTCGTCGGCATCTTCAAGAAAGGGGAGGGCGCGCCGGGTCTTTTCGAGCTCTTCTTTCTGGAGGGTAGCCGTATAGGTGTCTTCTTCATCCATTTTTTGGAAGAGAATATTTCCCATTGGGTGCAGAAGCATTGAATCTCCCGAGTGGTAGACACGGCCGCCATCATCGCCCACACGGTTTACTCCCAGAACGTAGCATTGGTTTTCAATAGCCCGCGCCTGTAAAAGCGTACGCCAGTGCTGGACTCGTTTTTCGGGCCAGTTAGCGACAAAGAGCATTAGATCGTAATTTTCAAGGTTGCGGCACCAAACGGGGAACCGAAGATCATAACAGATCATGGGGCAAATCGACCAGCCGTTGAGGTCGACGACCAGCTTATTGTCTCCAGGCGTAAAGTGTTTGTTTTCGCCAGACATACTGAACAGATGTTTTTTATCATACTGAACATGAGAACCATCTGGGCGCATCCAGACCAGGCGATTATAGATCTTTCCATCCTCAGCGACCGCCAGGCTTCCAGTGATCACGCTTCCCGTCTTCTCTGCGGTCTTTTTCATCCAGCTAACCGTAGGGCCGGTCATGGATTCGGTGATTTTCTCTGTCCGCATGCTAAAACCGGTATTGAACATTTCGGGAAGTACAATAAGGTCGGTTCGCTGGTTTAGGGAATTTATTTTAATGCTAAACTGCTGCACATTTTTTTGAGGGTCCTCCCAGAAGACATAGGACTGGATAAGGGTTATTTTAAGTTTTGGGCTCATCAATAAGTTTCTCTACTGTTGTAAAACAAGTAAATTCTTTGCCGCTTTTTCAAGCGTTTCCGTTGTTTTGGCAAAACAAAACCGCAAGATCTTATCTTGCCTTGGCTGCACGTAGAAGCTGCTTAAAGGGATCGTCGCCACACCACAGGTTGTGGTGAGATCAACCGAAAACTCTTTATCGATCTTATCACTCAAGCCTTCGTATGAAGCAAGCTGAAAGTAGGTTCCTGCACAGGGTAAAGTAATAAAACCGGTATCCTTCAAGAGAAACGAAAAATAGTCGCGCTTTTCCTGGTAGAAGTCAGGTATGTAGTCAAAGCGGGTTTCGTCTTCTAAAAATTCTGAAAGCGCAAACTGGATCGGTGTGTTAACACTAAAAACCATGTTTTGATGGATCTTTCTAAATTCGGCTGTTAAATATCCAGGTGCAAGGCAGTAACCAATCTTCCACCCGGTGGTATGTGTACTCTTACCAAACGAGTTGATTATCAGGCACTGGTCTCTTAAAGCAGGAACACCCGCAAGACTTAAATGTTCCCGGCCGTCAAATCTTATGTGTTCATAAACTTCGTCACTCAGGACCAGGATCTCTTTGTCGGCCACGAGGCTTACCAGTTGCGCAATGTCTTCTTTGTCCAGCATCATTCCCGTTGGATTATGCGGCGAATTGAGAATGATCATGCGGGTGTTGATGCTGATTACTCGTTTCACTTCATTCCAGTTGATCCTGAAATCGGGCGCTTTAAGTTCAATAGTCTTGGCAATTCCCTGATTCACTCTTATTGAAGGAATATAGCTCTCGTAGGCCGGTTCAAATACAATGACTTCGTTTCCTTCGCGGATAAAGGCCGAAATTGCCGTGTAAATAGCCTGAGTAGCCCCATTCGTGATGGTAATTTCACTAATAGGGTCATAGTCTGCCTTGTAATTGCGCCTGGTCTGCCTGGCTATTGCCTGCCTCAAAGGCATAACACCCGCCACAGGGGCGTATTGATTGTTTCCTGCTTTAATGTGTTTGTTGACCAGGGCTACTAACTTGGGATCTGGTTTAAAATCCGGAAAGCCTTGCGCCAGATTAATTGCCGAATTGGAATCGGCAAGACTGGTCATCTTTTCAAATATACTTGGCGCCGTTTTCGGGAGCTTTGAACTGATATTTTTTTGCACTACTTTTCATGTGGGTTTAGTTAGCCCCTTCAAAGATGCGGGATTGACGGGCAGCAAGGCAATCTAACTCCTATTAAAGTTTATAAAAAACGTCCTTGTTTTGACAGATCCTTTATCCAATAATGCGCGCAAAGGACGTTTTAGTATTTCTGGGCATGATTCTTTTTTTATCATGCTCTGGCCCAGCCAAGAAAACTGACAATCCAAAGGTGCCTATAGTGGCTTTCCTCGAAGCCTTTGAAGACCCAACGATAACAAGGGCCAGGCAAGGTTTCTTTGATGCGCTCAAAAGTCATGGATACAGCGCCAAGAACGGCACGCTAAAGGTCATCTACAAGAACGCCGAAGGGAACCCTGGAACGATGAATCTTGCGGTTAGTTATATACTCAGCCGCCATCCCGATCTAGTGGCAACCTCGACGACGGTCTCCACCCTGGCAGTGTGTCAACGAACTCGAAGCGTACCTGTTTTTATGATGGTTAGTCCAAATCCAAAGGACGATGGTCTTACGGGCATTGGTATAGAGCCCCATACCAACTTATATGGTGTCTATGAGGACGTCGATTATATTGACACTGCTATAAGGATCATTCCGGCTGTGATTCCCCACGCCCGCAAAATAGCCGCTATATACAGCCAGAGCGAGAGCCAATCGGCTCTAGGTTTCCAAAGACTTCAAGAAACCTGCGCCGAACTCAAACTTACGTTAGACGCCTTGCCTGTAAACAGCTCTGCGGAAACACGTCTTGTCGTTCAAAAATTAATGAGCGGACATCCCGACGCGTTCTTCGCCTTGCCAGACAATAGTGTCTTTGCCAGTTTCGAAACTATACGAGCTGTTTGCCTCGCGGCGCATGTCCCAGTCTTCACGAGTGAAGAGGGGCTTGTCGACAGGGGTGCTCTAGCGGCATTTGGAGCCGATATTTATGGCTGGGGTTATCAGACGGGTCTCGAAGCCTCGGCTTATCTGACTAAAGGCCCTGCCGCACACTTAACCCCTGTGCGTGTTCAGCTTCGTAAAAGCGTCTATAACCGCGCTATGGCGGCTCAGCTTGGAATCAAGTTCCCGCCATTGTTTAAAGCCTTGGGAGGTGTTACCGACAAGAGAGGGTTACCTTCGAGAACGTCAAAAACGCTAGTAACTAGCCTGTGGCTTGATGCGCTTATCACTGGTTTGTGCCTCGCGTTCCTTGCCTTCGGGATCTACTTTAGTTTACGCATCTTTCAGATCCCCGATATAACGACCGATGGCTCATTCACGCTTGGCGCGGTCATTACCTCTATTTGCCTGGTGAGACATATTAACCCATGGTTGGTCTTGCCGCTGGCCTTTGCCGGTGGAGCGGCGGCGGGATCGTACGGGCTTCATAAGTACCCGCTTCGCCATAAACGCGCTTCTTGCCGGTATCCTGGTCATGACGGGAATGTATTCGGTCAATTTGTGGCTGCTTGGGAGGGCAAACAGGACGATTGAGTCCGGTGATACGCTTAGCGCAAAATTTGATTCTGCCCTGGACCCAAGTTTAACGGCCTTGGTCCTGATCACCGGTTTGGTCGTGGTGATGGCGTTTTTGCTTACGCGCTTTCTCAAGACAGACTTTGGTATTTCTATGCGGGCGACGGGCTCGTCACCGGTCATGGCACGTTCGGTGGGAGTAGAAACAAAGAGTATGCAAGTGACTGGCCTGGCGCTGGCGAATGGGCTCACCGGGATAGCCGGTTCCCTTGTTTCCCAGTTCCAAGGATTTGTCGATATAAGCATGGGTACCGGGATTGTGATTACCGGTCTAGGCTCGGTTCTTATTGGCGACAGCTTGGCTAATGTCTTCAAGATAGGGACCACCGGTCTGCGCTTAGGTCTTATAATCACAGGTAGCATTGTTTTTCAACTCCTTGTCGCTGCCGCTCTTTCGGCCGGGGTAGATCCTTTGTGGATACGGCTTATCACGTCTTTGCTGGTACTCGCGGTAGTCATCATCCCAAAACTCTTTAAGTGAACATCGAATGGTCAAGATCCAGGGTTTAAGCAAGGCGTACTCGGGCGGCACGACCTCAAAGTATGCCCTTACCAACGTGGACGCCGAATTTTCCAACCGCGACTTTGTCACGGTGATAGGCGCCAACGGCTCTGGAAAATCAACGCTCCTAAATCTCCTGGCCGGTGAAATCATCGCCGACCGGGGAAGCATTGTTATTGACAACCAGGACATCACCAAGTGGCCCGCTTACCGCCGGGCTGCATTGATCTCCAGAATATTTCAAGATCCACTTTTGGGAACAGCCGGTGAGCTGAGCATTTTGGACAACCTGAGGCTTGCCAGTTTGCGTACCCGTAAAAAAACGCTGCGCAATGGCGATACCCGGCAATATAGAAATAAGGTAGCCGGGCAGCTCGCGAGACTCGAAATGGGACTTGAGGAACGGCTTGACCAGGCGGTCACCTTGCTTTCTGGCGGGCAGCGGCAGGCTTTGAGTCTTATCATGGCCGTTCAAGACTCTACGCGGCTATTGCTACTGGATGAACCGACCAGTGCCTTGGACCCACAAGCCTCGGCAAGAGTATTGGCCATACTCGATCAGATCAATAAGGAAAATGAGCTGGTCATACTTATGGTTAGTCATAACATGCATGAGAGCATCCACTCGGGAAACCGCCTCATGCAGCTTAGTAAAGGGAAAGTCTATCGCACAATTAACAGCGACAAAAAAGAGACGCTTAATACGGCAGTGCTTTATCAATGGATCGGTGAGGCCGAAGGATGAAGAAACGTCACAATTAAATTATTTGACAACCGCCATTGAACAATTGTATTTTAGACCTTGAAAAAATCAACCAGGCAATTACCGTATGAACGCTTCGAAAAACGAATTAAGCTTTAACAAGGTGGTGCTTCTCGCACTAATATCGGGTATGCGGGGCATGATGGCGCCCGCCTTACTTAGTATGAACGTTAAGACCGAAGACAAAGCTGGTCTTCATTCCTCTGGCCTTGACTTTGTCGGCCAAAAAAGGACCCAGGATGTTTTGGGCGTTCTTACGACCGCCGAACTCATTGGTGACAAGCTTCCCTTTACCCCCTCGCGGTTAAAGCCTTCTCAATTGACAGTAAGGTTATTAAGCGGAGCGGCTGTCGGCGCGCTTACGTATTCACTGGCAGGCCGGGAAGCCCGTAAGGGTGCTGCGCTTGGCGGAATGATATCACTGGCAAGCGCGACTGTATTTTTTACCCTAAGAAAAGCGCTTAGTCTCACCCGCATCATTCCCGAACCATTTACGGGCCTGGCCGAGGATATTACGGCTTTTTACCTGGCGGGAAAATATCTTGATCTGCAGAATAATCACAACGGAACCCGGACAGATCTGGTTTGATTTTTTTCTTTCTCGAACGCTCGTAGTCCAGAATTGCCTGGCCAATCTTCTTCATGAAAGGAAAGCCGAGAGTGCCATAAGCATACTTATCGCTGGTATCGCAGATTTGAGCCGCGGCGGGTAATGGCTTTAGGAGCACGAGGGCCGCGAGCGAAATCAGAACCGCTCTTACCGAATTGAACTGAGCGTTAGCCATTGATTTGGATAAATGTATCGTTGAAAGTTGTTCAAAACATCACATTCCCTTAAATGCAGGCTAATTTAAGGATTGAAAAAATTAAATATACTTAGTCACTACAATCGATTTTAGACAAAAATCCGACTGACTTTATGTTTAAACACTAGTAAAATCAAACTTCCTATGAAAAATCGCTAAATATCATAAGATAATGCGAAATGTATTGCCTCAGGACTTTAAATAACGATTTTTGATAGTATAACCAATAATAGATAATATTCAGAAGGATGAACAAACAGTTACGAACTCTCTCCGGTGGTTTTACTTTGCTCTTGCCATGGAGGCATTCCCCTCGTTCCAAAAACCCAAGACCGAAAAAATCAGAATTTTATGCCTTCCTATTGACGCTTTGCACCCTTGGAATGTTCTTCTTTGCAAATAGTGCGTCAGCTCAGAACAGTACGGTTACTGGAAAGGTAGTCGACCAGGCAGATGGCACTCCGATCGTTGGTGCATCTGTAACAGCCATTGGAACTACTATTGGGACAACAACTGGCTCAACCGGGTCCTTTACACTTTCTGTGCCTTCAGGATCACGTATTGGGATCACATTTATTGGATATACTCCTGTTAGTCTTCTAGCAAGCGCTAATCTTACGCGTATTGCAATGACTGCTTCGGGGCAGGCTCTTAACGAGGTTGTTGTTGTAGGTTACGGAACCACTCGAAAACGTGATCTTACGGGATCGGTTGCTTCTATAAAATCGAAAGAATTTAACCAAGGCGTCATTACTACACCGGATCAGTTACTCCAAGGCAAAGTGGCCGGTTTGGAAATTACTACCAATAGTGCCGCGCCGGGGTCGGCAAGCACGATCGTCATTCGCGGAAACAGTTCGCTGCGTGCCGGTGATGCGCCACTTTATGTGGTAGACGGTGTACCGCTTGACGGAAGAACTGCTACTCCAGGCCTTAATTTTGGTGCAGCAGGAGCTGGTCCAAGTGCCGATATCAACCCGCTTCTTTACATTAATCCAAATGACATCGCTCAGATCGACATATTGCGTGACGCTTCGTCAACCGCTATCTACGGATCAAGAGGAGCAAACGGAGTTATTGTAATAACTACAAAGCGAGCTGTAGGAGATAGTAAGGTTCATCTAGATTTTGGTGCCTACTTTTCAAGTAATGTTGGTTACATGAAGAAATACAAGGTTTTTGATGCAGCTGGGTTTAAGAACGCTTTGCATCAGTACGCCTTGGATACGCTAAAAACTTCGTTGAACAATGGCGGTTCTTCAGATGCCCTTAAGGATATTACTCAAAAGACATTATCTCAAAACTATAATCTCGCATTAACTGGAGGCAATGATGATGGTAAATACAGAGCTTCCTTCCTGGCTTCTAACACAGAAGGATTTATTAGAAACACGTCCTTGAAAAAGTACATCGGAACGTTTTCTGGACAGTATAAGTTCTTGGATAAAAAACTCTCCATTGACTTTAGTTTGATCGCCGGACATGTTACTAATAATTACGCGTTCATTGGGAATACAAGTGGCGCTGGTGGTAATCTTTTGTCTTATACCCTTCAGTGGAACCCTACAACTAATATTAGAAAGCCAAATGGATCATTTAATTTGTTAAGTAATTCTATTCCTAATCCTGTAGGAGTAACAGAAGGGTATCACGACAGATCAGATGAGGACCATTTTCTTGGAAATATTTCGGCTGAATACAAAATACTCCCCAATCTTAGATACAAATTCTTGTATTCGATAAACCATGGTAACGGTTTACGTAACACGAGTTTCGACGGTTGGCTGCCTATCCAGGGAATTCAAGGACTGGGAGCTGCGATAATCCAAAATACTCTACTTACCTCACAGCTTTATACGAATACCCTGGATTATAGCGGAAAGATTGCTAAAAACTTTAATTTTAATGCAGTCGTTGGCTATGAGTATTACAAGACAGATTACTCTGGAAACGAAGTAGATGGAACAGGTTTTAAAACAAATCTTGACCAGAATAACCGCATCCCAATACTTTACACCAGTGTATTTCAGGGCGCAGGTACTCAGAGTCTCCTAAACACTTTCATTGATCCTAAAGTTGAGATACAGTCTTACTTTGGCCGTTTTAATTTTAACTACCGGGAGCGGTATTTTTTAACGGCTACAGTTCGGGACGATGGCTCTAACAAATTTGGAGCTAATAATAAATACGGTGTTTTTCCGTCTGTCGGCGTCAAGTGGCTGGTTAGCAATGAAGACTTTCTTAATGGAAGTAATCTTTTTAGTAATCTTGGCATAAGGGCTTCATACGGTATTACCGGCTCACAGGCTTTTCCTGCAGGAGCTTCACAAGAACAGTTTACTTCTAATTCGTTTAGTAATATTGGCCAGTCAAACGTGGCGAACCCCAATTTAAAATGGGAAAAAACCAAGCAATCGAACATTGGAGCCGACTTTGCATTTTTACGCGGCCGTCTTTATGGTAGTTTGGATTATTATCATAAAAACACCACTAATCTCCTTTTCTCCAGTACAGCTATTCAACCTGCTCCCGCTTCAATTGCCTGGATAAATATTCCCGCCCAACTTATCAATCAAGGTGCTGAGCTTACCCTTGGGGGGGCAATTGTTCAAAGCACAAAGTTCGGGTGGGACTTGGGAATCAATGCCTCTTATAATAAGAATAAACTGACAAAGTTTACTCAAGCTCTGATTCCAACTGGGCAGATTAACGGGCAGGGTGTTTCTGGGGCATTGTCACAGGCGTTCGCAAATAACCAACCGGTCGATGTTTGGTATTTAAAAAAGTTCAGCGGCTTTGACGCGAAAGGCCAACAAGTGGTTGGCGGCTCACCGGTTTTTTCAGGCGATCCGAACCCCCATGTGCTTGCAGGTTTTAGCACGACAATTCGCTATGGCAAGCTGTCTTTAAATATGAATGGCAGTGGTCAGTTTGGTTATAAGATTTATAATAATACCTACAACACGGTTACAAACATAAGTAACCTTCAAAACGGAAAGAACATCGGTGTTTCTTCAACCAAGACAGCTGAAAGTCTGAATGATGGGGTCGCAGCCTCGACTCGTTTCCTTGAAAGCGGGAACTACTTTAAGCTCCGTAACGCCACTCTCAATTATTCGTTTGGTGATATTGGAAGAGTGTTGAAGAATTTAAATTTTTATGTGAGCGGAACGAACCTTTTTGTTTTGACCAAGTTTACTGGATTTGACCCAGAAGTGAATGTAGATAAAAACAATAATGGTTATCCATCGAGAAATATTGAGTACTTACCGTACCCAACGCCTAGAACACTATCGTTTGGCTTTAATGCTGGATTTTAACAATTTATAAAGAATCATATGAAACCGTTACATAGAGTCACATTTGCTGGAGTGCTTGCTTTCGCTACAATGACGTTCAGCTGTACGAAGCTAGATCAAAAATTAAACAGTACCTTAACCAATGGACAGGCAACGACAGCATTAGGGGTCAATGGAACCCAGTTGCTGCTTCAGAAAGCTTACGTGGACCTTGGAGCAAATATTTTTTCTAATCTTGGAAATTTGTTCTCGCTGCAAGAAGTTACGACCGACGAATGTCTGGTACCAACACGTGCTGGCGACTGGGATGATAATGGCAAATGGCGCGCTTTGCACCAGCATACTTTTACGGCCGATGCAGTGGATAATGTAAACTCCCAGTATACAAATCTAAATCAATTAAATTTTGATGCGACAAATGTGCTTGCTTTTAATCCGACAAAACCCCAGGCTGCTCAAGCACGTTTCTTGCGCGCGCTAGCCCTTTACCATTTACTAGACCTATTCGGCCAGGTACCTTTTAGAAATCCTGGTGACAATCTGTTAAACGCGCCAAAGGTTTTGACAGGAGAAGCTGCAGTTCAATTTATCATATCTGAAATCACATCTGCTTTACCGGATCTATCTGCTAAAAACTTAGTTACAGTAGTAAGTCAAGATGCTGCGAAAACGCTTTTAATGAAAGTTTACATCAATCATGGAGCATTCATCAATAGGGCTGCCCCAACCTTTTCCGATGCAGATATGCAGCAAGTTATTACGCTTGGTAATCAAGTGATTAACAGTGGTGTATACACTTATACAGCTAATTACTTTGATAACTTTAGCCCTGCAAATTCAGCATCAAAAGAGAGTATTTTTGCTTATCCTAATCAATCGGGTGTTGCTGTAAACAATTCGGGTGTAGGAAACGCCTGGTACTCAACTTTGCACTATAATTCGTATGACGCTTTTGCACCTGCGGCAGGCTGGAATGGTTTTTCTACCGTGGCAGACTTTTATAATAGCTTTGCAGTAAAGGGAAAAGCAACCCAGACACCTGCCGATACAAACCTTGATCCTAGAATTGGCGGTAGATACTACTCTGGTCTGACTAATGTGACCGGTATGCGCACGGGACTGCTTATCGGTCAACAGTACGACGAAAACGGTAAACCAGAACATGATCGTAAGGGTAATCTTCTCGCTTTTGATCCTAACATTTCACCCACTCTAAAAGAGACAGGATCCAATCTTGAAATTACCGGTATCAGGGTTCTTAAGTATCTCCCTGATGTTTCTGGAGAGGGTCATAAAAACTACAATGGAAACGCAGGCAACTGGCAGGTTATCTTCCGGTATCCAGATGTTGTGCTAATGGTAGCCGAAGCGAAATTGAGAGCAGCAAGTCCTGATAATGCCGGTGCATTGACACTTGTCAATCAGTTACGAGCTGCCCGTGGTGCTACTCCAATGGCAACTTTGCCCTTAGTTAACCCCGCTAACGTATATGATCCTAATACGCTGTTAGCAGAAAGGGGACGTGAGCTTTATTGGGAAAGTGTAAGACGCACTGACCTTATACGCTTTGGTATGTTCATGAAACCCTGGGATTATAAACCTGCTTCAGACGCTACTCACCTTTTATTCCCTTTGCCTTCTTCAGCAATAGCAAGCAACCCTAGCTTCAAACAGAATCCTGGTTATTGATTGATCGGTTCAAAAAGATTTTATTTACATGGGCCGTTTACAGCGGCCCTTTTTCGTCCTGGTGGTTGCTATTAGGCTTATGCACCTTCCTTAATTCGTGCATAAAGCCCACTGTTACCCTCTTTTCGGAGCAACCAAACTGTGGTATTTCGTTTAGAAATACGGTTACTGATAAAGAGAAAGATAATACCATCCTTTACCGGAACTTCTATAACGGTGGGGGAGTAGCAATTGGTGATCTTAACAACGATGGTTTGCCCGAGGTCTTGCTTACCTCTAATATGGGCACCAATAAATTGTTTCAAAACCTGGGTGGTTTCAAGTTTAAAGATATTTCAGGACCGGCGGGTTTGAAACAGGACAATATGTGGAGTACCGGCGTTGTCATGGCCGATATAAACGGCGACGGTTGGCTTGATATCTACATCTGCAATTCTGGGCATATGAGTGATGGCAACCGGAGGAACAAGTTATATATCAACAATCACAACATGACCTTTACTGAATGTGCGGCCAAATACAAACTGGACATCTCGGGATACACAACTCAGGTTTCATTTTTCGATTACGATGGCGATGGCGACCTGGATTGCTTTATGATCAACAACAGCCCAATCCCGATCAACCAATTAAACTTTGCGAATCGACGCAATGTTCCCGACTCGGCCTGGAACATACCGAAGAATATGCGGGGTGGTGGTGATCACCTGTATCGTAATGATAATGGTGTTTTTAAGGAAGTGACCCGGGCGGCAGGGATCCATGGCGGGCTTATAAGCTTTGGTCTAGGTGTTTCCGTTGGAGACATTAATAACGACGGCTGGCCGGATATTTTTGTATCCAATGATTCATATGAACGCGACTACCTGTATATCAATCAGCAGAACGGGACGTTTAAGGACGAAATGACCGACTGGTTCCAGCACACGAGTTTTTCGTCAATGGGTGCCGATATTGCCGATATCAATAATGACGGCTTTTCGGACCTCTTTACAACAGATATGCTTCCATCCGATGAGAACAGGCTAAAAACGATGGGCTCATTTGACAATATAAGTCTCTTCAACGCGAAGCTCCGGTCGGGGTTCTACTACCAGTACCCGAAAAACTGTTTGCAGCTTAACAATCAAAATGGAAAATTTATGGACATCGCCAGGTACAGCGGCGTTGCTGCTACAGATTGGAGCTGGGGTGCGCTTATGTTTGACATGGATAACGACGGTTGGAATGATCTATTGGTATGCAATGGGGTAAACCGAGATGTCACAGACCTGGATTTCATGGATTTTTTCGCCAATGATGTCCTTCAGGAAATGCGTTCGAGCGGAAAAAAATATGCGGTGGACAAAATCTTGAAGCAAATTCCAAGAACGCCAATTCCTAAAAAGGTTTTTAAGAATGAAGGCAATCTTAAATTCAGCGAAGTTGCAGCTGACTGGGGACTCGATCAACCCCGGTTTTCTAACGGGGCGGCGTATGGGGATCTGGATGGTGATGGTGACCTGGACCTCATCGTTAACAATGAAAATGACGAATGCTCGGTCTACCGGAATAATGCCGAAAAGGCGACGAAAAACAATTTCCTGGCGGTCAAATTAAGAGGAACAGGAATGAACAGTTTTGCCATCGGTTCAAAAGTGCGCCTTTACTCTGCAGGTACAATACTGACCCGCGAACTTTATCCGAGCAGAGGTTTTCAATCGTCGGTTGACTATAAGTTGGTCTTTGGCTTGGGGCATCGCGCGAAGATCGACTCCATTGAAGTAATTTGGCCTGATCGCCGGCGAACAGTGTACCCTCCCCCCAAGAACCTGAATGGTACATTGCACCTGAAAGAACCTTTAGGTGTTTTTCAAGTTAAGCCAATAGTTACTAGGCAAGCCATGCGAATGTTCGTTAACGTGCCCGCTTCCTTTCAGAAACACAGTGAGGATGATTATGAAGACTTCTATGCTGAGCGGGGGATCCCTAGAATACTTTCCAAAGAGGGACCCAAGGCCGCCATCGCCGATATCAACAACGACGGGCTTAAAGACATTTATATCGGTGGGTCAAAGGGACACCAGGGCCAGCTCTATATCCAAAGCTCTGACGGTAGTTTCTTGCCAAAGTCCGAAAAGGCATTTGCCCCCTTTGCCGGCTTTGAGGACACCGCTGTTTTGTTCTTTGACTGCGATGGAGATGGCGATCCAGATCTGCTTATCTGCGGAGGGTCAAATACGATGCCTCTCGAAATGAGGGAACTGCAGCTTAGGCTTTTCAGGAACGATGGCAAGGGTAATTTTACGCTTGATGCGGGCGCTTTTCCAAACATTTATACAAATATATCGGTTGCCCTTGCGCATGATGTAAACCATGATGGATCTTTAGACCTTTTCATTGGTTCGAGAAGTGTACCTGGGAACTATGGAGCTAACCCAGAAAGTTATCTGTTCACGAACGATGGCAAAGGCCATTTCAGCAAGATACAAAGCGCTTTGTTTCCCCAGTTGGCGAATCTGGGAATGGTTACTTCGGCAGTGTGGGCTAATATTTTAGGCACAAAAGAGGCACAGCTTATTGTTGTTGGCGAATGGATGCCGCCTAAGGTATTTGCAGTTCGATCGGGCCGTTTCTTCCCTGTATCAACCTCACTGGACAAAATGAGCGGATGGTGGCAAACCGTGGCTGCCGGCGATCTTGATGGTGATGGCAGGACCGATCTTGTGCTCGGCAACATTGGTGAGAATTTTTATCTCCATCCCGATGCATTGCATCCGGTGAAGCTTTGGCTCAATGACTTTGATAAGAACGGGGAAACCGACAAGATCATTACTTACACGGTCGGCAACAAGGATCTTCCTGTAAATCTGAAGCACGATTTGGAAGATCAGTTACCAGGCATCAAAAAACAAAATTTTAAGCACCATGAATATGCCTCAAAATCGATTCAGGATCTTTTCCCTGCTGACGTGATCTCCTCCTCTCAAGTTAAGCTTTTCAATTACATGTCTTCCTGTACAGCGTTTAACAAAGGTGGCGGCAGATTTGACATCGAAACGCTTTCTCCCATGGTGCAAATGTCCTGCGTAAACGCTGTGCTCATCCAGGATGTTAACCAGGATGGAAAGCCCGACCTGGTATTGGGTGGTAATCAATTTGGCTTCCTGCCGCAGTTTGAACGGCTTGACGCAAGTTTTGGCGACGTATTGCTAAATAATGGAAAGAGAAGTTTCACCTGGTTAGCGTCTTCTAAAAGCGGTTTATCTCTTCGCGGGGAAATGCGTGACATCAAGTGCTTTGATACAGGTGCAGGGAAGCGTTTTCTTTTTTTGCAGAACTCGGACTATCCACAGCTGTTCAAACTTTCGGCTCCTACACCTAGCACAGTTCACCATTAATGCCCACATCCCGCAGAACACTCCCACAACTGCTCCTGGCTACGCTACTAACTCTTCAGGTTGTTTTCTTCTCCTGTAAAGAGAAGACCCGCACCTTATTTGAGCTTGTTCCGCACTCGGGGATAGTATTTGAAAACCATGTCGAGGACTCTGATTCGTTAAATATTCTTAATTACCGGAATTTTTATAACGGTGGCGGGGTTGCCATTGGGGACATAAATAACGACGGTTTGCCCGACGTTTTCGTAACTGCGAATCAGGGGGCTAACAAGCTTTTTTTAAATAAGGGCGGCTTCAAGTTTAGTGACATCTCTTTAAAAGCGGGCTTTAACACTAAAAAGCAGTTTAGCACAGGGGTAGTCATGGCCGACGTTAACGGTGATGGTTGGCTTGACGTCTATGTATGCAATGCAGGGAGCATGAACGAACCCGCATTAAGGAAGAATCAGCTGTATATCAATAACCATGATCTGACGTTCACTGAAAGCGCGGCAAAGTATGGCTTGGAAGGAGGTGGATACTCCACCCAAGCAAGCTTTTTTGATTATGACGGCGATGGTGATCTGGATTGCTTTCTCATTGAAAACAGCCCAGTTCCAGTTAATAGCTTAGGCTATCCCAAGCAGCGCGATCTTCCTGCCGCCATGTGGCATGTTCCCGAAAATCTCAAGGGTGGAGGTGATCACTTATACCGCAATGACCATGGTCACTATAAAGAAGTAACAAAGCAGGCCGGAATCCACGGCAGTTTGATGAGTTTTGGTCTCGGGATCACTGTGGGCGATATTAACGGTGACGGGTATCCTGATGTGTACGTCTCAAATGATTATTTTGAAAGGGACTACTTATACATTAATCAGCGAAACGGGACGTTTCGAGACGAACTTGAAAGCCGCATCCAGCATAACAGCTACGCCTCGATGGGGGCAGACCTGCAGGATATCAATAATGACGGCACGCCAGAGATCTTTACGACCGATATGCTCCCGATCGATGATTACAGACTCAAGACGACGCTCACATTTGATGATATAGATCAGTACAGACTTAAAGAGAACAACGGTTTTTATCGCCAATTTCTGCAAAACACCCTCCAGTTAAATGACGGAAATGGCTATTTCAAGGATATCGCCTGTTTCAGCGGGGTTAACGCCTCAGAGTGGAGCTGGGGAGCGCTCATGTTCGATGCTGATAATGACGGGTATATTGACCTTTACGTATGCAACGGCATTTATAGGGATCTTACCAATCAGGATTTTATAAGTTTTGACGCGAACGCTGTTCGAGAAGAGATGATTGCAACAGGAAAAAAAGACCTTCGCAAGATCATCGACAAAATTCCGTCTATACCTGTTCCGAACAAAATGTTCCAAAATAACGGCAACCTTAAGTTTAGCGATGTGGGTATGTCATGGGGCTTTACCCAAAATTCTTTCTCCAATGGTGCCGCGTATGGTGATCTAGACAATGATGGCGACCTGGATTTGGTGATCAACAATGTCAATGAGCCAGCTTTCGTCTACCGAAATAATAGCCGGGAGATGAACAAAAATGCTTTTGTCGGCATTTCGCTTAGGGGAAAGGCACCCAACTCATTTGCCGTTGGCAGCAAGATCATCGCCTATTGCGGAGATCAACGAATTAGCCGCGAAGTCATGCCAAGCCGTGGTTTTCAATCCTCTGTCGATTACCGTCAGATCATTGGACTTGGAACCAAAAGACACCTGGATTCCCTTATCATTTTTTGGCCGGATCATACCAAGAGCAGGGCTTTACACCCGGCCATCAATCGTTATACGGTCTATGTCGAAGACAAGACAGCGCCCTTGGTCACTGAGAAGCCGAATCCAAAGTGTGCTGCAGATTCTAGACGAAAGCCCCTTTTTGAGCCTTTGCCAAGTGGCTTTCCCGCAAACAAAGATGATGGATATGTTGATTTCTATCGTGAGCCAGGGATACCCGTTATGTTATCACACGAAGGTCCTCGAGGGGCAAGCGCTGACGTGGATGGCGATGGGCTGGAAGATCTGTATATCGGCGGTACTGTTGCCATCCCCGGCCAGCTTTATATTCAGACCTCGAAAGGGCAGTTTCTAAAGAAGTTCCAGAAAGATCTTGACGCCTACAAAGGGTTTGTAGACGGACCGGCGATTTTTTTTGACGCGAACGGGGATGGGTATCCCGATCTGTTAGTATGTGCAGGAGGAAACGTAGCTGCTGCCGGAAGCAGGGAATTGCAAAACCGCTTATTTTTAAACGATGGGAAAGGGAATTTCACAATGTCCGTAAACGCCTTCCCACTGAACAAGGATAATGTAGGGGCGGTACTGGCCTTTGATTTCGATCATGATGGCGACCTTGATCTCTTTGCCGGGGGAAGAAATGTGACGGGCGAATACGGACTTGATCCCGACTCCCATATCTATGTAAACAATGGAAAAGGGGTCTTTAGTGACTTTCCTCATTCCAAAATGGGCGGTATTTTTCATGCAGGGATGGTTACTGGAGCAGCATGGGCCAACCTGGACGGCAATACCAAGAGTCTGGTTATAACGGGGGAATGGATTGGCCTAAAGATTTTCAACTACCAGCATGATCATTTCGTTGAAATACCCTCAAGCCTGGGCGATTCGAAGGGGTTTTGGCAGTGTGTTACAGCCGCGGACCTTGATGGAGATGGAAAGGATGATCTGGTTATGGGTAATTACGGCGAAAACTTTAGTCTGCGGGCAAGTGCACTCCAGCCGTTAAAGCTATGGATCAATGATTTCGACCATAATGGGGAGCTTGATAAGGTATTTACACGTACTGTCGACGGCCATGACAAACCTGTTTTTATGAAAAAAAAGCTTGAAAAGGGTTTACCAAGCTTAAAAAAGCAAAATTTGAGGAATACTGAATTTGCTTTAAAGTCAATTCAGGAGCTTTTTTCGCCCGATGACATAAAATCCAGTATGGTTAAACAGGTCAACCAAATGGCCTCCTGCATTGCTTTTAATAAAGGAAATGGTGTGTTTCGACTCACCCAACTTCCAGATCTGGCACAGCTGTCCAGTGTGAAATGTGTGCGTGTAATCGACGTAAACAATGATGGCTTTCCGGACCTCATACTTGGCGGCAACGAATATAACTTTCAGCCCCAGCTAGGACGACTTGACGCTAGCTCTGGAGAGATCTTATTGAATGATGGCAAGGGTACGTTTAAAGTAATGCGATCCAGGCGGTCTGGAATAGATATTCAGGCTCAGATTAGAGATATCATTCCCGTTAAGGTCCATAATCAGCGCTGTCTTGTATTCCTGGTGAATAACGAGATACCCCGGTTGTATGTATTACCAAAGGTACTCGAGAAAGCCAACAGCGCGTACGCCTTTGGGTTAAGCAAACGGTGAAAATGCTAATACAGTTCCAGGGCCGACTACGGCTTATGGTCATTCTGATATGCGTCTGGCAATTTGCTGGTTGCCAGAAGGCGGAAAAAGAGCAATCGCCGGTGTTTACCGTACGAGAATCGGGGGAGACCGGGCTCGATTTCAATAATACCGTGACACCAACTGAGAGTTTCAATGTACTTAACTACATGTATTTCTATAATGGGGCCGGTGCAGCGGGGGGTGATTTCAACAATGACGGAAAGATCGATGTCTTCTTTGCCTCAAATCAAGGGGAGAACAGCCTTTACTTGAATGAAGGAAAGTTGAAATTCAAAAATGTAACGCATGAAGCGCGTATTCCACAAGATCACGGGTGGTCAACAGGGGTTTCGGTGGTGGACATCAACAATGACGGCCTGCTCGACATTTATATCTGCAAAGTGGGTCACTATGGCCCGCTAAAAGCGCATAACCAGCTCCTCGTGTGTACAGGAATCAAAGGCGGTATTCCTTCCTACCAGGATATGGCACATGAGTACGGCCTGGATTTCTCGGGATTTAGTACACAGGCTGTTTTTTTTGATTACGACCATGACGGTGACCTGGACATGTTCCTGCTCAATCACACGGTTCACCAAAACGGGTCGTTCGCACCCAGGAGTCACTTTCTAGGAACATATGATGCGCTGTCGGGAGACCGTATGTTTCGTAATACCGGAGGGCACTTTACCGATGTCACCCCTGAAAGTAAGATCAACAGTTCGGCGATCAGTTATGGTCTGGGCCTAGCTGTTGCAGATTTGGATATGGACGGCTGGCCAGACCTCTACGTCGGTAATGATTTTCATGAGAATGATTACCTCTATATCAACAAAAAGGACGGCACGTTCGAAGACCAGAGCGATAGACGCCTTATGCACACCAGCAAATTTTCAATGGGAGTGGATATTGCTGATGTAAGCAATGATGGGTTTCCCGAGATACTGAGTATGGATATGCTTCCCGAGGACCCTGGAGTTACAATGCGGTCCCTTGGAGATGACGACTATGATGTATTTTATGATAAGATCGCTTCGGGCTATAACTACCAGTATTCCCACAACAATCTACAGTACAACCGACGGAACGGCCTGTTTAGCGAAACAGGCTTCTACTCGGGAATAGCGGCTACAGACTGGAGCTGGTCACCTTTATGGTTCGACTACGATAATGACGGCAAAAAAGATCTTTTTATCACGAACGGTATCCCTAAACGACTCAACGACATTGATTACGTCAACTTCATTTCAGGAGAAGAGATGCAACGGGCGCAAGAAACCAACCGTGCGAACAACCTCTCGTTTATTGACAAGTTTCCGGAGATAAAAATTCCAAACAAGCTCTTTCACAACCAGGGCAAGATGGCTTTCCAGGATCAAGAGCATTTGATCGGCAACAACTTACCATCGTTTTCAAACGGCGCTGTTTACGCTGACTTCGATAACGATGGTGACCTGGACGTCGTCGTCAACAACATGAACGGTTCCGCTTTTCTGTATGAGAACAACTCGTTGAAAAAAGGCCAGGTTAATTATGCGAATGTGACCCTTGTGGGCTCAAAAGATAATATCAATGCCATTGGGAGTAAGATCATTCTGTTCTCAGGCAAGTCGATTCAAACCTATGAAAAGTTCGACGTGCATGGCTTCATGTCCAGTACGGAGATTCCCACCCTCATTGGGCTGGAAAAAGTGCACATTGACTCTGCAGTTCTTGTTTGGCCAGACAACACCTTTCAAAAGATCAAGCTTTTCCCTTCTTCCAAACCGTTTAAATTTTCTTATCGAGCAAACCTTGGGCGATTTAACTATGATCAGTTTAAGACTTTTTTTAAGAACTCGTCGCCCCAAGTAACCGATATCACAACCCAATCCAAACTATTCTATCTCCACCGTGAAAACGCTTTTAATGAATTTGATCGTGAGCCGCTCATGGCTCATATGCTTTCGACGGAAGGTCCTGGCCTTGCGGTGGCTGATGTCGACCAGAACGGACTCGACGATGTCTTTATAGGCGCATCAAAGACTTTTCATAGTGCCGTCTTCATGCAGGCAAGCAATGGGACATTCAAAGCCCTAAATCAACCTGCGTTAGCCCGCGACAGTATGTATGAGGATGTTGACGCCTTGTGGGCAGATGTGAACCGGGATGGGCACAAAGACCTCATTGTTGCTTCAGGTGGTAATGAGTATTACGGTACGGATGAATATATGCAGCCCAGGGTCTATCTTAATGATGGAAAAGGCAATCTCAGGCGTGAGCCAGACGCTTTTTCGAACTTGTATTTGAATGCGTCCTGTATTGTTGAGATCGATATAAATCAGGACGGTTTTCCGGACCTCTTTATTGGTGCGCGCGACATCCCATGGAATTATGGCGCCATCCCATCCTCTTTCCTTCTTCTGAACGATGGCCATGGGCGATTTATAGACGTTACTGACGCATATGCTCCTGGCCTGAAACATATTGGAATGGTCACTAGCGCACTATGGTGTGATCTAAATAATGACGAAAAAAAAGATCTGGTTGTGGCTTGTGAATGGGGTCCAATAACCGCATTTATGAATAACAACGGGCACTTCTCCTTGAGATCGCTTACCCCAAGAATCAAGGGCTGGTGGAATTTTCTTTACGCGGCAGACTTGAATCAAGACGGTAAGGTGGACATTATTGCAGGGAATCTTGGTCTCAACAGCCGCTTGCAAGCCAGTATTGCCGAACCGGTAAGACTTTATTATGCAGATTTTAGCGGGGCTGGCAAAAGTGAACCACTCATTACCTACTGTTTAAAGGGAAAGGAGATACCCTATTCAAGCAAAGCTGAACTTGAAAAACACTTTCCTTCTTTAAAGAAAAAATACTTGCTGGCCGCCGATTATTCGAAAGCAAGCATTGAAGAACTGTTTGGCAGTGCTCTCATTACCAGTGCAAAAAAATACACGGCTAATTATTTTGCTAATGCGTTACTCGTCAACCATGGGAATTTTCAATTTACCATTCAATCGCTCCCCTGGGAAGCTCAGCTAAGTTCATATCGAACTGCTATAGCCTTTCCGCAGACCGCAAGCGGGAAAACAAGTGTTCTGTTAGGAGGAAATTATTACAACAATTCGGTTCATTCAGGAAGAAATGATGCCGATTTTGGGACTGTTGTTCAAGGCGATCCAAAGGGTAATATTAGCATTGTAACGCTCGATGGTCTTGTGATTAAAGGCCAGGTCAGACATATAGCTCCGCTTACTATTGGGCGCAAAAAGGCCTGTGTTTTAGTTCGAAATAACGATTCGGCCATCGTTTTGCGCTTTAACGCACGGGGCAAATGACCTGCGTTAGCCAGCGAGTAGAATCCTTCTCCTTCCTTCTATCTGTAGTGAGCGAAAAAAATGGCAATGCAGCAAGCGTGCGATGATTATCTGCAATGTAATTGAGCGCTTGTGTGAGTGCACAATTTGCATTAGCTGAACCCCCCGTGACATTCACAATGAGCAAGTCTCCATGTGGCGGTAACCTTTTAAAATGAAAAGGTCCTGAGCTTTCAAATATAGTGTCGACCGGTACCGCCACTTCAACAAGAAATCGACCCTCGTTAACCTTCTGAACATTTAGCATTGGAGCACCGAACCTTTTTAAGTTGTTAGCTAGCCCGTATTCCGTTAGACTGTCTGCTAAATGGTAAACCTGCGATTGATCAGGGTAAGAATCCTCTGTTTGAAAGACGGCGAGAAATGTTGTGTCCCGAACCTTGGATATATGCAGTTTGAATCCATATAAAGCACCTGGACTTGCATAGTAAGCTTGAAACCGGTTTAACAGCAAACGAACATCCTTTCGAATTTGCGTGGCCTCACCTAATTTCTTTACTCTGGCTATGATGGCAAGAGGCAGTTTATACGTCAAACGCCAAATAACCCGCACCTCACCGGCAGCATTGTCAAGAAAGAACATCTGGCTGCGGATCGAATCCTGAGTTTGTACTATTTTTGCAACCACCATTGTTGGATCACTTACAATAAAACTATACTTCGAGTTGTTAAAACGATGCGCCCTATCGCCAGCGGTGCCTGACTTTTGCGGCCACCACTGTTCCACATGACTGTTACTTGCGAGATTTCTGATAAGTGCTGCCGAATTTCCTTTGATAACAGCTGTTTCTTCGTAATTAAGCGTGGAAGGTGTAAGCAGGTACAGGTAGGAAAATCCCAGGAGGAGAAGGACAGCTACGGTGATGACAAGATTCTTCAATTTAAGTAAAATGCACTTTATATCCTGCTACAGATCAGTCATTCTTATTCTTTTTATGCCGCTTTTTATCGCGTGTCAACAACAAACGTATAAAGAATACACCCACAATCCACACTTATACCGTCTCACGGTCAAGAAACTAAACGATATCATTCTCGAAAATAATTTTTCACCGGTTACAGCATCACGAAACTATACCTATGCAAATATTGCAGGTTATGAGGTGATGGCAATGGGAGATCCTAAACACTATAATTCCCTTCACGGGCAGATAGGAAGTCTTGGAAAGACTCCAGTACCTGCCTCGCCCGGGCTTATAGACTTCCCGCTCGCTTCTATATTCGCTTTCTGCCGGGTTGGAAATGCAGTCACCTTTCCTGAGGGGAGTATGGACAAGTATGTCGGAGAGATCACCAAAACAGTGCAGAAAAAAGGTATTCCGAGGGCTGTCCTGTCTGCCACTCGCGCTTATGCCGATACGGTTTCTCTGTTTATTATCAATTGGAGCCATAAAGATAATTATGCTCAAACCCGATCTGCAAGCCGGTACTCTGTCACTCAGGAAAAAGGACGATGGGTTCCAACACCGCCCATGTATGCTCAGGCGGTCGAAGCGCACTGGTCTGAGATACGACCGCTTGTGCTGGATAGCGCAGGTCAGATAAAAGTTCCAACTCCCCCTCATTATGACATGGAGAATAAGTCCAGTCAATTTTATAAGAATGCGCTAGAAGTCAAGAAAACGGTCGATCATTTGACTGCCGAAGAAAAACATATTGCGGATTTTTGGGACGACAACTCCTTTAAGTTAAATGTGATCGGCCATGTGATGTACGCAACAAAAAAATTTTCTCCGATAGGCCATTGGATGAATATCGTCGGGATAGTTTCCCAGAACAAGCACCTTGGCTTTAACGCAACAATCGCAAGCTACACCTACGCTTCCTTGGCAGTCTTCGATTCATTCATAAGTTGCTGGTATACAAAATTCCACACGAATTACGTCAGGCCCGAAACAGTGATTAACCAGAGCATTGACCAGGATTGGAAACCCTATCTTCAAACACCACCATTTCCTGAATACACCAGTGGACATGCGGTGATCTCAGCTGCAGCTGCAGAAATCTTGACCAGCAAGCTTGGCGATCATATCACCTTTCGGGATACTTCGGAAAGCGAATTTGGTATCGCACCCTTAAGCTTCAGATCACTTAGAGAAGCAGCTTCACAAGCCTCACGCTCAAGGGTCCTGGGCGGTATTCACTTCGCGAACAGTTGTAAGGTTGGTGCCGATGAAGGCAAGCGTATTGGTCTTTTGGTAGAGAAAAAAATCCACCTTGAAAAATCAGGTGTCCTCTAATAACAACAGGCATCTATCGTTGACCCATTCGCATAGCTCCTTAAGGCTATTTCAGGAAGGTCGTACTCGGCCGAAATATTAAAAACACAGGTATGCTTCGCGTTTTAGCGTGAGACTTGATCAAAATATAGCACTTGTGCTATTAGGTCTTGGTAACCAGCGAAGTACCGCATTCAGTAACCGATGCTCACTCGTGAAGACAAATACTTATTTGCTGTAGCCTCATGAAGCATGAAATGAGCCAGATCGTTGGTCCCTATCTCTTTGCAATTTTTCAGGGCAAAGTCCTTTTGCACCCTGTACTCAGCGGTAAGCTCTTTGTCGATAATGTTCGGCGGGCAGGGGAGCGTCCAGTCAAGGCCGCTTGAAACGAGCCTTCTGTAGGTTTCGAGGTGCACGTCGGCAACATTTTGGAATTCAGACGGGTAATCCGCAGTATCTTTAATTAATTCGTCATCAGAAGACTGCAAAATCCCTATTCCACCAATTGCAAGCACCCGTCGTATAGTTAGCTTATTTATGGCTGTTAACAGTGCTGCAATGCGCTTCCCTGCATGCACAGGTGATTCTTTCATAGATCCCCCTAGAGCCGAAAACAGGACTTCGGCCCCGGTACAGGCCTCCAAAACCTGGGCTTCGTCATCAAGTTCGCCTTCATAGACTTCGAGCTTTTCTGAGGTGAGCGTTAGCCGTGACCGGTCGCGCACAAAAACACTCACTTCATGCCCTGCCTCAAGGGCCAGATAGGCAAGACGAGAGCCGACACGTCCAGTTGCTCCAAATATGGTCAGTTTCATAATCGGGACGAAAAGTAGTAATTTTAATAGTCAGCCAATCCTAGCTTATGAACACCAGACGCAACTTCATTCAGCAAACTGCCGGCCTTGTCGGCGCCGGTCTCATCCTGCCCACGCTTAGCTCAAGCGGATTTGGCATTTTAAAGGACCGCATTATGCCCAGTGATCAGCTGACGATCGGAGCTATTGGAATAAACGGAATGGGTTGGTCAGATGTTCAAGCTGCGCTTAAGGTTCCAGGGGTAAAGCTGGCCGCAATCTGCGATGTCGATAAAAACGTCATCGCCAAACGCATGACCGAATTTACCAAGCTGGGTATTGACGGCTCAAAAGTGAAAGTGTATTCCGATTACCGGCAGCTCCTGGATCGTAAAGACATCGATGCAGTTATTATAGGTACTCCTGACCATTGGCATGCGATCATCATGATGCATGCCGTTCAGGCGGGAAAGGATGTGTATGTCGAAAAACCAGTGGGTAATTCGATCATGGAGTGCGGGGCTATGGTCGAAGCGCAAAAACGCTCGGGCCGGGTGGTGCAAGCTGGGCAGTGGCAGCGAAGCCAGCAACATTTTCGAGACGCCGTTGATTTTGTTCAAAGCGGGCAGCTTGGCCCTATAAGGACAGTGAAGGTTTGGTGCTACCAGGGCTGGATGCAACCGGGCCCTAAAGTTCCCGATTCTGCCGTGCCACAGGGCGTCGATTACAAGACTTGGTTGGGCCCGGCACCAACTAGACCATTTAACTCAAGCCGTTTCCACTTTAACTTTCGCTGGTTCTGGGACTACGCCGGCGGACTCATGACCGATTGGGGTGTACACCTCATTGATTATGGGCTGTTAGGTATGAAAGCCTCTGTCCCCAAATCCGTTTCGGCCTTAGGAGGCAGGTTCGCTTATCCAAATCTTTCCGAGGAAACTCCCGATACCCTGACTACTCTTTACGAGTTCGACACGTTTAATATGGTTTGGGACTCGGCCATGGGAATTGATAATGGTTCTTATAATCGGGACCACGGCATCGCTTACATCGGAAATAACGCGACGCTCATCTTGAATAGGAATGGATGGGAAGTCGTTGAGGAGCCTCACAGCGTACACAAAGTGAGTAAACCTTTAGTGAAACCCTCAGATAATGGCCTCGACAAGCACATGGAAAATTTTGTCGCCGTCATCAAATCACGTAAAATGGGAGACCTTCACTGTTCCATCCAGGCTGGTGCTCATGTCGCCACAGTCTCTCAAATGGGGAATATCGCCTACCGCAGCGGACAAAAAGTTGTTTGGGACACAGAAAAGAACCAATTCACCGATGACGCGCTAAATACCAAGTACCTGATGAAGCCCTATCACAACGGTTACACGCTTCCCCAGGTCTAAAGCGGCACGTCAAAGTAAATGTCGTCGACCCTGAGTGTGATCTTTAAACTTAAAAGCGAAAAATCACCTTCAACGCATGACGTGGTCTCCCACACCTCACTCGAATAGTTGAATCTTTCTATAAGCCGCCTACGCGAGTGAACTAGGAGATATTCTTTAAACTCCGGGATGCCTTTGTAAAGCTCAAACTTCTTAACACGGTCGTAGGACTCTGTTGAATCAGAAAGTATTTCGGCAACAAATACCGGATTCAATAAGGTGTCGAGTTCGGCATGCGGCAAATACCTCTCAATTTCACAAACAGCTACCACGTCAGGATAGGTAAAAAGACCGTTGGCATGCACGTGGATACGCATGTCCTGGTTATAGACCTTGCAGCTTGAACCCGAAGGTTTAAGCCCTTGGTGGATCTCCGAAAGCAAATTCCGATTGATGCTGTTGTGATTACGGCTCGCTCCGGCTAATGAGAAGATCTCCCCTTCGAAAAACTCGTGTTTGCTCAGCGAAACGCGTTCGAGCGCTAAAAATTCGTCGGGGGTAAAGGTGCTTTTGGCGCTGCGCTGCATGTCTAAAATTAGGCATCGAAAATTAATCTGCAAACAGGTCTTTCGGCCCCCACTACCAGCCAGCACACCGTCCATAATATTTACCTAACATAATAAGGAGTTAAACTTCACACAATGGTAATGATTCCAAAACGTCCAGCGGTCTATGTTTGACTGGCATTAGGTAATCAGTTTGTATTGAAATTTTTAATAACCCTTTCTCTTTCATTGGTCGTCCTATACTGGGCTGGCGATACCCGTAAACTCAGCATTCGAAAGGTTATGACCTTGGATTCCCTTGGCGCCTGTCAGGGAGTGTCGATTCAGAAGGGAACCGTATTTCTGTATGGGGACCGCGAAGTTGGCATTGTGCGTAGCTTCAACATGCAGCAAGACACGCTGGCCTACCTCCATCACGAGATGAGACTAACCGTAAACGGGAAGAATGTGATCAATCATCCGACCGGCATTGCGTGGAACGGAGGTAAGGAGATATTCATGGGCAACTCCGTAAGGCTCAACAAAGAAGGAACAAAATGGAAGGCTTATATCTACTTGATCGACTGGCCAGGACTGCAAAAAACCGGAACTCTAGACGGGAATCTCCTGAAGACGATCGATGACGATGCCTGCATCCAGGGCACCCGGCCAGAGTATGTCCAAATAAACGCGAAGTGGTATGTCGCCACAGCAGACTATGGCAATCACGGCAATGAAGTCAGATTCTATGATGCCGGGAGGCTTCGACAGGCCGCCCGGACCAGTGAACCTGGCGTGCTTTACAAGAAATTTACCTGCGGTCCCTGGGTCCAAAATTTATTCTGGATGAAAGAATCGAGCACTCTTGTCCTTATTCAAAATCAGACCGAAGGAAAGCGGTGGCGCTTGAGCTTCGTTGACTTGCAGGCTAGTTTGACTGCGGGGAAAGAGGTAGACAAACAGGTGATCGACCTTAATACAAAAGCCGATGAACTTGAAGGCTTCGCGTTTTTAGAAAGCCATAGAACCGCTGTAGCAGTCACGAGCTCCAGGAAGGAAAATGTTACTCTCTTAGACAACACCAACACCTATGAATAGAATTATCCTCTTGCTGTTACTTCCCCTGATCATGGCGCCCAAACTTTACGCCCAGGATTCTAACCCCGTAACCGTCACTGGCAGCGTAAAAGATATCAACGGCGAGCCTCTGGCAGGTGTAACCGTGCTAGAAAAAGGGACTTCCAATGGAACACGAACAGTGACGAATGGTACGTACAGCTTGCAGGTTAAATCAAACGCGACGATCGTCTTTTCGTCGGTAGGCTTTGCCTCAGACGCGCGACAAGTCACAAGCGCTTCAGGGCACATAAACGTGCAGCTCAAGGAAGAGCGCAACATCTTAAAAGAAGTGGTGGCCATTGGTTATCAAAGCCTTAGAAAGTCTGACGTGACGGGGGCGGTATCCAGTGTCAAGGCAAGTGAACTTAACTTAACCGCTCCTACAGTAGCCCAGGCATTGGTGGGTAAGGTCGCCGGAGTCGAGGTGCAGCAGGTTAGCGGAGCACCATACGCGAGTCCGCGCATAAGGGTAAGGGGAATAGGGTCCATCAATGCCAGTTCAGATCCGCTTTATGTTATTGATGGTTACCCTGCAGGTAACGATCTGTTCATTGACCCCAATGATATCGCCTCGATCGATATTTTGAAAGACGCCGCTTCGGCCGCTATTTACGGCTCCAGGGCGGCAGGGGGCGTAGTGCTCATTACAACCAAAAGAGGAAGAGAAGGCAAGGGCCGGTTTGAGTATGACGTTGAAACCGGAATTGATCAATTGAGCCACAAAGTAAAGCTTCTTAACGCCGACCAGTTCGCGCAGCTTGTGATCGACGGGCGAAATAATACGTATCGTGATCTGGTGGTCAGCAGTAATAAGCCCTTTAACCAAGCCATGTGGTCAGACAACAACGCCACCCGGGTCACGAACGTGGGTAATGCTGCAGGGGTACAGATCCCGCCAGAGATCTACAACTTTGCCTCCCAAACCTTGATCAAACAAACGGTCAATACCGACTGGCAGAATGCCTTATATCACAACGCTTTTTCCCAGCGGCATAATCTTTCCTTTTCAGGTGGTAACGGCACAACAAATTATTACATCAGCGGCGGCTATCAGGATCAGCCGGGAATCATACGGAGTACCGGCCAGCAACGCATCAATTTTCGGGCGAATATCGATGGTTCGGTAAGCAAAAGGCTAAAGGTTTCGGCTAACATTGGTTATACCCAAAACACAAATCAGGAAGTACAGGAGGGACGGTTTGATCACGGACCTATCCTGGGGGCTCTTATCTATATGCCGTATTTTCCCGAGTTCAATCCGAATGGATCTTACTCGAAGAATGTTGCCTCGAGCCAAAGCGCCTTGTACGGCTATCAAACCATTGAAAATCCGGTGGCCCTAGCAACAGAGACTAAGATCACCCGCAAAGGGGAAAGAAGCACGTACAACGGGAGCGCCGTCTATTCGGTGCTGCCAGGCCTGGATTTCAAAGCCAATCTTGGCCTTCAAACCTACACGGAGAAGTACGACTATTACCTTCCGTCGACATTGAGCGCCGGCACTTTCGCGCCGGGGACCCCACAGGCGCTGGCAGCGGCCCGGGCGGTCGCACAAGTGCTCGTTCAAAATGATCAGCTGGCAGAGTTTACCCTTAATTACGCGAAAACCTGGGGTAAACATAATCTTAGCTTACTTGCAGGGTATACCGCTCAAAAAACGACCAGTGACGTGATCAACGTTTCGGCCCAAGGCTTTCAAAACGACAATATTCCCGAAATAACCGCCAAAGGAGCCGATCCAAGCAACTTCTACCTTACCCCACAGACGCCCGGAACGGTGTATTTTGGCACGTTTCCCACGGGCAAATTTGCTTATACGCTCCTCTCTTACCTGGGCAGAGCAGTCTATAACTACGAAAGCCGATATTACCTCACGGCCTCATTTCGGGTGGATGGTTCATCTCGCTTTGGACCGCTGAATAAATACGGGACCTTTCCTTCAGTTTCAGCGGGATGGACCCTATCGGACGAATCATTTTATAAGGCGCTGGCTGGCAATTCTTCGACGGTTAAATTAAGGGCGAGCTGGGGTTTGAGCGGAAACAACAATATTGGTAACTACAGTTTCTTGCAAACACTGAACAGCCCGGGCGGAGTCGTCTTTGGGAACAACTCAATAGCTACGGCGATTACACCGGGAGATATCAAAGATCCCCATCTTGGCTGGGAGTCAACTTCTCAATATAACTTTGGGGCCGATATAGGCCTTTTTAACGGCCGTTTGTCGCTTATCGCTAATTACTATCTTTCCTACTCGTACAATCTCCTTTTTAGCGAGTCTATATCGGCAGTTTCGGGATCGGCAGTTTCGGGCGCTTCCTCGATCCTGACAAATCTCCCGGGGACAAAGATCAGAAATAGAGGCTTCGACTTTCAAATTGATTCCCGCCTCATTTCAGGCCATGAGGTAAGTCTTGGAGCAAGTGGGAACATATCCATAAACCGCAATAAAGTGCTTGCCCTGGGAACGAACAACACCATACTTGCTGCCGGAGCCGAACGGTCCTATAAAACCCATATCACCGAGGTTGGCCAGCCGGTTGGAATGTTCTATGGTTTTAAGGTTAAAGGTATTGTGAGGGCATCTGACCTGTCGAATATTGCCGCGGATAATGCGGTTTACAACCCCGCAACGCAGAGCTTTCCCGCAGGCTACAAGCTCAAAGGTCCGCCACGTTCGGCCTCTTCAACAAACCCGCTTCAACCCGGCGATCTATATTTTCAAGATACGAACGGAGATGGAATAGTCAACGATGCCGATAAAACCGTAATTGGTTCCCCTTACCCTAAATTTACGTACGGCTTTTCTCTCACGGCCAGTTACAATGCGATCGACCTATCGGCTGGATTTAACGGCTCTTATGGAAACCAGGTCCTTGACGGGCAAGATTACTACCTTTACAACATGGAAGGCAGCGGCAACCAATATGCCGATGTCGCAGACCGCTACCGCTCTGAAGCGCAGCCCGGAGCTGGACACGTCTACAGAGCGAGCCGTGGCGGCGATCAAAGCAACAGTACACGCCTTTCAAGCTTTTATCTGCAGGATGGTTCGTTTTTGCGCTGTACCAACGTCACTATTGGCTATACTCTAAAATCAAAGGATTTTTTGACACGTGCGGGGCTTGGATTCATACGCGTTTATGCCAGTGTCAACAACGCCTTTACGATCACAAAGTATAAGGGGTATAACCCCGAGGTAGATTACGACTATAGTGTCTCAGGATCGCAAGGAACCAATCTTACACCCGGGGTGGACTACGGTGTATTTCCCTTAGTAAGAACCTATAACCTTGGGTTGAAGGTGAGCTTTTAACAATCAGGACGAACATGAAAACATCTATAAAATACTTCGCGCTAACGTTTGGCCTTTTGGCTTCGGTGGCCTGTAAAAAATCATTTCTTGTACAGAACGACCCCAATTCAATCGCTTTGTCGAGTTTCTTTCGAACCGAGAGTGATGTTTCTTCGGCGGTGAACGGATGTTACCAGTCGCTGAGAAGTTCAAGTACGGTCGGCGAAGACAGCGGTCTGTTTACCGATGAACGCTCTGATGATACAGGCCGAAACGATGCGCAGTCTAATGCCGGTGAACCGTACCAGTTTCATAATTTTTCTCTTTTGCCCAGCAATACCTACCTTAAAGCCCATTGGGTAGCGATGTACCAGACGATATACCGTTGTAATGTCGTCCTGGCCAATAGCTCGAAAGTGACCTTTGCAGCTGCGTCAAGCGGGGGGCAGTATAGTGCAGAAGTTAAGTTCATTCGCGCAATGATCTACTTTGATCTTGTTCGAAAATGGGGCGATATCCCACTGGTCACCAATCCTCTTGCGACAATTTCACAGGTTACCGCGAATACCTACCGGCAAAAACAAGATTCTGTCTTCGCTCAGATCGTTAGAGATCTCACCGATGTCGTTAACAGTCCCCTGCCCAACCTGCAGCCGGTTACCGGCATTGGCCACGTTTCAAAGGCCGCTGGAAATGCGCTCCTAGGTAAAGTCTACCTGACCATGGCCCTGACGCTTAACCAGGGAAACCGTACTACGAACCTCAATCTTGCCAAGTCGGCCCTTTTAGCCGCTTATAATCTGCGAACTTTCGGCAAACTCAGCGAGATACCCTACACCGATGTTTTTGATGTCAACAAGAAATCGACTTGTCCAGAGCTTATTCTGCAGATCGTCAACAAACAGGGTGACATTAATTTTAGTTCAGACATCGCCGCTATTAACCAGGCAAAAGGGGACCTGATTAACTCCCTTAAGCCTTCGAGTTCGGTTGGCGGCAACGTTACGCATGATCTTGTCAATGATTACGAACCGAAGGATCTGCGTGGGGCTTTTTCGATCAAATTCGATTCCAATGCAGCCGTCAAAGACTGGTATATCACCAAGTACCGCGATGTAAGCGCGGCTGCCGGGGTGAATGGTTATGGAGGAAATAATACCATTCTGCTGCGTTATGCAGACGTGATCCTCATGCTTGCCGAGGTGAGCCAGTACCTTGGAGACAACGCGTCAGCAATCGCGTATTTGGACCTGGTGCGTGCCCGGGCCGGAATGCCTTCCTACGAAACAACCATGCTTAATACAACTTACAATACCAAATACCCCAATTTAATGCTCGCTATCCTGCATGAACGGCGGGTAGAGCTCGCCTTTGAACATCAGCGCTGGTTTGATCTAATCAGGACCTTTAGCACACCCCAGTTGGTCGCGTTCTTTCAGGCGAAAAGCCAGGCGAATTACGGGACTGCCTTGCTGTCCAATTTCACCACCAAAGATCGCTTCTATCCTATACCCTATGATGAGTTCAAGCTCGACCCAGTCAAAATGTACCAGAACCCCGGCTATTAAGGTGGGGAGGTTAAGGGCCGAAGTCCCCTTTTTAATCCTATTTACCCTGTTACTTGAGCCTGTATTCGCGCAAAACAAAAACGCCTTTAGCCCAAACTATCATTTCAAACATTCGGCTAATCTTGTCGCCGATAAGAACTTTTACCTGCTGACCGCTTTTCAGCAGGAACCAGTGCTGCGAACTTTGTTGCTCGCTGATACTTCTTTAAGGGCAATTTACGCCAGGCAAAGAAACCGGGTCAAGCAAAATGCTGGAGACAGCACACGTTCACGAAGCGGTCTGCTTACCGCCTTTCGCTGGCAGGGAGTAGATTCGGCGGCTTCCGAAGCGGCACTGACCAGGCTGTATGAGAAGAACCGCAAGGCCTTCGACCAATTCCTCGACACGGAGATAAGGCCTTCAGGGTTTTACTACAACTTTTGCGATTCAACGAATCTAAGCCTTCTTGTCAAGGCCTGGCGCCAGACCGAACATGGCCTCAACTACATCATTGATCAATTTGGCCTTGGCAAAAAGATGCGCTATCCCCGCATTGATTCAGCTAGTTATTCCTTGAGAAGCCGGTATTATTTAGTGGTGCTAAAGGACATTTTCGGGTACGAAAATGAGACAGAGCCCCCGGACGGACTTTATTTTGAACCAAGCCTGCGTATCGCGATGAGATTTATGGACGCGAATGACCGTGATGAACCGGCCCGGGAAGAGCCCATGGAACTGCGGCAAAATAAAGAAGCGGTAAACCGTATTGCAAGAATGCATTGGGATAACTATAGGTATTCGGCTATTCTAATCCCCGGAAACGGTCCAGAGTTAACGACAACACCTATTAGCCCCGATAATAAGATACATTGCGATCTAGCCGCTTTGAGGTTCCAGCAAAAACTCGCGCCATTCATTATTGTAAGCGGCGGGTACTGCTATCCCTTCCGAGGACCCTATTGCGAAGCCCTCGAGATGAAGCGTTACCTGATGAAGAAGTTTGCGATTCCTCCAGGCAGTATTATTATCGATCCGCACGCCAGACATACTACAACCAATATTCGCAACGCCAACCGGCTTATTATCCGGTATGGGTTGCCTGGCTCGAAGCCCGTGGATCTCGTGACCAGCAAGAGCCAAACTGATTACGTAAACGCACTGGCGTTTGACCTGCGAAATCAGCGGGAATTGGGGTATTTACCTTATGTAAATAAGAAACGGCTTTCTGACCATGATACGACTTATAACCTCAGCTACCAGTCGCTGCATATGGACCCCGGCGATCCGCTCGATCCCTAAAAAGTATTGAAATTTTTTTTAGTTTTACAATGAAGGTTCTTCACGCTGACGTAATGCCAGTTTGGAGATTAAAAGGGAATCCAGTGCAATTCTGGAACAGTCCCGCTGCTGTAAGCTCTAACAACCGGTTCCATTCCTTGTCACTGTGAACTCATAAGTTCATGGGAAGACCGAGATCCCGGGGAGTAAGTCAGAAGACCTGCCCTCAACAAAATGAATTCATAGCTTTCGGGGATTGAAGCTTGAATGTGATTGCTTGACGCTGTCTCATTTTTTCCCTTATCGTTATGCTTAATGAATACTAATCTTAGTATCCTTGAGTATCACACTTACCCCTGGACGGGCCACCCGCTTCGCAGGTTTTACGTTTTGGTCTATGTTCCTCGTTGCCGCAGGCAGCGCTAGGGAAGGACTGGCGCAAGTCCCCACGGTGAGAAAGGACACCCTGCCTGAGCTGCATGTGACAGCGAAAAAAATAAAGATCGATGAAAAACAACAGCCTGGCCGCCAAACCCTTGACCGATCTAACTTTGATGTAACGAACAGCAGCTCGGTTGCCGAAGCAGTGCGGCACTTTAGCGGTGTCCAACTTATTGACTATGGCGGAATAGGAGGGCTTAAGACGATAAACCTGCGCAGCCTGGGTGCTTCGCAGACAGGGGTCTACTATGACGGACTGCGCCTTTCAGAGGCATCAAACGGTCAGGTTGACCTCGGTAAATATTCTTTGGATGGCCTGGAGATGATCGGCTTAAGCGAGAGTTCGTCGCACGACCTGCTTGTCGCCGCAGGTACCTTTGCCAGCTCAGGTGCGCTTTTCCTGGTTTCGGCGATCCCCGTTTTCAAATCCGGCAAGATTCGTCATATAAGGGCTTCGCTGACCACCGGTTCCTTCGGCCTGTTCAATCCGTCTTTGACCTTTGAGCAAAAGATCAACGCTCACTTTAATGGTTCGATCGAGGCCGGGGTCCAAACAGCGAACGGCAGTTACCCTTACCACATCCATAACGGGACGACGGATAGCACGCTTTTGCGGCAAAATTCCTGGTTAAACAGTTACCGCACACAGCTGGCGCTGTTCGGCTCGTTTCGGGACAGCAGTTTATTAAATGTTAAGATTTACGAGTATCATGCTGCAAGAGGCTTACCCGGGGCAGTCATCCTGAACAATATCAATAGTCGCCAAAAATTAGGGGATCAGGATTTCTTTATTCAATCATCGTATAAGCTGCCCGTCACAAAAAACTACGCGCTGCTTGGGCAGGCAAAATATTCAAAAGACTACACCCGGTATCTGGATCCAGATTATTTGAACATCGCCAATAAACTTGACGACAGGTATGCAGAAAAACAAGTGTTGATTTCGCTGGCCAATCAGATCAAGCTCCTTTCAAGCTGGAGCCTTGCGCTTTCTACAGACTATCAGGATACCCGCATGGATGCGAACTTACCAAGTTTCGCCTATCCGGTAAGGCGTGAATGGCTTAACGCATTGTCGTCCAGCTTCGATACCCAATATTTTCGTTTGCAGGCGACTGTGTTAAATAGCCGGAGCTCTGAACAGGTAAGAATTGGTTCGTCTGTGGGAAATCAGCCTGCACGTAATAACTACTCTCCATTGCTCTTAGCTGCGGTGAGGATTTCTCAAGAGCTGGAACTGGAGGCCTTTTATAAAGCGGTCTTCCGCCTTCCTACCTTTAACGAACTGTATTATACGCGGTCTGGCAACCCGCTTCTCAGGCCCGAAAATACCCGTCAGTTCAGTGTAGGCTTTAATCTGCATTCGGCCTTAATCCCGCTGACGATACGGGCCGCGGCCTATATCAACCAGGTAAGCGATAAGATTCTTGCGATCCCAACGAATAACCTCTTTTTTTGGTCCTATCTCAATTTAGGGCGGGTGGCCGTTCGCGGGCTTGAAGCGTCGATAAATACCTCTTTGAGCCTTGCAGAAATCAATCTTCATTCGGCGGTTAACATCACCTGGCAGCGCTCTGTTGACGTGACCCCGCACAGCTACACGTATGGCCAGCAGATTCCGTATGCCCCTCAACTTTCGGGCTCAGGAACCGTTAGCGCGACCTGGCGTGCGCTCGGACTCAGTTACAATGTGCTGTATAATGGCGCACGTTACTCTTTGCGGGACAATACTGCTGACAATTATCTAAGCGACTGGACGGTCCACGAGGCGGCGGTCTTTTACAAGAAGCGCGGGCTAAGAGTACAGGCCGAAGTAAATAATCTGTTTGCCGCCAGTTACGAAGTGATCCGAAGTTTCCCCATGCCCGGCCGGTCATACCGGGTCAGAGTATCCATCGAATATTAACCAAACTACATATTCATCAGATTCAACCATTATGAAAAGATCATCGTTTAAATTCGCTTCCTGCCTGCTGATCGCAGGTGCATGTCTTGCCGGGGCTGCCTGTCGTAAAGATTCTAGGCCAGCTCCCTTCCGACACGTACTAGTATCGCAAGGGGTATTCATTCTTAACCAGGGTTTGTTTCAAAATAACAACAGTACCCTCGATTACTACGATTACCGTACGAAGACACTTCGCAAAGATATTTTTGGCGCTGCCAACAGTGGCAAGAAGCTTGGTGATACCGGGAACGACATCGAGATCTATGGTTCGAAGATCTATATTGTCATGCATGGCTCAAACACCGTTGAGGTTGCTGACGCTCGTACGGTTAAGTCGCTGGCCACTATCTCGTTAACCAACGGAGGCAAGCCGCGGCTGCCTCGCGCGATCGTATTCGACAAGAACCACGCGTTCGTTTCTTGTTTTGATGGCACGGTTCAAGTCATTGATACCGCCACATTGCAGGTAAGCGGCTTTATTCCAGTAGGGAGAAACCCAGAGAGAATGGCCATCTCGGCGGGGCGGCTTTTTGTCGCCAATTCCGGCGGGCTAAGTTACCCGTCCAACTACGATACGACCGTCTCAGTGATCGATCTGCAGGGACTGCGAGAGTTGAAGAAGATCACTGTTCCTGAAAATCCAGGGGAAGTATATGCCGACAGATACGGCAAAATTTACGTTATTTCCCATGGGGATTATTTCAAGGTCTTGCCGTCTACTACATTGATCGACCCGCTGACCTACATGACGACGGGCTATAGCAAGTCACCACGGGCAATGTGCTTTTCGGGCGACAGCGCGTATGTTTTTGCAAACGATCCTGTGAGCGGCAAAACGGTATACCTCCTTTTAAACGTCAAGACTCAGGCGGTGATCACTACTAATTTTATTCATGACAGGTCAGACACTTCAATCACTACTCCGTTTGCTCTTGCTACCGACCCCACGACCAAAAACATATTCATTGGGGACGCGCGGGGCTTTACTTCAAACGGGCAGGTAATCATCTATGACCGAAAGGGGAATAAACAAGACGCGTTTACAGTCGGCCTTAATCCCGGCTTCTTTGCCTTTTACTCCAAATAAAAATAAACCTGTAATTTTAACGGACTATGAACATGAAAAAAAATAATGAATCTTCCTCCCAAGCCCGGATCGGTGTAGCTTTAGGATGCATCGTTATCGCTACGCTGAGCCGTGTCGCACTCCCGCCGATTTTTGGCCATCCCAGCAATTTCTCACCCATAGACGCTATCGCCTTATTTTGTGGCGCCTGCTTTGGGAAACGTTTTCTGGCCTTTGTTGTACCGCTTCTATCGATATGGGTCAGCGATATCTTTGTCGATTACGGTGTTTATCATAAGCTCATGTGGTTTTACCCGGGATTTTACTGGCAATACCTGGCATATATAGTTATTGTTATTCTTGGCTTTTCGCTTAGTTCTCTTTTACCGGTTAAAAACTCGAAAAGACCAGGTGCCTCCTGGAGGGTTGGTTCTTTGCTTGCTGCAAGCCTGGGAAGCTCGTGTTTATTCTTTCTCATAAGCAACTTTGGGGTATGGGCTAGCTTGAGTCTGCATCCCATGTATCCACATACTCTGGCAGGCCTTCTGACGTGTTATACGATGGCTATTCCGTTTTTTACGCCTACGCTGGTAAGTGATCTTGTGTATAGTGCTGTCCTTTTCGGGTCCTTTTATGCAGTCGTCAAACTGGTATTGAGGCCGGGAAGCAGAACCCTTAGCGAGAGTGTTTGAAGTCAATACTTTATGTAAGCGGCGGAGCGCGTTCGGGTAAAAGCCGTTATGCCCAGGAATGCGCTCTAGAATTAAGTGGTCGACCCATTTACCTTGCTACTGCCAAACATTGGGACACTGAGTTTGAGGCTCGTATTACCCGTCACCAAGCTGATCGTGCCAGCAACTTCGAGACCATCGAATGCGAAAAAAACCTCGCTTCAATCAGTGGGCTTTTGGAAGAGGGGACTTATGAAGGGCGGCTTATTGTTATTGATTGTGTTACATTATGGTTAACCAATTATTTTGCGGGTAATCAGGATGAAGACGATTCCACGCTTGAACGCATCAAGGGCGACTTTGATGTCTTCATAAGGGTACCTGCCCACTATATTTTCATTTCGAACGAAATCGGGATGGGGCTTCATCCTGAAAGCGCTTTAGGTCGTAAGTTCCAGGATGTCCATGGATGGATCAATCAATACATCGCCTCAGCCGCTGATAAGGCAATCTTTATGGTCTCGGGAATCCCTTTAACGGTCAAAGGCTAGGCACACAAAAATCGCCTGCAAATCACTTCCAAGGGATAAATTTAAAGACCAGGAAAACCGATAGATAAAATAGGAGCTCAGAGATCTGCTGAACCGCCCCAAGGCAATCCCCGGTATAACCGCCTATCCAGCGTACAAAAAGACGAACGAGCAGCCACCGGGCCGTGAAAACGGGGAAGAGTGCGATTAGGACAAAAGGGTTAAGAAATAACATCAGCGGAGCAAGCCCGCATAAGGAAGCGATAACAAGCTCCTTTCCAGCTATTTTGCTGGCCAGTGGTTTTGCCTTAGCTGTTTCATCTTCACGAACATAGTTATGCGTGTAGATCACGGTGACGGCAATGAACCGGCTCAAGGCGTGCCCGCTTATCAAAAGGACGGGCACATCATAAGGATCAAAGGCTTGTAAGGTGAAAACCTTGAGGGCAATCACCAGGAGTAGACCCATAAAGCCGAAGGTCCCTATACGCGAGTCCTTCATAATTTCAAGTATTTTCTCCTTCGTCCAGCCGCCCCCAAAGCCATCAAAAAAATCGGCCAGGCCGTCTTCGTGAAAAGCGCCGGTGATGAGTGCCGAAACCGTCGTCGACAACAGCACGGCGATAACCGGATTGAAAAGAAAATTGAAGAGGACAAAGCTAGTCGCAGTAATTAAGCCGACCAGGATTCCAACCAGCGGGAAGTAACGGGTCGAGTGGTTTAAAAAGCCTGGCGAATGATCTACCCAGGTTGGAACCGGTAGCCGGGTAAAATACATGACAGCCGTAAAAAAAATCCTTACTTCCCTTTTCATTGTCGAGAACAACTCTTTAAGCAAGGCGTGTACTAACCTGGGCCGACTTGAAACTAGCCATATCGTTCATGATGGCGCATGCTGACCTAAGAATAGGAATCGCAAGCGCAGCGCCGCTGCCTTCTCCAAGACGCATACCGAGAGACAACAGGGGGTCTGCATTAATCGCAGCGAGAACGGCCCGGTGTCCTTTTTCTGCCGAGACATGACTAAAGATTGTGTAGTCTTTGATCAAAGGATCTATTGCATGAGCGATGAGAAAAGCGGCTGTAGATATAAATCCGTCGACCAGGACCGCACAGCCGTGCCGGGCTGCTTCAAGCATTGCCGACGCCATCATCACAATTTCGAAACCGCCAAAACGACGAATGATCTGATGAAGGCTATTGTAATTATTAACCAAACCTGTCTCCAGTTGGTTGACGAACACCGCCCGGGAGGTCTCAAGAACAGTTTGCTTAAGTGCGAGGCCTTCCTCAGAAAGTCCTGTACCCGTACCTACCAGGTCGGCCAGCGGAATGTTTAGCAAAAAGTGGCACAGAATCGAAGCTGATGACGTGTTGGCTATTCCCATTTCACCAAAGCCCAGGACGGTGCTTCCCCGCTTACACTGCTCGGCCGCTAGCTGGCGGCCTGATGCTATAGTTTGTACTAGCTCGTTATCGTTCATCGCGTCCCCATGCAAGAAGTTGCCTGTTCCCTGGGCGACTTTCCGGGCGACCAGCTTAGGATGAGCCGGGAAGTCCCCAATCACACCGGCGTCAACAATGGTTAAACCGATTTCGTGGGTGTGACAAAGAACATTGATCGCCGCCCCACCACTCAAAAAATTCAGGACCATTTGGCGGGTCACTTCCTGCGGGTATGCACTTACCCCTTCTGACGCAATGCCGTGGTCACCGGCGAAAACCTGAATTTGCGGTTTTAAGACTTGGGGCGAAAGGGAGTTTTGGATTTGAGCAAGCTGCAGGGCTAAGGACTCAAGCCGGCCAAGGCTGCCCGGAGGTTTGGTTTTTTCGTCCACCTTGTCCTGGAAGCGCTTTAAAACGGGCAAAGGAGGTAGAGCTTTTCCGGGCCAAAAATGATCGACTAAATAGGGCATACCAGGTGAAACTAACATTTTTTAATCTATTTTCAGGAATGCATCGTCTATCACGCTCCCTTGCCTTTACTCAAATTGTTGTGTGTCTGGTTCAAGTGGCATGCGCCCAGCAACCGCCTTTAACCGACCCGCAGCTCCCGAACGAGCGGGATGTACTACGGATTGAGAATTTTTTGGCTTCTGATTCCCTTAAAGGGCGCAAGACTTTTAGTCCCGAAATTGAACGAGCGTCTTCGTTCATTGAAAATGAGTTTAAGACGGCCGGCTTAATTCCTTACCGGGGAACAAGTTACCGTCAGAACTTCTTTTTATACACATTTACACCCGCTAAGTCTTCGCTTACCCTGAATGGCGCACTCATCCCTCACAGTGAATTTAGCATTGAGAGCGGCCCGGAGCATATGCTGTACAAATCGCTGGATTCATTTACCGTGATAACAATTTCGGCGAAGGACAATCCGGGGCAAATTCTTTCGAAATACCTTGCGGATAGAAGCCCGAAAACAAAGCTTCTCATACTTCTGGATACCGCTTACAAACGCGTTTTCAGCCGCTTAAAAGATCGTTCAAACGCAACCCTTACACCTGCCGCGGGTACGGTTATTTATGTGGTAACCACCGAGAAGCCACGAACTTTCCTGGTAAGAAGCGAGAACCGATTCATAAAAAAGCCGCTTAACAATGTTGCAGGTCTTTTACCAGGACATGGTAAACCAAATGAGTTTGTCCTCTTCTCAGCCCATTATGACCATTTAGGAACAGGCCGCTCGGCGTCGGCGAATCGCCAGCCTGTAAAGGGTCAGGACTCGATATTCAACGGCGCGAACGATGATGCTTCGGGAACAACCGCCGTCATTGAACTGGCGCATTACTTTGGAAAGAAGCGTAACAACGTACGAAGCCTGCTTTTCGTCATGTTTACAGCCGAAGAGATTGGCGAATACGGTTCTAAATTCTTTGCCCTTTCGGCTCCTAACGACTCGATTAAAGCGATGTTTAACATAGAAATGATTGGGACTCCGAGTAAATGGGGAAATAACTCCGGTTACATCACCGGGTATGAGCGCTCGGACTTTGGAAAGATCATCGACACAAATCTTACCGGCACCGGCTTTAAGTTCTATCCTGATCCTTATTTGAACGAAAATCTTTTTTACCGCTCAGACAATGCGCAATTGGCCAGAAAGGGTGTACCCGCTCATACCCTATCTACCTCCAAAATGGATCATGAGCCTAACTATCACACCCCTCAGGACGAAGTGTCTACCTTGGACATAACCAACATGACCCGTATCATTGATGCGATTGCGATAGGCTCAAGAACAATAGTCAGTGGGAAAGAAACGCCTACACGAATTACTACGTCGGCAGTTGGTGGTAACTAGTTGTACGGCGTTAAGTAGAAGGGCAGGGACTACTTTTCAAGTAATGTCGTGAAATCCTCGTTCATTACGGTAAAACGATGCATCACCCTTTGCAAAAAGTCATCGGTAAGCAAAGTCGTAATCTCTTCGGCAGAAGAAAGTTCGGTCTCTTCAAACTTGTAAACCTGTTCCAGATTTCGGTTCTCAAATTTAATAATGAACTTGTTGTTCATGTTATGAACGCTGATACGGCAGTTGGGATGAGGGATGTTAGTGACAAAACGCATCACTAAATATGCATTAAAAAAAGGCTACCAGCCTATTGCCAGTAGCCTCCCTAAATTAAACCTAACTAAACCAAAAACCTTAGCAATTACTATAAGTAACCTTCAAGTAATCATGGAGTAGGTAGTCAAAATTATGCCACTCCAGTTTTTTTTCCGGGATAGTGAACAACGTGCTTGACCTAAAAAGAAAGGAACGCAGTGAAAAATGGCTTTTTAAGTGTTATGGCGTGTATTTCACTTAAAGTTGAGCAACTCTAGAATTTAGACTAAGATCTAATGCATCAAAGGGACTAGTAGCGATTGTATGATAAATTATTCTTGACTGTATAATTCATCATACAACTCATGTAAAACCAAAAGGGTGTATGAACCGTAGCTCATACACCCTTCGCTTCATTGAAGTGCGCCTTTTTAAGGCAATACTAGGTTACTTGTTCGGTGTTGTTCCAGCACTACCACTTCCACTGGTACCGGTGGAGCCGCTTGTACCTGTTGAACCATTTGATCCGCTAGTGCCATTTGTTCCTGTGGTACCTGTTGTCGAACTACCGGTTGTAGAACCACTAGTTGTTCCAGTAGATGTCTTGGAGCGCCGGGTACCAGAGGTCCCAGTTGTTCCTGTTGTAGATGATCCAATTGTACCGGTCGATCCAGAAACTCCTGTTCCTGTTGTAGAAGTTGGATTTTGCATGGATGTGGAGGCACCAGTACCGGTTCCATTAACTGTCCCATTGCCGTTTCCAACGCCTGCACCAGGAGTTCCTGGAGTGCTTAATGTTGTACCTGCTGCCGCACCACTCGCTGGAGCACCAGTGCCCGGCGTTGTTGTACCAGCCGAGCCACTACCGGCTCCGGTGCTTCCAGCTCCACCGCTTGTTGTTTGGGCCGATACTGAGAAGAATCCTAAAGTGAGGAGAGATGTTCCTATTAAAAATAACTTTTTCATAATTTTACAATTAATGGTTTATATACCTATCCAACGACTGTTCCCCAATTGCTCAATTATTAAGGAATATAAAAATCCGGCGGTAAAATATCGCAAGTATTTGATTATTAGAAAATTATTAATCGAAATAACATTAGGTAGCGGTATGTTTTCAGACTACTCAACAGTGGCCTCAACAAAATTGTTACTTCCCTTGCCCAATGTGGTCAAGATTTTTCCATGAAACGCTTGTTATTCGAAAAACTGCGAACAAGCAAGCTAGTAGTTTAGCCGCTTGGAAAACTTAAAGATCACAAGCTCCAGGCGTGACGAGGTGTACGCTGAACTCGCTCTCCAACTTGGCGGTTTATTGAGCGACGAAACGAACCTCATAGCAAGGCTCGCGCTAATATGCTCGGCGCTGAAGCAGGCCTTGGATTTCTTTTGGGTTGGCTTTTATCTGATCGATCGAGCTACCAATACTTTGGTTGTTGGGCCTTTTCAGGGACCGGTAGCTTGCCTGAGGATTGCTTACGGCAAAGGAGTTTGCGGGGCGGCATGGTCGCAAGGAAAATCAGTGAGCGTCCCAGATGTTGATCAGTTTCCCGGTCATATTGCTTGCAGCGCCCTATCACGCTCGGAGCTTGTGATCCCTTTCTTTGTCGAGGGAGAGCTTGCTGGCGTACTGGACATTGACAGCACCTTGTTAAATGATTTCACTGAAGTAGACACTTTAGGCCTTGAAAAAATAATGCGTGTAGCCGGGTATCATAAGCAATGAAACTTGGTTTGGACTTCTTTACCCGGGAGGATCCTGAAATAATTAGTCGGGAACTGTTGGGGATGACTTTATATACACGCATTAATTCAGAAACGACTTCTGGAATCATTGTAGAGACCGAAGCCTATCGAGGTCCGGAGGACCGCGGGAGCCATGCCTTTAATAATCGCCGCACTCCGAGGACCGAAGTAATGTTCCAATCGGCCGGCCATGCGTATGTATATCTTTGTTACGGCATTCATTATTTATTCAATGTCGTAACCGGTGCGGTTGATCAACCTCATGCGGTCCTGATACGAGCGGCCCAGCCAAGGGAGGGCATCGACGTCATGCAACGAAGACGCGGTCCGCTAAAATCAATCTATCAGCTTACGGCGGGCCCTGGTGCACTGGCACAGGCACTTGGAATACAGCTTGGTTATACGGGTATGGCGCTCGACGGAGAAACTATTTGGATTGAAGACGAAGGCATATTGACAACAGATATAGTTTCCAGTCCACGGGTAGGGATGAACTTTGAAGGTCCCTGGCATTCAATTCCCTGGAGGTTTAGGGTGAAAGGGAATCCCTGGACGAGCAAAGCGAAATAAATTAGCGCCCACTGGTTAGCCCGCTGGGCTAGTTTTTAGTACCTGCGGAGCCTTTTGGCGCTACGGTCACCGGAACAGGTTTGGTATCCTCAGGTTGAGAACCGGTTCCAGCAGTGCCGGTTTTTTTGACAGGCCCGGTAGTACTTGCAGACCCAGTAGTACTTGCAGACCCAGTAGTACTTGCAGACCCGGTAGTACCCGCTGCGCTAGTGGAACCGCTGCCCTTGGCTGATGTTTCGGGTTTTCCTATATCGATCTTAACCGGCTCGTTGTTTCCGGTCAAACCACTTAACTGGGGGTTGTCCGTATAAATCTTAAACTGCTTTGCATTCAATATGGTTCGGTATTTCTCAACCCGTACCTTATCGGCTTCCATGATCCCTTGCTGAAAGCTTACGTTATCTTTTGATGTTTGGGTAAGCTTATCTATTTGCCTGATAAAGTCCGCATTTACCGGCTTCAGACGATTGTATTGGTCGTCGTTCAATCTCAATACCTGTTTTAAAGCGTCTGAATATTGTTTGGTTCTTTCTGAAGCAGGGAGCAATGCGCTCGCAGCAGTTTTGCTTCCTGCGGGAGAAGCATTATCTGCCGTGGTGACCATCTTAGAATTAGAAAGTTTGGTACGAGCTTCCTGGCTGGATGCCTGGCCCTGACCGGCAGGAGCCGAACCCGAATTATAACCGCTCATGCTTCCGCCTCCTTGAACAGGAGTATTGTTGGCATTTTGCGCCCGAACTATGCCAAAGAATACAAGAGCAATTACGCACGTAAAGCTGATCACTTTCATACAACTAATTTACGATCATTCTACAACCCGGGAAAGGTAGAAAGTAGTTTTATTAAGGAAACGGAATAGGAGCAAGACCGCCGCCATTCCTAAGCCAAAGCCCAGGCCTATCCAAATGCCGGTAGCACCCCAGCCCAGCCTGATCCCTAAAATATACGCTAGGGGCAACCCAATGATCCAGTAAGCGATGAAGGTCAGCAGTGTGGGTACACGCACGTCAGACATGCCGCGTAGAATGCCAAGTCCGACCACCTGAAAGCCATCGAACAGCTGAAAGAACGCGGCGATGAGTATAAGACTTGAAGCCAGACTTACAACACGGAGGTCTTTGATATAGAGCAGAGGAAGGTAACCGCGAAACACAATAAATAGGATCGCGGTAAAACTCATGAACACAAGAACCAGGTGATAACTGGAAACGGCGGCAAAACGCATTCTTCCAAAGTTCTGCTGGCCAAACGAATTGCCGGCCTGGATCGTTGCGGCAGCAGCAAGTCCGCTGGCCATCATGTACGTAACGGATGCAAGGCTAATCGCGATCTGATGAGCAGCGAGCGCTATGGCACCGGTCCAGCCGATCATCACCGCCGAAAAGGAGAATGCACTAACCTCAAAAAAGTACTGCATAGAGACGGGCACCCCAATGTGAAGCAACGACACGACGGACCGCCACCTTAGGGCTGCCCAACTAAAGGCATCCAGGAAAGGCTTAAAACGTTTCCCTTTAAGAACATAAAATCCCATGGCGAGCGCCATGAGGAAGCGGTCGACGAGTGTACTTATACCCACCCCGATAATTCCCATCGATGGAAAGCCGAACAATCCGAAGACTAGTACTACCCCGACACAAATATTAATAATATTTCCCGCGATGCTTATTCGCATCGCCTGTTTGGTAAAGCCAAGCCCTTCGGCGAATTGCTTGAAGGTGAGAAAGATCATAAGGGGCATGACAGAAACGGCCAGATAGGCCATAAACGGTTTTGCAAGCACGACAACCTCCCTCGGTTCATGAAGCTGGCCAAGAACTGAAATGACTACAAAGGTGAGGAGGCAAAGAACCACCCCGGTAACGCTATTGACCAGCAAGCTGTTTGAAAGCAAAGTCCCGCAATCGTGATGAGTTTTTTTGCCGCTTGCCTGCGCAATGAGTGGTGTGAGCCCAAACGAAATCCCAATGCCGATCATCATTACTACAATAAAGACCGAGTTCCCAAGACTTACGGCCGCAAGGGGAAGGGCTCCTTTGTGCCCAACGATAAGTGAATCGGCAAGGCCCACAACCGTGTGTCCCAATTGTGAAATGACGACAGGATAGGCTAGGAGCAGGTTAGCCTGATAGTGCTCCCTGTACCTTAAAAGTAATGCGGGCATTTTACGTATCACGAAGCGGCTGTATAATACTCGGTTTTGTCGCTGGTAATGATCTTAAGTACACCCATGAGCACCAGGTTTACCAGGATGCGTGAAGCCGTACGCCGGGGGGTTTTAATGAGCTTGCAAAACTCAGGCAGGTCGATCTTGCCATGGACCGAAAGATATTCAAGCAAGGCCTTTTCCCGCTCTGAATATTCAAGCAAAACATTGTCGCCCCGGGTCTCGCGCCTTAGAACGTCAACCACGATCTTGCTCGCAAGTACACTCTTGTCCTTGAGCCTTACATAGACCCACCAGCGGTTGTCGTCACCCAGGGCATAGTGCGGCTTAGTATCACTTTCGGGAATATCCACGACAAGCACCAGCTTTTCGTCAACGAGCACCTCTGAAAATTCGGGTTCGACCTGTGGCCGGCAAAAAAAGTGTGCGGCCTGGGTGATCATGTATTTCTCTTCTTCCTCATTCTTTACGCCCTTGATCTGGCCGTCATCAGCGACCCCGATGAAAAGCCTGCCGCCCCGGTTATTCGAAAACGCGACAAGTGTGCGGGCGATCTTCTCCAGGTTGGTGATCGTTTTCTTAAAATCAAGGTTAACCCCTTCACCCCCAAGGATTTGCTTTTTTATATTCATCGCAGGGCCCTTTCTGAATCGTGATCAGAACGTATGATCCAATTTCCTGGCGTAAACTTCATTTTGTATTGTGGCGCAGATCTCGCCGGTTACATTCTTAACGTCGAGCGAAAACGTATGAATGTACTTTCCGGCCTCGTTGAGAATTGTTTCGGCTTCTTGCGCTTCGCTGTCACCGATTTCGAATTGCATCGTGAGGTTGGAAAGGGCCGGTTTCAGGAACTGGATCGAAGCACTCTTCATCCACACCGTTACTTTATACCCTTTGCGCCTTAGGATCCCCCATATCATGAGGGGATAGAACGGATCAGAAGCTGTAAAGATTGTTCCCCCAAAGATCGAGGAATTGAAGTTCCTGTTAAGGACACTTCGAAAGACCTTTACCCGGGCATGCCTAAAGTCAGTGGAGATCGAACAGACCCAGATTCGGTTAAAGAAAAGGGGCGGATAGAAGCGCATAAGCCATTTTAAAGAGTTTGCACTTAAATTCATCGCACGATATTAAGTTTTTTATTCCATAGATTCGGGTCAAAAAATGTAGATGCCAACCCTCACCTACGCCGAAAAACCACAGTCCCAAAAAGTCTCAACAGCCCTGGTCTGGATCATCATCGTAGCCGCCCTGGGCTATTTTGTAGATATCTACGACCTCGTTCTATTCTCTGTCGTGCGGGTGGCGAGCCTTAAAGGCATAGGCATCACCGATCCTGCCCAGGTCACCCGCGAGGGTCTGCGACTGCTTAATATTCAGATGGGGGGTATGCTTGGCGGAGGTTTTATATGGGGCGTACTGGGTGACAAACGGGGGAGGCTGCAGGTTCTTTTTGGTTCAATTTTGCTGTATTCGCTCGCCAACATTCTCAACGGCTTTGCTCATAATCTCGTGCAGTTTGGCTGGCTGCGGTTCTTCGCGGGTTTAGGGCTTGCCGGTGAAATAGGCGCGGGGATCACCCTGGTCACTGAGAGTATGAGCGCTGCAAAACGCGGCTATGGCACAATGATCGTTGGAGCTGTTGGGCTCTTAGGTGCCGCAGTGGCTTCTTTGGTTGGAGCAACCTTTAGCTGGCAAACCAGCTTCTTTTTGGGCGGGACAATGGGACTGGTACTCCTTGTCATGCGAATTGGTGTACAGGAATCAGGAATGTACACCCGGGTTGAAAAAAGTAATGTCCTCCGCGGTGATCTGAGGCTGTTATTTAACTCCTGGCCGCGTGTGCGCAAATACATCTATTGTTTTTGCATCGCGCTTCCACTGTGGTTCATGATCGGGATCCTCATTACCCTAGGCCCCGAATTTGGTCAGGCCTTACATATCAAGGGTCATGTAAGCGCCGGGAAGGGCATCCTATACACTTATCTGGGTACCGCGCTTGGTGACATTTTTACCGGCCTGTTGAGTCAGGTCCTCAAAAGTCGTAAGAAAGTTGTCGCTATTTTCCTGTTGATGACCTTGGGCGGCTTCTTTCTATACCTAAACGCGTTCAATGCTTCACTAGAAGGGTACGCCATATGCTTCTATATGGGTTTTTCAAACGGGTTCTGGATCCTTTTTATCACCCTTTCGGCCGAACAGTTTGGTACCAATCTGCGAGCTACAGTCGCGACCAGTGTTCCTAACGTTGTCAGGGGCTCGGTCATCCCTATTACGGCGCTTTTCGTATTTCTTCGCGGTTATACAAGCATTCTCCACGCAGCGCTTTATATAGGTCTGCTCACTTGCGCGATCGCTTTTGTGGGATTGAGCCAGCTTGCAGAGACCTTTGGAAAGAATCTCGATTATGATGACGTCTAAAACGGTCATCACCCAGTTTTTCAAAGATCTTCAAGACAGCATATGTTCTGAACTAGCCAGAGAGGATGGTACAGGATCTTTCCAGGAAGAGAACTGGGTTCGAGAGGGTGGTGGTGGTGGCCGCTCAAGAGTAATGGAGGGCGGAAGGGTTTTTGAGAAAGCCGGAGTAAATTTTTCCGCGGTCCATGGCCGCCTGCCCGAAAAGATCAAGCAATCCTTCGACGTTCCTAAAGACGAATTTTACGCAACAGGAATTTCTCTGGTACTGCATCCCTGTAACCCATATGTGCCCATCGTCCACATGAACCTGCGTTACTTCGAGCTTGAAGACCGGCTATGGTTCGGGGGGGGAATTGACCTTACACCGCATTATGTGAACGAGGCCGAAGCACGTGCATTTCATTTAGGCCTCAAAGCGATTTGTGACCGCCATGACTCCGGGTATTACACCCGGTTTAAGTCCTGGGCCGATACTTACTTTTTTATCGCTCACCGTAATGAGACGCGCGGGGTTGGAGGCGTATTCTTTGACCGGCTGCAGGCTAAGCCGGGTGAGTCTATTTCAAGCATTTTCGAATTTGTTAAAGAATTGGGCTTGGCCTTTACGGGCTTGTACCTCCCTATGGTGCGAACAAATTCGGTTCGCAACTTTGGTGCTGCCGAGCGTGAATGGCAGCTCTTGCGCCGCAGCCGTTACGTTGAGTTTAATTTGGTCTACGATTCAGGAACCCGGTTTGGCCTTGAAACGAATGGCCGAACAGAATCGATCCTCATGAGCCTGCCCCCTCTGGCGAGTTGGAAGTATAATGTAGTGCCACTTGCTGGGTCGCCAGAAGCCTTGACGGTGTCTTTTCTCAGAAAAGATATTGACTGGACACGAGGCTAAATGAAGCTTAGAAGGCGTTCAAATTTTCGTATTTTCGGTGTTTTTAGTTTGAATGTATGGCAGAAGGAGAAAGGATCATTCCAATAAATATTGAAGAGGAAATGCGGGCAGCATACATCGACTATTCGATGTCTGTTATTGTTTCCCGTGCGCTTCCCGATGTAAGGGATGGGCTCAAACCGGTTCACCGCAGGGTCCTCTTTGGTATGCTGGAACTCGGCGTAAGCAGCAGCAGGCCTACAAAGAAATCGGCGCGTATCGTGGGTGAGGTACTGGGGAAGTTCCATCCGCATGGGGACGCCTCTGTTTACGATACCATGGTGAGAATGGCCCAGGAATGGTCCCTCAGGTATCCTATGGTGGATGGTCAGGGAAACTTTGGCTCTGTGGACGGCGACCCGCCTGCTGCGATGCGGTATACCGAAGGGCGGCTAAAACGCCTTGCCGAGGAGATGCTGGCCGATATTAATAAGGATACAATCGACTTCCAGCTTAATTTCGATGATTCTCTGGAAGAGCCCACTGTTCTACCCGGCAAGGCGCCCAATCTACTCATTAACGGAGCTTCGGGGATAGCGGTTGGCATGGCAACTAATATGGCTCCTCATAACTTAAGTGAAGTTATCGATGGAATACTGCAATACATTGACAATAATGACATTACAGTGGCTGAGTTGATGCACTTCATTAAGGCTCCTGATTTTCCGACCGGTGGCATCATTTATGGTTATGAAGGTGTCCGAGAGGCTTTTGAAACAGGGCGGGGAAGAATTGTAGTCAGGGCCAAGGCCGAAATTGAAACTACTGAAACTGATCGCGAAATCCTGATCGTCACCGAAATTCCTTATTTGGTGAACAAGGCCATAATGATCGAGCGTACGGCCGACCTGGTAAACGACAAAAAACTGGAAGGCATTTCTAGCATACGGGATGAAAGTGACCGTGAAGGCATGCGCATTGTCTATGAAATCCGAAAAGACGCTAATGCCTCGGTTGTCTTAAATAATCTTTATAAGTATACGGCGCTGCAGACTTCGTTTAGCGTCAACAACATCGCATTAGTTAAGGGACGCCCTTATCTGCTCAATCTCAAAGAACTCATTAAGCATTTTGTTGATCACCGGCATGAGGTGGTTACACGCAGGACGCAGTTTGAGCTCAGAGAAGCTGAAAAGCGGGCCCATATCCTCGAAGGCTTGCTCATAGCCCTTGATCACCTTGACGAAGTGATCGCTCTTATACGGCGCAGTAAGAATCCGGACGAAGCGCGTGAGGGTCTCATGACCAGTTTTAGCTTGTCTGAAATCCAGGCAAAGGCAATCCTTGATCTGCGCCTGCAGCGGCTTACCGGTCTTGAGCGGGATAAGATCAGGGAAGAATTCGCTGAGCTCATGAAAACGATCGAACGCTTGAGGGAGATATTGGCTAATGCCCATCTTCGTATGAACGTGATCAAGGAGGAGCTCCAGGAGCTTAAAGAAAAATTCGGGGACGTACGGCGCTCTGAGATCGTGCTTTCGGGTGAAGAGATGCGCATGGAAGACTTTATCGTCGATGAGGACGTGGTCATCACCATCTCTCATGAAGGGTACATCAAAAGAACCGTAGCGACCGATTACCGGCGCCAGTCCAGAGGCGGCCGTGGCTCCAAAGGAAGCGCTTCCCGGGACGAAGACTTTATCGAGCATTTATTTATCGCTTCCACGCATCAATACATGATGTTCTTTACCGAACAAGGGCGGTGTTTTTGGCTAAAGGTCTATGAGATCCCCGAAGGGAGCCGCACGTCAAAAGGGCGGGCGATCCAAAACCTTATCCTTTTACCTAAAGAAGACAAGGTCAAAGCATACATTAACATCAAGAAACTTGACGACAAGGAATATCTGAAGGCGAATTACATTGTAATGTGCACCCGCAAGGGGACGATCAAGAAAACTACGCTCGAGGCTTATTCCCGGCCAAGAGCGAACGGCATCAATGCGATCAGCATCAATGAAGGTGATTCCCTGCTCACTGTGCTGCTCACTAACGGAGAAAGCGACCTTATGATGGGTTTGCGTTCTGGCCGTGCAATTCGTTTCCCCGAATCCAAAGTGCGCCCTATGGGTCGAACAGCGGCAGGGGTACGGGGAGTTAGCCTCGCCGGCGAAAATGATGAGGTGATTGGTATGATTTCTGTTGTTGGTAATGAGGCAAATGTCTTGGTAGTTTCAGAAAAAGGCTTTGGAAAGCGATCCGAAGTTGAAGATTACCGCATTACGAATCGAGGTGGGAAGGGCGTCAAAACCATAAACGTTACGGAGAAGACTGGTCAGCTCATTGCTATCAAAAGTGTGAAGGACACCGAAGATCTCATGATCATCAACCGCTCTGGGCTAACCATTCGTATTTCGGTTCGGGACCTGCGAATTATGGGGCGAAACACTCAGGGTGTAAGGCTAATAAGATTAGGCGAAGACGATCGCATCGCCGCTATTGCCAAAATGGAAGAAGATACTGAGGAAGTTGCCATACTGCTTGACACCGTCGAAGGCTTGACTGATGAAGAAAGACTTGCCGCCGGAGAAAGTCTGGCTGTGACCGGCGACCCAGATTCCTCAGGTGTACTTGTGAAAGAAGTGACCGAGGACGACATTGCTGATCCAGATCTGGAAGAAGACACAGCCGATGACGATTCGCCCGAAGAAGAAGCTGATGAAGACGATACCAGGGATGATGATGAGGATACGGAATTGCCGGATGACGATGAAAAATAAACCAAACTACAATAGTTCACCTACGCCACTTATTATGAAAAAAACACTTGCGTTTTTTGCTCTTCTCTTTTCCTTGTCTTTAACTGTATTCGCCCAAACTTCTGAGGTTGATAAAGCCTTTACGTACTTTAACTTAAGGCAGCCAGACAAAGCCAAGGAGTCGATCGATAAAGCGACTTCAAATGATCGGACCAAGGACGATCCAAAGACCTGGGCTTACCGCAGTTTGATCTACTCTTCGTTGGCGCTCGGCGACAGTACTAAAGCTGGTCAGCAGGACCAGGATCTTGCAGCGGCGCAGCAGGCGATTGAAAAGACGAAACAACTCGACAAAAAGGGTGAATACAAGATCAACCTCGACAACTCCAGCCGCTATCTCGCTCAGATCTATGCCAAGAAAGGAATAGCTCAGTACAATGCCAAAGACTTCAAAAACGCGGCGCAGAGCTTCAAGTACGTTTCGGAGGTGATCCCGAACGACACCACGTGGATGGTCAATACCGCGGTAGCCTCTTACAATGCGCAGGACTACGATCAGGCTATCCAATATTATTCAAAGGTGATGAAGATCAAGCCGAGCCCGAGGTTGTTTGAGCTTATTGCACAGGCACAGGGGGATAAAAAAGACTCGGCTAGTTACATCAAAACAGTTCAGGAAGGCTTAATTAAGTTTCCTCAAGACAACACGCTCATCACTGAAGAGATCAATTACTACCTCAACAAGGGTCAAACCGGTCAAGTGATGGATAAGCTCAAAATTGCTATAGATAAAGATCCAAAGAACTCAAGTTTGTATGTCGTACTTGGTTCAGCCTATGAAAAAGTAAAGAAGGTAGATAGCGCAGAGGCGATCTATAAAAAGGCTGTGGCGATGGATCCGAAGAATTTTGCGGCGAACTTCAATTTGGGTGCCATTTATTACAACAAAGCTGCGCTTGTATTAGCAAAGGCGAATAAATTACCGCGTACTCAGGTTAAACAATACAACCTTGAGGTTGCCCGGTTTAAAAAGACCTTTGAAGAGGCCACACCTTATCTTGAGGCTGCGCACGCTATAAATCCCTCGGATCAACCGACTATTTCCTCGCTTCGGGAGATTTATGCCCGGACCAATCAAACAGCTAAAGCCGCCGCGCTTAAGAGCCGTTGAGCTTATACTGCTTTGCGCCGCATATTTAAAAACGCTAAACTATACACCGGTTCAACCGTTCTTGACGGCTATACGCTTGTTGTTCAGAACGGCTTTATCTCCAGTATTTCGGCGTCTCCGAAACAACAGCTTGTCGACTGGGAGGGGACCAAAAACAGCGTTGACCTACTAGAGTATGATTGTAAAGGAAAAAGCATTTCGCCTGCTTTCATCGATCTTCAGACCTATGGCGCAAATGGACGGCTTCTGAATAACGAACGCACCCCGGAGCTTTTAACAGAAACACACAGGCACAACCTTCAAGGGGGGACTACCCGATACCAGATTACCCTATCAACGCATTCAGAAGCGGTGATGCACGAATCTATCGCTCTAGTTGCGACCGCGTTAAAAGCCGAGGAACCTGGGCTATTGGGTCTGCATCTCGAAGGCCCCTTTATTAACCCGGTCAAGCGCGGCGCTCACCTAACCGAATACATTCAGACGCCTACTCTCGATCTTTTAAAGCGTCTGGAGCAGCGGGCGATGTCGGCTGTGACCATGCTCACGGTAGCTCCCGAATATCTGGACGACGAAATGGCTGCCTTTCTTTCCGATACTGGTTGGGCTATAAGCGCAGGGCACAGCGACGCCGCATACGACCAGGCTGTTAAGGGGTTTGAAAACGGAATAACCGCATGTACTCACCTGTATAACGCCATGTCCCCGCTGACGAGCCGCGCGCCGGGGTTGACCGGAGCGGCCTTCAACCATAAAACGGCGATGGCGAGTATTATAGCAGACGGGGTGCATTGCGATTTCGCAAGTCTTGCAATCGCGAAAAAGATCATGGGCGATCGCCTTTACCTGATCACAGACGCGGTAACTGCTTGCCCCACCGGTCCTTATGCTTTTTTTCAAGGCGATAATTGTTTTGTAAATGCCGAGGGTACGCTTTCGGGTTCGGCGCTTTCAATGATCCAGGCAGTAAAAAATTGTGTGCTTTACGGCGGAATCCCTTTGGATGAAGCCCTTAGAATGGCTTCAACCTACCCGGCGAAACTGATCGGAAGAAAGGACCTTGGGATCCTTAAACCAGGAGCTCGGGCCGATCTTCTCGTCTTTGATGACCGGCTAAACTTGGAGGAGGTATTTTATGAAGGCGAGCCAGTTTAAGTAAGGCCTAGAACAAACATTATTCTTTCCCTTCTTTTTATTAACGCCTCTATCCAGTTTCCCGCGCAATCCCCCATTTCCTCGTTTACATGAAATCCCTAACCTTCTTCCCCGGCTTGCTACTTGCGCTGCTGGCCTGCGGCACTGGCACCGCCCAATTGACAACAACGCCGCCTAGTACTGCCACGACCACTGCCCCCCCGCCCTGGCCAGCGGCTAAAGCCTGGGCCTGGTACGAGAAAGTGGGCGCCATCCGCGGTGTTAACTACGTGCCGAGCACGGCGGTGAACATGATGGAGTGGTGGCAGGTCGCCACCTTCGACCCAACGACCATAGCCCGCGAGCTGGGCTTGGCGCACGAGACGGGCTACACCAGCATCCGCTGCAACCTGCCGGAGCTGGTCTGGGAACACGACTCGACGGGGCTGAAAAAGCGACTCAATGCGTTCCTGGGCTTGGCCGACCGGCACGGGCTGACGGTGATGCTGTGTTTGTTCGACGCCGTCAACTTTGCCAAGGCCGACCCGCAGCTGGGGGCCCAACCCGCGCCGGTCCCCGGCGTGCACAACAGCCGCTGGGTGCCCAGCCCCGCCCCGGCCGACGTGACCGACCGCCGCCGCTGGCCGGTGCTCCGGCGCTACGTGCAGGACGTGGTGGGCACGTTCGGCCACGACAAACGGGTGCTGGTCTGGGACCTCTACAACGAGCCCGGCAACGGCGGCCTGTTCACCCGCAGCCTGCCGCTGATGGAAGCCGCCTTCGGCTGGGCGCGGCAGGTGAAGCCCATGCAGCCGCTGACCACCGGGCCCTGGATATTCTACCATACCAAGCCCACGCGGCGAATGTACGAGCTATCCGACATTGTCACGTTTCACTGCTACGGCACGGCGGCCAACGCCGAGCAGCTGCTGAAGACGCTGCAGGCCTACGGCCGGCCGCTGGTGTGCACCGAGACGATTCGGCGCCAGCCTGGCAAGGACTACGCCGACCTGCTACCCGTGTACGCCCGGTACGGCGGGGGCTGGTACAGCTGGGGCCTGGTGGCGGGCAAGCAGCAGACCTACCTGCCCTGGGAAACGAAAACCCAGACCCTCAACGACCCCTGGAGCTGGGACCTGCTCTACCCCAACGGCCGTCCCTACCGCCCCGCCGAGGTGGCGTTAATTAAAGCCTTTCGGTTCCACAAATAAAAAGCGCATTCCTCTTGTTACCGGCACCAGTTACGCCGGTTTCATAAAATTTTTTACTTTAACCGGCAAGATAACGCCTGATGATTTTTCTTACATTTTTTGTAGGCCTGTTAGCCAATTTTATCGGTTATATTCCTCCGGGAAATATAAACCTTACAGTTGTTCAACTTACCCTGAACCGGGGCATAAGACAGAGCTATTACTTTATTGCTGCTTTTTGCTCCGTAGAGCTCGTTCTTACATTCCTCATCGTACGGGGAGCGCAGTGGCTCGCACGAACCGTGAATATGAAGATCTATATCGACTGGGTCATGCTTATTCTGTTTTTTACGCTGGGTACAATCACCTGGATGTCCCGCAATAAAAAGCCCGAAACGAACTACTCCGAAAACGATTCGATCAAACTAGGTCTGTTACTTGGAGTGATGAATCCAAACCAGATTCCGTTTTGGGGCGTGACAGGGACTTACCTTATCGCACACAACTGGATAAAGACGGGTGAATTTGGATTATTTATCCTCAGCTTAGGATCTGCGGTTGGAGCGGCAATATGCCTCCTGGCCTATGCGAGGACTTCACACTATATTTCCAGAAAATTTACCTTTAGCGCCTCTACGGTCACAAAGGGCATAGCTCTTTTATTCTTCGGGCTGGGCATTTATCAGCTGGTTGTTCTTGGGTTGATCTATTTCAAGAGATGAGCGCAACTGCAAGAGAAGAAAGCGCGTAGCTCAGAGAATCTTAAATCTCCGTTCTTTAACAGGTATACCACTATCTTCAAGCCATTGGAGAAACACTTCGGGACTGTTAGGCTGGTAGTGGATCACGGCGTTGTTGCGCAAGTGTACCGTAAATACATTAGCGGAGGCAGAAAAAGAGTAATTGAGTATTTCAACAGGCTCGTATTTAAAACGCTTATGGATCATGCTTTTTTTACGCCATCACGCCGGGTTAAGTTTCTACCTAAACAAAAAAAGAGTAATGACCCTCTATCAAGAAATCTTTAAAAAAAACGTTTTATGGGTCGACTCGAAGACCAAATCAGATCCAAACTACTTTACAAAGCTCGCTGACGATCACACACCCGACTTTCTTTATATTGGCTGTTCTGACAGCAGGGTGCCGGCAAACGAGATCATGGGTATGGAGCCGGGTGATCTCTTCGTGCACCGTAATATTTCGAACATGGTTGCCAATACCGATCTTAATGTGTTATCGGTCATTAATTACGCGATTCTCCATCTGAAGGTTAAACACATTATCGTATGCGGACACTACAATTGTGGTGGTGTTAAGGCTGCTATGCAATCTGTGGATCTCGGCCTGCTCAACCCCTGGCTCCGAGGAATACGGGATGTTTACCGCATGCACAAGTCCGAACTTGACGCCATCCCTGATCCCGTGGACCGCTACAACCGCCTGGTGGAACTAAATGTCATCGAACAGTGCATTAACGTCACTAAAACCGCCGAGGTTCAGGAAATGTATTCACAATTTAAGTATCCGGTGGTGCACGGGTGGGTCTTTGATCTCAGGAATGGTTTATTGAAAGACCTGAACTTTGACTTCGAAGAAAAGTTGCGTGATATCCAAGAAATCTATAATCTAAGCGGAAGAAATTGGTTTTAGAAGATCACGAGGCGAGGATAGCTGGGTTTTCAGGAAAGCGTAAAACATAATTTGTTCCCTTACCTGGCTCCGACTCAATTTTCAAAGTCCCCTCTAACACCTCGCTTCGACTTTCAATAGACTTTAATCCCAGTCCTTGAGAGCCCAATTTTGAGTCGCTAACATTAAAACCGATACCATTTTCCTGAAGCAGTACCAAAAAATCTTTTCCTTCCCGCTTAAAGATGATTTGCAGCAGTTTCGCACCGGCGTGTTTGATCGTATTGTGCGTTATTTCCTGAATTATTCTGAAGACATGGATCTCCCGGTCTTTAGTAATTGCGGGGCGGTCTTCGATGTCTACCTCAATCTCTAACTGATGCTGCTGATTGACACGCTCCAAAAATTCAGCCACTGCCTCACACAGACCGTGATTTTCTAGCGTGTGGGGCAAGAGATTGTATGAAATGAGCCTTAAGCTGCTGATCGTCTCTTCAAGTGATTCGACAGATTGGGCGAGGTCATCCTGCAGTAGGTATGAGCTGCAACCCAGCGGACATCGCATATCGCTTTCGACCGTCTGCCCGCTAAAGTCAAAAAATCGCGTGTTTCGGAGTTGCAAGCTGTCGTAGTTTATAGGTCTGCCTGACTCGTTGAGCAAAGGGTTTAGAATATCATTCCCCCGAGCATCAACGGGAACCAAGATCAACTTTACTTGACCATTTTTATTGCCAAGGTAGGCGCGCACAAACCGGGCCCTTGGATTGGAAAGAAGCATTAGCAAAGCGTCACGAGTGAACGCTTCCCCTTCAGGTAGATCAAAACTGCGCTTCAAAAAAGAGCTGTCACGAAGATTAGCGGCAAGCTGCTGCCGGGTTTTGTGGTAGAACGCTCGATGGGTGACCGCAACCCTTTCCGGTATAATGCTTTTTGGCGGCGACAGTTGGGCTGAAGCGCAGCACTTGAGGGCCGATTTGATCAGGAGATCGGTCGGGAGATCGGCTGGAAGGAGTGTTACAGGAAAGGATGATGGACGAAAATAAGCACACCATCCCATAGGTAGCTGGTAGTATTTTCATGGTGGGTTTTTAAGGTTTTGCGACCTAAAGTAAACAAAAGTGAAAGCACTTCGTTATACGAAACCATTTTTTTGAACCTTCCCTGTAACCTCAATCAAACCGGTTAACCGCCCGACTAAATGTCTCCGGTCAAGTGAGGATCTTTCGGCAGGTTGTGCTGAGGCACACGCTGAGATCCTGAAAGCTGATTTCTAATAATTGCAAAGGCGATACGGGCACCAATCCTGATCATCGAAAGCGTGGCGGTCAATGTCTTTCTGATCACCCATACAATGGTCTTCATATAGACATTTTGTTCGTCTTCTGGGCTGCGATATTTTTGAACGGCTTCCATCGTATTTATTTTGTCATGCGTTGCAGATGCTTTACAACATTCGTTCCAATACCCTTCGCTTTATGAAGTCTGGTCAATTAGATCACCCCAGAGGGTAGCGACAAACCGGCGCCGGCCACCGTCATTACGGTGTTCGCACAAATAGATCCCTTGCCAAGTTCCGGTCGCGAGCCGCCCGCCGTTTATGGGGATCATTAGTGACGTGTCGAGCAGGGCGGTCTTGATGTGAGCCGGCATATCATCGCTTCCCTCGTCACTGTGCTTGTAAAGCGCATCATTTTCTGGGACCATGCGGTCAAAGTGCGTTTCAAAGTCAAGCCTTACCGTAGGATCGGCATTTTCGTTCAGAGTGAGACTTGCCGAGGTATGACAAATGAACAAATGCAGGATTCCCTGGCTGTATAGTCTGATCTGCGGCACTTCCTTTATCACAAGAGCAGTAATAAGATGAAAGCCTCGTTGAAAGGGACTTAAAGTAAAAGAAACCTGTTCCATGCGCACGATCTGTTGGCAATTTAAAGGTTCTGAGCGATCACAAATCCGCTTGCCCAAGCCCATTGAAAGTTAAAGCCGCCAAGCCACCCGGTTATGTCGACACACTCGCCGCCAAAGTACAGGCCAAGTACCGTCTTTGATTCCAGAGTTTTTGAATTTAGGCCCGAGGTGCTCACCCCGCCCCGCATAACTTCGGCCTTTTCATACCCTTTGTCACCTGCAGGCTTAAACTCGAAGCGTTGGAACCAAAAAGCAATTCGACGCAATTCTTCTCCGGTAAGGCTGGCAAGTGTCGTAGAAACCGGCAGAATGGTTTGCAAGCTGTCTGCAAAGCGCCTGGTATAAAGGCCTGCCAAAAGGGTGCCCAGTTGTCTTTTTCCATTGGTTATCCGCTCAGACTGAAGGAGCTCCAAAAAATCGCCCTGTGGATAAAGGTCAATGAATATAGACTGGCCGGGTCGCCAGTACGAGGAGATCTGCAATATCGCCGGTCCACTCAAACCCCAATGCGTAAACAAAATATTGTCTTCGAAGCTTACCTTACCGATTGACACTCTGGAGAAAACCGTATTGCCTGAGAGTGATTCATACCAGGACGCATCTTTAGAAGTGATGACGAGCGGAACAAGAGCCGGAGCTACCGCGCAAACATCCATACTGAGAGAACGGGCGGTCCTGAGCGCGAAATCGGTAGCCCCAATTTTCCGAATGGGAAGCCCGCCAGAAGCTAAAACAACTTTGGAGCATTGAATTACTCGCGTCACTCCATGATGAAGGTAGTTTAGGGAAAATCCCACGCCAGGGCTCCGTTCAAGTGCGATAACCTCTGCGTTACACCTGAGTTCCTGTCCTAGATGGCGGCAGGATCGTTCAAAGCCTTCAAGAAGATCGCTAGCTTTGTTGTTTTGTGGAAATAATTGTCCATGTACCTTTTCCTGCGGAACTATTCCGTAAGCTTCAAAAAAGGCTATTGTATCGTCCACAGTCCATTGGGCAAGAGAGGAAAGCGCGAACTGGACGTTTTCAGATACAAAGTTCCCAACCGTGGTGTATAGATTGGTGTAGTTGCACCTTCCGCCCCCAGATATAAGGATCTTTGCGCCGCCGCGGCTGTTCTTTTCTAAAACAAGCACCTTTTTGCCCAGCAGACCTGCCTGCACCGCGCACATAAGGCCGCAGGCACCGGCGCCCACTATAACGATTTCACTATGTTCTATGTCCAAAATTACAAGGAAACTACTTTTACAAAAGTATGACTCTATGAATCCACAAACTATTAAGGTCACATTCATCTGCGCGTTAGTCATAGAGATCATTCTAGGCGGTAACGCTATTGGGCAAACGGCCACTGATGTCTCGGTAATTCGCCCGGTATTTACTTCATCATCAAGTCACCACCATTACCGGAATCCGGTCGTGGACTTTGACTTCCCAGACCCAAACCTAGTGCTTGCAAAGGACGGATACATTTATGCCTATTCTACTCAGGCTACTTATAATCGGCCCGGAATGCAGGGGCTTCACCTTCTGCCAATATTACGCACTAAAGATCTCGTTCATTGGGATTATGCCGGTGATGTCTTCAAAACAAAACCTACTTGGAAACAGCCGGGAGGCCTTTGGGCGCCAGACGTTTCTTTCTTCAAAGACCGGTATCTGTTATATTATTCGTGTTCGGTTTGGGGAGATCCTAATCCCGGGATAGGCGTCGCCTGGTCCCAACAGCCGCAAGGCCCGTTCACTGACGAAGGCAAGCTGTTTTTGAGTAAAGAAATTGGGGTTGATAATTCGATCGATCCGGTCTTCTATCTCGATAAAGACCAGCCATATCTTTTTTGGGGAAGTTTCAGGGGTATTTTTGGGGTCGCCCTTTCACCCAACGGATTCAAAACGGCGGGTGAAAAGTTTCAAATCGCTGGAAATTCCTTTGAAGGTTCGTTCATCTTTAAGCGGGGTCGGTATTATTACTACTTCGGTTCGAAGGGAACTTGTTGTGAAGGTTTAAAGAGTACTTACAGGATTGTAGTCGGCCGAGCCGATTCTCTACGTGGACCATATGTGGACCACGAAGGCAAGCGGCTCTTGGATAATGGGGGATCGCTTGTCATTCAAAAAAACGCAGACAGCACCGGCTTTACCGGTCCGGGCCATAACGGCGATTTAATCGTTGATCAAAAAGGTGATACCTGGTTTATCTATCATGCCTATAAAGATAAAGAACCCTCAAAGGGTCGTGTGATGTTAATGGACAAGTTGCTTTGGAAGGATAACTGGCCCCAGGTTAAAAATTTTCAACCTTCAACAAAGCGACAAAGGGGCCCGGTGCTTTAAAGGCGGGGTGCAGGCCCGGAGTTTAAAGAACCTTCAAAAGGTCTTGTAAAGGCGTTTGCCCCGAGCGTGCAAGAAGCAGTTTCTTATCGGGAGAATAGATGAATAATCCTGGATAGCGTTTGGGAAGGAATTTAGAAATAAACTCGTACTTCTTGTCTTGAAGCAGAATTACATTTGGTTTATCATGCAAGTACCTGCCATAGTAGTTCATGAATTTATCGACCGCAGGTTTTTGATCCAATGTCACCATATAGAAACTCGTGTTTTTAAACTCTTTGTAATGCTCGCCTATAGACAAAATTTCGCGCTGGCAATGTTCGCAACCTACATCAAACAAAATAAAAAAGCTACGAGTGCCCGGGCTCACGTCTTTTGGCGTGAAGGGTTTCCCGTCAAACTTATAAAACGTAAAATTAGGGAGTGTCGAAGGGCTGTCTCGTGCCTGTGCCCATGCCTTACATGAAACGCTCATTGCAAAGCCTGAAATTAACAGACACGTCAACCAACCACCCAAATTACCGAAAATCGTTTTCATCCTATCAATACGCTAAAATAGTTCTTTGTTGTATCGCTGCAGATAGTTGACGGCGTATTTGATGTTGCTTTTAAAAACCGCCGGTCGAAATTCCTTCGCCATATTGCCAGGCTGGAAGATAGCTCTTCGGTGGATATCTTTTTGGCAACATATGTCGTGAATGCCGATGGTTCAATTCACCCGGCAAGCGGCACTTACCTTGAGATCGAGGAAGGTGTCAAAATGGTCTACACTCGCAGATACGACTGGGATTTTCCTAGGCTGGGGAGGAGGGAGACCACAATCACCTACTTGCTTGATCCTTTCGAATCAGGAACCTTGCTCACTATTCTACACAAAGGTTTTACCGGGTTCAATGAGGCAGCCCGCGCGCATGCTGACGGCTGGGAAAGGGTTTTCGGCTGGCTAAATGACTATTTACACGCGTTAATCTAAAAGCAGAAGATGCTCCGTTCGTGCTGGAGGTCGCGCAGTACGCTAAAGCCAGCTGAGGTCATGCCTGGTCAATTTATAACGATCGTGATCTCTGCCGGGTCTTCTAGGCTTGTACTAAAATCTAGATAGGCCGAAATCCCGATTTTGGAAAGTGTACCCGGTATTTGCCTTTGTCTGGCATTATCCTGTACGGTGATTGTTTTAATGTTTGAGATTTCTAGCGGAAGCAAAACGTGGTGCATGACCGATTTACCGCTGCCCGTAAATAAGTACGCGATCTCATTGTGCTGTTGATCGAAATGGTACCGGTAGGTAAAATAGGCGCCCGAAGCTTTAAGTTGGGCACAAACCACGACCGCCTCGTTGCCTTCGACAGATATATAATCTTTTCTAGGCATACTGTAAGTTTAATGGATCATTAAACCTAGGATAATTTGAAAAAAGGCTGCATGGCGTTTTCTGTTCCTTCCGTTAGACTTGCATTGTAAAAAAGAGGCGTTAATTTGGTGAAAGAACTAACAACCTGGAGGGCATTTTACTGTACTTTCGAGGCAAAAAAGCCTAT
>JAABUX010000485.1_pt1 | contig 68236 bp, 64 predicted proteins | sample 5561851 | NCBI WGS metagenome assembly JAABUX01 (sample SAMN10711883, study PRJNA513361) | rock metagenome | isolation source: Antarctica rocks | place: Antarctica: Victoria Land, Richard Nunatak red sandstone | collected 2016-01-03
GAAGGAAGGTGAGTGGTTACGCCGTGGGCGTTTGGGCATTTCTTGCTCCGATCGCAGGGCATATTCGCTCTGCCGGTGGGCAAGGACTCCACTCAACGCTCAGTCCAGTTTTCCGGGGCCGGCTCTATCAGCGGCCCAACGAAATCGAGCATCGATAGTGTTACAGGACGTTTCCGGTGGTGTTAGCCCTAGCGCCGGCGTTTCGACGCATTAGCCGGAGCGACGATGATCGACAAGGGCGTCAACCCCGTTGCCAGGCCGGCCTGCGAACCAATACTGATCGTCCCGCCATATGTGCCGGTCATGCCTGACAACGGGCTCGACACGGTCAGCAGCTGCGATGCCGAATCCCCATACCGCCGGCGTCTCATCCGTAGTCAGCGCCCCTTGCACGACCCAGCTTCGCGCCTCGGCAGACCGTAACCAAAGAATGCCGTCGGATGCATTGACGACCGTCGCTGACGGCGCACCATACACCCCAAGGGGAACGCTATACGTATAAAACGATGCTCCGGTGGCGCTGCACTTTGCAACCGCTTGCGCGGTGAAGGTGCCCATCACGGTCGTAACCGCTGCAGTGACGATAAGGACTGGATTGACTGATGAAGCGTCGTATCGAACGCCCATGCAGCGCCCGAGGGAAGGCGTTGCCGACGGTCCAGTGCACTTGACCGCAGCTCGCGAGCGGCTGCTGCCGGTTATTCATAAACACATAGGCGAAGCTTCCGCTGCTGACCGGCACGCGACCAAGCCGATCTGGCCGCAAAGCAAAAACCGGCTCATCAGGATGCGCTTCGGCGAAAGAGTATGCGAACTTCAGATCTGAAGCAATCTAGCCGGGATTATAACAAGTTCGAAGGTTACAACCTTCGTTTCTGTGGCCCGACGCCGGGGCAGCTCGTTTCAACTCGCCGCTTCGAGCGGAGCGGGCGCGCTGCGTGGGTAACCCGAATACCATGCGATACGATGATAGCGAGTTGGCGGAATTCGCGAGCGTTTTCTTGCGCGACGGGTTCGTCGTGTTGCCGCAACACTTCGAGCGCGCTACCCTGGTCGCTTGGCGTGTAGCCTTCGCGCCGTTGCTCGCGCGCAACAGAACCGAAGCCGACGCTGCAAACCGCGGTGCGCAGCGCTATTACGTCACGTTGCCTTTCCGCGAACCGTTCGCCGACCCGCGCATCTATGCCGACCCGGATCTCTTACACCTTAGCCGTCTGCTCGTCGGCCCGGATCTCGTGATGTGCCAACTCGCGACGGATACGCCGTTGCTCGGCTCGGAGGTCCAGGACGTGCATCGGGACGCTTTGCCGCTCTTTCCGGAGCTCGGCACGGAGACTCCGCCGTACCAGCTGGCGATGAATTTCCCGCTCGTCGACGTCACGCGCGAAAACGGTCCGACGGAGATTGCGGCCGGTACGCAGGCCGCGCCGAAGGAGGCGGGCTTACAACGGCTCGCGCGCGGCGAAGTGAAACTGGTGCCCGTCGAGATGCGCGTCGGCGACGTTATGCTGCGCGACGTTCGCGGCTTGCATCGCGGCACGCCGAATACGACGAGCGAACCACGGCCGATGGTCGTCATCGGTTATTCGCGAGCGTGGCTCGCGCGACCCGAAGTATCGGTGCGCATCCCGCGTTCGAGCTGGGATGCGTTGCCGAGCGAACTGCGCTACCTGCTGCGCTTCAATCCGGTCGTCGACGACGAGCGGTTCGAGGACGCGCGGGAAGATTACCGGACCTTCGCCTACTGAACGAGCCCGCGCAGCCGCTCCGCCGCGAGCTCGGGCGTGATGTCGCGCTGCGGCATCGCCAGCAACTCGTAACCGACCATATATTTACGGATCGTCGCAGAGCGTAACAAGGGCGGAAAATAGTGCGCGTGAAGGTGCCATTCCGCATGTGGTTCGCCGTCCGTCGGACGCTGGTGGAAGCCCATCGAGTACGGGAAAGGAACCTCGAAGACGCGGTCGTACGCTGCGGCGAGCACGTGCATCGCCTCCGCGATCGCGTCGCGCTCTTCGGAGGCAAGCCGCTCGAGCGATGCGACGTGGCGCCGCGGCACCAGAAGCGCCTCGAAGGGCCAGACGGCCCAGAATGGGACGACGATTGCGGCGTGCTCGTTCGCGAACACCGTTCGTTCGCCGAGCGCGAGCTCGCGCGCCACATACGCGCACAATAAACACGCGCCGCGTTCACGCACGTACGTCAGTAACGACGTCTCTTCCCGGGCCGGCACGTTCGGGACGCGTTCGTTCGCCCAAATCTGGGCGTGCGGGTGCGGGTTGCTCGCGCCCATCGCCGCACCGCGATTCTCGAAGATCGTGACCGCGCGGATGGCCGGATCCGCTGCCAGCGTCTCGTACTCGGCCGTCCACGTATCGATGACGCGCCGGATCGCCGGCGTCTCCATCTTCGCGACCGAGAGATCGTGTCGCGGGGAAAAACAGACGACGCGCGCGCGGCCGCGCTCCGTTTCGGCGACGAGTAAGCCCGCGTCGTCCTGCCCGTCAGCCGCAACGCCGGGCACGAGCGCCGCGAAGTCGTTCTCGAAGACGTACGTCGTGTCGTAGGCCGGATTGCGCTCGCCGCCCGCACGCAGGTTGCCAGGGCACAGATAGCAAGTCGGATCGTAAGCGGGCCCTACGGCCGAGGCTGCCGTGCCGGTTTCGCCTTGCCACGGTCGCGCGGTCCGCTGCGGCGAGACGAGCACCCATTCGCCGAGCAGCGGGTTGTAGCGGCGGTGTGGAGCCTGCAGCCACGCGCGGTCGTCCGTCACGAAACGAGTTCGCTCGCGCCGGGCGCGCCCGCGCCGACGTAGATGGCGGGCTCGACCGTCGTCGCCGCACGATAAGCGCTACGCACCTGCGCCGCAAATGCGGGGACGGCAGGCGCAGCGACGAGCGCGATCGCGCAGCCGCCGAAGCCGCCTCCCGTCATTCGGGCGCCGTAAACGAGACCGCCGCGAAAGGCGTGTGCGAGCTCGACCATGAGATCGAGTTCGGCGCAACTGACGGCAAAATCGTCTCGCAAGCTGACGTGTGAGGCATCCATCAAGTGCCCGAAGGTTTCGAGGTCGCCCGCGCGAAGGGCGCTCGCCGCGCTTAGGGTGCGTTTGTTTTCGGTGATGACGTGGCGGCAGCGGCGATACACCTCGTTACGCATCGCCGGCTGCACGAGTTCCAACTGGTCGAGCGTTGCATCGCGTAGTGCGGCGACGTCGGGAAAGCGGGCGGCCAGGAGCGCCGTGCCCTCACTGCACTCCGCACGGCGCGCGTTATAGCCGCCGGTGGCATGATCGTGCTTGACCATCGTATTGCAGATCACGACCGTGGCCTGCGGGGGTAGCGGTACGTACTCGAATGCGAGCGAGCGCGTATCAAGCAGCAGCGCATCGCCCGCGCGCGCGTTTGCCGAAACGAAGGGGTCCATGATCCCGGTTTGAGCACCGGCATGGTTGTTTTCGGCGCGCTGCGCGATGCGCGCGAGCGCAACGGTGTCGATGGGTTCTCCCGCGAGTGCGAGAGCCGCATAACCGGTTGCGATCATGACGGACGCCGAAGAGCTCAAGCCCGCTCCGATCGGCACATTGCTCTCGATCGACAAGTTCGCGCCGCGCAGCTCGCGCCCGCTGCGCTGCAGCTCGACGAGCATACCGCGCACGTGGTCGCTCCAATCGTGCAACACGCCCGTCGCGAGCGAAGCGAGATTGAAGTCCCGCGCGCCGGAAAAATCCATTGACCGGACCCAGACGTGGTCGTCGCTCCGTACCGAAGCGCGGACTCGCGTTTCGTACGCGATCGCAGCCGGCATCACGAAGCCGCCCGTGTAGTCCGTGTGCTCGCCGATCAAATTCACGCGCCCCGGGGCACGAAAGAGACGCTGCGTCACGGCCGGCGCTTCACACCGCGATTCTGCGCCGCGTTGAAAATGATTACCTGGTACAATGCGCAACGCCGGCATGGAAGCCGGCGTTGTGGTGGTTTTGAGGCGCAAGCGCTTTAGCGCTTAAGCGTTTGGATCTGGGCCTAGTTATTGGCGCCGAGTTGATGCGCCTGCTCTTGGATGCGCGCCAGTCCCTGGCGGTCGTCATTGGCTTGCTTACCGTAACCCGTGTCCTGGGCCGACGTGTGCTTCGTCATGGCGACCTTTGTCGCGTTGCTCGGCGCGGCGGCCGATGTAGCGGTAGTCGACGCGGCGGCGTTCGCCGTCGTGGCGGTCGTTTGCGCCGGAGCGGTCGAAGCGTCTGCGAAAGCGGCAGCAGGTGCGAGCAGCGTGGCGGCGAGGGCGATAGAGAGTAGGGTTTTCACTGGTGGTATGTCTCCGAAATTTTTATTTGATGGCGATGGCGCTTCAAAAGCGAGCCGCATCTATCTGTAGGGACGTGGAAGACGGCGAATAGGTGGCAGATCTCCTGCGGATTCTTAATCGACGCGGCAGGGCACCGCATCGCGAAACAATCCTCGGCGCGAACCTTTGCTGTCGGAAGTTTACGTTCGCGTGGCACTCGGGCGGGAGCGGGAACCGAGGCGTTCCGCTATCGTCTTCGAACAGGGCGAGTTATGGCTAGCGTTCGACCCCTGCGGATTATCGTGGCCAAGGCCGGGCTCGACGGGCATGACCGCGGCGCGAAAGTGATCGCGCGAGCGCTGCGGGACGCCGGCATGGAAGTCATTTATACGGGCCTATTTCAAACGCCCGAGCAAATCGTGCAGACCGCGATCCAAGAAGACGCGGACGGCATCGGGTTATCGATTCTCTCGGGCGCTCACATGACGCTCTTTCCGGCGGTCCTCGAGCAGCTCGCGGCCCAGGACGCAAGCGATGTGGTCTTTTTCGGCGGCGGCACGATTCCGCCGGGTGACGCAAGCGAGCTCAAGGCGCTGGGAGTTCGGGAGATCTTTACGCCAGGCGCTCCGCTGGCCCGGATCGTCGAGTTCGTCGAGCGCGAGTGCGGTAAACGCCGCGAGCTCGTCGGGTAGCGCCGGCCATGGCCACGGTTCGCACACGCGTCGCGCCATCGCCGACGGGAGATCCGCACGTCGGCACGGCGTACGTCGCGTTTATCAACTATTGCTATGCCAAGCAGCACGGCGGCGAGTTCGTGCTGCGGATCGAGGATACCGATCGCAACCGCTCGACCACGGCCTCGGAAGGTGTTATCTTGGAAGCGTTGCGCTGGCTCGGGCTCTCATGGAACGAGGGTCCGGATATCGGCGGCGCTTACGGTCCGTACCGGCAGAGCGAACGGCTGGAAATTTACGAGGAGCACGCGCGCATGCTGCTCGACGGCGGACATGCGTTTCGCTGCTTCTGCACGCCCGAACGTCTGGAAGCGATGCGCTCGGAACAGCGTCGACGCGGCGAGCCGCCGGCCTACGACGGCCACTGTTTGACGCTTACGCAGGAAGAGGTTGCGGCGTACGAAGGCGACGGCCGTTCGTTCGTCGTTCGCTTGCGCGTACCGCGGGAAGGCGTTGCAATCATCGAAGACATGCTGCGCGGACCGATCGAGTTCGATTGGTCGACGGTCGACATGCAGGTGCTCGTCAAGAGCGACGGTTGGCCGACGTATCATCTTGCCAACGTCGTCGACGATCACCTCATGCGAATCACGCACGTCATGCGCGGCGAAGAATGGATTTCTTCGGCTCCCAAGCATCTGCTGCTCTATCGCGCCTTCGGTTGGGAGATGCCTCGGATCGCTCATCTGCCGCTTTTGCGCAATGCCGATAAATCGAAGCTGAGCAAACGTAAGAATCCGACGAGCATTCTCTTTTACAAGCGCATGGGCTATCTGCCGCAAGCGCTGGCGAATTTTCTCGGGCTGTTCTCCGTTCCGCCGGCCGGCGGTGAGGAATTGATGGATTTGGACACGATGGTCGCGCGTTTCGGGCTGGATCACATCTCGCTCGGCGGCCCCGTTTTCGACGTGACGAAGCTGGATTGGTTGAACGCACGTTATATTCGCGAAACGCTCGACCCGGCGCAATTGCTGCACCAGGTGCGCGCGTGGGCGCTCGGCGAGTCATATCTGCTGCCGATCGTCGCGCTTGCGCAGAAGCGGATCGAACGGCTCTCGGACCTCGGCCCGCTCTGTGCCTTCCTTTTCTCGGGGCGGTTGGAGCCTGCAGCGGAGCAGCTCGCCGGCGGAAAACTGGACCGTGACGCGGTCCGGCGCGCGTTCGTGCTCGCGCAGGCGAGTTTCGATGCATTACCCGCCTGGGATGCCGCCGGCGTGGAAGGCGTGGTGCGCCGCGTGGCGGATCTGCTCGGCGCGAAATTACGCGACGTCGTGCGCCCCTTCTACATCGCGATGTCGGGCAGCGCGCACTCGCTGCCGCTTTTCGATTCGATGGTATTGCTCGGCCGCGACCTCGTGCGCGAACGCTTGATGGTCGCGCTCGAACGGCTCGGCGGAGCCACGAGTGCCGAGGCGCAAGCGTGGCGCGCGGCACTTGTCTCCGAGCGGTCCGAGGCTTACGGCGGGAGTGACCAATGAGCGAGCTTCGCGCCATCGTTCTGGCAGCCGGAAAAGGCACACGCATGCAGAGCGCGCGTCCGAAAGTGTTGCACCAGCTGTGCGGAAAATCCATGTTGTGGTACGTCTTGCGGGCGCTGCGTGACGCGGGTGCGGGCGAAGTTACGGTCGTCACGAACGGCGACGTTCTTGCGCACGTCGACGCGATCGCGCGCGACGCCGGGCACGAGCGCGTCGCGACGGTCTTGCAAGAGCCGCAGCTCGGCACGGGACACGCCGTTGCGACGGCGTTGCAGAGTCTCGCGCCGCACGCCGCAGCAACGCTGCTCGTCCTCAATGGCGACATGCCGCTCATCGATGCGCGGCTCGTGCGGCGCACCGCGGACGCTTGCGGATTGGGACTGTCGCTCGTGACGGCGCGCATGCCGCTACCGTCCAGTTTCGGCCGCGTCGTCCGCGATGGGTCGCGCGTTTCGCGGATCGTCGAAGCGCGCGATGCGAGCGAGGACGAGCTCGCGCTCGACGAAATGAACGCGGGGCTCTACGCCTTCGACGAAGTGAAATTGCGCCGCGCGATCGCGGAGTTGCGCCCGGACAACGCTGCGGCCGAGTACTATGTCACCGATACGATACGTTACTTTTCGAGCAACGGAGAGCCCATTTCACCCGTCGTTGCGGAGGATTATCGCGGCGTGCTCGGCGTAAACGATCGCGTCGAACTGGCTGCCGCCGGCCGGGAACTGAACCGGCGTCTTTGCGAAGGCCACATGCGCTCGGGCGTTACCATCACGGATCCCGCAACGACGTACTTGGAACCGGATCTCGACCTGGCCGCCGACGTCACGATTCTGCCGAATACGACCCTCGGCCGCGGCTCGCGGGTCGGAGCGCACAGTGAGATCGGCCCCAATACGCGCTTGCACAACGCGCACGTCGGCGAGCACGTGACTGTTACCGACAGCATCGTCGTCGACAGCACGGTCGGCGATTTCGCGCTGATCGGTCCGTGGTCGCATATCCGCGCACACACCGACGTCGGCACGGCCGCGCGCATCGGCAATTTCGTGGAAGTTAAAGCGGCGCACCTCGCACCCGGCGTCAAGGCCGTGCATCTCGCTTATGTCGGAGACGCCGCGGTCGGCGAGCGCACGAATATCGGTGCGGGAACGATTACCTGCAATTACGATGGGACGCGTAAAAATCGCACGACGATCGGAAAGGACGTCTTCATCGGTTCAAACTCGTCGCTCGTCGCGCCGCTGTCGATCGGCGACGGTGCGGCGACGGGTGCCGGAACGGTCGTTATTCGCGACGTCGCAGTGGGCGAACGGGTCGTCGGGAACCCCGCCCGCGCGTTACCGTCGAAGACGCGCTGACGACGCCGCTCACGCAGCCGTGCGCGATCGATAACGAGCATACGCTCGTCGAGCGTTTCGGGAATCAGTTCGTGCCGGGGTACTACCTCTTCAACCGCAAACACGAACTGCGGCACTTTCAAGCCGTCGATAAAGGGTACGACCGGCATCGTCGCCGCCCGCGCGCGATACGGCTCCGGGACTGCGCGTACGTCGGCATGTGGAGATGAGCCCCGGCGGCAGAAACCGAAGTCTCCGAGATGGCGCTCAAAGTCGTGCTGCTCTCACACTCTCCCGATCCCGAACGTTCCGTCGCGACCGCCGCCCGAAATTGTTATAGTCCGCGCGATATCGAGACGATCGACGAAGGCTGGACGGGCGCCGAAATCGAGCAGATGGTCGCACGCGTCCGCGATGCGGGGCACCTCTCGACCTTCGAACACACGATGTTTACGTTCGGCGTGAGCGGCGTCTCGCGCGTGCTCACGCATCAGCTCGTGCGCCATCGGCACATGTCGTACGAACAGAAGAGTCAGCGCTACATCAAAGTGAAGGGGCAATTCGATTTCGTCACGCCGCCGTCGCTTGCGGCGCGGCCGGAGATCAAAGCCAAGTACGACGTCTTAATGCGGCAGATAGCCGAGTTTTATGCACTCGCACTAGCGGCCGGAACGCCCGCGGAAGACGTGCGTTTCGCATTGCCGAACGCGACCGAAACGCAGATCGTCATAACGGCGAACGCACGCGCGCTGCTCGACTTCTTTACGCTGCGCACGTGCAATAACGCGCAGTGGGAGATTCGCGAACTCGCATTCGCCATGTTACGGCTCGTGAAACGGGCCGCTCCGGCGCTGTTCGTGCGGGCCGGTGCGACGTGCGTTCGCGGTTACTGCAACGAGCCCAATGGGCCGGAATGCCCGCGCTATATCGCCGTGAAAAATCCGGTAGCCGCGCGCCGCCGCGCGGGTCTCGACGAAGATGGTCCGCTGCGAGCGAGTCCGGATCTCATTGCGGATCAGCAAACCGCCGCCCTCGCCGGCTAAGCCGTTCGCAGCAGTCGCGGGCTCGCGATTCGGCGTCGCAAGTCTCGGGCGTAGTAGAAGCCGGGCGGGCGTCATTCACCGGAGCGGGGAAAGCGCACGGGGATGTACGAGAGCCCCTTCTCAGGCCGCCCTAGCGTTTGACCGCGCCTGTGCGGCTCGCGCTGTTCGTCGCGGTCTTGATGCTCGTTCTCGCCCCTCCGCTTACGGTGCGCGCCTTAGCGACGAGCGTCGACCGGCGCGTGAACGCTATTCCGGCCGCCGTTCTCTTGAGCAAGCCGCCGGGAGCCCTCGTCGACCGTCGCCGTCAAATCGCGGCGCGACGCTTGCGCACCTTCGAACGGCCTCTGTTCTTTGCGTCCGTGCTGCCGCAGGTGCTCGCCTTTTTTTGGTTGTGGGCGTCGGGGGGCGGAGCGCGGCTACGTAACTCCGTGCGGCGCGCTACGCCGGCAACTTTCGGTGCGCGCTTGGTCTACGCCGCGCTCTTGACGTACGTCGCGGGCCTCGCGGGCTTACCTGCAGCCCTCGTCCGTTACCGCGTCGAAGCCGCCTTCGGCACGACGCTCGAAGCGCCGCTCGCCTGGGCGCGCGATGGCCTGCTCAGCACGACGGTCGACGCGGTCGTCGTCGGGCTCATCGTAGCGTTGATCTTCGCCCTCGTCGACCGAACGCGGCTTTGGTACGCGTATGCAACGGTCGGCCTGTTCTTCGTTACGCTGCTGATGGCGTTCGTCGAACCGATAACGGTCGCCCCGCTCTATAACCGCTTCACGCCGCTTCCGGCGCACGCAAAAATAAGGCGGCCGCTCGATGCGCTCGCGCGGCGCGCCGGCATCCGCAATGCGCCGATCTACATTGCCGATCTCTCCCGGCGCTCGCCGACGATTACGGCCGACATCGCCGGTTTCGGACCGACGAAACGCATCGTGCTCGGGGACCAGCTTCTCGCGGCGGCCACGCCTGGTGAGTTGCTCTTCGTCGCGGGTCGGGAGTTCGGCCATTACGCCCACGCCGACGACTTCCGGCTCTCCCTTTTATGGACGTTTCTCTTCATCTTCGCGACGGCGCTCGCGGTCGTTATCGCCGATCGCGTCGGTTTTCGCCGCGACGACGACGCACTGGCCCGGCTGCCGCTCGTCTTCGGTTTCCTGGGACTCATCGGGCTCGCGCTCGTCCCGGTCTACAATGCGTACTCGCGCAATATCGAATCCCGCGCCGACGCCTACGCCCTGGCGTTGACGCACGACCGCCCCTCGGCGATTCGCGCGTACGTGCGAATCGCAGACGAAACGCTCGCCCCGCTGTGTCCGTCGCGATTCGCGCGGCTCTATTTCTCCAACAGCCCGCCGCTGGGAACCCGCATTGCGAAGATCACGGGGCGCCCGAACCTGTGCCCGTAACGGCGAGGTGTCCCTGGGCGCGAACGCCCGCTTCGGTCGCTTATCACGACCGGGAGTGGGGCATTCCGCTGCACGACGATCGCCGGCTGTTCGAATTGCTGGTCCTCGAAGGCGCGCAAGCCGGCTTATCTTGGGAAACCATCCTCACCAAGCGCGAGGCGTACCGGATCGCCTTCGCCGGTTTCGACATCGCACGCGTTGCGGCGTTCGACGAGGCCGACAAAGCTCGGCTGATGGGAGATGCCGGCATCGTACGCAATCGTGCGAAGATCGCATCGGCGATCGGCAATGCTCGCGCCGTGCTCGCCGTGCGCGAAACCTGCGGAACCTTCGACGCGTACGTCTGGAGCTTCGTCGGCGGCGTCCCGATCGACAACGAGCCGCAAACAGTGGCCGAGATTCCGGCGTCGACTCCCCTCGCGGCAGCGTTCTCGCGCGACCTGCGCGGGCGCGCCTTCAGCTTCGTCGGTCCGACCATCGTGTACGCGTTCATGCAAGCAGCGGGGTTGGTCAACGATCACCTCGCGAGTTGTCCGCTTCACGTCGGGCCGAGATAAACGGTTCCCGCGACTTGCGTTCCAAGATGCCGTTGCGTCAAGAGTTCGATGATAGCTGCGTGCGCGATCCGGCCATCGAGAATCTGCGCGGCCCCGATCCCCGCCCGCACGCCGCGCGCGGCGGCGCGAATCGTTCCGCGCAGTTCGCGATCGAGATCCGGGCGGTCTACGAGATCCAAAGCTTCAGCCGGCGTTAGTTCCGCGAGCAACGCCTGCGATGACGGGTCGACGACACCTCCGGAGGTTCGGAAGAAGATGGCGCGGGCGGCTTCGGTCGCACTCGCGATCGCGCTCGCTACGTCGTCGGCCGAAAGTTCGACGTCGTCACCCGTCAGTCCGAAGGCCGTCGGTTCGATGACGGGCAGGTAGCCTGCCGACGTGAGCGTTGCCAAGATTCCGGTCTGTACGCGCCCGACCCGCTCACCGCCGCTCGCCGGAAGCAGCGCAGCATCGGCACCGCACAGTCCGACGGCGACGTTCGTCTGACGGTTGAGGGCCCGCACGTACGAACGCGCAATCTCCGCCGTCGGCGCGACGACGATCGGCCTGACGTTGTGCTGCATCAGAAACGCGAGATCGCTCGCGAGCGTCGTGGCACCTTCAACGGGCGAGCGGTCTATTCGAAGGACGAACGTGCGTCCTGAAAACTGCGCCATTATCATGCGTTCATGAAGCTTGCGACGTGTCCTCGCGATTCTGTCGCCAGCCGTTCACGAGCGCAATCGCCGCGGCCGTCTTTCCGGCCAGCCACAGGTCGACCCCGTCCGCGGCTACTTGCAGCAGCGGCGCCAACTCCGCCTCTTCGTCAGCGCTAAAATTCGATAAGACGTAATCGATCGTATCGACGCGGCCGCGCCCGATCCCGATGCGGAGCCGCGGGAAACCCTCTCCGAAACGCGCGATGATCGACTTGAGCCCGTTATGGCCGCCGCTTCCGCCGCTCGTTCGCAGGCGCATCCGCCCGAACGGCAGATCGAGATCGTCGCTGAGGACCAGAACGTCCTCGGGGGGCGTCTTCCACCAGCCCGCAGTGTTGCCCAGCGGCTGACCGCTCTCGTTCATGTACGAGAGCGGTTTCATGAGCACAACGCTCGCATTCGCGACGTAAGCCTCGGCGGCGCCCCCCTTTGTCTTCCAGGACGTAACCCCCAAGCGGGTCGCCACCTCGTCGACCAGGCGAAAGCCGGCGTTGTGGCGTGTCCGCTCGTATTTTGCGCCGGGATTTCCAAGCCCGGCAACGATCCGCGTTCTACTCGTTCGACGAACTCGCTTGCTCCGGCGCTTCTTCAGCCGGCGCCGGCGTCTCGGGCGCGACCGCCGCCTCATCTTCAGCCGCTTGAGCTTCGATCTTCGAGGCTTCGACCGTAATGAGAATCGTTGCCGCATCCATATCGAGCTTGAGGTTCGCCGGCAGAACCACATCCGCCGCGGTTAGCTTGTCATGCACGGCGAGATGCTCGACCGACACTTCGATTTGCTCGGGCAGCGCGTTCGCCGGACCCTTCACGTCGATCGTGTGCGACACGACGTCCATCACGCCGCCGTGGTTGCGGACGCCGTCCGGGCTGCCGATGGTGACGAGCGGCAAGCTGGCCAAGATTTCTTCGGTCGCCCGAACGCGTTGTAAGTCGGCGTGTAAGACGCGGCGAGTGATCGGGTCGCGCTGAACTTCGCGCACGAGCGCCGTATCGCGGCCGCTGCCGTCGAGCGTGATCTCCAGCAAGTGATTTTTGCCGCCGCCGTGCAGCAGTTCGTCGAAGGCTTTCGCGTCGATAGCGACCGCTGTCGACTGCGAGCCGTGACCGAAGAGATTGCCCGGCACCTGGCCAGATTTACGAAGCGCCGCGGACGACGTCGTACCGGTTCGGACGCGGGTCGTGACCGCGAGGGTGCTGTTGGTGGAAGCCATGTTATTCGTTTCTACCCCGTTGCCGAGGAAGCGGGAGTGAGTTCCGGTAGCGGGATGGTCGTGATTCCGGCCGGTTCGTCGTCGCGGGCGAAGAGCTCCGAAACGGAGCGATTTGCAGTGATGCGTTTTATTGCGTCGGCCAGGATCTGCGCGATCGACAAAACCTTGAATTTCGGACCGAGGTTCGCTTCGATGTTCGGCAGCGTATTCGTAATGATGATCTTCTCGATCGGCGATTCCGCAAGAACGCGAACGGCATCACCCGCGAAAATGCCATGCGTCGCACATGTATACACCTGCGTTGCACCGCGCTTGATCAACGCTTCGGCTGCTTTTGCGAGTGTGCCGCCCGTCGAGATCATGTCGTCGACGACGACGGCGATCTTGCCGTTGACGTCTCCCACGATCTCCGTCACTTCGGACACGTCCGGTTGCGGCCGGCGCTTAAAAACGATTGCAAGCGTCGACCGAAGGCGTTTCGCAAAGTTTTCCGCTCTCGGGACGCCCCCCGCGTCCGGCGAGACGACCACGATCCGATTACCTTCGAGTCCTTGAGCTTTGAGATACGAACAGAGCGTCGGGGCCGCAACCAGATTATCGACCGGGAGATCGAAGAAGCCCTGAATCTGAGCGGCATGCAGATCGAGGGTGACGAGTCTCGCCGCGCCTGCCTTCTCGATGAGATTGGCAACGAGCTTGGCCGATATCGGTTCTCGCCCCTTACTCTTTTTATCTTGCTTGGCGTAGCCGTAGTACGGCACGACTGCGGTGATGCGATAAGCGGACGCGCGACGCAGCGCGTCCATCATGATCAACAGCTCCATGAGCGAATCGTTGACGGAGTTGCCGTTGGGAGCCCGGCAAATCGATTGGATGACGAACACTTCGGCGCCGCGCACGTTCTCGCCGATCTCTATCCGGCACTCTTCATTCTTGAACTTATCGACCAGCGCGCTTCCGAGGCGCGTGTCCATGCGTTTGGCGATCTCTCGAGCGAGATCGATATTCGAGTTTCCGCTGAAGAGCAGCGGCTTCTGGATCACGGACACGGTGCTACCTCCGGGGAGACCGAAGTCTCACGACGTTGGGTTGCTTGTTTCGCAGACTTCAGCGGGGTGACCGTAATCACCCGTAAGCCCGGGTTTCCGCGCCGAATCAGCCTACGGGGCGAAAGCGACGCCGTCTAGATTTACGAAGCGCCGTTTCGGCAAACCGTTCGGTGCTTCGGCGGCGATGATCGCGCCGGAGTGGGCGCCCGGCGGCAAATCGGCATCGCTGTAAATTAAAACGCCGCTTTGTTTGTGCCGCGCATAAAAGCGAAGGAGTGCGTACGTCTGGCCGTCGATGCGCAACTCGGCATAGCCGCCGTTGGGACCCTTTACGCCGTAGACATTCAGCCGCCGCCCGCTAAAACGAAAGTTAGCACTGGCGCCGAGATGATAGGTCCGGCTACTCGTCCCTGCGCTGCGGCCGTCGTAGCTGTTGCGTATGTGCTGCCACGCTCCCACGTACGTAAAGCCTGCGCTGCTTCCGAGGGTAGCGTCGTCGAGGCGCTGGAAACGGGCGGCCGTGGCAGCGGGCCCCGCTGGCCGGCTCGAACGGTCGGCGACGGCCTGGCTCGCCGCAGCGGCCTCGCGCTTGGCTTGCACCGTTGCCGGCTGCCGCGCGTGCGGCTGCTGCTGGGAAGTGTTCGGCGCCGAAAGCCATTGCAGCAACAGCGCGTAGAGCACCGTGAAGACGACGAGGCCGCTAAAAAGTAACAAGCCACGGGCCATCGAATTATTTCCGCGCGCGGATCCTCTGAGGCTTGCGACCCGTTCGCGTAGTGTCGGCGGGGCATCGATGCGCGGGATACCGGCAGGCGCCTGGGCCTTATCGGACATAGGCTATCGTAAGATCGTCTTTCCCGCTTGCGGGCGGCAACGGCTAGCGGCAAACATGTGAACGCAGCCCGGAAGCTTATCATACTCACTTTTAGGACCGGGTAAACGACTTTGCGACCATCGACGCCCGGCGCATGAGTCAAGAGGGGAAGGCCGGCAGGCTCGGCTAGGCGCCGAGGGGAGCCGCTTCAGGTCGAGCTACGTCTTCAGGTGTCGAACCGGCCGCACGCCCGTTCGTGGGGCGCGGAGTTTTGCCGGGGGCTCGCTCGGGCGCGAGCCACAGATACGCGGTCAGCACGAGCATCGGGGTGAGGACGAGCGAGCGGAGGACGCCGCCGATGATGACGATGCCCAGACTTGCTCGCGAACCCGAACCTGGTCCGCCAACGGATAGATCACTTGCACTTGCTCAAGACCTGCGCCGTTTCAAAGTGGGTCGCGACGTCGCCGCCGAACGCTGCGCCTGCGCCTGCGGCTGCGGCTGCGGCTGCCGTGCCGAGATCGACGTCGAGCGCCTGCATCTTCGAACGATCGAACTCTACGCTTACCTGCCGGCGCGAGCTGCGTACCCGTGCTGTTTACACTTGTCGCGCCCGGAATCGTTCGCAGCAGCGCGAGCAGCTTTGCGCCGCGGACGCGGGATCGCCGCCCGAGACGAGCGACGATTGAATCGCGACGTTACGATCTAGGGCGATGAGCCCGGGCAGCGAGGCTTGCGGCCGCAGCGTTCCCTCGCTTGCGACGATCGTCGAGACGCGTGGCGGCGGCGGCGCTTCTTGCTCTGCCGCCGGCTGCGCACAACCGCCGGTGAGAAATGTCAGAGAACCGGTCGAGAACACCGCGCAGCAAATGCTGCGGAATGACCGTAAAGGGCGCGACATGGCCAAGACACGGTAGGCGAACCGGCGTCTGGGTGTCCTTGAAGTGCGCTGCGAAATGCTGAGAATCGGCTGTGAAGAGCGGGAGCGCCGTCACAGAATCCCGGAGTACCATCCCAGTGCTTGCTTTCGTAAATACGCGTAAAGTCGCTCGGCGCTTTTCCGATCTCGCGGCGTCGCTCGTCGCTCAAAGGACGCTGTCCTTCTTCGCTCCTCCCTCCTTGCGAGATCGAAAAATCGCTCTCGCTTTATTTGCGCCTATTTACGAAAGCAAGCACTAGCGATGGAAACCATTGGGGCGCGCGTCCTCGTCATCGACGACGAAGCGGCGATACGCGATCTGCTCGAATATGGGCTCGGACAGGCGGGCTTTTCCGTGCGTTCGGTTATCGACGGCCGCGAAGCGATCGAAGCGATTCGCGCGTGGTCGCCCGAAGTCGTTATCCTCGATGTGATGCTACCGGAAACGGACGGCTTCACGTTGCTGCCGGCTTTGCGTCGTCTCACCGACGTGCCGATCGTCATGTTGAGCGCGAAAACGGAGACTTCCGAAAAAGTCGCCGGTCTGTCGCGGGGTGCCGACGACTACGTGAGCAAGCCGTTCGAGCTGGAAGAACTGATCGCGCGCTTGCATTCGGCATTGCGGCGTCCGCGCATGGAACTGCGTCAAACGTTCGCTTACGCGGACCTCTCGGTCGATCTCGCGCGGCGCAGCGTGTATCGCGGCAATCGACGCGTCGAACTTTCGACTCGCGAGTTCGATCTGCTCTTGACGTTCGTACGTCATCCCGAGCAGGTCTTCACGCGCTCGCAACTGCTCGATCTCGTCTGGGGCGTCGATCGGGACGTCGTGCCCAACACCGTCGAAACGTACGTTTCGTACCTACGCGCGAAACTCGACAGCGGTGAGCCGGTCAAGCTGATCCAAACATTACGCGGCATCGGCTACACGTTGCGCGCCGCCACGCCCGCGTGAGTTCTCGCTTCGCCCGGCGCTTGCTCCTGATCGCTACGCTCGAGATCGGAGCGGTCTTGGCGTTGCTCATCAGCGTGGGAACACTGGTCGCGTTCGGCTCGTACGTGGGCTCGATCCGCGCCGAAGCGAGCGCGACCATTTCTCAACTCGTTGCGGCGCTGGCCGGTAATCCGGCCGCGCAAAGCGCCGTCGCAGCGAGTAGGATCGCGGGAGCGCGCTACCTGCGTTCGGATTTAATCATCGTTCTGCTCGATGCGAACCGGCGCGTAGCAGTTTATCGCGCGCGCAGGCCGGACCCCGCACCACGCATCGTCGTGCAGCAGCGCGGTCAGATGCCTAAAGATCCGACCGCTACGGGCCCACTCGTTGCGCCGATCGAGGGACTTGCGACCGCGTTCGGATTGCAGAACGCACGCGCGCACGTCGGCAGCGTAGACATCTACGTGAAGGAGAGCGAGCTCGCCCTCGTTTCGTCGGCGGCCGCGTTCGCGTTGCCGGTCTTCTTTGCGCTCACCTTCGCGTTCGGGATCGGTTTCGCAATCGCGCGCGTGCTCGTACAGCAGACGATTCGACCGCTGATCGACGTGCAACGGGCGCTCGAACGTTTCGCCTCGGGCGACCTCACGCCGCAGCCGATCGCGACCGCGAACCGGGGTGAATTCGGCGAGCTTGCGGTGGCCTACAACGGCGCGATCGATCAGGTCGAAAGGGCCTTCGCAGAGCGCGAACGCGCAAACGCCGCGATGCGCCAATTTATTGCGGACGCGGGTCACCAGTTGCGCACGCCGCTGACCGTCATCCGGGGCTTTATCGCGATACTTCGCAAAGGCGATCTTCGTTTGCCGGCCGATCGCGAACGGATTCTCGAAACGATGAACCGGCAAAGCGCCGTCATGGCGTCGCTGATCGATAAACTGATGTTGCTCGAACGTTGGGAACGCAATGCCGTCGTCTCGAGCCCCGAGCCGATCGACGTGGCCCGGCTCGTCGAAGATGTTGCGCTGCCGATTGCGGAAGCAAATCCGACGCGCGACGTTACGATCCTTGCGCGAGCCGGGCCCCTGGCGGCGATCGACCCGAGCGACCTCGCGTATGCCCTTACGAATTTGCTCGATAACGCGCTCAAGTACACGCGCGGACCGGTGCAAGTTCGGGTACGTCCGGAAGACGGCACCGTCGTCCTGGAGGTCGCGGACTCCGGCCCTGGGATGGCGCCGGCGGAAGCACAGCATGTCTTCGACCGGTTTTATCGTGGGATGCGGCGCGATGTCGATGGCTCGGGCTTAGGATTGTCGATCGCGAAGCGTGCGGTCGAGCGGGCGAGCGGATCGATCGGCGTGACGACCGATCCGAGCAGCGGTTCGACGTTCACGATCCGGTTGCCGCTAGCATTCCGCCTGCAGCAAGAGACGCCGGTCACGGCGTAACTTCCGAGCGCCGTAGCGGGACGAAGCCCGTTACCGAGCGGCCGCGATACAAGATGGAAGCCGAGATTCGCAAGCGAAAATCTCGCGCGTATGAAAGCGGTAATCGAGCGCAATACACGTCAGAAGCAGGCGATTCGAGAAGCCTTCGAGCGGGTCGGGCGTCCGCTTTCGACCGACGAGGTCCATGGAGAGGCGCAACGCGCGAGCCGCGGGCTCGGCATGGCGACCGTCTACCGCTCGATTCGAGCGCTGCTCGACGATGGCTGGCTTTCCGTCGTGGAAGTTCCGGGTCGTAATCCGCTGTACGAGGTCGCCGGAAAAGAGCACCACCATCACTTCTCATGCACCGCGTGCGGCCGCATCTTCGAGCTTGAAGGGTGCGCCACGATCGACGCTAAACTGCCGCGCGGTTTCAAAGCGAGCAATCACGAGTTGACCTTTTACGGTACGTGCGCAAGTTGCTCGCTAAAGCGAGCGGGTAGAGTTATTCCGGCGCTGCGTGCCAAAGCGAAACGTTAGGTCGGTACGCGCGCTGCTTGGGAGGCGCTGGTAAGCTAAAGCGGCAGACTAAATTGGACCGCACCGGCGAGATTAAAAACGACGGGCTCTAGCGGAGTCGCAGCGGTCTACGCGAAGACGGTTGTGCTGTGTAAGGAGCCTCTATGCTTGCGTCGAAACCTTGCCTCCGTATTTGGCTCTCCGTCGTTCTTGCAAGCGCACCCATCGGTTCCGTCGTAACCGCATCCGCGCTAGCGTACCAGCAGACGCATATGATCGCCGCACGCCAGGCGCTCGGCACGGCGTTAGCGGAACTCAATGCGGCGAATAAAGACAAAGGCGGTCATCGCGTCGCAGCGATTTCGCTGGTAACGAAGGCCATAGCCGAAGTGAACGCCGGAATGGCTTATTCGAACAAGCATTAGTGGCTGTCGCGTCCCGCTATGGACCTACGCGCACCGGTATGCGATGCCATGCTGCCTTAGGTAGCCTTTAAAATTGCAAGTGTCGTCGGAAGCGGCGGCTGCGTCTGTCCGGCATCTTCCCACGCGCGGACCGCGAGTTCGTGTTCGCCGACGCCGTCCGCCGGCGTATTCCCGCTTCATGGCGTTGCCATTCGTTTTCTCGGCGGACCCGTTGCGATAGGTTCGCTCCCCCATCGACGTGACCGTGCGGCCCACCTAGTACAAGCACTAATGGCGCGGCCAGAACATCACCGTTGCAGCGCCGCTCACACAAACCAGTGCGCCGATGATGTCGGGCCGATCCGGACGTACACCGTCGATGCGCCAACCCCAGAGAACCGACAGCGCAACGAAGATACCGCCGTAGGCCGCGTAGACGCGTCCGAACGACGCCGGCTGAAGCGTCGGGATCACGCCGTACGCTATGAGAACGATCGCTCCGGCGATTCCGAACCAGCAAGGCCGGCCTTCTCGCAGCCACAGCCAGACGAGATACCCGCCGCCGATTTCTGCGAATCCCGCGAGCAAAAAGAGGACACTCGAAGATGCGATGTTCATAGCTGCGGCTTACTGCAGACGCAGCTTGCTGTCATTGCTCACCCAACGAGTTCCCGCGCTGAAGCGTTGCGCTTTGCCCTCGCCCTCCGCAGCTACGCTTGACCGCCGCGAATGTTGATGCTACACTTGCACGATCGTTGAAATGACCATAGATACTGACGTCATCGCCGTTCCGGAGCGCCTTCGGGCAGCATCCTCTCCTCGGACACCCGAGCCGGCCGGCGCGGCGGTTTTCGTTCGCGCGGCAGATCTCTTTTTCGCGCTCGGCGATCCGGCGCGCTTACGCGTTCTCGCACTGCTGCGAGCCGGCGAATGCTGCGTCTCCGATATCGCGGATGGGTTAGGAGAAGAGATGTCGACTGTGTCCCAGCGCCTGCGGCTGCTGCGCTTTCACGGGCTCGTTGCGCGGCGCAGGCAAGGCAAACACGTCTATTACCGGCTCGCTGACGCTCACGTTACCGAGCTCGTTTCGAGCGGCTTGCAGCATGCCGCCGAAAGCGGGACGTCGTAATGGAAGCGGAAGAAATCGTGGAAGGCTACGTTCACAACCGGCACGAGCACGTTCACGGCGCGGCGTGCGGCCATCTAGCGGTAGAGCACGACGGCCACGTCGATTACGTCCATGACGGTCATCTGCACCACCCCCATGAAGGTCACGTGCACGAGCACGAACTCGACGTGAATGTTGGCGCGCCCTGCGATCCCAGTCACGCCTGCGGCGCCCATGCAAGCGAACACCTGCACGGCGTCGGTTGCGAACACGTGGCGATTCCGCATGCGGGGCACATCGATTACGTAGTCGACGGTCACATCCATCGGCAGCACGGCGAACATTGCGACGATCACGGCGAATTGCGACTCGCCTGAGGGCGGATCGAGACGCGGCGAGCGGCGTAGGTTCGTGCGGCAAGATATTCGACGCCCGCGATAGCCGAGATATAGAACCCGACGGGCAAATCGGTCTCGTACGCCAGCACGATGCCGGCGACGACCGCAAACGAGCCGAAGCCGACCGCGATCGCAATCGCTAATGCGGGTTCGGTGCAGAGGCGTGAAGCCGCCGCGGCGGGACCGATCGTCAGGCTGAAAACGAGCAGCGTGCCGACGATCGGCACGGTGATCGCCGCCGCTAAACCGACGATTGCGAGAAAGGCGAGGTCGAGGGTCACGACGGGAGCACCGGCAGCGCGAGCCGCGTCGCGGGCTACCGTTGCGAATAACAGCGGTCGCGCGATCGCAGCGAGCAGCGCAAAAGCACAGAGCGCTGCGGCCGCAGTGAGGGCGACTTGCGTTCGCGTCACGCCCACGATCGTGCCGAAGAGTAAACTAAACGCATTGGAAGCATAGTCGCGCGCGAGCGCGAGAAACAGCGCGCCGATACCGAGTGCGCACACGAGTACGAGTGCCGTCGTAACGTCGCTCGAGCGCGAACGCGTCGAGAGCGCACCGAGCAGCGCGGCGCCGAGCAGCGAGAAGACGATCAACCCGACGATCGGCTCGAGTCCGAGCAACACCGCACCCGCGGCCCCGGCAAAGCCGATCTGTGAAAGGGCGTGCGTCGCGAACGACGCGCCGCGCGCGATGACGAAGTACCCCACGAACGCCGCCAAGACCGCAACGATGAGACCGCCGGAGAGCGCATTTTGAAGATACGGTTGCAGTAATCCGGAGACGATATCCGGCACGTTATGCGGGACGCGCCGTGCGGTAGGCGCGAGCGGCGAGATAACCACCGAGCGCGAGGATCGCAACGAAGAAACTTACCGGCCAACTGTGAGCGCCTTGCGTCCAGCCGAAGCTCGCGTAGGCGAGCACGATCGCGAGCCAAGCTTCGGCGATGGCGAGTAGCATCGCGCAGGCGATGCCGCGCAACGGATCGCGTACGAGCAGGACGGCAGTCGCCGCCGGACCGACGAGCAGCGCCGTGCTGATAAGCACGCCGACGATTTGGGCCGTTTCTGCGACCGCTACCGCCATCACGATCAAGAACGCAAAGCCGAGCGTCCGCACGGCGACGCCCGCCGTTTGAGCCGCTTCCGGAGAGATGCTTGCAAAGAGCAGCGGCCGGTACATCGCGGCGAGTGCAGCCAGCGCAACGATACCGATAAGCGCGATGACGCGCAGCACGCCGAAGTCCGTGTCGAAAATAGACCCGAACAGCAGCGCACTTTGCGCGTTCGCGAGCTGCGTTTGCAGGTGCAGGAAGAGCGCGCCGAGACCGAGTGCAAACGCGAGGACCAGCCCCGTCGCCACATCGCGCTCGTGCGCTCGTTCTCCGAGCGCGCCGACGCCGGTTGCCGCCAGGGCGGAAAAGGCGATTAACCCCGCCAGCGGATTCAGACCCAAAAGTAGTGCACCGGCGCCGCCGGTTAGGCCGATATCGGTGATCGCGTGCCCCGCAAACGCCAGGCCGCGCAAGACGACGAAGTAACCGATCGCCGCGGAGAGCGCGGCGACGATCGCGCTTGCAATGAGAGCCGCCTGCACGTTGGGGCTCGTGAAAAAGGCCGTCATGAGTTGCTAGTACCGGCTTTGTGCCGAGGGCGTCTCTTCTCCCGCGACGACGATGATGCGTCCGCGCACGCGCAACACGTCGACGGCCCGGTCGTAAAGCCGGCTCAACGTATCCTCGTTGACGATTTGCTCGACGGTTCCGATCGCAGCGCGGCCGCCCGCCAAATACAGAATGCGATCCATAACGCGCACGAGCGGATTGAGATCGTGAGCGACGAGCATGACCGTCATGCCGTAGTCCTTTCCGAGCCGCGCGACGAGCGCTACGACTTCCGCGGCACTACGGAGATCGAGATTTGCGAGCGGCTCGTCCAGCAGCAACAGTCTCGGGCGGCCGACGATCGCCTGCGCGATTGCGAGCCGCTGCTGTTCGCCGCCCGATAAACTTCCGAGCGGGGCATTCGCAAGGGCGGAGGCATCGACATCGGCGAGCGTCGCGTCGACCCGGGCGCGCCGGCTCGCGCTCGGCAGCGGAAGGCCGAACCGCGCCCCGTCGATTCCGAGCGCGACGAAATCGCGGCCGCGCAGCGGCAAGTCGGGATCGAAGGCGATCCGTTGCGGGACGTATCCGATCGTCCCGCGCGCAACGCGCGGCGGCGAACCGAAGACGCGAATTTCGCCCTCACTCGGCGTCAGCAGCCCGAGCGTTAAACGCAACAGCGTCGATTTTCCCGCGCCGTTGCCGCCGATGACGCCGGCAAATTCTCCGGCCGCCAGCTCGAACGTGATGCGGTTGAGAATGCGGCGCTCGCCGCGTCGAAAGCCGACGCCCGCGAATGAGACCGCGGGCGCGTTCATAGCGCGCGCTCGAGCGCCGCGACCTCACCATCGATCCACATCTGCGTGCTCTCGTTCGCCGGCAGCGTTTCCGTAACCGGCACGACCGGCACGCGCGCGCCGTTAGCGATTGCGAGCAGCCGCGTCGTACTCGGTTCGACGGTCTGGCGATTGTATACGAACGCTGCCACGCTGCGGTTCGCAAGCAGCGCGTGCATCGCGTCTACGTCTTGCGGGGCGGGATCGTTACCCTCTTCGATCGCGTGCGAAAACGACTCCGGCGTAGCGATCTGTAGCCCGGCAGCATACAAAACGTAATCGAAGACCGGCTCCGTTATCGCCACTCGCTCGCGGGTGTGCCGTTTGGCTAGCGCGCGCAGGTGTGTCGAAAAGCGGTCGAGCCAGGCCCACAGACGGGCGCGCGCTTGCTCGAGAGCGGGGCGCTCTGCCGGTTTGCGACGCGCGAGCTCGACCGTCAATACGTCTGTAAAGCGGCGCAGCGTTTCTACTTCGTACCAGACGTGCGGATTGTCGCCCGTCTTGTGACCGGCGAGCGCGCCGACGGTAACGATCGCGCGCCCCGCGAGCGGCGATGCGGCAGCGAGCTTCGCGGCGAACGCGTCGTAGCCGAGGCCGTTTTCGATGACGATGTCTGCGGTGGAGATGGCGTCCGCGTCCCGCGGTGTCGCTTCGTAAGCGTGAGGATCGGCGCTCGGGCTATTGAGGATCGTCGTTACTGCGACGTTTGCGCCACCGAGCTGTCGCGCGAGATCGCCGTACACGCGCTCGATCGCGACGATGCGGATCTTTGCGGAGGGCGAACCGGGCGGCGCCTGCTCCGCAGCATGCGGGGCGCAGCCGGCGAACGCAACGATCGCGCAGGCCAAGGCTAGAAGATATTGAGAACGCATCTTCACCAAGCCGGTGCTTAGGCTTCGGCAAGACGCTTTCCCGCGGGCGGCTGAGATCCGCTTGACTGATAAAGATATATCGCGTAATATCTGGTCATGAATTTTGAAACCGATCCCCTCGGCGAGCCTGCCGGCCGATCGTTCGGCAGGCGCCACGCCAAGCGACATCTCGCGCATCTCGGGCAGCACTTCTTTCGCGGCCGTCGCGGTCCGTTCGAAGGTCACGGCGGCCGGGTGCGGCGCGGCGGCATCAAATATCTCGTGCTGGAAACGCTGCTCGAGCAACCCCGCCACGGTTACGACATTATGGAAGAATTCGAACGGCGCCGCGGCTTTCGCCCGAGTCCCGGTTCGATCTATCCGGTTCTGCAAATGCTCGAAGAGGGTGGCTATATCGCCGGTTCGGAGCGCGACGGAAAACGCGTCTACACGCTCACGGAAGCGGGCCGGACGCTGCATGCCGAACGTACCGTACAGGTTGACGACGACGAAGACGAACCGAGCGCTCGGGCGAACTTGAAAGTCGCCGCAATTCGGCTCACGACGGCCCTTGCCGCCGCGCGCGGCGCGAGCGACGCGGAATTCACGGCGATCGCCGGCATTCTCGATCGGGCGCGGCGCGAAATCCTGCGGCTCCTCGCAACGGAAGAAATCTAGCGCCGCACTGTTCCTCGCCCCGGGTCGCAACGGCTTCGAGCGCACCCGTGTCCGAAGGGAGACGATGTCCGACCGCTTCGAACTTATTTCGCCATATGCGCTCGCGGGCGATCAGCCCTTCGTGACCGATAAGCTCGCCATGGGGCTGCGCCGGGGGGACCGGGCCCAGACGCTGCTCGGCGTTACGGGTTCAGGCAAGACGATGGCGATGGCGCGGGTGATCGAACTGGTGCAAAAACCGACCCTCGTGCTGTGTCACAATAAGACGCTCGCGGCCCAGCTGTGCGCCGAGTTTCGCGACTTCTTCCCGAGCAATGCCGTCGAGTTTTTCGTCTCCTATTTCGATTATTACCAACCCGAAGCGTATATCGCCCATACCGACACCTATATCGAGAAGGATAGCTCGATCAATGATGAAATCGAGCGCCTGCGCCACTCGGCCACACAGTCGCTGCTCACGCGGCGCGACACGCTGATCGTCGCCTCGGTCTCGTGCATCTACGGCTTGGGGTCGCCCGCGGATTACATGGAGATGTCGCTCAAAGTCGAGGTCGGCACGTCGATCGACCGGGACGTTTTCCTGCGCCGTCTCGTCGATATGCAGTATCGCCGCAACGATCTCAATCTCGTGCGGGGAACCTTTCGCGTGCGCGGCGACACGCTCGAGTTCGTCGGAGTTGAAGAGGAGCTCGTACATCGGATCGAGTTCTTCGGCGACGAAATCGAAGCGATCAACGTCGTCAATCTCCTGACCGGCGAATACGTCGAATCCAAAGACACGCTGACGATCTTTCCGGCCAAGCACTTCATCACGCCCGAAGAGAAACTACGTCGCGCCGTTACCGCAATCGAGGTCGAACTCGACGAGCGGCTCAAATATTTTAAGGACAACGGCAAGTTGCTCGAAGCGCAGCGCCTCGAGATGCGCACCCGCTACGATCTCGACATGCTGCGCGAAGTCGGGTATTGTAACGGCGTCGAAAATTACAGCCGGCATCTGGCCGGTCGCGAAGCGGGGGCGACGCCGTCGTGTCTGCTCGACTTCTTTCCCAAAGATTGGCAATTGTTCGTAGACGAATCGCACGTTTCGATCCCGCAGGTCCACGGGATGTACGCGGGCGACCGCTCGCGTAAGGAGATCCTGGTCGAGCACGGCTTCAGGCTCCCGAGTGCCATGGATAACCGGCCGCTGACGTTCGACGAGTTTTCCAAGCATATCAATCAGGTCGTGTACGTGAGCGCGACGCCCGCATCGTACGAGCTATCCAAATCGACGCAGGTCGCCGAGATGATCATTCGTCCGACCGGACTCGTCGATCCGGAAATCGAAGTGCGCCCGACCAAGCATCAAGTCGACGACCTCATGGAAGAGATCCGGCTGCGCGTCGGTAAGGACGAACGCGTTCTGGTCACGACGCTCACGAAGAAGATGGCCGAAGACCTGACCGATTTCTTGCTCGAAAACGGGTTCAAGGTACGTTATCTGCACAGCGAAGTCGAGACGCTCGAACGGATAGCGATCTTGCGCGACTTGCGCAAAGGGCTCTTCGACGTGCTCGTCGGTATCAATCTATTGCGCGAAGGTCTCGATCTGCCCGAGGTATCGCTCGTGGGCATTCTGGACGCGGACAAGGAAGGCTACCTGCGCAGCGGGACGTCGCTCATTCAAACGATCGGGCGCGCAGCGCGCAACGTCGAGGGCAAGGTCCTGATGTACGCGGACGTCGTCACGGAATCGATGGCCAAGGCTATCGGTGAAACGCGCCGGCGCCGCGAGAAGCAAGTCGCGCATAACGAACAGAACGGCATCGAACCGAAATCGATTCGCAAAGAAGTGCGCGATATCTTGGATCTCGTGACCGCAGCCGACGATAAGATGGCCGCCTCGAAACTCAAGGCCGATAAATTGCCGCGCGAAATCGCGGTCGCCATGGCGAACGAGATCGAGAAAAAGATGAAAGAGTCGGCCGGCAATCTCGAATTCGAGAAGGCGGCGGCGCTGCGCGACGAGTTGCTCGAGCTGCGCAAGCAAATCGGCGGTAACGAGTCGATCCTCTTCCAAGGCCGCGCGCCCAAGATCTTCCAACATGCCCTCAAGGAGCTCGTCGGAACCTAGTGCTTGCCTTAGTGGTAGGACGAGAGCTTTACGTCGTCGCCGAGACCGAGTTGAACGGCCACATCGTACATGAACTGATTCGTGATCCGATGGTAGCCGCCGTCGGCGTTCGCGCCGAAGGTAGCGTCGACGTTGCGCATCATTTGCACGTGAATCGGATGCGAAACGAGCTTATCGAGCATCGTGCCGGTCCAAAACGTGCTTCCCGAATCGGTTCCGTCTTGCAGGAGCGCGGTGAAGAGTGCTTTTCCGGTATGCGTCGGTGAAGCGAGAGGAAGCGTTACGCCGGCTGCGCTCGTTTGCACCGCCGCATCGCGCATAACGAAGTCGAAGGTCTGCAGCCACGAGCTCACGGCCGCCGCGCCGTATTGCTGCTGCAGCGTCTGTATCTCGGGATCGACGAGTTGAACGCCGATGACGTTGTTGAGCGCCGTTCGCGCCGAGAAGGTCCGTGGGCCGCCGCCGGCACTGATGAAGGCGCCTACCGTCACGAGATCGGGTACCCCCGAATAAACGGGGCCGCCGTACTGATTGCTCGCAGAGGGGTCGTGCGAACGCGCGAACGCCGCGGGCTGCCCGAGCGCTGCAAGAGCCAGCAGCGCGCAAAGGGCGAGCGACGAGAGTTTCACGCATCAGGTTTTCCCTCGAAGATTCGGGGTCCCTGGGGCGAAAGGCGCCGGGATGCAGCAGACCGTCGTCCCCGGAATTGCGATGTGGTCGGTGTGGCAGCCGGAACGGAATCTCTATTTTAATTCGTTTTTCGTGGCGGCGCCGGAAGGCAACGTGGTGATCGACCCGTTGCCGATCCTCGAGGCCGACGCGCAAGAGATCGCGGCGCACGGCGGGGTTGCGTGGGTCGCGATTACGAACCGGGATCACGAACGCGCCGCGCGTCCGCTGGCGGCGCGCTTCGGCGCGAAAATCGCAGCGAGCGCGCTCGATGGCGGTTCCTTAAGCGGTCCCGTCGATCGCTTCTTGCGTGACGGCGACGCGCTCTCCGGCGCGGCGGTCGTCGCTCTCGAGGGCCAAAAAACCGCGGGCGAATTCGCGCTTCATTTCGCAGAGCGTTCGGCGGTCGTCGTGGGAGATGCGCTGTGGGGGGTGCCCGCGGGCGCGCTGCGACTCATGCCCGATGAGAAACTCGCGGATCCCGCCCGCGCCGTGCTCTCGTTACGCAGGCTCGCAGCGCTTCGGCCGCAGCACCTCCTGCTCGGTGACGGAGCTTGTCTCTTCGGCAACGCACTGCACGCGCTATGGGCGTGCCTCGAAGCTCGGAGGGAGGTATACGTCAATCGCATGAACGTCGCCGACGCGCAGTGGGAGGGCTCCCCGAACGATCCGCCCGCGTACGCGGGAGAAGCGTTCGATATCGGTGCGTTCATCGGCGCGGAGAAACTCGGCTACCAATTAGGACGCCTCGCCCCGCAGACGTCGTTCTGCCCGGAGCATTGGCACCTCGCGGAAGAGGAACTGTTGCTGGTGCTCGACGGTGCCGTGACGTTGCTCGGCCCGCGCGGTGAATGCGAGCTTACGAAGGGCGATCTCGTCGCCTTTCCGACGCGGCCGAGCGGCTCTCACAAAGTGGTCAATCGCACGCATGCGCCGTGTACGTTCTTGTTCGTGGCGAACGTCGACGAACACGACGTGTGCTTCTATCCGAATTCGAATAAGCTGCTGGTCGAAAAAACGGATCACCTCGTGCGCGACCGCCCCGTCCTCGACTACTACGACGGCGAATGATCCGTATCCGCGAAAGGCTGCTCCACTTCGACCCGCTCGGGGAAGAAGACGGCGTCGTCTTGCTGCGCGGCCGCACCGCGCTTGCAGCGCAAGCGGCAGTGCGCTCGTTACGTTATACCACCCGCACGGGCGCTCTGCTGCGCATCGACGGCATCGTGCGCGGAGCGTTCGACGGCGAGCACCAGGAAATCGCGCTGCCCGGGGCGTTCGCGGGCGAGGTCACGCTCGCAGTCGAGCGACGGTCGCTACCGACCCGCGGCATGCCGCCCGGCGACGGCTGGCGTTGGCGCCTCATGCTCGCCCGCGCCGTGCAACATCCCGCGCGAACGTTACGTTCCGGCTCGGCGCCGGCGCCGGCGCCGGCGCCGAGCTCGCAGCGCCCGCCGTCGCGGGCGCTCGCCCTCGCCGGCCACTCGCATCTCGACGTTGCGTGGTTGTGGACGTACGAAGAGGCGGCCCGCAAAGCGTTGCGCACGTTCGCGACGGCCGTTCGGCAACTCGAACTCGATCCCAACTTCGTGTACGCGCAAAGTCAGCCGCAACTGTACGCTTTCGTGCGCGAGCGCGACTCCGAATTATTCGCGCGCGTCGCCGCGCTCGCCCGCGCGGGCCGGCTCGACGCCAGCGGCGCGGCGCTGTGGGTCGAAGCGGACTGCAATCTTCCCTCCGGCGAATCGCTGTTGCGTCAACTCTCGACCGGCTGCGCGTACGCGGAACGCGAACTGGGAACGATCGCGAGCGTCGCGTGGTTGCCCGATTCGTTCGGCTTTCCCAATACGCTGCCGACGCTCTTGCGCCACGCAGGTGTGACGGCTTTCGGAACCACCAAGCTCGCGTGGAACGATACGACGGCCTTTCCATACGCACAGTTCTCATGGGACGGTCCCGACGGTAGCCGCGTGGCCGCGGCCCAAATCGATTCGATAGCGGGCGCGTTCGCAGGGCCGCGTGTCGAGCACGCGGCGGCGCGCGGCGATCTACTGCTCGTCGGTGAAGGCGACGGTGGCGGCGGCGCCCCGGACGACGCGCTGCGCGTGGCGGCGACCTACGGAACGTGGACGCGGCTCGATGCGTGGTTCGCCGCTATCGCGGCGGCGGCACACCGGCTGCCGGTCGTACGCGGCGAGCTCTACCTTCAGGAGCATCGTGGCACGGCGACGACGCATCACGACGTCAAGGCGCGAAACGCCGGACTCGAGCGGGCATTGCGAGACGCGGAAGAGCTGCTCGCGTGGGCGCATGCGCTGCGCGCGACGCCGTTCTTCCTCGACGAAGCGCGCCGTCAACTCGCGCGTGCTTGGGAGATCGTGCTACGCGCTCAATTCCACGACGTTCTTCCGGGCTCCGCGACACGGGCCGTGTACGAGGACGTCTTCGCCGAGTATGAGGAGGCGGACGCGCTCGTCGCGCACGTCGGCGCGAGCGCGCGCAGCGTTCTACCCGTCGCGGCGTCGCGCCCGGATCCGCCGCTCGTCGCCCCGCGCGCCGAGCGCGCGACCTTCGTCTTCGAGCACGAGGCGCTTTTCGCGCGGGTGCGCCGCGACGGAACGCTCGCCGAGTTGCGCGTGCCGGGTGGTCCCAATCTCGTGCGGTGCGCGAATCGGCTCGCGCTCTACCGCGATCGGCCCAAGCGCTGGGACGCCTGGAATCTCGATCCGGCGTACCGCTCGAAAGCGCGGCGTTTGCGGGCGACTTCCTGCGCGCTCGTCGCAGAGGGGCTCGAAATCCGTTACGTCTTCGGCGCGTCGCTGGCGGTAGCGCGCATTTCGCTCGCGGCGTACGAGCCGTTGCTGCGGGTCGAAGTCGCCGTCGCTTGGGAGGAACGGCAGGCCGTCTTGCGCTTAGAAAACGCGTTGCGCTTCACGGCCGCGCGGGCGCGTTTCGGCTCGCCGCACGGCAGCGTCGAGCGCAGCGCGGCGCCCCGTACGAAAGCTGAGCGCGCCAAATACGAAGCGTGCGGCCAGCGTTTCGCGCGCCTCGACGGGACGAGCGGCGGCCTTGCGGTGTTCGCGCTGGACACGTACGGCTGGAGCCTCGAGCGCGGTCGCGGCGGCACGCAGCTCGGGCATTCGCTGCTGCGCGCGCCGGTATGGCCGGATCCTTCGGCCGATCGTGGCGAGCATACTTTTACGCTCGCCTATGCGCCCTTCGCTGAACTCTCGATGGGCCGGCTCGAGATGCTCTGGGAGCGCTTCGCGCGAGCGCCCGGCGTCGCGATGTTCGTGTCGGGCGACCCGCGCGTCGTCATCGCCGCAACCAAACTCGCCGACGACGGCGACGGGGTTATCGTGCGCGCGCGCGAGTGCGACGGTGCCTCGCTCGAGGTCGAATTCGCCTGCGGCGCGCGCGCTCTGGCCGTCATCTGCGTCGATGCGCGCGAACGGCCGGCGCCGGGCGAAGCGCAACTGCGCGCCGGCGCGCTTGTCGCCCGCTTCACGCCCTACGAGCTGCGCTCGTTTCGGGTACGGCTGCGCTGATGCGTTTACCGATCGCCGCCGTCCTCTTCGATCTCGACGACACCCTGCACGACGATACGCTGACCTATCGCCGCGCGGCGGAGCGCGTCGCGCGCGACGTGGCGAGCGCCCACGGCACCGACCCGGCACAACTGGTCGCTGCCTACGTCGCGCAAGCGGACGCCTTCTGGCAAGGGCTCGATCCCAAAACATTCGGCACGCCGCTCGTCGGGCTGCGCGCGCGGATGTGGGCGGCGGCGCTGGCTGCCGTCGGCCTCGCAGACGCCGCCCTGGCCGAGTCCTGCGCGCGCGAGTACAACCGGCACCGCCGCGGACTGCTGGAACTGTGGCCCGGTGCACTCGATTTGCTCGCGCGCCTTCGCGGGCGCGGCTGCAAGCTCGCTATGATCACCAACGGCTTCGCCGAAACGCATCGTGAGAAAATCGCGTTGCTCGCGCTCGAGGATGCCTTCGATGAAATCTTCATCGCGGACGAGGTCGGCCTGCTCAAACCCGACCCGCGGATCTTTCGGCTCGCTGCTGAGCGGCTCGGCGTGCTGCCCCAAGCGTGCGCGATGGTCGGCGACCGCTTCGAGCGCGACATCACGGGCGCCGCCGCCGTCGGCATGTACACCGTCTGGATGAACGTGCGCAACGAACAGGTTCCGGCTCGGGAAATGCCGCCCGATGCGATCGTTTCGGACATCCGCGACGTGGAGAGCGTATTACGGTTGCCGCAATACGCCGGGTGAGGGCAGCGGGCCGAAACGCGGATGTCTTCGGCCGGGCCTGGCAGCTGTTCGCGCGCAATCTTTCGATCGTCGTACCCGGGCTCGTCGCCGGCGCGCTCACGGCGGTGCTCGAGCAGCTGCTGACGACCTGGCTCTGGATCGATGTGACGCAGATCGTTGCCGCGATCCTCACGATTTCGTATACCACGGGCATGGCGGATGCGGCGTGGCGCCTCGGACGCGCGAGGTTTTCCGACGGCCGGCGCGCGTTCCGGCGCGACGGGCGACACGTGCTCGTCGCCATGCTCGCGCTCATGCTTCTCGGCGCGGCCGCGGCAGTTCTCGCGCCGTACACGTTCTCGTTCTCGATCGCCGCCTACGTCTTTTTCTGCATCTACACGCTTGCGGCGGCCGTCGTCGGCGAGCGCCCCGGCTTCCTCGCGGTTGTAGAATCGGCCCGCATCGCCTTCGCGCGGCCGCTGCCGACGCTCGTTATGGTCGCGGGCGTCTATCTCGTCGTGTTGGGCCTGGGTGCGGTCGCGCTCAGTTCGGCTTCCCTGCCGTTGCTCGGGCCACTCGTCTCCGATCTCGTCGTCCAAGCCGTTGTGGGATACGTGGTACTCGTCGTAGTGGGCGAATATCGTCTACTGCGCGGTCTAGCAGGGTGCGGAAAAACTCCCGGCGCCGTCTCGGACCCGCCTGTTCCGCCGAAAGCTTCGTCGCTCTTCGGTCACGAAGCTACGGCTTCTCTCCCTCATCGCTCCTCGTTTCGACGAAACATTCGGACCCGATCCGGACACCGCGAGTTTTTCCGCATCCTGCTAGGAGTTTCGCTATGATTCCGTTCGCACTCAAGCTCGGGCTGACCGTCATCGGCGCCGGGCTGTTCGCCGGCTCGTTTGCCATCCGGAGTTCGGTCGACCGCGGCCTTCGGATCACGCACGATCGCGGGCCGAGTCTTCAACAGGATGCCTCCGCTTTCGGCTTGCGGGCCATCGGCGCGTTCCTCATGATCGTCGGACTCCTGACGTGGGTCGTCTCGTACACGCTCGAAAATCACACCGCCGGACTCTTTTGAGCCGGCCGCGCTACTTCTGATGAGCGATCGTTGCAACGCGGCGGAGAACGTAAGCCCGTTCGTCGGCACCGAGCTTGAGATGGCGTACGAGCCCGAGGAGATCGGCCAGCAGTTCGTCCGTGCGGCCCACGAAGTGCAGGAACTCGGCATCGCCCTGGGCGCGGGCGAACACGAGCCGCTCGTCGACGAGCGCGAGCTCCGCGAGCGCGGGTTCCGTCCGTTTGGGCGCGAGCTCGAACAGGCAATCGAGAACTGCCGCGAGCTGCGGCCGGGTCTGCAGGCGGGAAAGATGGTAGCGCATGCGACCCGTCGCGAGGGCTTCGGAACTCGTCGCCATCCTGTCATCCTTTCGGCGCATCGGTATCGAAGCTATCGGCAGCCGATGTGCCTGCCTTGAGGCATGCAACGGAAAGTTCGCAAAGCCGGTCTAGGTAGCGTGGCAGCAACCGGTTTTGCGCCGCAGGGCCTTGATTCGATCGTTATCAAGGGCGCTCGCGAGCACAATCTCAAGAACATCGATCTGACGCTGCCCCGCAATCGGCTCATCGTGATCACCGGACTCTCGGGCTCCGGCAAGTCGTCGCTGGCGTTCGACACGATCTATGCCGAAGGGCAGCGGCGCTACGTCGAATCACTCTCGAGCTATGCCCGGCAATTTCTCGGTCAAATGGAGAAGCCGGACGTCGATTACATCGAGGGGCTCTCGCCCGCGATCTCGATCGATCAGAAGTCGACGTCGCGCAACCCGCGTTCGACCGTCGGCACGGTCACCGAAATTTACGACTACCTGCGGTTGTTGTACGCGCGGATCGGCCATCCGCACTGCTACAACTGCGGGCGCGAAGTGAGCGCCCAGTCGAGCGAGCAGATCGTCGATCAAGTCATGGAGTTGCCGGAAGGCTCGCGGCTGCAATTGCTCTCGCCCGTGATTCGCGGACGTAAGGGCGAGTATCAGAAGCTGTTCGATGAGATTGGCAAAGAGGGCTTCGCACGGGTCCGCGTCGATGGCGAAACGAGGGAACTACGCGAGAAGATCGACCTCGATAAGAAGCGCAAGCACACGATCGAAGTGATCGTCGACCGGCTCATCATGAAGCCCGACATCCGCAAACGGCTCACGGATTCGGTGGAAACGACGCTGCGGCTCTCGAGCGGCATCGTCACCGTCGTCGTCGAGGCCCCGCGCCCGGCGGAAGCCGCCCCGCCGCGCGAAGTTACGTTCTCCGAGCAACTGGCCTGTGTGTACTGCGGCCTTTCATTTGAAGAGCTCGCGCCGCGGCTCTTCTCTTTCAACTCGCCGTACGGCGCCTGTCCGGATTGCACGGGACTCGGTGTAAAGATCGAGATCGATCCGTGGAAGGTCATCCCCGATCGTTCGAAATCGATCGAAGATGGCGCGATCGTACCGTGGAGCAAAGCGCTCGGCGGCGGCAAGTACCCCTCGATGAATCCGTATTACATGCAGCAAGTCGAGAAGTTGTTGCGCTCGCGACGCGTGAAGACCACGACGCCGCTGGATAAGATGCCGTCCGATCTGCTGCAAACGATTCTCTACGGCGCCGAAGGGAAACAACAGTTTACCTACGAGTCCAAGAGCGGCAGCGCTTGGACGTATTCGGCGCAATTCGAAGGCGTGGTCAACAACCTGCAACGACGGTATACGGAAACGTCGTCCGATTACGTAAAAGAAGAGATCGAGAAATTCATGTCGGCCAATTCGTGCCAGACGTGTAAGGGCGCGCGGCTCAAACCGGAGGCGCTCGCCGTAACCGTTGCCGACACGAACATCGCGACCTTGACGACGATGTCGGTAGAAAAAGCGGAAGCGTTCTTTCGCACGTTCGCACCGACGCCGCGCGAAGAATTGATCGCGACCCAAATTTTGAAAGAAGTGCGCGCGCGGCTCGGGTTCCTTACCAACGTCGGGCTCGGCTACCTGAATCTGTCGCGCTCCGCGACGACGCTCTCGGGAGGAGAATCGCAACGTATCCGCCTTGCGACGCAGATCGGGTCTTCGCTCGTCGGGGTCTTGTACATTCTGGACGAACCGTCGATCGGCTTGCATCAACGCGACAACGATCGTTTGCTCGCGACGCTGAAAACGCTGCGCGATCTCGGCAACACGCTGATCGTCATCGAACATGACGAGGATACGATGCGCGAAGCGGACGTCATCGTCGATATCGGTCCCGGGGCCGGTGCCGAAGGCGGCCGCATCTTAAGCGTCGGTTCGCTCGATGAAATTCTGCAAAACCCCGAGTCGCTGACGGGCGCTTATCTTTCGGGGCGGCAGTTTATCGCGATTCCGGCGAGCAGGCGCGCCGCGCGCGGCTGGCTGAAAGTCAAAAACGCGAAAGCCAACAATATCGCGGGGCTCGACGTCGATTTTCCGATCGGCGTCTTCGCGGCCGTCACGGGCGTCAGCGGCAGCGGCAAGTCGACCCTCGTGAACGAGGTTCTCGTCAAAGCGCTCAACCAGCATCTGCACGGGCAACCCGCGGGCGGAACGTACGGTACGGTAGCAGGGGCAGCCCAACTCGATAAGATGGTCGTCATCGACCAATCTCCGATCGGACGTACGCCGCGTTCGAACCCTGCAACCTACACGGGCGCTTTCGATCTGATCCGCGAGTTGTTTTCACTCGTGCCCGACGCGAAGATCCGCGGTTACGGTCCCGGCCGTTTCTCGTTCAACGTAAAGGGCGGCCGCTGCGAGGCATGCGCGGGCGACGGCATCATCAAGATCGAGATGCACTTCTTACCGGACGTATACGTGCCGTGCGAAGTCTGCAAAGGCAAGCGTTATAACGCACAAACGCTCGAAATCAAATTTAAGGGTAAATCGATTTCGGACATTCTCGAAATGCGGGTCGACGAAGCCGCGGATTTTTTCAGTGCGATTCCGCGAGTCTCTTCGCGGCTCAAAACGATCGCAGACGTAGGCCTCGGCTATATTAAGATGGGGCAGCCCGCGACGACCCTCTCGGGCGGCGAAGCGCAACGAGTCAAGCTCGCGACCGAACTATCGAAACGTGCGACGGGCCGCACGTTCTACGTTCTCGACGAGCCGACGACGGGCTTGCACTTTGCCGACATCCACAAGCTGCTCGACGTCCTGCAGCGGCTCGTCGCGCTCGGAAACACGGTGCTGACGATCGAGCACAATCTCGACGTGATCAAAACGGCTGACTACGTGATCGATCTCGGGCCGGAGGGCGGAGACCGCGGCGGGACGATCGTCGCAACCGGCACGCCGGAAGCCGTGGCTGCGACGCCGGCCTCGTTCACGGGCGGTTATCTCGCACGCGTGCTGGCCGATGCTCGCGCGCATGGCGCTATGGCTCCCTCGCACCGCGCGCAGATGATCGCATTCGAGCGCGAAAATCTGGCCGCACTGGACGAACTCGCGCACGGCGAACGGCTGCCGGTCGAGGCGTAAGCGCGCTAGCGCGGACTGCGCGCCACAATGGCGGCCGCGACGGCGCGCAGGTCGGGCGCCACGATCGCCGGTAAGGGCGCCATCGGATTGAGCGACGTTCCGTGACGCGCGACGAACGCCGCTTCCCAGCCGGCGTGCATGGCGCCGGCAACGTCCCAGTCATGGGCCGCCACCAGTAGCGGCGCGTCGCCGCCAAGGCGTTCCCGCGCCATTGCGTACGTTTCTGCGGCCGGTTTGAACCGGCGGACGGTATCGGCGGAAAAGACGGCCTCGAAGTACTGCTTCAGATTCGCCCGCTCGAGTTGCTCCTCGAGTGCGGCCGTCGTTGCCTGAGCGAGCACGGCGAGACGGTAACCGCTCGCGCGCAGCCGGGCGAGCCCTTCCGGTACATCGCCATGCGGCGGCAACGCGGCGAGACCGGGCATGATGCGTTGGGCGCGTTCCCGGTCGACGTTGACGCCGCGCTTGCGAGCCGTCATTTCGAGCGCCGCACGCGCCAGCTCGTCGAAGGGGGCGTACGTTCCGGTAATCGTCATTCCCATCGCCAGTTGCAGGGTCTGAGCGAACCACACCCGGCGCATACCCTTGTCGCCGAATGCATCTGCGAACAGGGGATCGAGCGCGCTCATGTCGAGCAGCGTCTCGTTGACGTCGAACACGACCGCCGGCGCGAGCATCTCGAGCGGCTAAGGGCTGACTTTCGTGGTGTCTTCGACGACCGATCCGAGGACGGAATGAAACGTGGCGACCCGGTTCTGCGGAAAGTGCGAGTTGAGATCCATCATCAATTCGTGGTGGTACTTATGCGAGATCAAACGCTCGATCATGTAACCGACGTCGTACTTGCCGGTCGGCGCATGCCCGATGAGGTAGACGCTCCGGTCGAGTCTCACCGGGGAAAGCGGAGCGTCGGCCGTTGGAAGCTTTACCCGATCGCGCTTGACCATATTCAGCACGTCGGCAATGGTGAAGTCCATCAGGGTGAAGAAATCGTTGACCGCGGCCCCGCCGTAGCGCTCTTGCAGGTGGCCGGCTTCGGCGGGCATGGCGCTACCATACATATTTGAAAACAGGACGTGCGAGTCGAAGCCCTTGGGGCCGGTTCCGGCCGTAACGAGGTCTACCGTTAATTTCAGGTCCGGCACCCCAGGATAGGGAATTGCCGCTGCCGTGTTGCCGGAGGCAGTCAGAAAACCGGCGCCGAGCGCGAACGCAGCGAGCAACACGGCTACTCTATGAGCGTACGTCCCTAACATGATGTGCTTTCTACGGCCCTTTGGTACCAAAAGGAGTTCCGAATTGCGTTTCATTCCGTTCGGTCCCTGGGAAGCGAAGACGAAGCGACGCGCGTTTAGAAACCGACTGCGGGGAGCGCTTCGCCGCGCTCCACCAGATTGCGGTAGCGCGCGAGCGCGAAGAGCGGGAAAAACGCACGATAACCATGGTAGCGCAGATAGAAGACCCTCGGAAAACCGGGGGCCGTAAACCACGGTTCGTCCCACAGGCCTTCCGCGTTCTGCCGTTCCAACAGATACGTAATGCCGCGTTCGGTGGCCGGATGTTCCGCTTCACCGGCGGCCATTAAACCGAGCAGCGCCCAGGCCGTCTGACTCGCCGTGCTCTCTTTGCATAGACCGATGTGGTTGACGTCGTAGGTGCTACCGTCTTCACCCCAGCCGCCGTCGGTTTGCTGAAAACGCAACAAGTAGGCGACGCCGCGGCGCACGCTTTGCGAATTTTTCGTCGTCTCGCCGGCAGCCCGTAGCGCGTTGAGCGTAGACCACGTCCCGTACACGTAGTTCGTACCCCAGCGGCCGAACCAGGAGCCGTCCGTCTGTTGGGTGCGACGCAAGAAGTCGAGTCCGCGAGCGACCGCCGGATGATCGGCAGCGTAGCCCATTTGCAAGAGCATGCCGACGCAGCGGGCGGAGACGTCTTCTGTCGGCGGGTCGAGTAGCGCTCCGTGATCGGCGAACGGAATGTGATTGAGCCAATAGTGTTCGTTCTCGGCATCGAAAGCGCCCCAACCGCCGCTGACGCTCTGCATGCCGAGCACCCATTCGGCCGCGCGCGCGAGCGCCTCCCGGTGATGCAACGGGTCTTCACGATGGAGCGCCATCGCTACGACGGCAGTATCGTCGACGTCGGGATAGTAGTTATTCCAGTATTGAAACGCCCAGCCGCCGGGTCGCAAGTGTGGCCGTTGCGCGGCCCAGTCGCCGACGACGTGCGTGACCTGACGCGGCACGAGCCACGCGGTCGAGCGCGCTACGGCTTGCAGCGCATCGTCGCCGCCCGCTTCGAGCAATGCGTACGCGGTCAGCGAGGTGTCCCAAATCGGCGACACGCACGGCTGACAGTACGCTTCGTTCTCGCCGACGACCAGCAGGTTGTCGATGGCGCGTCTCGCGACGGCGCGATTGGGATGATTGCGCGCGAAGCCGAGCGCGTCGAACGCCATCAGGGCGTTGGCCATCGCGGGAAAAATGCCACCCAGACCGTCTTCGCCATTGAGCCGCTCGATCGTGAAGCGCATCGCTTGCGCGATGGCGCGAGCCCGGACGGTACTGGGAACGAAACGTTCGATGACGCCGATCAGCCGGTCGAAGGCGAGAAATCCGCGACCCAGCAGCGACGGCGATGCGGGGCGATTATAGCCGCTCTCGATCTCGGGCGGTTTGACGAATAATTCGCGCACGTGAACGTTGCGCGGATTGCGAGCGCGCGGGTGCAGCGCGGTCAGTACGAGCAGCGGAACGACGACGGACCGCGACCAATACGAAACCTTATCGAGATGAAAGGCGAACCAGCGCGGGAAGAGCGTTATCTCGACCGGCATCACCGGAACCGCGCTCCACGGCACTTGCCCGAACAGCGCGAGCGCGATGCGCGTGAACACGTTGCACTTCGCAGCTCCGCCGCAGTTGAGGATTTGCTGCCGCGCGCGCATCATATGCGGAGCGTCAGGCGAATCGCCCGCTAATTTGAGAGCGTAATACGCTTTCACCGTGGCGCTAACGTCGGTTTCGCCACGGTAGAAGAGCGGCCAGCCGCCGCTGAGGTTCTGGATGCGGCGCAGATAGACGCAGATTTTACGTTCCAGCGCGGGGTCGATCTCGTCGAGGTAGTGTCCGAGCATGATGTACTCGGCCGGTATCGTCGCGTCGGCCTCGAGTTCGAAAACCCAGTGCCCGTCCGGCTTCTGTCGCTCGAGAAGCGCTCCCTGGGCGCCGTCGATCGCGTCCTCAAGACGGTCGCGCGCGGTGGCGGTTTGTGCGAGGCTGCTCGTCATTCCCTAAAGTCTGCTCCCGGGGTGTCGAATCGTGTGCTATGCTGGGCCTAGTACCGTCCGGACAGACGGTAGTACGAATAAGGCGTTATAGATCCCCCCGTGAACGGAGACCTTCGTCTAATGGCCGCTCGTGGTTCCGGAGATGCAACCCGCCGTAGCGTGCTCGCCGCCGCCGCGGAAATCGTCGTGCGCGAGGGTGCCGCTAAGCTGACGCTCGACGCGGTAGCCGAGCGTTGCGGGCTCTCGAAGGGCGGCATCCTGCACCATTTCTCGACGAAAGATTCTCTGATCTCGGCGATGATCGAAGACGTCGTCCGTCAGTTCGAAGCCGACCTGCAACGCAACGTCCAGGGTGAAAGCGGCCCCGGCAGTTTTGCACGGGCGTTCTTGCGCGCGTGTCTCGACCGCGACGGCATCGTCACGCGAACGCTCAAAGTGAGCGCCGGTATTGTAGCTGCGGTGGCGATCAACGCGCAGTTGCTCGCGCCGCTGCGAAGCCGCTACGACGAGTGGATCGCCCGGCTCGAGGACGACGGCATCGATCCCGCGATCGCCGAACTCGTTCGTTCCGCGGCCGACGGCCTGTGGCTCGGCGACGTCTTGGAACTCGGTCACACGAGCGCCGCTCTGCGAAAACGCGTGTTCGCGAAGCTGATCGAGCTGACGCACCTCGGCGCGCTGCCGTTGCAATTAGACAAGACGACGGCATAAGGGCTCTCTCCGGACGGATTTGCCGCGTATGGATATCGTGCACTTCGCACCTGCGCGCGCGACGCACGCGGTAACCAATCAGCCTCCTCCGCTCGTTAACTGGAGCCGCTTATCTTTGCGCGTACGTACGAGCGCGGACTGCGTCCGGCGCCCGCCAAGGGTTCGGCGCTCTTCGGGATGGCGATGACGGAAAAGCAAGGCGGCTCAGACGTGCGCGCCAATACGACGCGCGCCGTCGCACTCGGCAAAAGCGGACCGGCGCAAGAGTATGCGCTGACCGGGCACAAATGGTTCTGCTCGGCTCCAATGTCCGATGCGTTTCTCGTCCTTGCGCAGACGCCGCTCGGACCGTCGTGTTTTCTCGTACCGCGTTTTCGCCCGGACGGCTCCAAGAACGCGATCTCTTTGCAACGGCTCAAAGACAAGCTCGGTAATCGCAGTAATGCTTCGAGCGAAGTCGAGTTCGACGGCACGAGCGGTTGGCTGATCGGCGAAGGGGGCCGTGTTCTAAACGCAATTCTCGAGATGGTAAACTTCACGCGCCTCGACTGCATTCTCGGAGCGGCCGCGGGTATGCGCCAAGCCGTGGCGCAGGCGACGCATCACGCGGCCTATCGCATGGCGTTCGGTAAACGGCTCGTCGATCAACCCGCCATGCAAAACGTGCTCGCGGATCTCGCGCTCGAATCCGAAGCCGCCACGCCGCTCGGCAAGTATTGGGTGTGCAAACGCGCGGCCGGTCATGCGGCGGAAGCGCTCGAGTGCCTCGGCGGCAACGGTTATGTGGAAGAGAGCATCATGCCGCGCGTCTATCGCGAAGCGCCGCTGAATTCGCTCTGGGAGGGTTCCGGCAACGTCAACGCCCTCGATGTTCTGCGCGCGATGACGAAGGAGTGCGGCGTGCTCGACTCTTTTTTCTTCGAAGTGCGCGCGGCGCGCGGCGCAGACGTTACACTCGATCGTGCGGTGCATGCACTCGAGAAACGCCTCGCCGACCCGAGCGACGCGGAACTACGGGCCCGGCGCATCGTCGAAGAGATGGCCGTCGTCTTGCAAGCCGCCTTACTCGTGCGCACGAGTCCGTCGTACGTTTCCGAAGCGTTCATCGCCGCGCGCCTCGGCGCAGATCGCGGGCGCGTCTACGGTACCCTCGGCAGCGACGCTGCGATTCGTGCGCTCGTCCGGCGCGCCACGCCGGCGCTCTAAGACAGGCGCCGTGTCTCAGGGATGACCACAAGTTCGCTTTTTGCGTTATCGCTCACGCAGTAGCTCAACGCTTAAACACTAGAGTAAATAATCGTAGATTTTTAGATCGCCCATACCAGGGTGTCCGCTAAGAAGGCGACGTCTACTCCGTACCGAGCCGCTTCGCTCATCGTGCCGTCGTCGTCGAAACGTACGAGGATCATTTGCGCATCGTCCTCGAGAACGCCGCGATTGCTGAGCATCCACGGGCTTTGGCATATGCCGCGGAGTTGCGCGCGGCGCTTCGCAGGATCGCGGTTTCGTTTATGCGCGCTGCGACCGTCCGAGCGGCAAATGGGTGGCCGAGCGACATCACGAAGCGACTGGTATGACGATCGACGCGACGATGCCGATCTGGACCATGGATGCGGCGTCGCTGGCGCTGTCGATTCGAAACAAAAGTCTGTCGCCCGTCGAAGTCGTTCGCGCGCATCTCGAGCGCATCGCAGCGGTCAATCCGAAGATCAACGCGATCGTTACATTGCTCGAGCGTGACGCGACCGCGGGGGCGAAGGTTGCCGAAGCGGCCCTTATGCGTGGCGATACGCTCGGGCCACTTCACGGCGTGCCGTTCACGATCAAGGATTCGTTCGATACCGCAGGTATCGCGACGCAACGCGGATCGAAGCTTTTTGCAGATCACGTTCCGACACGCGATGCGACGGTCGTCCGACGCTTGCGAGACGCAGGCGCGATTGCCATTGCGAAAACAAATTTGCCGGAATTTTCCGCGTGGACCGAGACCGACAATCGCGTGACGGGCCGAACGAACAATCCTTGGAATCTCGATCGAACGCCCGGCGGATCGAGCGGCGGCGAGTCGGCGGCAATCGCTGCAGGCTGCTCGCCGCTCGGCCTCGGGAGTGACGTCGCAATCTCGTTACGCGGGCCGGCGGCGTGTACCGGAATCGCGGCATTGAAAGCAACGTACGGTCGCATTCCGTTAACCGGGCATCATCCGAGCAGCACGAGTCGCTATTGGCACGTCGGTCCGATGGCGCGGACCGTTCGCGACGTGGGGCTTGCTTACTCGATCCTGCGTGGGCCCGATGGGAGCGATCCGCACGCCGTATTCTCGAACGACGCGCAGGTCGCCGATCCGTCCAGCGCCGATCGTGCGGTGCGCGTCGGCTGGGTCTCCGATAGCGCCTTTGGCCCTGTCGATCCCGCGGTTACGGCGGCGGTCGTGGCGGCTGCACGCGAACTCGAACGCGCAGGCTGCGCTGTGCAAGAAGTCCACCTGCCATTCATGGAGAGCCACGATTGGCTCGCACCCTTCTTCTCGCTGTGGTATGGCGAGATGATTCCGTTCGTGCGCTCGCTCGCATCGGGCCGCGAGACGGAACTGCACGCCGTTGGCGCACGACTCGCCGCCGCGCGGATGCCGTCGCCTGATGCCATCATCGAGGCGTCATCGAATATCGAGGGTTTAAAGCGCCATTTCGTTCAGTACTTTTGCGACTACGACGTTCTGCTGTGCCCGGTAACGCCGTTCCCGGCTCAACCGCACGGCGAGCGTATCGCCGTCGTCAACGGCACGACGGTCCCGGCCCACCACGTGATGCGGGCGACTTCGCCCTTCAATCTCACCGGCCTGCCCGCGCTCTCGGTGCCCTTCGCGTTAAGCGATGATGGGTTGCCAATCAACGTGCAACTCGTCTCGACGTGGCTCGCCGAATCGACCATCTTGCGATTGGGTCAGCTCATCGAACGATCGGGCAGCCTTGGCATGCGTCGGGCCGCGATATAGCGGCGATTGCAGCGCATCAAGCGTGGGTGCGGGTCCGCCACGAATCGAGGATCGCGTCGATCGCAGTCGTCATCAGCGTTTCGTCGTCGGACGTTCGGACACGACATACGCAGGCTCGCGATCCCGTGAACGACGATCCACAGGAGATCGGCAAGCCCCGCCACTTCTGTACTCAGGTGGCTCGCGAATGCATCGAGGAAGTCCTCCGTCAGTTGCTCGGCAGTGTAGGGCGGCCCATTCGTATCTTGGTAACGCGAATTGTCGCGCACGAGCCGGTGCACGCGTTCACACGTCTTGACGCGCTGGTTTTCTTGATCGAGTACGCGTAGCGCCGTGGTGTGCTGACCCGCACGATTTTGACAATCGAGATGCGTACGTCGTCGAATACGCTTCGAATGGTCGCGGCCGGTTAAGACGATTCGCCCGTTGCGGGCGGGGCTACGCAGGCCGGTCGAGGTTGCGACTGACTCCGTCGGTGATCTCTATGCCATGGTGATGTCTATGCCATGTCGTACAACGGGCTTCCGGTACAAACCCGGTTCGACGAGACCGGAAGTTCTAACGGGCGGTGACTACGGTTCGATCGCTATCGACGCGCACGTAACGTATTCGTCTATACCGACGTGTAAGTTCACTCCACGGTCGTGCCGATTGTCGAGGAAGACAAGTTCCGAACGTGGTGCCGAGCCCGACCATAACTCCGATCCGAACGATAGCCGGTCCGAAAACAGTCCTCAGGGCAGTGATATGGGACGAGCCGCACGCAGTAACTGCGGCAGCGCCGTTCTCCCGCGTTGGCGCCGAGCAATGACTCGTACGGGTCACGCATTCTACGCATCACTCAGTTACCTTACTATCATCCCGAGCGGCTGCGGATCGCAGTGGCTCACGTTAGTGAAGAGGTAAAGCGATGCAGCAACTTGAGCGAATCCCGTCGGTTCGCATCACGCCCGATAATGGGACCGTGCTCAGCAACCTCGGGCTCCTTCAAGACCTCGCCGGCACCTGGAAAGGTGAAGGCTTCAACTTGATCGGCCGTCCGAACTTCGAAGGCGGCTCGAACGTCTATCTCCAGCTAAACCGGACGCGCGAAACGTTGAAGATCGACCCGATCGGTTCGTCGATTCCCAATCGCGGTTTCGGGCAGAACGATATCGAGCTGTTCGGTCTCACGTATCTCGATCAGATCAGCGACCTCCATACCGGCGGCGCGCTGCATATCGAGCCGGGTATCTGGGTCACGCAGCCGCCGACGAATTATCCGCTCGAACCGAACTCCGCAAATTCGAGCATCGTCGCGCGCATGGCGACGATCCCGCACGGCAACAGCGTGCTCGCCGCCGGGATCGCGCGCAAATTCAGCGGTCCGCCGACCCTGAGCCCGGGGGCGCATCCCGTCAGCGGCGGTAATCCGGCGTTCTCGCTCTTTCCGTCGTTCAACAGTACGCCGTTCGGAGTCCCGGCGGCTCCCGCGTCACCGATCCTGCATGCCGCCGGCTCCTCCGAGAAGCTCAGCGCGCCCGTGGCGCCCGGCTTTCAAGAATACGATCTCGAGGTCGCCGCCTCGGCGGTGAATCCGCGGACGCCGTTCGGCACGAATCCGCCTGAGCCGGACCTGCCGCCGACGATTAACGGCGTCCCGATGCAGGTCATCGTGAACGATCCGATCACGCTCTTGCAGCAGGTCATCAAGCTGCAATTGGATCGCGGCGATACCTTCGAAGGCGTCGCGATCAACGTCACGACGCAGCGCAACATTACGTTCTTCAATGCGCCCAATGGCAAAGCCGGCGCGCCGACCACGACGGTCCAAGTGACCGACGGTGCCGGCGGCATCGAGAACATCGTCTTCCTTGAAGGCGGCGAACCGGCCGGTGCCAAGGGCCCGAACGCCGACACCGCGCTCGTCTACGCGACGTTCTGGATCGAAAAGGTCATGCCGAAGGACCGCGCGCCCTTCATGCAACTGCAATACGCGCAGATGACGGTTTTGAATTTTGCGATCCTATCGGCGTTGCCGGCCGTCATCATGATCGGCTGGCCGCACATCTCGGTCGCGACGCTCACCAAGTCGTTCAACTAGCGAACGCGCACCGCTACGAATCGCACCGGAGGGCACGACGATGGATTCGAAAGCGTTCCTAACCCTTGCCGTCGCGCTGATCGTAGCGGGGTTCGTCATCCTCGCCGCTGCGCTGCGCGCCTGGCACGATCCGCTAACGCGGCCCCGCGTAAAGCGCCATTCGGGACCGATCGCACTCGCGATAGTGGTGCTATCGCTCGCCAGCGCTCTATCGTTCTGGAATTACACGCTGCGGTCGCGCGCTGAGGGCATCGCGGCGCGCACGCAGATCTTCGATAAGTTCGCGCAAGCGCCGCGGATCGCGCGGCTCGCAAATGCGGGTCTTCGCCCCGTCTACGATAACGATGACGCGATCGAACTCGACGGAACGACCTCGCTCATGGTGACGCTCTCCCCGAGCGGTGCGTTCTCAGCGCAATTTCCCGCCTGGCGCTCCGGCAAGAAGCAACGCCCGGTCGACAAGCTGTGGGTGAAGATGCGCATCGACGCGCCAGGCTTCGACGTATCGCCCGTTCTCGATGAAACGCAATCCGTGCCCGGCGACGTCATGACGTTCGCATGGATCCTTCGTGGCCGGCAGAGCGGCGATCAGATGGTCGATATCAGCGCCATCGCGTTCCGACAGACGGCCGCGGGCCAAATCTACGATCGCGCGACGGTCGTCAACAGCATGCGCTCGATCTGGGTGAAGCCCGCGTTTCCGCTCGAAACGTGGACGGCGATCGTAACGACGCTTATTACGGTTCTACTGGGCGGCTCGCTCCCGTTCGTAATTCAGTCCTTAACCGATGCGCGCGCGAAGAACCGCGACCAGGCGCGCGTTTCGCAGACTGCCACGGCGATTCCGACGAGCTAGTGCGGTGAATCATAAATAGAGCGGCATTTGCGGATTTTCATCATGATTGTTCGCGCAGACTTCGTCCAGGTGAGGGCTCGGCATGCTTGTTGTGCTCCGTGACGTAAGCCGAGATTGCGCGTTCAAGTTCACGAACGCTCCGAAACGTGCCGTGCCGAATACGCTTCGTGGTGACTTCTGAGAAAATCGCTCAACCGCGTTCAGCCAGGACGAACTCGTTGGCGTAAAGTGAATATGGTAGCGCGGATGCGCTGCAAACCAAGCCTTCACAACGGGACGCTTATGGGTCGCATAATTGTCCATGATGATGTGAACGTCGAGCTTCGAAGACACTTTCTGATCGACATGATTGAGAAACTGCACGAACTCACTGTGACGATGACGCGGTGGACAACGCTCGATAACCGTTCCGTTCAGCGTGTTAAGCGCTGCAAAAAGCGTCGTGGTCCCGTTGCGTCGATAGTCGTGTGTCTGTCGAGCCGGTAGGCCCGCGCGCATCGGCAAGATCGGCGCCGTCCGTTCCACCGCCTGAACGCTGCTCTTTCGTCAATGCTGAGCACCAGTGCGTTCGCCGGCGGAGCCATATAAAGCCCGACAATATCGCGCAACTTCTCGACGAGTTTTGATCCATGCTGAACTTAAAGTAACAATGCGATGAGGCTGCAAGTTGTGCGCCCGAAGAATGCGCTGGACGGTGCAGAAGCTAACCCCATGGCGTGCGGCGAGATCGCGCGAGCTCCAATGCGTAGCGTTCTTCGGCTTTTTTCTCAAGCACGGTCTCAACAAGTCTCGCAAGCTTGGTTTCCGAAATCATCTTACGACGTCCGCAACCAGACGCGTCGTGATAAACGCTCTCAAGGCCTCGTTCCTCGAATCGGGGGCGCGTCTGCACTACGTGCGTTGGTGCGATCTGCACGCGCCGCGCAATCTCCGCGTTGGCAACGCCGTTGGCCGCGTGCAACAAAATTCGAGCGCGGCGCACGGTCCGTTGCGACATCGTTTGCTTTGTGATAAGAGCCTTTAACTCTCGACGCTCTTTTGGCTGTAATTGTAACGGAGGTGCTGGGGGAAGCGGCATGTCAGAAGCATACCAGATTGCGGCGACTTAATAACGCCATTTAAGATTCACTACATTAGAGTGCTTGCTCTCGTAAATAACCGTAAAGTCGCTCGGCGCTTTTCCGCTCTTGCGGCGTCGCTCGTCGCTCAAAAGACGCTGTCTTTCTTCGCTCCTCCCTTCGTGCGAGATCGAAAAATCGCTCTCGTTTTATTTACGGCTATTTACGAAAGCAAACATTAGAAGGATAGGTTACGGCGGCCGCTCCGGCTCCACAAATTCGCAACGATCTCGCTGATGCGGCGCTGATATATGCAACCGGCGACTCGCCACCGTCGGGCCGCCGAACCGCCCTTCCATCACTCGTCTACGTTTCCGCAACGATGCTCTACGGAAACGGTCGAGCCGGAGAAGCGTGCCTGTCTTGCCTCACGCCCGCGCACCTGATGGTCGAAGGCCTCATTGCGCGACGCATCGCGTCCGTTCTGGTCACGCTCACGATCGGAAACGCCTTTAACGACCGCTACCTGCTGACGGCGGGGGAGAGTGACGAGCGTCGTTCCGCGGCGGCAGCGCGCTCGGCCGACGGCGGCAGTTCAGCGTGACGTCCGGGCGCGAACGTGAATCCGTTCGCCTTGGCTGCCGAAAAGACTGAGCACTTCCACGGGTTCGGCGCCGGCGCTCGCACAAGCATGCGGAACGCGTGTGTCGAACTCCGCGACTTCGCCCGCTTTGAGGATGATGTCGCGATCGCCGAGCGCGAGCCGGAGACGTCCGCGTAACACGTACATCCATTCATAGCCATCGTGCACGCGCTGCTCGAGCTTCTTCGCGCCGGTTCGTCCGGGGATGATCGTCTTGTAAGCTTGCAAGCCGCCCGAACTGCGCGTCAGCGGAACGAACGTCATCCCGTCCTTGACGAACGGCTTTTGTTCGACTCGCGGATCGCGAGCCTTGGGCGCGCGTACGAGTTCGTCCAGTGCGACGTCGTAGGCGCGCGCGAGCGGCAGTAAGAGTTCGAGCGTCGGCTTGCGCCCTCCGGATTCGAGCCGTGAGATCGTGCTGCTCGAAATCGCCGTGAGTTCCGAAACATGCGCCAGCGTGAGGGAAGCGCGTAACCGGTATTCTTTGAGCCGCGGTCCCACGGATTCGAGCAATCGCGTATATTCGTCCATCCCGTACAGTTTGCCATTTTGGCAAGGAAGTTTGCAATCACCCGGCCCGAGGCGCACGATAAGCGCATGGATTTCTCGTGCGATGTGCTCGTCGTCGGTGGCGGCCCAGCAGGGCTCAGTGCCGGCCTCATGCTCGCCCGCGCCCGCCGGCGGGTCACGATCGTCGACGGCGGACAGCCGCGCAATCGCTTTGCGGCACACATGCACGGCGTGCTCGGCCACGACGGCAAGTCACCCGGTACGCTCGCGGCCGAAGGCCGGCGCGAAGTCGAGAGCTACGGCGGCGACATCGTCCACGCCACGATTGCGAGCGTCGTGCGGCACGCAAAGTCGTTTGCCGTGACGAGCGAAAGCGGCTCGACGTATCACGCGCGACGAGTGATCGTTGCGACCGGGCTTCGGGACGAACTTCCCGGCATCGCGGGGCTTGCCGAACAATGGGGCACGGGCGTCGTCGTCTGTCCGTATTGCGACGGCTACGAAGTGCGCGATACGCGCATCGGTGTCATCGGCACGAGTCCGCTCAGCGTCCATCAGGCGCAGCTCTTACGGCAGTGGTCCGAACGCGTCACGTATTTCCCGTGCGACGCGGGGATGCCGCAGGCCGCCGAAGCGCGTGCGCTCGGCGCGCGCGGCATCGGCGTCGAGCCGAGCGCAATCGTGCGCGTTGCGACGGACGCCGGCCGCCTCGTCGGAGTCGACCTCGCCGACGGCCGGCGCGTCGATCTCGACAAGGTCTTCGTCGGTCCACGCCCCGTGCCGCTCGACGGTTTGTTGCAGACCCTAGGAGCCGCGCGCAGCGACAATGTTTTCGGTTCGTTCGTCACGACCGACGCAACGGGCAAAACGAGTATCGACGGCGTGTGGGCCGCCGGCAACGTCACAAATCCCATGGTGAACGTGCCGATGGCGATGGGAGCGGGCTCGTTCGCCGCCGCAGCCGTCAACGCGGATCTCATCAACGAAGAGATCGCGGACGCCGTGCGCGAGTCGGGCGAGCGCGCGGTGCCGGTATGAGCGCGGGCGAAGACGTCGACGGGGCTGCGACCGAGCGCTTCTGGGAGGATCGTTACCGCTCGGCGGATCGAATGTGGAGCGGAAACGCAAACACAACGCTCGTGTCCGAAGTTGCGGCGCCTTTGGACCGGGCGGCGAGCCCGCGACGTTTATCGATAGCGTGCTCGTCGTCGGCGATTGCCGGCAGCCTCTGGAGATCGCGCCCGATGAGGGGCGCGACTACGAGCACCTGCGCCATCTGTTGGCCGAGGTACGCGCACGCCGCTCGCAACGTACCGTACCGCGTGCGTGACGCGTTTACACGGGACGGCTTTCCGCGCGGTCACCGAACGCCAAGCGGCGGATCTGTCGGTCGACGACGCGGCTACGTGATCGATCATCTCGCACCGTGAATGCGTTCGTCGGCAAAATGCAGCTCAGTTCACTCCGACGACTTTGCCGCAGGCGGAGTTTGCCTCCATATACCGGTGAGCGTCGGCGATCTTGGTAAGAGGAAATGTGCGATCGAGATTTAGGCGGTACGTTCCGGCTTCGGCGCCGTCGATTATCGACTGATAGATATTGCTATAGCTGTCGACGTCGATCACGGTGCTCGAGAAGTTTCCGAACGCGATGCCGGCGCGTGCGGCGGCATCGCGCGCGAAGTTGCGGTCCCAATTCTCGCCCAAAAAGCCCGAGAGGCACGCCCGGCCGCCTCCCCGTAGGGCGGCGAGCGAGTCGGGAATCGTCGAGGGGCCCACGAGCTCCAACAAGGCATCCACGCCTCCCGGGATGAGCTCGCGGACGCGCGAGCCGACGGCTCCGTCGTCGATGATGACGTGGTCGACAGCGTTCGCCTCGAGCGCGGCGCGCTTCTCCACGCGGCGAGTCGTTCCGATGACGGTGACGCCGCGGGCTTTCGCGAGCGTGATCGCTGCCATGCCGACAGACGAGGTTGCCCCGCGAATGAGCAGCAGCTCGCCCTTCTGCAGATGCAACGTATCGAGCGAGCCCCACGCCGTTCCGAACGTCTCTGGAATCGTCGCGAGCTCGGGCCATGATAGATTCGTGCGCACCGGAATGACCGACGCGATGGGCAACAGGGCGTACTCCTCGTAGCCGCCATCGAACTCGCGACCCATCCCACCCATCGCCGCGATGACGGCCTGACCGCGCGTTAGCGAAGCGCCGACCGCGTCGAAGACCTCGCCCACGCACTCGATGCCGAGGACGCGCGGAAACGGCACCGCGTCACCCGACCCTCCAGCACGCGTGATAAGTTCCGATCGATTAAGGCCGAACGCTCGAATCCGCACGGCGACCCATCCTGGTCGCACAACGGGAACGGAGCGCTCCTCGACTTTCAAGACATCCGGGCCGCCCGGCTCATGGACCACGACGGCCCTCATACTTGAAATCTCATCGTGGACACCGTATGTCCTCCTTAGGCGTCACGACTAATGACGCATCAAACCCGGCGCCATAATGCATCGACGTGGATCGCCTCCTGAATCGCTTGCCGTGTCCCTATCTGGTAGGCGTCTGGGGCGAGATTGACGTCGAGCATGTTAGCGCCATACTGGGTGAGGTTCAGAAATTCTGCGCTGGGCGTGATCACGTTGACGCTGGCTCCGCGTTCACGAAGGCGAGCGATTTCTGCGTTGAGGCTGGCGTTCAGCGCTTCCCGATGTTCATTCCTGAAGTTTTCCGGTAGGACCAAGGCGAAGCATGACACGACAATCACGGCGGCGTACCCGGTCGCAAGGTCCGCGTTGAGCATACTGCGGGCCCCTCCATCCATATAGCGATCGCCATTGATATAGCGATCGCCATTGATATAGCGATCGCCATTGATGGTCATGGGCGGCCAAACGCCTGGTAACGCGCAACTGGAGGCCACGCCCAGTTTCAAGGGCACGCACGAGCCTTTGTGCCAAACGATGCTCTCACCGGTAGGGGCGTTCACGGCCGTAGCACGGAAATTTTCCGGCCACTCTCGGTTGAATAAGAAATCGAGGCGCTGAATTGACTGCTCCTCGCTCATCGTTGCGGCGTGCAATGCCATGCGCCCAATTTGCTGAAGTGAGATCTCGGGAGTAGACGACCTGCGAAGCCTGAGCCATCGCCTTTAGGAGCTGATCCATGCCATTGGACGGCTTTGAAGAAGTCCCAAACTGTCCGGGCGGCGGTGAGGCAACGGAAGGTCAAGTTCGAGCGCGAGCTGGGCTCCAAGGATTGCGCCAGCAGACGTTCCGAGGATCAGTTCCGCCGAGCGAAGCCTCACGCCTTGGGCAACAAGCTTCGATATGAGACCCGATTCCCGGGCCCGACCGACCGGCCCTCCGCCGCCCAAGACGAGAGCGCGCCTCCCTTCAGTCAATTCATGCATTTTAGAAGTCTCCTCATGCGATGGGAATTGCAATGTTTCGGTTCGCTACGCGTCGGCTGGTCCTCGTACGCCGGCGTCTGCGCGCCGAGCGGATCGTGGAAGATCCAAAGATCAACAGCGATTGACTCGCGCTGAGAAGCGACGCAGGATAGTTGCGCTCTAAACGGTTCGAACGCGCGGCACCGCGACGGTCAGCACGTACCGTACGCGTTCAGCTTACGTTGATGTCGGCGCCCATCGCGTCCGCGATGCGTTCGAAGTCGTCTTTGGAGACTGCGAAAACAGGCCGGCGGAAGGCGATGCTCCAATTCGGTCCACCTTTCAAAAAGCTTAACGACCCGAGGAGCGGGCGAACCGAACATTCCCGAGACTTGAGGTACGCCACGTCGCGCCGTAGGGGACGAAAGCCCGGCGCTTGATCAAATTCGTACGTCGGCCCCTCTGCAACGCGACCGATTGCAGTGAACGCTTGCAATGCCTCGCCGCCGCTTATGCTCGTGCGCGGGGAATACAGTGCTATCCAATCTCTCGGCAACAGTCGTTGTACTGGAGCATGCTTGCCATGGGCTAACTGAATGAAGCTACCGGCGACGGCCATGCGGACATGGTCCCGTGAAGCCACGCCGACCCAGAAGGTCACGGTGACGCAGTCGCGCCGGCCTGACTTACATGCCGCACTCGCGTCCCGTCCAGGCTCTTGTGGAGATTCGCAGAGACGAACCCCGGCAGGTGCCGAATCGCCTCTTCGGTGGCGCGCGATAGTAGCTCGAGCAGTTCCTCAGAGCGATCCGGCTTTACCACGAACGTGTTGATGAGAACGACGTGATCGTCCTCCGGCGACAACGCAATCATAAAGTCTCAGCTCTTCGCGTGAACGGTTATAGAGCGGCCCTCAGGGTCAGGGAAAACGAAGAATCGCCCGAAGGGCCCGGGTTGCACCGGCGACACCGCAACCTTGCGTTCTGTGAGCAACGCAGCGTAAGCGTCGAGATCACCCTCGAAAGCAAACCAAATAGCCGTCCCCCCTGCGCCAGTCGATTCGCCGGCGCGAGGCGAGCGAACCGCGAACGAAACCGGATGGGTTTGGAATACCTGCGCACCGGGCGGGCTAGCAGGCGCCGACTGAAGACCGATCGTCTCGGTCCAGAAAATCTTGGCCTCTTCAAGGTTGCCTACAATGAACGCCACGAAATCGGGACCGGTCAATCCGCCAGGCATAATCATCCCTCCGTCCGAAACAGGTACCTGAGATTTATAACAGGTGCCTGATTTAGAGTCAAGTATTACAGCAAGCGGTCAGCCCGTGACGCGTCGCGTCGGGTACCTCTTAAAGCGCGCGCAACACGCGCTGCGCGCATCCATCGACGCGTCACTTCACGAACTCGATGTTAATCTCGGCCAATATGCCGTGCTCGAGGCGCTCGCAGAAGTCGAGGGCTCGTCCATTTCGAACGCCGATCTGGCGCGACGATGTTTCGTCAAACCGCAGACGGCAAACCAACTCGTTTCGGCATTGATCGAGCGAGGAGCGGTTGAAAAGCGTGACGACGCGTTCCCTGGAAGGGCCATAGGATTAACGCTAACGATCAGTGGCCGCCGACTGCTGCGCAAGACGCGTGCTCTGGTGAACAGCGTTGAGTCGAAGATGTTGGGTGATCTCAGTGCGACGGAACGCGAGCGGCTCGCGCAGGCTCTCGCGCGATGTGCAAACGCGCTTGAAAGCTCGTAAACGTGCTGACCATGCTGCGAAACACGTGCGATCGCAGTGAGGCTCGGAGCCTGCCGATGGCTCGTGGTTGAACCGATTCCGGCACGTGGACGATCCGTTCGGAGAACTTACCGCACTCCAAAAGGTCGAGTGCGCACGCGTCAGCCTATGTTTGTGAGGCCGACACCTAAGCGCGCAGATTGCGAAGACCGGTTAAGTGCCGTTGCGATCACAAGGCGGCCGGCGCCGGAGCTCTAAAGCGTGGCCGCCTACGGCGCGCGTTTTACGCCTGCGGTGTAAATCCACCAGGTCAGCGCCAGCTGCAGCGGCAGCCGCGCGAAGAGCGTCCAAGCCGGCGCGACTTTCGCGAACTTTTCGGCGTCGGTCGCCATGTATAGGTTGGCCGGAAAAACGGCGATCAGAAGAGCGATCAACCCCCAGCCGGCGGCGGCGCGCGTACTCGGTAACAAAATTCCGGCGCCCCCCAGCATTTCGAAGAAGCCGCTGATGAAGACCAGTTCGCGGTGCGCTGGAAGGTAGGGCGGCACGATCGCTTCGTACATACGCGGATTACGAAAATGCAGCGCGCCCGCGACGATAAAGAGAATGCCGATGATGGATGACTGAGCGCTGCGCATGGATCCGTCTATGCACGCTATCCGGCTAGAGCCCTGCCCGGACGTCACCTTCCTGCATTACGGCGGTCGTGCCGGCGCGATACGACTGCGAGGGTTGTTTCGCCAGCGGACGCGCGAGGAGCGCCGGAACCTCGGCCGCGGGCACCGGACGGCTGAAAAGATAACCCTGCGCGCTCGCGCAACCGAATTGCCGCAGTGCCTCCCATTGTTCGGGCTCTTCAACGCCTTCCGCGACGACGTCCATTTCCAAAGCGCGAGCGAGTCCGACGATCAAACGTACGATCTCGCGCGTCGCGCGCGTCGTTAGCAGCCGCGCGACGAACGACTGATCGATTTTGAGTGTATCGATCGGAAAAACTGCTCCAGATAGCTGAGCGACGAATACCCGGTCCCAAAATCATCGAGCGCGATGCGCACGCCGAGCGCGCGCACCCGGTCGAAGACTTCGCGCGCGGTCTGCGCGTGTTCGAGGAAGATGCTCTCCGTTATCTCGAGTTGCAACGTCTTAGGATCGAGGCCGCTTGCGGCCAGCGCCTGCTCGAGTTCGAAGAAAAACTTCGGGTCGCATAGTTGACGGCTCGAAACGTTGACGCTCAACGACAGTCGCTCGTGTTCGGGCGTCGTGACGTGCCACATGCGCATCGAGCGGCACGCTTCGTGCAGAACCCACGTGCCGATCGCGACGATCATGCCGGTCTCCTCCGCGATCGGAATGAACTCGGCGGGACCGATAAGGCCTTGCTCCGGATGCTGCCAACGCAAGAGCGCCTCGAAACCGTATGCGCGGCCGTCGTCGAGGCTGACCAGCGGCTGATAGTAGAGCCGGAACTCATCGCGATCGATCGCCCCGCGCAGATCCATCTACACGCGTAACGTTGCGAGAGCGCGTTCGTGCATGGTCTCGTGGAAGAGCTCGAAGCGCATGCCGCCGTTCTTTTTGGCCCGGTACATCGCTGTGTCGGCATCGCGAAAGACGTCGGCGCCGCTCTTGTAGCGTTCGTCGACGATAGCGATGCCGATGCTGGTGCTGGCAAAAAGCTCGCGCCCGGCGAGCTGAATCGGCGCGCGCAGCGAGGTAAGGATACGGCCCGCGATGGCGACCACGTCCTGCAAATCTTCCGACTCCAGAAGGCAGACAAATTCGTCACCGCCCATGCGTGCCAGCGTGTCCTGCGGCCGAATGCTTCCTTCGAGCCGGCGTGCGAATTCGATCAGCATGAGATCGCCGACGCGGTGCCCGAGACCGTCGTTGACGATCTTGAAGCGGTCGAGATCGAAGAAGAGCACCGCGAAGCGGCGGCCGTTGCCGTCGCGAAGCTGATCGAGCGAGGTCTGCACGCGGTCGTTTATGTAGGCGCGGTTCCGCAAACCGGTGAGCTCATCGTGAAAAGCGCGATACTCGAGCGCGGCATTGGCGGCTTCGTCCACGCGGGCGCGTGTCGTTGCTTCCTCCGCAGCCTTGCGGTCGGTGACGTCGCGTTGCACGGAAACCCAATGCGTAAAATAGCCGCTTTCATCGGCGACCGGAACGATGCTGAGTTCGACCCAAAACGGCGTTCGATCTTTGTGATAGTTCAGAAGCTCGACTTCGATCGGCTCCCAGGCGTGTAGGGCCGCCCTCAAACGCTCGCGCGATGCGAGAGCCGTCTCGGGACCTTGCAGGATGCGCGGCGTCAAGCCGATGATTTCGTGGAGCTCGTAGCCCGTCGTACGGGTAAACGCGGCGTTTGCATAAACGATGCGCGGGCCCGGAAAGTCGACCGGTTCGGCCTCCGTTATCAGCACGGCATCGTGCGCGTTGACGACGACGGACTCGAGCAGGCGCAAGCGCTCTTCACTCTTACCGTCGCGAAGTTGCGTCTTGAGTTGGAAGGTGCGCAGGTCGTCGAGTTCCAGTTGGTCCTCGAGTTGCGCCGCGAACGTCAACAAGACGTATTCTTGCGCTCCGCTGAGCGAGCGTGGATCGTATCCGCAGATCGCGAGAAAGCCGAGCGGTGCATCCGCGGGGCCGACGCGTGCACTCGCGAAGAAACGGAAGCGCGCGTCGTAGAGCGTACGGGAGACGGATTGGGCGCGTTCCGTTCGCTCGATGAGCAGCAAACGATGTGCGAGGGCCGCTTCGGTCAGTTCGGGCGACCAGACGAGTTCTGCCGCCGCCCCGTCGCTCGCAAGACACGTAACGCCGCCCGGCGATTTCAGCATGAACGACGCGCCGTCGGCCGACAGCGATTGCGTGGCCGCGTTGACGAGATCCACCATTCGCGAAAGCGCGAGATCCGTCCGCGGCGTCGTCCGGAGCGGGTCGGTTGTGAGAGCCATGCTTGGTTCGTATCGACGCCCGCAGAGCGTCTTCTGAGTCGTGCCGTGCGCGCGAGGGCGGCCGGAATCTAGTCCTGTTGCACGATGCGCGCGGTAAGCCAGCAAGCCGCCCGCAAGATACCACCCGTAATCGGCTCACCGGTTACGACATCCGGTGCGGCGACAACATCGATTTCACCCCCGTACGTGGCTAGACGGAAACACCAGAATGTGCGTTCGGTCACCGAGTTAACACGGAGTTCGGCGGAGCGAACGGTGCCGGTCACGACGCTTTGCGAGCGCGCTCGGCCGGTGTTGTTTCCGAACAGTCCCGTCGGTACGAACGACGTCGCGGCGAATCCCGCCGGTTCGTTGCGCAGCGATACTTGATACGCCTCGTCGCTCGGCCACCAGGCGATATCGTGCGCGAATCCGGCGAGCTCCAGCGTCGCGCGAAAGGGAAGTTCCCGGCCCGCTAGCGCCGCGTCGTAGTCGGGCACGCTCGCCGAAAACGGATACAGTCCGTGTTCGTCGCCGCCGGCCGAAGCCCAAGCGTAGATCTCGCCTTCGAGAACGAATTCCGCATTGCCCTCGATCGCTTCGACGATGACGTTCATGCGCGCGCCGCCCGCAAAGTGCGGATTCATGCCCGCGAGCTCGAGCCGGCCATCCGGCAGGCGGTACATGCTCACCCAAAGCTCGGCCCCTGCGCCCGGCGTCCACACGCGATAATCGCCGTGCGGCGCCGCAATCGACGTGCCGCGATCGAGCGCGCGCTGCAAGAGCGAGCTGAGCTCGCCACGTTCGAGCGTGAAGCCGACGGTGCGAAAGTGATCCGACACTAAGCGCCGTGCCACGCTTTCTGCAAGAGTTCCAGCAGCGCCGCGCGCTCGACCGGGCGTGGATTGCGCAGCGGCGTAGCGAGCGCGATGTCCGCGAGCTGCGCGAGTTCGGTTTCCGGCAGCTCGAGCTCGCGCAATGAAGTCGGCGCCGTTGCATTGCGGGCGAGGTTCACGAGGGCTTCCGCGGCGTCTTTCGTCTCGAGCGCGTTTGCGACTTGCGCGATTGCGCTCTCTGCTGCGGGCGCGTTGAAGCGAACGACGTGCGGCAGAATAACGGCATTTGCGTCGCCGTGTGCGATTCCGTAGCGACCGCCCAGGACGTGGCAGATGCGGTGATGCAGGGCCATGCCCGTACCTGCCAGCGCCACGCCTGCGAGGTACGCCCCGTATAATAATTGCTCGCGCAGGGCCGCGTCGCGCGGCGCTCCGGGCAGCGCGCGCAGCGCCCGGCCGAGCAGCCGGATGCCGTTTTCGGCCGCGAGCAATGCGAGTGGCTGCGCCTGCGGCGCGTATAACCCTTCGACACAGTGCGCGAGGGCGTTCATAGCGCTGCCGGCGCTCGGGCGTAATGGTAAGTCGAGCGTCAATTCGGAGTCGTAGACGATCGCGCGCGGCGCTCGCCAGACGACGGCGGATTTCTCACGCTTCATCGTGCGGCCGGCTCCGCGCGTCAGTTCGCTACCCCCGTAGGTCGTCGGAATCGCGATCACGGGCCGCGGCGTTTCGAAGCTCGCCGCCTTACAAAGGTCGATTGCGCTGCCGCCGCCGAGCGCGACGAAGGAGTCGGCGCTGCGTTCGTCCGCGAGCGCACGCAACGCATCGACGCTCGTCGCTTGAACGTGCTGCGTGACGCCTTCGAAGCGGCCGACGCTCTCGATATCGAGCGCCTCGGCACGCTCGGCGGTCCGATATTGGGATGGCGACGGCACGAATACGGGGCGTTTGGCTTGGCTCGCCCGCAGGGCGTCCGGCAACGTCACGAGCGCCCCCGTCCGGAAGGTTATGTGAACGGGGGGCTGCTCGAACGAAAAGGACGGCATGCGCCCGACTTTTGCGCGCGCTCGGAGATTCATGCGTCGCCGTCGTAAACGCTCACAGTGGCTACGACTGGTACCCTCGCCGACCGGGTTCGCGTCTTGCGAGCGAAGATCAACGAAGCGAACCACGCGTATCACGTGCTGGACGCGCCGCTTATCGCCGATGCCGAATACGACGCGTTACTGCACGAACTGGCCGGACTCGAAAGCGAACACCCCGAGCTCGCCGCACCGGATTCGCCGACGCAGCGCGTCGGCGGCGCGGCGTCGGCCGATTTCGCCCCCCACTCGCATACCGTTCCGATGTTGTCGCTTTCCAACGCATTCGACGAAGCCGAGCTGCGCGCGTTCGACGCGCGCGTCGTCAAGCTCGCCGGCAGCGCACCCGGCTACGTTTGCGAGCTCAAGATCGACGGCGTCGCCAACTCGCTGCACTACGAGGGGGGGCGCCTGCGTAACGCGGGGACTCGCGGTGACGGCAGCGTCGGCGAGGACGTAACGGCTAACGTGCGCACGATTGCGGACGTGCCGGCAAAACTTCTCGGGCGGCCGCCTGCGACACTCGACGTGCGCGGCGAGATCTATCTGCGCAAGAGCGCCTTCGCCGAACTCAACGCTGCCCGCGCCGCGGCCGGCCGCCCGCTCTTCGCAAATCCGCGCAATACCGCAGCCGGCGGTCTGCGGCAGAAAGATTCTCGTCTGACCGCGGAACGCAAGCTCTCGTTCTTTGCCTATGCGGTCGGCGCGTTCGAAGGTGCCGAGGTACCGCTCACGCAGAAGGCGCTTCTCGACGCGCTGCGCTCGTACGGTTTTCCGGTGAACGAGCATGCGACGCGTTGCGAGACGATCGACGGTGTCATCGTGTTTTGCGAGCGTTGGGAAGCCGAACGCGCGACGCTGGACTACGAGATCGACGGCGTCGTTATCAAAGTCGACGATATCGCGCTTCAAACGAAGCTCGGCTACGCGGGAAAAGATCCGCGCTGGGCAACGGCCTTTAAGTTTCGCGCGCAGGAAGCGCGCACGAAACTGCTCGAGATCGGCATTAACGTGAGCCGTTCGGGAAAGCTCAATCCGTACGCGATCCTGGAACCCGTCGCAATCGGCGGCGTGACGGTCAAGATGGCGACGCTGCACAACGAAGCGGACATCGTGCGCAAGGATATTCGCGCGGGCGACAGCGTGATCGTGCATCGCGCGGGGGATGTCATTCCGTACGTGGTCGGTCCCGTGCTCGAGCTGCGGCCGCCGGACGCACGGACGTACCAGCTGCCGGAACGTTGTCCCGTCTGCGGGTCGCACGTCGACCATCCGCCGGACGACGCGTTCGCGTATTGCACGAACGTCGCATGTCCGGCGCAGCTGCGCGAGCGTCTGCGGCACTGGTGTTCGCGCGGAGCAATGGATATCGAAGGCGTCGGCGATGCGCTCGCGAGCCTGCTCGTCGAAGCGAAACTGTGCCATGATGTCGCCGACCTCTACGAACTCGGTCGCGAACAATTGGCGGCGCTGCCGCGCATGGGCGAGCGTTCGGTGCAGAATATTCTGGGCGCGATCGCCGGTTCGAAAACGCGCGGACTCGCGCGCGTGCTCACCGCGCTCGGCATCCGCTATGTCGGCGGCCAGAACGCGGCTCTGCTCGCGGGCGACTTCGGGTCGATCGAGGCGCTGGCCGCGGCGAGCCGTGAAGAACTCGCCGCGACGGAAGGCGTCGGACCGCAGATAGCGGAGAGCGTTGCCTTCTTCCTCGCCCAACCGCAAAATCAGTGCGTCATCGAACGCTTACGTACGTGCGGCGTCGAACTGACCGCTCCCAAGCGCGAGCGGCCGCTGGGCGGCTCATTAAGCGGCATGACACTCGTGTTGACCGGGACGTTGCCCTCGCTTACGCGCGACGCGGCGACGGCGCTCATTGCCGCAGCCGGGGGCAAAGTCGGCTCCGCCGTAAGCAAAAAGACCGCCTACGTCGTCGCGGGCGATGAAGCGGGCTCTAAACTGAAGAAAGCGGAGTCGCTCGGAATACCGGTCATCGATGAATCGGGCTTGCGAGCGCTTCTCACCTGACGGAAAATGAAGGGCAGTCCGGCAGGGAGCGAACCGCGCGCCGCGTAGCTGAGAGCCACAATCTAAATTACTGGGAGTGTAACTCATGCCGAATGATGCTTTCGGCCACTCGCAGCCCACTTCGCGCACCTGTGCGCGCGAGGCTGCCGCGGCTACCCGTGGATTCGCGACGCGTGCGATCAGGACGGGACAAGATCCGTGCCGTGCTACCGGCTCAACGATCCCGCCCATCTATCAGACCGCGACCTTCACGCAGGAGGCGGTCGGCGTTACCAAGGGTTTCGACTATTCGCGTTCGGGAAATCCGACGCGCCTGGCACTCGAACGGCAGCTCGCCGATCTCGAAGGTGCACGCTTCGCAAGCGCTTTCGGTTCCGGCATGGCGGCCGCGAACGGCGCGTCCTTCAGCTTCTTGCGGGCCGGCGACCATCTCATCGCGACCAAAGATTTGTACGGCGGTACACACCGGCTGTTCTCCGACGTGTTTCCGCGCTACGGCATTACGACGACCTACGTCGACATGTGCGACGTCGAAGCGACGCGTGCCGCGATTCGTTCGAACACGAAGTTGTTCTGGATCGAAACGCCGACGAATCCGCTGCTGCGCATCATCGACATCGCAGCGGTCTCCGCGCTCAAAGCAGCGGGGCAGATCGTCGCCGTCGACAACACATTTGCGACGCCGTATTGGCAGCGCCCACTCGAACTCGGCGCCGATGTCGTCATGCATTCGACGACCAAATATCTGGGCGGCCATAGCGACGTCGTCGGCGGCATCGCGATTACCGATAATCCCGAGCTCCACGCGCAGATCGCGCTGCATCAAAACGCGGTGGGTGCGGTACCCGGACCGTGGGATGCGTACCTGACGCTGCGCGGCGCGAAGACGCTCGCGCTGCGGATGCGCGAACACGAGCGCAACGCGCATGCCGTCGCGCATTATCTCGAGAGCCGCGACGATCTCAGCGCAGTCTACTACCCGGGCTTGGCGTCGCATCCGCAGCACGAACTCGCAAAAAAGCAGATGCGCGGCTTCGGCGGCATCGTTTCGGTGCGCGTCCGCGGCGGTGCCGAACGTGCGCTCGCGATCGCGAAGTCGCTCGAGATTTTCAATCTCGCAACGTCGCTCGGCGGCGTCGAATCGCTCGTGTGCAGCCCGTGGACGATGACGCACGGCTCCGTACCGCCGGAGCGCAAAGTCGAACTCGGCGTAACGCAGGATTTGCTTCGGCTTTCGGTCGGCATAGAAGACGAAGCCGATCTGCTCGCCGATCTAGCGCAAGCGCTCGACGCAACACCTCTGCAAGCACGCGTCTACGCGATAGCCTAAGAGCTTCCTCGGGTTTTGTGTTGTGTTGCATCAGATTGGTGTTATTTTTCGCTAGGTCTAAATAAGGCGCGTTAGGTGGTTGTAGGAGCGGGGGGCTAGGGGGAGCGCGGGGCCGAGGGCTTCGGCTACGTCGCCGGCTACGACGCCTACGTGGCGCTCGGCGGCGGCGCGGCGGCCGGCGAGGCCGTGCCAATAGGCGCCTACGCGAGCCGCGTCCACGGGACGTAAGCCTTGCCCGAGCAGCGTCGCGATGATACCGGTGAGCACGTCGCCCGTACCGGCGGTCGCGAGCGCGCTCGTGCCCGTTACGTTGACGTGCATCGTCGTTCCGTCGTACACGAGGGTTGCGCTGCCTTTGAGCAAGGTCGTGATGCCGGTGCGGTCGACGAACGCGCGCAGCCGTTCGACGCGCGTTCCTTCGGCGATCGTGCCGGCGCCGGAAAGCCGCGAGAATTCGCCTGCGTGTGGCGTGAGCACGCACGCTTTACCGCGCAGCAAAGTGAGATGTTTGCCAAGGTGGGTGAGCGCACTCGCGTCGGCAACGAACGGATGCTCGAGCCGCTCGATAAAGCCGCGCACGATGGCGGCCGTCGTCTCCGACAGACCGAGTCCGGGACCGATGCCGACGGCGCTGGAATGCGCGCTAACGTCGAGCAGCGTTTCAACGGCCGCATCGACGTCGCTCTCGTCGTAGGTTACAACGACCTGTTCGACGAGGTGCGCCCGCAGCGCCGGCGCGGCTAACCGGCCAGCGGCGACCGTAACGTACCCCGCACCCGCTCGCGCCGCTCCACGCGAGCACAAGACGGCCGCGCCGGGAAATTGTTCTGAGCCCGCGACGATGAGCGGCGCGCCGCTGCGACGCTTGTCGGATTCGTCGCCGCGGCTCGGCAGCAGCGCGAGAAACTCTGCGTCGTCCAGAGCGTCGAACGCCGCGCCGTTCGCACGCGCGATCTCGTCCCCGATGGCGAGGTCGCCGACGTACAGGTCGCCCGCGTAGCCGCGCGCCGGTTCGAGAAGAAGCCCGATCTTGGGGGCGCCGAGCATGACCGTCGCCGTCGCGCGCACGGCGAGCGTGCCGACCGCGCCGCTCGTGGCATCGACGCCGGTCGGAATATCCACGGCGAGTATCGGGGCGCGGTTCGCCGCCAACGCCGCGACGAGCTCGCGCATCGGCGGCGGCAGTTCGGGGCGGGCGCCCGTTCCAAGCAGCGCATCGAGCACGAGATCCGCGTCTGCAAGCGCTGCGCGCGCGTCCTCTGCCGTGGCCGGAAAGGGCTGGGTGATGACGCCCGCTGCACGCGCGCGCCGTTCGGCGTCACGCCGGCCCTCGCTCGTAGTTGAGGTGGACAGCGCATAGACGGTACGCCGCGCAGCGCCCGTGTGCGCGGCAAACGCGGCGTACGCATCGCCGCCGTTATTGCCGGGACCGGCGAATGCCACGAGCGTGCGCGCTCCGGGTGCGACGATATCGATCGCTTCGGCAAGAGCGGCGCCGGCGGCGTGCATCAAGACGACGTCGCCGCCGTGCGCGACCGCAGCCTGGTCCGCCTCGCGCATCTGCTCGCTCGTCAAGGCGCGCATCGATCGTCCTCCAAGACCACGAATGCCGCCGCCATCGCTGTCGTGTGGGTGATCGTTAGATGAATGCGAGTCACCCCGCGCGAGGCTGGCAGTTCCGCATACCGTTCGGTGAAACGTAGCACGGGCTTTCCGCTGCGTTCGTGAGAGACGCCGACGCGCCGCCACGGAATAGCATGTCCGAACGCTTTGCGCGCCGCTTCTTTCGCTGCGAAAAACCCGGCTAGTCGTTCGAACCAGTTTCGTTTCGATAATGCGTAGTGCATCTCTTCTTCGGTATAGACCTTACGCGCGAACCACGCGAGTTGCGCTTCGTCGAAGCGATAGCGCCCGACCTCGGCGAGGTCGGTTCCGATTCCTACGATCATATGTAGCGAACTCTTCGGGGACCGCCGCACACAACGCTGCACCAGGTTCGGGTCGTAGCCGGCGCCGAATACTCCCTCCCGTGGGGCAGATCAGCATCGTCCCGATCAATGCAATGGAGCCCGCTTTCCTCGAGCGACTGGCGCTCTGCATTGAAGAGCGTTTTCTGTTCAGCTGCCGAGTCGATCGGACGTTACGGGTCCCGCGCACGACGCTCAATAGTGTTCGCAAGCAGCTGTTCTTCAATACGCTCGTCTCGCGCGTAGCCGCGCAGGAGACCTCTTCCGACGTTCGGCTGGTTCTTACGGAGTACGATCTCTACAAGACGTCGCACCAATTCGTGTTCGGCGACGCGAGCGAAGAACAGCGCGTCGCGCTCGTCTCGATGCACCGGCTGCGCAACGAGTTTTATGGTGAGCGCGGCGACGACAACGTGCTGTTTCAACGCACGTTGAAGGAGGCCGTTCACGATTTGGGACACGCGCTCGGCCTCAAGCACTGCTTCAACTCACGCTGCGCGATGTATTTTTCGAACTCGATCTTCGATACGGATAATAAGCTCTCGCATTTTTGCGACAGCTGTGAAAAGCGAGTCCGCGCGAGCCGATAGCGTCAGCCGCGCAAGACGCGTGCGTCGGCGAGGCTAATCCGCCGTTCGCCCGTCGCTGCTTCGACAACGAGCGCTCCATCGTCCGCGAGTCTGCGCGCGATGGAAACGAACGCGTGCGTTTCACCGTCGATGAGGAGCCTGTACGGCGTGCCGTCGAGATCCGCTCGCCCTTCCCACGCTCGCGCGACCTCCAGCGGACGCTCGAGCAAGCCGAGTGAGTCTTCATATGCGGCGAGGATTGCGTCCAGGACCGTGCGCCGATCAACCGCCGGTGCCGCGTCGGAGAGAAACGCGGGCGGCGGCGTAAGCGCAGCGAACTCGCCGTTCGTAGCCGGCCGTAGGACATTGATTCCGGTCCCGCAAGCGACCCAAGCGCGCTCTGCGGAGATTCGCGAAATGCAAAGGATGCCGCAACATTTCCGCTCGCCGAGCAACAAATCGTTCGGCCATTGCAACGCGGCGCGCAGCCCCGTCGCTGTCTCGATGCCGGCGGCGATGCCGAGCGAGGTCCAAAAAGGAACGGCCCAGAGGGCGTCCGTCGCGACCTTCACGGGTAAAATCGCCGTGAACAGCAAGGACGAGCCGGGCGGCGCGACCCAGCTGCGCGCGCGGCGCCCACGGCCGCGGCGCTGATAGTCGGTCAGCAAGACGACGCCTGCGCTCCCAGGCTCGCCGAGGATGTTCGCTGCGTCGTCGTTCGTGCTATCCGTCGCTCCCGTGGAGCGGATTTCAAACACGACCAGGCCCCATCTGAAAAAATCCCGTACGTATGGCGGCGCTATGGCTATCGAACAAACGTTGATTCTGTGCAAGGCCGACGCCGTCGCACGCGGACTTGTCGGCGAGATACTCGCACGCTTCGAACGGCGCGGCTTTACGCTCGCTGCCGTGAAGCTGCTCAACGTGGACGAAGCGCGCGCGAAGCAACACTACGCCGAACATGACGGTAAACCGTTTTTCAAGAGCCTCGTCGAATACATTACGAGCGCGCCGATCCTCGCGCTCGTCGTGCAAGGTTCCGATGCGATCGAGGGCTGCCGCTCGACGATCGGAGCGACCAATCCTATTAAAGCGGCGCCGGGTTCGATCCGCGGTGATTACGCTCAGACGATCGGACGCAACCTCGTTCATGGAAGCGATTCCCCCGAGAGTGCGCGGCGCGAGATTGCGATCTGGTTCGGGCCGGGCGAAATATTTACACGCGCTAGCGACTCGGAGAAGTGGCTGATCTCGAACTAAGCCGAGCGTTAAGCGCCGGCGCTCCCGAGACGGCCGAGGATACCTTGCAACAGTCCTGGTGCGAGCGACGTAATGGCGGCCGGGTTATGCTGCATGAAGGCGCTCGCGGCGGCTTGCAGTACTTGCGGGTTGTTTTTCGCTAACGCGATCATCGTGCCGACGGCACCGGGATCGCCCGCTGCTACTGCGGCTTGCGAAACGCCCGCTTCTTGAGTCGCCGCGTTCGCATCACCGGCGTAGCTTTGATGATTGGTATAAGCGTGTAACAACTCCTGACCGAGATTCGAAAGCGACGATTGATCCATCGTGCCGACGCTCTCCGTAAGGTGATCGGCCAGTTGGTCCGGCTCGGCGGCCGCCACATGCGCGGACGCCGCATCCGCGGCTTGCTGCTGCGTCGCGCCGCCCAGCAGGCCACCCGCCATCTTCTCGAGACCATCCATAAAGGACATCGTTTGAACCTCCGATGCCGCGCCGTTCAACGGGGGAAGTTAGAGCACATTCCAGAATTCGCGCGGCCGTGATTGAATCGCTACGCGGCGGCGGACGCCCACTGATCGAAAGCGTTTTCGCGCGTGAGATTCTCGATTCGCGCGGTAATCCGACCGTCGCGGTGACGGTAGCGACGAGCTTCGGAGCCGTCGAGGAAGCGCTGGTTCCCTCCGGCGCATCGACTGGCGCTCACGAGGCCGTCGAGTTACGCGACGGTGACAAAGCGCGTTACAACGGCAAGGGCGTGCTCAAAGCGGTCGACGCGGTCAATTCGCTGCTCGGACCCGTCGTCGAAGGTCTCGATGCGACCGCGCAGCGAGAACTCGATGCAAAGCTGATCGAGCTCGACGGCACGCCGAACAAGTCTAATTTCGGCGCAAATGCAATTCTCGGCGTGTCGCTCGCGAACGCGCATGCCGCGGCGGCGAGCGTCGGCCTGCCGCTCTTTCGCTATCTCGGCGGTCCCAGTGCGAGTACGCTGCCCGTCCCGATGATGAACGTTATCAACGGTGGCAAACACGCGGCGGGCGCGCTGCAGTTTCAAGAATGCATGATCGTACCTGTGGGCGCGGCAACCCTCTCGGAAGCGGTTCGATACGGCGCCGAGACGTTCCACGCTCTGGGCAAGTTATTGCACGAGCGGCATCTTCCGACGCTCGTCGGCGACGAAGGCGGTTACGCGCCACCGCTCGAGTCTCTCGAGCAGGCGCTCGACCTCCTCTTGGAGGCGATTCGAGCCGCGGGTTTTACGGCCGGTCAGGATATCGCGCTCGCGATCGACGCCGCGGCGACCGAATTCTATCGTGACGGTAAATATTATCCGGCGAGCGGCGGAGCGGCGTATTCGAGCGCGAAGATGGTCGACTTCTACGAGCGCATTTGCGATGCGTATCCCGTCGTATCGATCGAAGACGGTTTTGGCGAAGACGACTGGGACGGTTGGCGCGCGTCGACCGAGCGCATCGGAAACCGAGTCCAACTCGTGGGCGACGATCTCTTCGTCACGAATACGGAACGCTTAGCACGCGGCATTCGCGAGGGAATTGCGAATGCGATTCTCATTAAGGTCAACCAAATCGGTACGTTATCGGAGACGCTCGATGCCGTCGAGATGGCGCACAAAGCGGGCTATCGCTGCGTGATCTCGCATCGGTCGGGCGAAACGGGCGATACGACCATCGCCGATCTCGCGGTTGCCACGGGCGCCGGGCAGATTAAGACCGGCTCCCTGTCACGTAGCGACCGCGTCGAGAAATATAACCGCTTAATGGCAATCGAGCTTCAGCTCGGAACCGCTGCCAGGTACCCCGGAGCCACGGCATTCAAGGGCTCGCGATAGGACCGATCGCCGGGCGCGATCACCGCGCGCCATGCTGGCGGCACCAAAGGGGTCGCTGCAGCCGCCGCGGACAATAGAGGAGCCGAGGAAGGTGTAGCGCTCAGGTTTCACATACTAGCGGAGGCCGTGGGCCTGTAGCTCAGCGGTAGAGCGGCCGGCTCATAACTGGTTGCGCGCTGGTTCGAATCCAGCCGGGCCCACATCAAGACGCGGCGCCATAGTCTATCGGTTAGGACGCGGCCCTTTCAAGGCTGAGAGACGGGTTCGACTCCCGTTGGCGCTACCACTTAAAACCCCGTATTCACCGGGTTTTCTGTTGATCAAAACTCTTAGTTCTACCCGAAGTTCTACCTAATTAAGCGCGTGCTTGTCAAGGAGCGACGCTACTCACGAAGCGATCGAAAGCGCGCGAGGACATCCACCGATCTGCGCCACTCGGCCATGGCGACACGTTAATGTTGTCTCTCGCCGAAAGAAGCGCTCTGCGTATTCAATTCGCAAAAGAGCCCGAATTGCGTGCGCAGGTGACTGAATTACGTCCGCAGAGGAATCAATTAAGTGCGCAGGACGCGGCGGCCGCGCCATCGAGGGTCGGATCACGACTGTATGCCGTCGAGGAGATGACGGTCGGGACGCTGGTCGATCGTGTCAGCGAAATAGCCTAAGGGCTGACGACCGAGAGTTTTAGCTCTGAGGAGCGCTCCGCCGCACTCTTGATTAGGAGTGCTGCGGAGCGGATCGACCGCGGCGAGGCCGTGATGGTACTCGCAGATCCACGGGACATGCTTGGCAACGCGAGAGACGTCGTGGCGCAGTTCGGCGAAATTGAGCGCAGCGTAGCCGAACGCGGGATCGGCCGCTAAAGGGCGGCACAGTTCGGCTACTTTTTCAAATGATGCGATTCTGGGACGGGCTTGCGGGACGCGCAAGTCCGCATGGATTCTAGCTCGGGGAATCGTCCAAAAATGGGTCGCTTACGGGATCGTTAGCCGCTCCGGCTGCGAAGGATCTTATCGGCCTTGCGCCTCCTTCGTATTGATCTATTCAAGCGGATTCGTATTGCGAAGATCCCGCTCTTCGGCTACGTTGATCATTAGCCGAAAATTTCGGGAGTTCCGCATTTGTCCATGGGCCAAACGCGGCGACACCGTTCCCGGTTCGCTGCTCCGTTATTAGCCCGCGATGATGATGACCGTCATACTCGACGTCCGGCTCACGCCGGCGCGTCGTCGAACTATCCGGTCTTCAAAGGCCCGGCGACTTTATATGTACAGAAGATGATGCCGGACGGCATTGCAT
>JAABUX010000486.1_pt1 | contig 68182 bp, 60 predicted proteins | sample 5561851 | NCBI WGS metagenome assembly JAABUX01 (sample SAMN10711883, study PRJNA513361) | rock metagenome | isolation source: Antarctica rocks | place: Antarctica: Victoria Land, Richard Nunatak red sandstone | collected 2016-01-03
CTTTGATACGATCCCAGCACTCGTCGCTAATTTCATGACGACGCATCAGGGCAACTCCATCCGCCGAAGTGATTGAAGGATCGTATACATTTTACCCAATTCATCCAGCGTATGTCCACGCGGCTTAGCATTGATGGAGGAAGTTTCCATGAAAGCTCTCGCGAAGATCGCCCTCGACCTCACCCATGTCCTCGCCTTGGCCGTGCTGATCCTCGGACTCGCCGGCGCGACCGGTAAACGCGCCGGGGCCTGGACGACATGCACGAGCGACGCCGGCCCTGGTGCCTGCGACAGCAGCGTTCAGGGAGTCACCGTCTGCGATAATGGCACGACAATGGCGGCTTGCCCGCCCGTCAATAGCTTGGCGGGATGTGCTTGCGCTCCGGGGCAGGCATCCGGCGGTGTCAAGACTTGTGATTGCAAGGCGGCTTCGACCGCGATGTGAAATGCCCTTCCTGGTCAAAACCACGCTGCGGGTCGCAACCAGCGGGACCCCGCAGCTTCCATCGCTGTGAGCTGCCCGCGACTTCATTCGCGATCACGAAATAAGCCAATCAAGGATTTGTTCGAGCTTCCCACGTCATTTTGATCTGGTGGACTCATGCCGAACTGGAATCGTTGTCTTGTCGCGATCTTGATCGTCAACTTATTCTCGACGACGGCGACGGCCGACGAAGCGACCCGTGCCCGGTTCCTGGCCGAATACCCCGCCGCGTCGCGCAAGATTGAGGCGACTTATCGCCGGCTCCAAATTGTCTGCGAGTTGGAACACTCCAATTCCGCAAACCCCAATAATACGGTACGTGGTGCGCATTATCGGTACATGGCCGATGGTCGCAAGCTGCGCGTCGACCGGCAATACTCGGCGGATTCGGGTTTGTACGCCAACCAAGCGTCGTCGTTCGTCCATAACGCCGACAAGTCGTTCATGGTCGATCGCAACGAAGCCGCCTCGACCTATCGGGTCCGAAGCGTCGGAGCTGGGGTCGAAAGCTTCATGTCTCTCGCGGAAGTCTTTCCTCCCGCCTTCACGCCTTATTATGTGGATGAAGAGCGTGTGGTCGACCTGCTCGCCAAGCGGGGCTTCACGGTCGAAGATGCCGTTGCCGAGGGGACGGGGGAGGAGGAGTCCGTCTTGGTCCGCTGGAACTGGCCCTGGGAAGGGACTGGACCGACCATGCGGAAAGGGGAGATCCGTTTCTTGCCCGGTCGAGGCTGGGCCTTGGCGAGTTTCCATTGGCGGCAGCGGTTGCAAGACAAAACCTGGCAGATATTCGAGTCGTTCGCGGAGGTCAGCTATCGCGGCGAGTTCGAAGGCATGCCGCTCGTCGCGAGTGTAGATAAGGGGCTGAAGATGGATGATTCGTCAAAGCTCAATTTTGGGATTTGGCGAGTCACCTCGATCGGCCCATTTGCCACGCCGGAGAAGGAATTCACACTCGCCGCATTCAACTTGAAGTATGATCAAGGGATTCGAAGCCGTAACTACGGCTGGTATTTGGCGTTGATCGGCGCGGTGGGGCTGGTCGGTTCCCTGGCGGTTCGGCGATGGATGAATCGTCGGCGCGTGATTTTGACGGCGTGATCTCGGCACTTCGAAGGGTGGACCACCGCCATGAGCGCTCGTCGTCGGGGGTTGACGTTGGTCGAGTTGCTGACGGTGATCAGCATCGTGGCCATCCTGGTCGGACTGTTGTTGCCGGCGGTCCAGCAGGCCCGGGAAGCGGCCAGGCGGGCGAGCTGTGCGGGCAACCTCCGGCAACTCGGCATCGCCGTCGCGGCTTACGAACAGTCTTGCGGGGTTTATCCGCCGGCGATCATTTGGAACGGTCGGGGTATCGTCTTGACCGGCGATGGGATCGCGATCCCCGGGACGGTCGACCTGTCGGGGGATGGTTCGAGTTGGATGGCCGACCAATTCCGGCCCGGCTTCTTCCCGATGTTGCTGCCCCAACTCGAACAAGGGCCGCTTTACGCATCGTGGAATGTGAACATCTCGGTCTCGGCCCCGGCGAACTCGACGGCCCGAGGGACCGCGCTCGGGGTCATGCTCTGCCCGAGCGACCCGTTCGCCTCGGCGTCGAATCCCGGGACGATCCAGGGCGGGAACTGGGCGAGGGGCTGCTACGCGGTCAATGCCGGGCCGAACGCGCGCTGCCTGGCGACGCCCTTGCCGCTCCCCATCGTCGGCCGGTTGGTCAACTGCTCGCCGAGCCCGGGCACGCCCTCGCAGGGGCCGGGCATCGAGATCGCGCCGGCCAACCCGCTGACGATGACCCAGGCGTGGGGGGCGGGGGTCGCGGGCTTGAACAAGTGCTTCGGCCCCGCCGACATCCGCGACGGCTTGAGCCAGACCGTCGCCGTCGACGAGATCCGATCGGGGCTGAACGGCGCCGACCGTCGGGGGATCTGGGCCTTCCATGATCGGGTCGAGCATCACCCTCGGCTCGGGATCGTACAACTCCGGCGGCTTGCCGCCCGACGTCTGCCGCCCGGAGGCGGGCCAGATCCAAGGGTGCCGCGACGCGCTCCAGGCGGCCGGGGCCGGCGCGATCTCGGAGTGCATGCCTTGCTCGGACCTCCGGGGCAGCTTCCTGGCCACGAGCCGGAGCCGACACCCGGGGGGCGTCCAAGTCCTCTCGCTCGACGGCTCCGCCCGCTTCGTCCGCCACGAAGTCTCCATCCCCGTCTGGTCGGCGATCCACACGCGCGACTGGGGGGAGATCGATGGCGGGTCCTATTAAAGCCTTGGAGGGCGGATTGTTCCCCTCATGGGAGCGGTGGCGAGCCGCCATCAAGACGCCCGGGTCGGCGATCATCGTGGTCGTATCCCCCATCCTCTCGGCCGTTCTGACGGCCCACACCTTCCCGCCCCACGACTTCGGCTGGATCGCCTGGTTCGGCCTGGTCCCGTTCTGCCTAATGATCCCCGGCGCGTCCTGGACGTTCGAACGCTATCTCGGCGCGTTCATCGCGAGCCTGGCCTTCTACGGGATCGGCCCTCACTTCATCGACACCTTCGGCGAGGTCTTGTCGGTCGCTTCGCCCGGCCAGTTCCGCCAGCTTTGGTTGGCCGCGACGGCCTTGGGGATCTGGGTCTGGCCGCTGACGTCGCTCCTGGCCCGCCGCTTACACCTCGGTTGCGGCTTTCCCCTGACGGCCAGCTTCCCGATCGCCTGGGTCGTCGTCGAGCACTCTCGGCATTGGTTCTGCCTGATCTTGGTGGGAAATGAGTGCCCTTGGCTCCACCTCGGATATTCGCAAGTCGAGTTCGGTCCGATCCTTCAGGTCGCGGCCCTCGGCGGAATGGGTCTCGTCAGCTTGTTGATCTGCTCGGTCAACGCAGGCTTGGCCGTGGCGGTTCGCTCGTTGCTCGACCGGGCCTGGCCCGATCGTCGCGAGCAAGCCGGCTTGGTTTTTTCGACCCTGGGGCTTTTGGGGGCCGTCTATTACGGCTCTGGCCAATTGGGACCGAATGCTTCGTCGGTGGCCTTCCGGGTGGGCTTGGTACCTCGGGCAACCATGATCGCACACGCCAGATCGGAAGCGGCAATCCTCAAGCGCGACTTGGAAGCCCAAGGCTTTCGTCCCAACCTATTGCTGTATGGCGAAAATACCGTCGAGCACGTGACGATCCCCCCATTGCAATCCGTCATAGGTCGGGCAAGCAGCGACCAAGGGCCTTGGGAGGCGATCCTGGCCGAGGTGTCTCGGGAGGTGGGGATTGACCTCGTGGTCGGCACCACCCGCACGACCAAAACCATCGACGGCGATCGACGACATGTCTGCGCCGTCCTGGTCGATCACAAGGCGGGTCTGGTCGCCTGGTCGGACAAGAGTGCGCTGGTGCCGTTCGCGGAAAGCTCGCCGGCTTGGGCGGATCATGCCTGGGTCCGAGCACTCCTACCCGTCACGGACAAAAACGTCGACTTCACTCCATCGCGGCGGATGGGCACGTTCACAATCCCGGTCGAGGCCCCGCCCCGAGCGGTCCGCCTCGGCGCGGCGATCTGCTACGACGTCTCGTCGGCGGGGCTTTTTCGAGACGCCGCGCCTCGATCGGATGCTTTCTTGGTGCTCGGCAATGAGCCGGTCGACCCGAGACGATGTACTCCCTCATGGCTCCTGAACATGGCCCGGTGCCGGGCCGTGGAATCTCACCGCGCCATCGCACGGACGGCGATCGGCGGTACGACTTGTATGGTCGATCGCCGAGGCCGGATCGAGGTCGAGTCGCCCCGAAGGTCGGCAGGCCCCGGAGATTCGATGCTCGTGGTCACCTTGCCCCTCTCCGGGGAGATTACCCTCTATCATCGGTTGGGCGATTGGCCTACTCATCTCGGCCTGGCCCTGGCCGCCATCGGGCCGATTTCGGGCCGATTGGGGCGAAACGCAACCGGTCGGTTCATGATCTGAACGAGGTCGGCTTTGACGACGGGGGAAGGTTGGGGTATATTGGCGATGAGACCGATGCTCCGCGCTTCGAGAGCGCGATTGGTCTCAAGTTGTTGGACATTCTGAATAATCACGCGGAGGTTTGTTTGATTCAACGCGCGGTGGAGGAATCCCCGCCGGGGTTCCAGTCGATAGGGTTGAGCCGAGGGATGCTCGACGCCCTCCGAAAGATCAAGTATACGGACCCGTCGCCGATCCAGGCCGCCTTGATCCCGGAAGCCCTCCAAGGGCGGGACGTTATCGGCCAGGCGAAGACCGGGACCGGCAAGACGGCCGCATTCGCCATCCCTTTGATCGAGATGCTTGAAGCCCAAGGCAAAGGGCCGCAGGCGATCATCCTGGCGCCGACTCGCGAACTGGTCCAGCAGATCGTTGTCGAGATGCAGAAGTTGGCCCACGGCCAAGGCGTGGAAATCTGCGGCCTCTACGGCGGCGAACCGATCGAGAAGCAGCTCCGGTCCTTGAGCCGGGGGGTTGACATCGTCGTGGGCACGCCTGGGCGGGTCCTGGACCACATCGAGCGGCGGACGCTTTATCTTGGCGACATCTTCCACGTTGTCCTCGACGAAGCCGACCGGATGCTCGACATCGGGTTCCGACCAGACATCGAGCGGATCTTGCGGCAAACGCCCGACCCGCACCAGACGCTTTTACTCTCGGCGACGATCTCCGACGAGATCCGGACGCTTGCCCGGCGTTACATGTTCGAGCCGGTCGAGATGAACCTGTCGCGCGACGAGCCTTCGGTCGAGTCGATCAAGCAGTATTACATCACCGTGGAGCATGACCGCAAGTTCGACTTGCTGGTGCACCTCCTCGACCGCGACAACCCCAGCCAGTGCATCGTCTTCACCCGCACCAAGCGAGGGGCCGACAAGCTGGCCGACCGCCTCCGGGGGCGAGTCGCCGGGGTCGCCACCATCCACGGCGACCTGACGCAAACGGTCCGGAACCGGGTCATGCAAGGGTTCCGCAACGGGACCATCCCCGTCCTGGTCGCCACCGACGTGGTCGGGCGTGGGATCGACGTCAACGACATCAGCCACGTCATCAACTTCGACATCCCCGACGACCCCGAAAACTACGTCCACCGGATCGGCCGGACCGGCCGGATGGGCAAAGACGGGATCGCCTATATGTTCGTGTGTGCCGACCAGGGAGAGCCCCTGACGGCGATCGAGAACCTGATCAACAAGTCGATCCCCACGCTGCCGCTCGACGGGTTCGTCGCCTATCGCCGAGATCAGAATCGCCGCGAGTCGTCGTTCCGCGAGTTGTTCAGCACCACGAGGGATCGGTCCACCGCGGCGTATGCCCGCCATTGATCTGAGTCAAGTTCCGTCGGATTTTGGCAGGCTTGGTGGCCTCAGCTTTTTTGATGCCGACCGATCGCCTTGAAGACCGCGACCGCCTCGGCGACCAACCCAAGGTCGCCGACGGTCGCCTCGGCGTCGGGATCGAACCGAATCTGGTCGAGCTTGGTGACCATCCTTTCGGCGGCCTTCGACAACTCGAAATCGTCCGTGATCGCCATGACGGCCGCTTCGGCCTCGATCGGCGTCAGCACCGCAACGCGTGTTTTCGACGCCTGCGCGATCGCCCGAGCAAACCGGTCCGCGACCGCCTCGGCAACTTTGAGCCGATCGGCCCCTGCGAGGATCTCCTTCGGCAGCCGGTTCGCTTCATAAAGCCAGTTGAACGCAAGACCAAGCCGATAACGGTCGATCCGCCGCCTGATGACCGGCCACAAGACGTACCCTCCGCCGCAAGCAACGAGGGCCGCCAACCCGACCCCGACTCGGCGAGATATCGGGTTCGGACCTTCGCCGGTAGATACATTGGGGCCGAAATCGACGCGAGCCGGGTCGAACCGGGGCGGGCTTTCGATGGTCAAGGGCAGGCTTGGGGTGTATCGCGTCACGTAACCCCGAGACAGGGGGTCGTAAGCGGCCAAGGGGACCGGCGGTAAGACCGCCCGACCCGGCTTGGTCGGTCGGACCCGGTAGCGAAAGGTCCGGGTCGTTGGGTCGCTCCGATCCACCTGACTCGATGAGTCGCGAATCTGGAACGACGGCCCGAGCGTCGACCAGCCGGAAAGGTCGGGGACGAGGTTGCTCCCGGCGGCGGCGGTCCCGATCATGGTGATCTCAACCTCGACCGGCTGACCGACTCGGACGGTGCTCGGCTCGACCCGAGCGGCGACCCGAAACGCCCCGACCCCCCCGAGGAACGACGGCGGGCGACCTCCCACCGGGACGTTCGCCACGGCGATCGAGGTCGGTCTCGACGCGACCAAGCGCTCGCCAACTCGGACCCGGAACGGGGGGATCGTCAAACCACCCGGGCGCCGAGGGACCAGGGTAAACCGGGCCAGGATCTCGGGCTTCGACCCCGAATCGGCCGGGGCGACCGGGAATAGGTCGACTTGCGCGATTCGAGGCGGTTCGACCGACCCGACGATCTCCCCGGCGCCCGCCCGGTCGACGGTCACTTCGAGCGTGATCCCTTGCCCGACGAGGTAGGGGCCGGGCGCGACCCGGACGGTGATCGCCGGGGGTGGAGCGGCCTCGGTCGGGTCAACCAGGGCGACGGAGGATAAACCAATCCAGCACGCGACGAAGACCATTCGAAGAACGACCTCGCGATTCGCTGGCTATTGGCTCAAGCGGAGCGAAGCGCCCTCGATGACCAGCCTTCCTAAGATAAGGCAACCCAGGGTCGGACGCACGCCAGACCTCCGGAGAAGTTATGCAGGAGATTTTAGCCACGGATGGAACACGGATGGGAGAAGGACAAGATTTATCCGTGTTCCATCCGTGGCTCATTTCGACCTTCCTACTCCGGCCCTCGCGGGAGGGGCGACCTCGAAGGACGAAAGCGAGGGCCTGGGCGATTGACCGAGCGACGGCTCGGGTTGATAATTAGGACATTCGTCGGCGATCCCCCGCGTCGGCCGTCTTTCCCGTTAGCTTGTTCGAGGAGTGGGTCCCCCTTTGGGAATGCTGGGCCGCGCGAAAACGATGATGCGGGGTTGGGTGGGGCCTGCTCCGGTGGCCGCCATGCCCTACAGCGTCTCGTGCGTGAACGGGCACCGGCTCCGAGGGTTCCGGACCGAAGGCTACCAGGCGCTCCGGTGCCCGAGCTGCGGCGAGGCGGTGTTCATCCTGCCCCGAAGCCCGCTCCCCGAGCCTCCGGTCCCCGCTTCGGCGCCGAACCGGACCCGCGACGCCCAGGCCGTCCTCGACGCCTTCCCGGCCGACGACTCGCCGCACGCCTTGGTCGACCCGCCCGCCTGGCCGACCCCGGAGCCTTCCCCGGCGGTCGAGACCAGCGACGACGTCGCCGACATCGACTGGGTCGACGAGGTGGTCCCTTCTCCTCCCCAAGCCTCCGAACCGGTTGCACCGTCGGCCCCGGTCGCCAGGCCCGCCCAGGCCCGGCCCAAACCTCGCCCGGCGGCTCCCAAGGCCCCCGCGCCCGAGCCGGTCGTCGCTGCCGTCCCTCGCTTGACCTGGCGGGAGTGGGCCTCGAAGCATCGAAACCCGCTCCTGGCGGTCGGCCTGGTGCTGCTCGTCCTGGGGGCGGTCTCGGTTCGTCGGTGGCGGCAACGGCTGGAGGAACTGCCCAGGATCGCCGAGATCGGTCGGACCGAGGGGTTCCGCAAGCTCGACTCGGGCGACTTTTTCGCCGCCAAGAAGATCCTCGCCGATGCTTCGGCCGCCGTCGACGCGATGGGTGGTCGGTTCGAGGGGGCCGACGCCATCCGCCAAGCCGCCCGGGAAGCGGCGATCCTCACCGACCTTGTCCCTCGGTCGCTCGAAGAACTCGTCGAGGAAGCCTTCACCTACCCAAAACTCTCCGGCTGGTCGGCGCACTTCGCCTCGATGTATCGAGGCCGGTCGATCCTCCTCGAAACCACGATCACCAGCGTCCCCGACCCGAGCAAGCCCGGCTCCAGCTACGCCGACGCCTACCGAATCCTCGTCGGTCCCGGGCCGAAGCCCACGGCGAAAGGGCGAGTCGACTACGACGGATTCGAACTCTTCGAGCTGGCGCAGCCCAAGGTCGGCGAGACGAAACTCTTCGGGGCCAGGCTTGCCACCCTCGAATTTGACCTGGCGACGAACCTCTGGGTCCTGACCCTGGAACCCGACAGCGGCGCCTTCGTGACCCACCCTCGGGCGCTCGAAGCGATCCACTGGCCAACCGGCGAGCCGGTCGAGGAGCCTCGCCCATGATTCCGGCTCCCCCTTTCGGCTCGCGCAGCTCCCAGGGAAGAATGACAAATTGCCAATTGTGGATCGCAAAGAGAAATGCAGTCCGAGCAATGGTTTGCGATCCGATGCTCCGCAACTTGCAATCCTGGAACCTGCCATTGTTCTGTAGATGCCTCCCATTAAACCCGATCTTCGCAATCGCGTGCTTGCTCGGCGGATTCCTCGAAGCCAATGCGGCCGATCCCGCCCCGACGGTCTTGGAACCTTCCGAGCTGGCCCGCCGCCCCGATCTGGTGGGCCGCGAGATCGTCGTCGACGATCGGATCAAATATTTCCTCGAGTCGAAGAAGGGGCAGGGGTTCGACGAACTGATCCTGAAACGAACCGACGTCCCGCTCCGACTCCCGCCTCGGCTCCGGTTCGCTCGCCCGCCCTCGGAGCCGAACGCCGTGGCCCGAGGGGCTCTCAAGTTGGTCGAAGGTCACCTCATCTTCGACGTGGCCCGCCTGGAGTTATTACCGAACGACTCCGAACGGCTCGACCGCGAGCTTGGGCGCCTTCGCCCGGAAGACTTCGCGTCGATCCGAGGCCGGGCGCTCTGGGCCGAGCGTCGAGGCCGCGAGCTGAACGACCCCAAGCTCGAAGCAAAGGGGGTCGCGCTCGAAGCCGACGCCCTCTGGGTCGAGGCGAACCGCCCCGGTGCTGACCCGATCGCCTTGGCCGACGGGTCGAGCGACCGGCCGATCTCCAAAGTCCTCCGCGACGCACTCTATCACCGAGGGTTTCGCGCCTTGGAGGCGAAAGCTTCGACCGCCAACGCCCTCGACGACCTGGCGAAGCGAATCCGGGCCGCCTTGCCGCGCTCCGCCGAGCCGGGGACCGCTCCCGGCCCCAAATCCGCCGAGGACGCCGACCCGGCCTCGACTTACCGGGCGGCCCCGGATGCCGAGAGGGCCGCGATGGATCGTCGCTTGTACGCCGATCTGGTCGAGAAGTCGCTGGTCGCGCGCCTGGCCGAAGACCCCTCGAAGGCAAGCGCCCTCGCCGACGAGGCCGCGCAAACCTTGCCTGACCGCCCTTCGGTGGGCGACAAGCTCCGTCAGCGCGGCCTCGTCGAGGCCGAGCGTGGAGTCGCCTCGATGAGGCAAGCCGAAGTCGAGGAGTTGGCCAAGACGTTTCGAGAAGCGGGCCAGGATGATCGGGCACGCCGCCTGTTCGAGGAGTGGCTGGCGGACCGTCGGAAGAACCGCCTGAGCGCCAGCGACGCCGAGGGGCGCGTTTTGCTCGCAGCGAACTATGAAAAGCTCCTCAGCGACCGAGCGACCGCCGGCATCCTCTTGAACGAAGCGGCCACGATCGAGCCCGAGTCGAGGGCGGTCGCCGACGCCTTCCTGAGGCTCGGCTATCGCAAAGGGGACTCCGGCTGGTTCGACCCGACCGCCTCCAAATCCTCGACCCCGACCGCCAAGGTGGCGCCAACCAGGAAGTCGTCGACCGCCGAAGGGGGCGACTCGCTCCAAGGGTTGACGCAGGCCCAGGCCCGATCCCGGATGGGGGGAAAGCCCGACCGGGTCGTTCGGTCGGCGACTCAGGGGAACATCATCGAACAGTGGATCTATCGGAGCGGGAAAACCGAACAGTTCATCCTTTTCCGGATCGAGGCGACCACGTCCGAACCCCGGGTGACCGGATCTTATTCCGTGGACCAGTAATGGTACTTTTGCCCGGCCTTGAGGCGCTGTTGAAGCAATTGAGGTCACCGGTTGACTCAATTCACAAGGCAAAAACGACCGGTTTGGCAATTTTCTTGAAAAATCCCAAGGTTTGGAAAACTATTTGGCGGATTCCGCGTACTATGCTTGTCATGAGCAATTTCGTTCGGAATCACCCGACTTGTGGCGCATAATGTGCAACGTGGCGGGTGCATGACCCGAGGCTTCGCCTGATCTTCTCTATAGGGCTGAGCTTCGACCGGGATCGAGATCGTCCTGACCAGTTCTGATGTCCCTGGTTTGCCGAGCGAGGCCGGTTCGCTTGCGACCCTTTATTTAACGCTCGGATTATTCGAGCGGCCTCGCGGACCTTCAATGGCGTCCGATGCCCGGCCGCGACGCACACCAGGAGGTGTATAATGGCTCGCAAAGATTCCTTGCTTCGACTCCACTCCCGATTGGTCGCCCGACGCGACGCGCTCCGCAAGGCGCTCGCCGGTGACCTCGACGCTTATCGCGAATTCGCCGCCCTCAACGTCGTCGGCGACAGCGTCGACGCGGCGGTCGACACCGCCAACGACGAGATCAGCTCGCAAATCGTCGAGATCGAGAGCCGAGAACTCGGTCAGATCGAACATGCCTTGCAGCGGATCGTCGACGGCGTCTACGGTCGATGCGAGTTCTGCGGCGGCAAGATCGCCGAAGCCCGCTTGAACGCCTTGCCTTACACCAATAGCTGCATCGACTGCCAGCGCGAGAACGAACGGCAGGGTCAGGCGTTTGGCCGGACCGCCGAAGACCAGCGCTGGGCCAAGATGGACTACAAGCCGATGTCCGATGGCGACACCGAAGCCGACATCAAGCTGAGCGACTTCGAGATGGACCTGAGCGAGTCGGGCCGCTAAATCTCTTTCGGATAAAACTTAACGATCCGGGCGATGCTCAAGGTTTGGCGTTGCCCGGATCGTTTTTTGTCTTTAGCAAATCACAAGATGGCAAATCGCAGAAGATTTGTCGAATTCGACTTTTCTGCGATTTTCGATGTGTCATCTGCAATTCTTACTTGGTGCTTGTCAGTTCAGCAGGCTCCGCTGCAAGACCTCGGTGGCCGGTCCGAACTCGGGCTTCCAGAGGATCTCGGGTCCGCCGGTCTTGAGGCAATCGCGGAGGGTTTCCAAGGTGTTCCGGGCCATGTGCGGGCACTTGTTGCAGGCGCAGGTGATGCCCGGCACGGGGTGGTAGCGGTGCCTGGGGACCTTGTTTTCGAGCTGCCAGAGCATGTTGGCTTCGGTGGCGACGAGGAAGTCGGTCGGCTCGGGGTGGTCGGCGACGAACTTGATCATGGCCTCGGTCCCGCCGACGAAGTCGCTCTGCTCGCGGATGTTGACCGGGCATTCGGGGTGGGCCAGGGTCAAGGCGGCGGGCATGCGCCGCTTGGCCCGGATCAGGTCGATGACGCTGAACACCTCGTGGACCATGCACGACCCGTCCCACAAGATCATCGACCGGCCGGTCACGCCTTGGAGGTACGACCCCAGGTGCTTGTCGGGGGCGAAGAGGATCTCGGTGTCTTCGGGGACTCGGCGGATGATCTGCTCGGCGTTGCCCGAAGTCACGATCCAGTCGGAGATGGCTTTGACGGCCGCCGTGCTGTTGATGTAAGTCACGGTCTGGAACCGTCGCCCTTCGGCTCGGAGCTTGGCCTGGAGTTTGGCCAGGGCGGGTGCGGGACAGCTATCGGCCAGCGAGCAACCGGCGCGGAGGTCGGGCAACAGGACCCGCTTCTCGGGGTTGAGCATCTTGGCCGTCTCGGCCATGAAGTGGACGCCGCAGAAGACGATCGTGCCGGTGTCGACCTCGGTCGCGGCCCGCGCGAGCTTCAGGCTATCGCCGGTCACGTCGGCCAGTTCTTGGATCTCGCCTTCCTGGTAATAATGGGCCAGGATGGTCGCGTTTTCCCGCTTTTTCAAGGCGAGGATCTCGTCGTAGATGTCGGTCATGCACCGATTCCTTGTTTTTTAAGTGGCGAGGAAGAACCCACATTCCAGCCGATCGACGGCGATTGGCGGGCCATCGCTTGATTTTAGAATAGGCGTCGAGTCTCTCGAAGAACAGCCCAGCCCAGGGTAAAGTGTTCCGCGAAACCCGCGTCTCGGTCCCGGAGTTGCTTCGATCCCAATCCCCGACTTGACAAGCCCGATCGGGTCGAAACTTTTCCTGGTCGGAAGATCAAGCGTCGTCGCTTTGACTTGTCGCTGCGGATTGAGCTATATTCTTGATACGACCGGCCCTTGAGTTTGGGGGACAATTTCCCGCGATTTCGCCTCGGAAATCGTCCCTTTGGGTTTGGGCCTGGCAAGGAGACCGGCGAAACATGGTCCGTTTGACGTCGCCGCTGCTCTTCCTCGGTGCGTTGGGTCTGGGCGTCTTGCTCGGGATGAACTGGGATCGAGGCCGGATCGTCTCGGCCCAGGCTCGACCCGGCGCCCCCGGCGCCTCGCCCGCCGAAGATGTCGGCCCCACACACGTTGCGCCCTCCGTCCGAGGGCAGTCCGACGACGGACTTTACGCCCAGTTGGCCAAGCAGTACGCCCAGTTCGAGCACGTCAACCGGACGTTCGAGCTGGTCTCCAAGGCGGTCTCGCCGTCGGTCGTCCACCTGGTCGCCCACAAGTCGGGCACGCGGGAAGACGAAGCCCAGGTCCGCGAGTACGAAGAAACCGGCTCCGGCGTGATCGTCCGGGGGGATACCTCGCGAGGCTTGTTCGTCCTGACCAACAACCACGTCGTCGCCGGGGCGAATACCACCCAGATCGACATCTTCCTGAGCGACGGGCGATCGTTCCACCCGGTCCGGATCTGGTCGGACAGCAAGGCCGACATCGCGGTGTTGAAGCTCGACCGGACCGACCTGCCCGCCGCGCGGCTGGGGGACAGCGACAATGCCCCGGTCGGATCGTGGGTCCTGGCGATGGGTAGCCCGTTCGGCCTGAACCACTCGGTCAGCCAGGGGATCATCAGCGGCCGGGGTCGGCACGAGGATGACCTTGAGCGCGCCGGGGTCGAGAACCAGGACTTCCTTCAGACCGACGCGGCGATCAACCCGGGCAACTCGGGCGGGCCTCTGGTCAACATGAAGGGGGAGATCGTCGGGATCAACATCGCCATCCTGTCCAATGGGGGCGGCAACGAAGGGGTCGGGTTCAGCATCCCGATCAACCTGGCCCGGTGGATCATGGGGCAACTTCTGGCCAACGGGCGGGTGAGCCGGGGGGCGTTGGGGGTGAAGCTGCACCCGGACTTCGAGGCGGACAATGCGATCTCGCTCGGCCTCGAACGACCTCGGGGGGCCTGGATCGAGTCGGTCGCCCAGCAGTCGCCCGCCGCCGCCGGCGGGATCAAGGTCGGCGACGTGGTGGTCCGGTTTAACGGCGTCGAGGTGATCGACTTGAACCACCTGATCAACCTCGTCTCGATGGCCCCGATCGGTCAGCCCGCCGATGTCGTGATCTGGCGAGATCGCCGCGAGTGGTCGATGCGAGTCACTGTGGCGGACAAGGACCGGATCGTCGGCCAGGCCCCTCGACCGGCCCGACCCCCCGCCGCCAACTCGGTGATGGGCATGGACTTGGTGACTCTTGAACCGACCTCGGCCCGACGGCTAGGCTTGCCCGAGTCGACCCGAGGCGTGGCGGTGACTCGGCTCGACCCCGAAAGCCCCCTGACCGGGACCTTCCAGCAACTCGACGTGGTCCAGACCGTCGCCGGTCGCCCCGTCTCCTCCGCTGAAGAGGTTGTCCAGGCCCTCGGCGCCCGCCGGACCTCGACCGGCCTCGACGTGATCATCCAGCGTGTCGTCGAAGGGGTCATGCAGCGTTACAGGATTCGCGTCCCTTGATCGCCCCTCTGCTCGCCGCCCTCGAACACATGGCCTCGGCTCGAAGCTTGACCGAGCGGCAAACCTACGACGCCGTCGCCTCGGTGATAACCGGCGAAGCCTCCGACGCCCTGATCGCCTCGTTCTTGACCGGGCTTCGCGTCCGAGGAGAGACCGCCGACGAATTGGCTGGGGCCGTGGGCGCCGTCCGCGACCACTCGGTCGGCTGGCCGGATGTGAGCGGCCTCGGGCCGATGCTCGACACTTGCGGGACGGGGGGAGATGGGGCCTGCTCGGTGAACATCTCGACGGCGGCGGCGATCGTCGTCGCGGCCTGCGGGGTGGCGGTGGCCAAGCATGGAAACCGCTCGGCTTCGGGGAACTCGGGGAGCGCCGAGGTCCTGGCGGAACTCGGGGTCGCCGTCGAGGCCGAGCCCACGGTCCTGGTTCGTTGCCTGGCCGAACTCAAACTGACTTTCCTCTACGCCCCCAAGTTCCACCCCGCGCTCCGGTTCGCGGCCCCAGCCCGGCGGCAACTCCCGTTTCGGACCTTATTCAATCTGGTCGGCCCGCTCGCCAACCCGGCCCGGCCCGCCTACCAACTGATCGGCGTCCCCGACCCTCGATTAGCCGACCTGGTGGCACAGGCGGTGGCCCGCCTCGGCACGACCCGCGCTGCGGTCGTCACCGGGAGCGATGGGCTGGATGAGGTTAGTCTGGGGGGCGACACCCGAGTCCGTTGGGTCGAAAATGGCGAGGTCAGCCCGCGAATTTGGCCGAGCGCAGCATTCGGCCTCGGCTCCGTCACGCCCGAACAACTCCGGGTTTCGGGGCCGGTTGAGAGTGCCCGAGCGATCCGCGACCTGCTGGCCAGCAAGCCAGGGCCGGTTCGAAGCACCGTCCTGGCCAACGCCGCCGCGGCGCTCCTGGTCGCCGGGGCCGTGGCCGAACTCGGGGAAGGGGTCGCCCGAGCTTCGGGAGCCGTCGATGATGGCTCGGCGGCGAAGCTCCTCGCCCGATGGGTCGCCCTTGGTCAAGAAGGCAGCCAAAGCTCCTCGTAGACCTCGTAGCCGCCCGGCTCCATCCCGAGCGACCGATAAACCCGTTGGGCTCGCTCGTTGGACGCCTCGACGTAGAGCCGAAGCCCGATCACCTGGTCGGCGGCTTTCGCCAGGCGACGGATCTCGGAATAGAGCGACCGGAAGACCGCTTGCCCGCGATGGTCCGGGTGGACGTAAACACTCTGGAACCACCAGATCCAGCCGGCCCGCCAGTCGCTCCACTCGCGGGTGATGGCGGCTTGGCCGATCACCGAGCGTGATCCATCGTCTTCCACCTCGGCGACCCAGTAGGCCAGGCGGTCGCGATCCTTCAGGGCCTCGGCCACACCTCGGGCCAGGATATCAACCGGGAGCGACTTCCCCTCGGTTTCCAGGGCCAGTCGGGCGTTGAAGTCGACGATCACGTCGAGGTCATCACCATTGGCTTCTCGGATGCTAGGGAGCGGCATGATCAGATCCGCTCGCTTCGGCGGTTCCTGGCGCGTCGGCTCGCCTCGTCGAGGATGCGGTTGTCCTCGTCGTTGAGCGATTCGCGGCCGTCCCGCGCAATCTTGATCAGGATCTCGTCGAGCTTCTCGTCGATCTGCTCTTCGGGCGTCACGAACACGGGAGAGGGGCGGGTGGCCGAGGCCGAGGCGACGCTCGGGGTCCATGACGGTCCGACTGAAGGGCGAACCGTGGCCGTGGTCGGCGAGGTTTCGCGGGGGTCGGGCGAGACGATCCGGAGCTTGGGCCTTCGCTTCTGCTTGAACCACTTCTCGATCGTCGAGAGTCGCAAGTCGACCATCTTGAACAAGTAGCCGAACGCCGCCCCACCGAGGTGCGAAGTGTAGGCAACCGAGTCCCTGGAAGCGTTCAAGAACCGGAGCAGGTCGGACCCGAGGAAGAGGACCAGCAGGAACCACATCTCCACCGGGAAGATGATCAGGATCACCTCGCGGCGGGGATAATACAAGGTGTAAAGGACCATCGTCGCCATCACGGCGCCCGAAGCCCCAACCATGACCCCGTGGCCCCCTCCGCCCCCGAACCGGTCGATGGTCGCCCAGGCGAGCGTGCTGACGATCGCGGCGGAGATGTAGAACGCCACGAAATCGCGCGACCCGTAGAACGCTTCCATCTCGCGGCCGACCATCCACAAGAACAGCATGTTGAAGACGAGGTGGAACGGATCGCGTCCGTCGTGGAGGAATGTCCCCGTCAACAATTGCCAGATCTTGCCTTGGCCGAAAATCTGGTCGCTGGACGCCGCGAACCAGGAGTCGAAATTGGGGGCGAACAGCTTCTGGGCGATGAACGCGGCGACGTTGATGACGATGATCGCCTTGCAGGCCGGAGCCACGCCCGAAAGCCACCCCGACCCTCGCGTGCTGTCGCGATAATATTCGCGGTCATGAATGCCCATGATGGCTCCGCCCGACAGGCTCCCCGACGAGCCGGGGGAAAGTCCCAGCCTCAAGGGAATCTTTTTTCATCATCGGAAACATCGTTTGAACTGTCAACGGTTGAGCCACTCCAGGCCGCTGGGGCCGTGTGATCCGCCTTCTAGTGACCAGTCAGTCGGCGAGCAAGGCTTCGACCGCTTCGCGCCGGCTCGCGTAGATCGGCCAGACGAAGTCGAGCGACGTGATGTGGAGCAACTCCTTGGCCCGCCCCGAGACCCCGGCCAGCGCCATCGTCCCCCCCTTGGCCTGGACCAGCTTCCAGCAGCGGAGCAAGACCCCGAGGAACACCGAACCGAAATAGTCGACCTGCGACAGGTCAAAGACCAGAAGCGGTTCGCGGTCGCGCCTGAGCGGTTCGAAGATCAAGTCGGCGGCTTGTTCTTCGAGGCCGACGGCGATCGACTCCAGCGCGGGGGTCGCCGAGATCACCATCAGGTCGCCCCGACGCTCAATCGTGAACACGTCTTGGGGCTGAGATGTTGTCATGATTGCGAACAACCCGCAAAAGGATTGGGAATCCTGGCCCGGGGAGTCTCGGGCAGATTCTTAAGACTAGAAGTTGCGGGCCGGGTCGGCAAGAGGAAACCGACCCGGACCCTTCACGATTCCTTTTTGGCGACCTCGCTCGATGCCCGATCCGCTTGCGGCGTCACCGGAAAAGGATCTTCCGGACCAGGGCAATCGGCAGCCCGCCTTGTTGCACGAAAGCGTCGTGGAAGTCGCGGAGGGTTCCGCCTTTGAGCCGGCGGTACTCGTCGCGAAGCTCGAGGATCTGGAGCTTGCCCAGCGTGTAATACAGGTAGGTCGGGTTGTAAGCCCCTCTCCGGGATTCTTCGTAGGCGTTGGCGGGTTCCTGGAAGCCCTTCTCTTCGAACGCCTTGGCCCCTTGTTCGACCGTCATCCCGGCGGTGTGGAGCTTGATCCCGACGACGTAGCGGCAATCCCGCAAGAGGGCTTCTTGAAGCTGGGCCAGGCGGACCTTGGGGTCGCCGTCGCCGAACCCTTCGTCGACCATCATCTGTTCGCAATAATGCGCCCATCCTTCGACGTTGGTGCCCGACGAGATCAGCTTGCGGGTCTTGGTCGGGAATTTCGGGGCGTAAAGGAATTGCAGGTAGTGTCCCGGATACGCCTCGTGGACGTTGATCATCGCGACGACCGGCGGGTTGTAGAGCCTGAGGTGTTCGTCGGCATGCTCGGCGGTCCAGTCTTTTTCGACCGGGGTGACGTAGTAGAACGCCTCGGTCGCCACCGTCTCGTAGGGACCGGGGGTGCTCATCGACGCGAAGCTCCCCGACCGGGCGTAAGGCGGGGTCTCGTCGATGATCGGGCGGACTTCCGAGGGGACCGTGACGATCTTCTTGTCGATCAGGTAGCGCCTCGACTCGTCGATCGACCGTCGGACGCTCGGGAGCAATCCCTCGGCGGTCGGGTGATCGTCGGACAGCGCGTGCATCACTTCGACCGGCGTCTTGCTCGGGTCGATCCGCTTCGCGGTGGCGACGAACTCGGCGTAATCCTTGGCCAACTGGGCCTCCCCCTTGGTGAGCAGTTCGGGCAGGGGAAGTTCGACCATCTCCTCGAACCGCATCTTGGCCAGGAAGCTCTCGGCGCCAATGGCGTACGCGCCGGTCGATCGCGGCTTGAGGTCGGATTCGAGCCAGGCGGCGAAGTCTCGCGTCGCCTCGACGGTGGCCTGGTTGACCTGATTGAACTCCTTGAGAAGTGCGCGATCGCCTTCCGAGGCGGATCTGGCCCAGGTGGCGACCGACCCTTCGAAGAAGCCGACCGAGCCTTTGGCCATCCGGATCGCCAGGTCGGTGAACTCTTTGGGCGGGTTCTTGAGGTTCGCCTTCGCGGCGGCGAACACGGCGGGAATCCCACGCTCGCGGGCGACCACCAGGCGAAGCCGGTCGATCGGCTTGGCGAAGTCGCGCTTGATCAGGCTGTCGATCGCCCCGCCGGCCAATCCGGCGTAGGTCATCGGGTTCGATTCCCAGGGGCGGAGCGTGTCGAGGTCGAGCAGCTCGGCCTCGACCTGGGCCTTCAAGACCTCGCCGTCGACCTTGTCGTCGAAGGTCGTCAACGGGGTTGCCGCCAGCTCGGCTAGTTGCGCCCTGAGCTCGGCGACTCGGGCCACGATCCGGCCCTTCGACCAATCTTCGAGCTGGGCGTCCTGGCCGTGCAGGCCCGCTTCCGTCGCCTGAGAGGGATACATGAGGAACCGGGTCGCGAAGTAGCGGTCGACGAAACCTTCGAAGGTCTTCGAGTCGGCTCGCGAAGGCTCAGCGGCCCGGGACTGTTTCTCCCCAACGAATCCAATTCCGAGCGAAACCCAAATGAGACAAAGAGGTCGGGCGAGTTGGCCGAGTCGCATGGTGGGGATTTCTCGCAGTAGGGTGGGGCGTTGACAGGTCATTCAGGGAGTTCCGACGAATCAATATCGGGCGATCACGCTTGGTTTTGAACCGATCGGGGAGAGCGGTCGTACCAAGGAAGCTCGCGACCGGAGCGTTGCACCCGATTTCGAGTCGGGGGACAATGAGGTCGCTCCCTTATAACCCATCGGCGTGGTCTAAAATAGGACCGAGGCCGATGCGATGTGGCTAAATCGTCTTGTTCGATTTCCGCCCTTTTGTTTTGAAGAAAGGACGTCTGACATGAAACGTTCCTTCTGGAAGACCGCGTTGTTGCTGTTCCCGATCGGCCTGGGTTCGGCCTGGATGGTTCAAGCCCAGGACCCTTTGACCCAACCGTCCAAGAAGGTGGTCAAGACGGACGCCGAATGGCAGCGGATTTTGACCCCCCAGCAGTATATGGTCACTCGCCAGGCCGACACCGAGCGGCCGGGCACGGGCAAACTGTTGCACAACAAGGCAAAGGGAATTTATGAGTGCGTTTGTTGCGACACCCCTTTGTTCGCTTCCAAGACCAAGTTCGAGTCGGGGACCGGCTGGCCGAGCTTCTACGCGCCGGTGTCGAAGGAAAACGTCGCCACGACCACCGACTACAAGCTCGGTTATCCCCGGACCGAGGTGACTTGCAACATCTGCGGAGCCCACCTTGGCCACGTCTTCAACGACGGTCCCGCTCCGACCGGCATGCGGTTCTGCATGAACTCGGTGGCCCTCAAGTTCGCCAAGGACGCCCCGACTACCCCGGTTGATCCTGCCAGCAAAACCTCCTCGACCAAGGCTGACGCTCCCAAGACCGCCCCGAAGTGAGTAGTAGAGCCTGATCGGGCCAAGCGGCTTCGAAATGTGATCGCCTCGCCCCCCCTGACCTCGGGGAATGAGGCGATTTCTTTTATGGAAAGAATGTGAAGCGGCCTTGATGTCGTTTCACTTCTTCTCCATCTTGCCCCGTTCATGGTGCATCGACGTCGACCGCAGTTCTTTGCCGTGCTCCTCGATGGCGGGCAGCGTCTTGGCGGCCCAAGCCTTGATCCCGGGGTCTTGACCCCGCTTGGACTCGGCCTTGAACGCACCGACGGCGTTCATGTGGCCGACCATTTGGGCATAGGCGTAAGCCTCGTCGAACTCTTCGCCCGATAGGCTGGCGAGGTTGTCGACGCAGAACTGGTGGCCGATGCTGACGGTCTTCGGCAGGGCGATCCCCTTCTTGGCCGCGATCTCCTTGAGTTGGCCGTTGACCTTGGTGTGGGCCTCGACCATGTGCTTGCTGAACTTCTTCAGCTCGGGATTGGTCGCTTTCTCTGCGCCAAGCTCGGCGATCATGACTTCGAACATCCCGCCGTCGGCAGCGACGGCGGCGAACAAGGCATCGCTGACGCCCATCTTCTCGGAAGTCGCCTGTGCGAAGGCGGGCGACGAGGTCAGGGCGGCGGTTACGAAAGCGGCGAAGGTCATGCTGCGAAGCATCGGTCATCTCCTGGTTGAAGCGGGCGATCCTGGAAACCTCCGGCGGCGCGACGGGATAGCCGCCGAAGTCGCCTCGGATCAACACGCAAACACTAGGCCGATGATTGGGCCGGACGCGGCCCCGTCCAATCAGGTTGCTTCGAAATGAACTCGCCCCGCAACCCGACTTTCCGGGGTGCGAGGCGGTTTTTCGGGGTTGGAACTGGCTACTTAGCTTGGGCTTAGTGGGCCGACTTTTCCATCTTCTCTTCTTTCTCCATCTTCATTTTCTCGAACCGCATCGCAATCGGCTTGAGCTGCTTCGTGTGACCCTTGATGTGGGGCAAGGTCTTGGCGGCAAATGCCTTCATGTCGGGGTCCTGGCCGCGCTCGGCCTCGGCCTCGAAGACGGCGATCGTGCTCATGTGGAGGACCAATTGAGCAAGGGCGTAGGCCGTGTCGAATTCCTCGCCCGACAGGCCCATCAAGCTCTGGGCGCAGAACTGGTGTCCGGGGGTGATGGTCGTCGGCAGGGCGACGCCCTTCTTGGCGGCCAGTTCTTTGAGCTGATTGTTGACCTTGGTGTGCTCTTCGACCATCTGCTCGCTCCACTTCTTCAAGTCAGGGTCGGTGGACTTCGTGACGGCCATCTGCGACACGAGGACCTCGGTCATCCCGCCATCGGCGGCGGTGGCGGCGAACAAGGCATCGCTGACGCCCTTCTTCTCGGAGGTCGCTTGGGCGAAAACGCTCGAAGAGGCCAGGGTGGCGGCGGCGAACGCCGCGAGGATCGGGGTGCGAAGCATCGGTCATCTCCTTGGGGAAGCAAGCGGTGGTTCTGACGCCTCCAACGGCGGGCTGTGCCGGCCAACCCGAAGTCGACCGAGGCTTCGTTGAAGTTGTCGGGCAACAAACGCAAACACTGCGCCGATGACCAAGATTCAAGTGGGTCAGCATCAAAGCTTCTTTAATACGCGCACGGATTGGAACTTGTTGGCAGCCGGAGATCACATCTCATCGACCACGCCGATCCCCAGGAGATTCAAGCCGGCGGCGATCGTCCGGGCCGTCAGGTCGATCAGCGCCAGTCGGCTATCCCGACGCTCGGTCGACTCGGCCTTGAGGACGGGGCACTCCTCGTAGAAAGTGCTGTAGGCGTTGGCCAGGTCGAACAGGTAGTCGGTCAGGATATTCGGCTTGAACTCGGTCGCGGCGTGTTCGAGGACCTCGGGGAACCGGAGGACACGCATCCCCAAGCCCCGCTCCGCCGGGTTGGAAAGCGCGATCGGTGGGCGGGCCTGGCGGATCGCCTCGGGGGTGACGCCGCCTTTGCGGAAGATGCTCTGGATTCGGGCGTAAGCGTATTGAAGATAAGTCGCGGTATTGCCGGTGAGCGCGACCATCTTTTCCATGTCGAAGACGTAATCCGACAGGCGGTTCTGCGACAGGTCGGCATACTTGATCGCCCCGAGGCCGATCACCTCGGCGATCTGGCTCCGGCGATCCTCGGGCAGGTGGGCGCTGGTGGCGTCGACGACTTTCCGGGCGGCGAGCACCGCCTCATCGAGCAACGACTCCAGGCCGACGACGTCGCCGTCCCGCGTCTTGTACGGTCGACGGTTCGCCCCGAGGATGGTTCCGAAGGCGACGTGCTCGTACTGGATTTGGTCGTAGCCCCACTTCCTCGACGCGGCGAAGACCTGCTGAAAGTGCTCCCCCTGGCGGTGGTCGACGACGTAGAGGAGCAGGTCGACGTCCCATCGGTCGTGGCAATATTTGACCTTGGCCAGGTCGGTGGTGGCGTAGTTATACGCCCCGTCCTTCTTGCAGACGATCAAAGGGGCCTTGTACCCTTCGTTGTAAACCACCAAAGCCCCTTCGCTCGGTACGGCCAGGGCTTTGGCTTCGAGGTCGGCGACGATCCCGGCGAGCATCGGGTCGTAGAAGCTTTCGCCGAGCTGGACGTCGTGCTTGATGTCGAGCCGATCGTACATCGTCTGGATCGCGGCCATGCAATGTGGCATGAACTGATCCCAGAGCACCCGGTTCTCGAAGTCGCCGGAGTGGAGCTTGACGGTCTCGGCTCGGGTGGCGTCGCCCACGTCTCGACCCTCGGCGACCTGGCGGGCGACGGTCTCGAATGAGTCTTCGGTCCCCTCGGCGAGCTTGCTGAACAAGGCCAGGGCTTCCGCCTTCTGCCCCTGCTCGTCCAGCGTGATCGCCTTGCCGTACCGGGTTTTCAGGTCATCGCCGAGCTTGATCTTGCTCTGGGCCAGGCGATACAACCGGGCCAGCTCGATGACGGGGTTGGCGGCGTAAGCGTCATCGTCTCGGTGGTTCTTCCAGCCCCAGAGGATCATCCCGAACTGCGAACCCCAGTCCCCCAGGTGATTATCCCGGACGACGGAATGCCCCAAGGCTACGAGGATGCGTGACAGGGCCTCGCCGATCACCGTCGACCGGAGGTGGCCGACGTGCATCGGTTTGGCCACGTTGGGCGACGAGTAGTCGATCACCACGGTCCGGGGCTGCTTGGGCGGACCCACGCCGAGCTTGGGGTCGTCGACCAACTCGGCGAGTCGAGCGCTGATCCAGTCGGGGCGGACCCGGACGTTCAGGAACCCGGGCCCGGCCACCTCGGGTTCGTCGGCGATCGGGGCGAGGTCGACGGCCATTGCAACGCCTTCGGCGACGCCCTTTGGGTTTTGCTTCAGGCTTTTGGCGATCGCCATGCAGCCATTGGCCTGATAGTCGCCGAACTTCGGGTCGGAACTGGGGCGGACCGCCATCGCAAAGGTCGCGGGGTCGCCCCCCTCGGGGGTCGCGGCGGCGAATCGGGCTCGGATCTGTTCCAGGACGTTCATGCGAGTCTCACCGAGGCCAAACGAAGCCAACGACCGACCGAGGAAGGTCGGATCGCTGCGAGGTCTCATTGACACGTCAATCCCAAGGTTCATTGCAGATCGCACATTGCAGATTGCAAACGGGAAACGGATTCAGCAGAGCTTTTGCAATTTGCAATCCTGCAATCTGCGATGAATCTTGAGGTTGATCCTGGGAGTTATTCGCCTTCGCCCAAGTCTTCGACGACCGGGTCAGACTCTTCCTCGATCGCAACATCGTCCGCCGGCGCATGAATCGCGGCGATCGGTCGGGCCTTGCGGGCGGGGTCTTGCCAGTCGACCCGGGGGGCGTCGCCCCAGATCTCTTCGAGGGCGTAGTAGGACCGGGCGTCTTCGGAGAAGACGTGGACGACGAAGTCGCCGTAGTCGGTCAAGATCCATCGGCCTTCCTCGGCTCCTTCGATCCCGAGCTTGGTTTCGCCGAGCTTCTTGAGCTCGACGTCGATCTCCGAGGAGATGGCATAAGCCTGACGCCGGGAGTTGGCCGAGACGATCACGAAGAAGTCGATCAAAGGGGTCGCGGCGCGGAGGTCGAGGAGCAGGATGTCCTTGCCTCGGTTGTCGTCGGCCAGCCGGGCGCAAAGCTTGGAGTGTTCGAGGGCCTTGGCCACCCGAGCCGGCATGGCCCGGGCGACGGCCGAGTGAGCCACGTCGTCTTGCGGGAGCGGCTGGGCCCTCCGGCGTCGCCGAGGCGAAATCTCGGGGGTTGGGGTCGAGGTTGCGGAACCGTCGAACTGCGTATTGGGAGTTTCGGCCATCTCACCGGGGTCCGAAGGGACGATCGCGCCAGGCCGATTCGAAAGTCGGGACAATCACAGGTCCAGAGCGAATCGGGGCGGCCGGACGGTCCCGCCGCCATCCAAAAGGGACATTTCAAGACTAGAGATCGCGTCACCAAGTTGGGACACGGAGGAGAATTTCCGGGTTCATCCCGCAGGATCAATTGTCTAGTATAGTCGCCTTGGGTTCGTTTCGCCATGAGGGTCCGAACTCACTCCCACCCAGGCCGAGCTTGAGCCTCGACTCGTCGTCGACCCGCCCCTCGGGCGACCAGCCGCGACCGGCATAATATGCGGCGATCATCCGGTCGAGCCGACTTCGGGTCAACCGGGCGTCGGGCTGGTCGTCGGGGTCGAAGAAGCGGGCGGGCAAGGTGTCCTCGGCCCGGGTCCAACCTTCGCGCTGGTTGAAGCATTTCCGGGCGGCGACGACCCGCGCCGCAACTTTTCGGAGTTCGTCGCCGGTCCAGTCCTGGCCGGTGACGGCGGCGAGCATCGCGGCGGACTCGGCGTAGATGTCGGTGAACACGCCTCGGAGGAACTTGCACAAGATCATCGAGTCGATGAGGGCGGCTCGGTCTTCGGTCCCGATCGCGGCCAAGGCCGAGTCGTCGCCGCCATTCTTGCGGTCGACCGCGCCAGAGAAGTCGGCCTCATACGCCCCTGATTTGTTGTGGTCGGCGCCTCGGGTCCCGACGGCAAGACCCAGGGCTATCGCATGCAAGCCTCGGGGGTCGTAGCCGGGCATCTCCAACCCCTTGACCTGGGGGGCGAGGTCGATCGCGCCTTGGCCGATCGCGTGCGCAGCGGCTCGGCTGCCCATGGCCAGGAGCTTGCCGAGCGTCCCTTCGCGAGCGAGCAGGGCGTCGATCGCCGCCAGGACCGCCTCGCCATCGCCGAACCGGAGCGACCTGCCGGACTCGCCGATCGTCCCGTCGACCCAGCCTCGCTCGGCGCAGTCGGTCAGGAACGCGATCGTCCCCCCGGTCGAGATCGTGTCCAGCCCCGCGTCGTCGCAGGCCACCGACGCCCGGAGCACCATTGACGGGTCGTCCACCCCGCACATCGGCCCGAGAGCGAACAGCGACTCATACTCCATCCGGGTGCTCTTGGTCTTGCCCTTGCCTTCGACGACATACAAATGCTCGCAGCCGATCGTGCAGGCCGCGCACGAGTTCTTGGCGACGACCCGACTCGGCCCGAGGTCTTCCTGCGCCAACCGCTCGGCCCCCTCGAAGTGCCCCGAGGCGAAGTTCCGCGTCGGGAGGGCGTCGAACCGGTTGAAAACCAGCAAGTTGGCGACGGTCCCGAGTTCGCGGTACTTCTCGGTGCCCGGCCCGAACGACCGGGCGGAGAGGTCTCGGGCCAGCGTGACCGTGGCCTTGGGGTCGGCCAGCGGGGTCCGCCGATCTCCTCGGACCGCGATGGCTTTGATCCGCTTCGCGCCCAGGACCGCCCCCAAACCGCCTCGACCCGCGTGACGGCCATCGTGGCTGATCGTGCTGAACGGGATCAAACGCTCGCCCGCCGGGCCGATCGACGCCACCTGCCAATCGTTGCCGTGTTCGAGCCGAATCCGGGCCTCGGTGTCGCGGGCCGACAGACCCCAGAGCGAGCCGGCGGGCTTGATCGTGACGAGCGGCTCGTCGCGGCCCATCCCGTCGACGAACACGACCGACGGCTCGTCGAACGCCCCGCTCAGGGCGATCGCGTCGACCCCGGTGCGCTTGGCGGCGATGGCGAAGTGCGACGAGCAGAGCGCGTCGCACAACCGACCCGTCAAAGGCCCGACCGCCACCACGGCGAACTTGGCCGAGGTCGTCAAAGGCGACCCGACCAGCGGGCTGAGCGCGAAGACCAGCGTCGCGTCTTCGCCCAGGGGGTCGACCCTGGCCGGGTTCTCGCGCGCCAGGATACATGTCCCAAGGCCGACCCCGCCGACGAACGCCCGAAGCGTGGCGTCCTCGATCGCGACGCAACCGGTCCGACCGGGGCGAGGGTCGACCCGTAGATAGCGACCGTGGTAGCCGGGCATCGTCACGTTCAACCCCCTACGTCGGCGGAGAGAAGCAGCAGGGCGTCGCCGTCCACCAAGACGGTATCCGGATCGTCGATGAAGGCGTCGCCGTTTCGGCTCAACTTGTAAGCCGAATGGACCCTGCCTTCGACCAAGACCGTCCCCACCAGGCCCGGACAAACCTGGCCCAGCCCTCGAAGCGCCCCGGCGAGGGTTTCGGCCTGGACGGCAACCTGTGCCATACCGGCCCTGAGGCGAGGGACGCCGAAGAGTTCGACGGTGATCATGACGCGATTGGACCCGATCCCGGAGGAATTTTGGCGGAAATCGGCATTTCTTCCCCAATAGTATGCTAAGCCCCTCGCGCCAGAACGATAGTGTCCGAAGGAAAAAGGTCGTTCGCGGCGTTAAACCCCGGAGCCAGCCTCGGTTGGCTCGGTACGCCCTCGACCTTTTGACAGCCCTTTGACACCCATCGTGAATGCGTATCGAGGAATCCGCCGTGCTAAATCCTTTGCGAGCCGCGCTGTCCAAGACCGGAGTCGACGCCTTCGAACGGGCGTCGTCATTCACCGAGCGAACCGACGCCGAGCTTGCCAACTTCCGGTCGCTCCGCTCCGACCTCGAACGCCAAGTCCGCCGGGGCGACCTGACGGTCAAGGTCGCCCGAGAACAAGCGGTCGCCGCCGCCGAAGCCGCCAAGGCGACCTTGAAGCGGCAAGCCGAAGGCTACAGCCCCACGCCTCGGAACTTCCTGGACCGCCTCATCGAAGCGACCGACGCGCGGAAGAAAGCCAAAGACGCCGCGTCGCTCGAATCCCTCCAGCGCGAAACCAACCGCCTCCTCCGCCAGTCGCTCATCGAGCAGCAAGTCGTCACCCGCGACGGCGAATTCCAGGGGAAGACGTTCGTCCGGCCGATGACAGGCGGATCCGCCGCCCCGACCCTGGACGGCTTGCTCGACCTCGCCCGGTCGAGCGGCGAGTCCGGCGACGAGGTCGCCTCCGAGTGGTCGCGCAGGCAACTCGAATCGTTCCGGGTCCAGGTCCAGGACCCGGGCGACCTCCGACGGATCGACCTGGCATGCGATCGCCCCGACGTCGTCAACCCGCGACTGGTCCAGACCTATCTGACCGCCCTCGAAGGGCAACCGCCCGAAGCCTTGGGCACCTTCATCGACCAATCGATCGAGTCGAGCGAGGCCAACGCCTGCGTCGCCTCGTTCGTCCTGGCCCGGAGCAACCCCTTCGGCGACGACCCGGCGATGGCCCGAGCGACCCGCAAAGTTCTGGCGAACTTGAACCAGTTTCCCGACGCCGCCCTGACGACGCTCCGGTCCTGGGAGGCCGACGCCCGGGATCAGGACGCCGAAGCCGCCCAGGCCCAGGTGGCGTTCGCTTCGGCCCGGTTCGACTCGGAAAGTCGGTTGCCCGGCCTCGAAGCGCCGACGGCTGCCGAGGTTGAGCGCCTCAACCGGATCGGCGGCAAACCCGCCGCCATGCCCGGCGAGGCGATCGGCCTGACCCTCGCTCGCCGGGGGCGGATGGCCGACGACATCCCCCTCGAAGCGATGAACGACGAACCGGGCGAAGTCGACCCGGCGATCAGCCCGGTCACGCAGTTTGTGTTCTGATCCCGAGTCTGCCAGGTCGTAGATCGCAAACAATCAAGATGCCTCGATCCCCGATTGTTCATCACCTTGACTTGCTTGCGATCTGCGACCATCCCGCGAGCGATCTTCCCACTTCCTTCAACAGCATCATCGAACCATCAGCTTCATCAAGGCCCCGAGCGGTCGGGGTTGGAGGGGACCGTGAATCAGGTAATTTCGGAAGCGGGCCGACGGATCATCGACGCCGTGATCGAAGCACCCGTGGCCTGGCGATCGCCCGGCGAGCTGGCCGATCGACTGGGCTGGACCCTGGAACAGACGCTCGACGAGATCGCCGAGCTCGACACCAAGGGGTGGCTCGAAGCTTGGGAGCTGGTCGACGGGCCGGTGGTGACGCTTTCGGTCGCGGCGACCGCCGACTGCGGTGTCCGCCTGGTCGAGGTCGGCCACGACGACACCCCGAAATGGGCCCGATCGGGCGACCCCGACCCGCCCGGCCAACGCGCCTCGGGCGTGTTCCGGAGCCAGAAAGCCGCGTCGATGGGACTGGTCGCCGACGGTCGCCCCTCGGCCGAGAATGCCGCGATCCTCGCCGAAGAAACGGAAAACCGCAACGGAGCGGTTGGCGACTCGCGCGATCAAGCCTCGATCGAAAAACTCCCCAAGCCGACCCTCCTGATCGGCGGCGGATTGTCCCCTTGGCCCGGCCCGCTCCAGGCCGATGGCCAGACTTGCCCGGCCTGCCGGTCGGCCCGGCTTCCGGCCCGGGCGTATTGCCTCTGGTGCGACCGCTGGGGACTCGACCTCGACCCGGACTCGACCAGCATCCAACGCAAAAAGTCGAAACCAACTATGGCTCGGATGCACAACCCGAAGGCCGATGCCCGACGGCACGAAAGCGAACGTCGGAAACGTCAACAGAAGCGAAAAGAACGTCGGAGCATCCAGTCTCGGAGGCTCAAGCCAGGCAACAAGATGGACGTCCCATTCTGGTCCGAACCGATCGCTGGTTGAGGCGTTCCGAGAGGAAAAGGTCATCGACGGAGATGATCACTCTCTCCAAAAAGCGGAGAAAAGCGGAACGACCGTCCGGGTTTGTGCACAGGACACCGAACCTTTGAAGATTCTCATCGTCGAAGATCACCCAGCCTCGGCGCTCTTGCTCCGCCGGCTCCTGGAGCGGTTGGGCCATGATGTCACCGTCGCCAACGACGGCGAAGAAGGCTGGCGGCTGGTCGAGCAGGCCCGCTATCCCGTCATCATCTCCGACTGGGTCATGCCTGGCCTGGACGGGCTCGACTTTTGCCGGTTGGTTCGGGGGCAGACAAATCGGTCCTACAGCTATCTCCTGCTGCTCACCGCCAAGCAAGGCCAAGGCGAGCGGTTGGAGGGGTTGCGTGCCGGGGCAGACGACTTCCTGGTCAAGCCGCCGAACTCGGAGGAGTTGGCCAGCCGGTTGGAGATCGCCAGCCGGATTCTCGCGGTCCAGGACGAGCTTGAGCATCGAAACCGGCTCCTGGCCGAGATGGCGCACTCCGACGAGCCGACCGGCGTGAACAATCGCCGACGATTTCGCGAGCTCATCGAGGTCGACTTCGCGGTGGCGACCCGAAGCGGGCGGCCCTTGTCGCTCCTGATGATCGACGTCGATCGGTTCAAGGAGTTCAACGACACCTTCGGCCACCCCAGCGGCGACGAGGTCCTCCGGACGGTGGCGGCGTTGCTCCGCGACGGCGTCGGGGATGTCGGCGAGGTCGCACGTTATGGCGGCGAGGAGTTCACCGTCTTGCTCCCCGACACCGATGCCGGGGCCGCCGTCGCGGTCGCCAATCGACTTCGGGGGGCGCTCGCCTCGACCCCTTGGCCGCTCCGACCGATCACCGCCAGCTTCGGGGCGGCCACCACCCGACCGGATTCGACCCGGCCCGATCTCCTGGTCGGCCAGGCGGATCAGGCACTCTACCAATCGAAGCGGGCGGGGCGGGATCGGGTGACCCATTTCCTCGAACTCGACCCGAGCTCGCTCGACCTCGCTCGAAACGGGGAGGAAGGTTGAATCGCCAGGATTGCGATTGACCGTTCGGCGGGGAAATTCTAATGTCCCGGTCGGATCGCACCCAAACTTGAGCCGGATTCGAGACCGGCCCGATGGTTTAAGGAGAAACCTCGCGATGTTCGCACTGGATCGCGGTCGGAAAGTCGCCCAAAACCTGGTCGCTTCGACGTTCATCGGCGTGTTCGCCTCGCAGGGCGCGTCGGCCCAGCTAAGCGAGTATTTCCACAAGAAGGCGTCGCCCCTCCCCGGAGCGAAAGCCACAACTCCCCCGGCGGCGAACGAACAACCCCGCCTCGAAGTCGTCCGGGTGCCGACGAACTCGACCGACCCGATCGCCATCATCAACGGCGAGATCATCACCCGGGGTCAACTGGCCGACGAGTGCGTCGCCCGCAAAGGGCAGGAGATCCTCGATACGCTGATCGCCCGGCGGTTGATCGAGCAGGAGATGAAGAAGAAGAAGATCGAGATCACCGCCAAAGAGATCGACGAGGAGATCGAGCGGGTCGCGATGGGCGTCGGCCACGTCAGCCGGGAAGTCTGGCTCCGAAACCTGGACAAAGAGCGGGGGATCAGCCCGGCCACCTACGCCCGAGATATCATCTACCCGTCGCTCGCGCTCCGAAGACTGGCCGAGAAGCGGGTGCAAGTTACCGACGAAGATATGAAGCGAGCCTTCGAGGCGAACTTCGGACCCAGGCTCCGCTGCCGGATCATCATGACCAACGATATCCGCAAGGCGAGCGAGATCTGGGAAGAAGTCCGCAAGAACCCCGGCGGGTTCGAAAAGCTGGCCCAGGAAAGGTCGCTCGACCAGGCCACTCGGTCGTTCGGCGGCTTGCTTCCCGACCCGATCGCACGCTACGCCGTCCCCGCCGATGTCTCCGAAGCGGCATTCGCGCAGTTGGTCGACGGCGACCCGGCCGACAAGAACCCGGCGCACAAGCCGAAGGACGGCGACTTCACCGGCCCGATCCAGGTCAACGACGCCGCCTGGATCATCATGAAGCGTGAAGCCCTCGCCCCCGGCAAGTCGGGCAGCCTCAGCGATCCCCAGGTCAGGAACATGCTCGAAGCCCAGATGCTCGACGTCAAGCTCAAAGACGCCATGAACACCGTCTACAGCGACTTGATGGAAGCCTCGGCGATCGACAACAAGTTGACCGGTCAAGTCAAGGAGGGGCACGAAGAGAACGACCCCAGGTTCCAAGCGGCAAGGCAATCCAACCGCGATCTCATGAGCATCCCGAAGCAAACCCAACCAACGACCTTGCCGATGAGCACCCGAGACGTCGCCGCCGAGCGGACCTCGGCCGCCGGGACCTCGACTCGTCCGCCCGCCGGAGTCCCCGGGGCCGCGGCCGATGCCGCCAAATCGCTGCAAAACACGATCCGGACCGCCCCTCGCTGATCGAGGTCAGGGTCGTTCGTTGAAAAATGACGAAAAGGAGACCGAGACCGGAGCGACCGGTTTCGGTCCCCTTGTTCGTCGTATGAAAGATCCGGAAACAGCCCGAAGCGGGTGCGGAATCGTGATTCGATGAAAATCGACGGATCAGCCCGGTGGCATTTCCAGGTATCGGCAACTCTCGGCGCGAAGTTCGCCCTTTTTCGGAGGTCCGGCCCTGGCGCGAGGTGCAATCAAACCGGTAGCGAGTTATAGTGGAAAAGTCAGGACCGAACCTCAACGCCGAGGCCGAACCCTCGCCAACCGGCTTGTTTGAGAGCGAAGGCGCCTTCGATGATCGACCAGACCACCGACCTTGATTCCGATCTCTCCGATCAGCTTCCCCTGGAAGTCGCCGGCCGGGTCCGAGGTTTGCCGCCCTACCTCTTCGGCAAGATCAACGAGTTGAAGTACCGCAAGCGCCGCGACGGGATCGACGTCCTCGACCTCGGGATGGGCAACCCGACCGACCCCCCGGAACAGTGGGTCATCGACAAGCTTTGCGAGGCAGCGCAGGATTCGAGGAACCACCGATACAGCGTCGCCTCGGGGGTCTACAACCTGAGGCGAGAGGTCGCCGCCCGCTACTCGACCCGGTTTGACGTCAAGCTCGACCCCGACCACGAGGTCGTCACGACGATCGGGTCGAAGGAGGGGTTCAGCCACATGTGCCTGGCCCTCCTCGGCCCCGGCGACACCGCGATCGTCCCGGCCCCGAGTTTCCCGATCCACGTCCACGCCATCGCCCTGGCCTCGGCCAACGTGATCGCCCTCGATGTCCGCGACTCATCCGTCTTCTTGAGCAACGTCGCCCGGGTCTGCGAGAGCCTCAGCCCTCCGCCAAAGATCCTGGTCCTCAACTATCCGCACAACCCGACCGGGACGGTGGTCGACCTGGCGTTCTTCGCCGAGGTGGTCAAGCTCGCCAAGAAGTACAAGTTCTTCGTGATCCACGACTTCGCCTATGGCGACGTGTCGTTCGACGGCGTGCAGGTCCCGAGCTTCCTGTCGGCCCCGGGGGCCATCGACATCGGGTGCGAGTTCACCACGATGTCGAAGGGGTACAACATGGCGGGCTGGCGGGTCGGCTTCGCCGCCGGGAACCGCGAGATGCTTGGCGCCTTGAAGGCGATCAAGGGGTACTACGACTACGGGCTGTTCCAGGCCGTGCAAATCGCCGCGATCGTCGCGCTCCGCTACGGAGAGCCGGGGCGGCTCGCCCAGGTGGCCGAATACCAGATGCGCCGAGATGTTCTGGTGGATGGCTTGAGGCGGCTGGGCTGGACGGTGGAAACGCCCAAGGCCGGGATGTTCGTCTGGGCGGAGATCCCCGAGCCTTGGCGGTCGAAGCTGGGCTCGATCGATTTCGCGGTGAAGCTCCTCGAAGAGGCCGAGGTCGCCGTCAGCCCCGGACGTGGCTTCGGCGAGACCGGAGAAGGCTTCTTGCGGCTGGCCCTGATCGAGAACGACCAGCGGTTGCGCCAAGCCGTCCGCCAGATCGGCCGGGTCTTGAAGATCGACGACTCGCCGACGGAAGGCGTGGTCTGATGGATTGCGTCTACTGCGACCGACCGCTCGACTGCCTCGCCTGCGGCGAAACCTACAGCCCACCGGGCCTGGCCGAATATCAGGCGATGTCGAGGCCCGAGGTCCCGGTGGCCTGCTCCTGGTGCGGGGCGACCCTGGTTTGCAAGTGGTGCCGGACCCCCTATGATGGCCAAGGAGGCGAAGCCGACGATGAGGCGGAGCCGGGATAGGAAAAGTAGGACCCGGAGATCGATCGTGCCGACCGTGACCGACCGCTGCTTCGAGTTCTTCCGATCCAAGGGGATGACGACGATCTTCGGCAACCCCGGCTCGACCGAGGAGCCGTTCCTGGCGAACTTCCCGAAGGACTTCCGCTACGTCCTCGGGCTCCACGAGGCGAGCGTCGTCGGCATGGCCACCGGCTACGCCTTGGCAGGCGACCGGGTCGGGCTGGTGAACTTGCACACGGCGGCCGGGATGGGCAACGCGATGGCGGCGATCATCAACGCCCACCATACGAAGGCCCCGTTGATCATCACGGCGGGCCAGCAGCATCGGGCGATGGAGGTCCTCGAACCGTATCTTTGGGGACGGCAGGTCGAGTTCACTCGCCCCTATGTCAAGTGGTCGTATGAGCCCCACCGGGCCGTCGACGTCCCCGAAGCCTTGTCTCGGGCCTACGGGATCGCCATCAGCGCCCCGGTGGGGCCGGTGTTCGTCTCGATTTGCATGGACGGCCTGGACGAGGAATGCCCGGCGGTCATCCCCCGGACCGTCGACGGACGGCCGGTGCCCTCCCCGAAGACGATCGACCGGTTCGCTTCGAGCCTGGATGAGTCGAAGCGGGTCGCCATCGTCGCGGGCGAGGACCTGGACGACCCCGAAACCTGGGAGTCGACGATCGCCCTGGCCGAGCGGCTCGGCGCGGCGGTGTTCGGACCGCCGAGGAACTTCCGGGTCGGCTTCCCGACCGGCCACCCGCAGTTCCGGGGGTTCCTCCCGCCGGCGATCAAGCTCCTGTCCGACCGCCTCGCCGGGTTCGACGCCTTGCTCGTGCTCGGGACCCGGGTCTTCGCCTACTACCCGTACATCCCCGGCCCGCCCGTGCCCGACGGGCTTCGGGTGTTCCACGTCACGAGCGACCCCTCCGAGGCGGCCCGGGCCATCGTGGGCGACTCGGCGGTCGGATGCCCTCGGGCGGCCGTCCGGATGCTCTTGGACCGCCTCAAGCCCGGCGTCGGTCGCCCCGCGCCTCCCGCCCCTTCGCCCGCCCCGCCCTCAAGCCCCGCCGAGCCGATCCCACCGGCCTTCGTGTATCGGACCCTGGCCGAAACCCTCCCCCCGCACACGATGATCTTCGAGGAAAGTTCCTCGACGGTCACGGTCCACCAGCGGCTCATCCCTCGCGACGAGCCGCATGGGTTCTTCTCCTCGGGCAACGGCATCCTCGGCTCGGCCCTGCCGATGGCCGTCGGTGCCAAGCTGGCTCGGCCCGACCAGCCGGTCGTCTGCGTCATCGGCGACGGGGCCACGCAGTTTTCGATTCAAGGGCTTTGGACCGCCAAGCAAGAAAAGCTCGACGTGGTGTTCGTGGTCATGGACAACCGCGAGTACGCCATCCTCAAGTCGTTTGCGGGCTTCCTCGAAACCCCCGGCATCCCCGGCCTCGACCTCGAAGGGATCGACTTCGTCGCCTTGGCCCGGGGCTACGGCCTCCCCTGCCGATCGGTCGCCAAGCCCGACGAACTGGCCCAGGCGCTCCGGGAAGCGTTCGCCGCCGGAGGCCCGAGCGTCGTCCACGTCCGGGTCGACCCGAAGGTCCCCCCGCTCCTCGCTTGAGCCGGTCCCGTCGAGCTTTCTACCCTCCGCGACGACCCCGAGGCTATCACCGAGTCGATCGTCGAGGCGATGGTGAATACCTCGTTCACCCTCCCGGATTTGTTACAATCTCGTCGCCCACCCGTCGAAGACGATCGGAGTGGGGCGACGTTTCGCCGCCATCAAATCAAGACCCGGCCCTCGGGAGCTTTTGCCGTGAGCGACGCCTTGGCCTTAAAGCGGGTTTATGGGATCGACCTGGGAACGACTTATTCGGCCATCGCCTATGTCGACGAGCACGGCAAGCCGGTGGTGGTGCCCTGCGTCCAGTATGAGCAAAAAGAGGAAATCGACTAATGACTTATCTCGATGACCGGATCACGGTCAACCCCAAGCAATGCGGCGGTCGGCCCTGCATCCGTGGGATACGCATTCGCGTCACCGATGTCCTCGACCTCCTGGCTAGTGGTCTCACGCCGGAGCAGGTGATCGCGGAGCTACCGGCCCTGGAAGCGGATGACATTCAGGCTTGTTTGCGTTTCGCGAGCCGCAAGCTCAATCATCCGGTCATCCTGGGATGACCCTCTGGCTCGACGCCCAACTGCCACCGTCGATCGCCGCATGGATTCAATCCACGTTTGCCACCGAATGTCATTGCATTGAGGACTTGGGGTTGCGTAATGCCGACGACCTATCGATCTTCCAGGCGGCTCGTGATGCCGGGGCGGTCGTCATGACTAAGGACACGGACTTCGTTGACCTGATTGGGCGATTCGGGCCACCGCCGCAAGTGTTTTGGCTAACTTGCGGCAACACCTCGAATGCTCGCCTCCGAACGATCCCGACGGTCGCCCTGCCCTCGGCTCTGCCATTGTTGGAACAAGGGGAAAATCTGGTCGAGATCGGCGATGCACCTCCAACCGTCAATGGGACCGGAATCCATGTCATGTGATTTTTTGAAGCGGCGATTTAAACAGGAACTCATCGGGGAGCTTTTGCCGTGAGCGACGCCTTAAAGCGGGTTTATGGGATCGACCTGGGGACGACCTATTCGGCCATCGCCTACGTCGATGAGCATGGCAAGCCGGTTGTTGTTCCCAACGGCGAGAGCGAGCGGATCACGCCGTCGGTGGTCCTGTTCGACGGCGAGAACGTCATCGTCGGCAACACCGCCAAGGAGGCCGCCAAGGTCGAGCCGGATCGTGTGGTCTCGCGCGTCAAGCAGCACATGGGCGACCCCCACTTCGTGTTCAACCACGATGGGTTGAGCTACGGGGCCGAGGACATCAGCTCATTCATCCTCCGCAAGGTCGTCGGCGATGCCGAGGCCGCGCTGGGGGGCGACGAGAAGATCACCGACGTCGTGATCACCTGCCCGGCCTACTTCGGGACCGACGAGCGCGAGGCCACCGCCAACGCCGGACGCCTGGCGGGCCTGAACGTCCGGGCGATCCTCAACGAGCCGACCGCCGCCGCCGTCGCCTACGGCCTCGAACAGGGCGAGGATCAGGTCGTCCTGGTCTACGACCTTGGCGGCGGCACGTTCGACATCACCATGATCGAGATCAAGGACCGCTTGATCCGGGTCATCTGCACCGGGGGCGACCACCGCCTCGGCGGGGCGCTCTGGGACGAGGCGGTGGTCCTGGACCTTGCCGAGTCGTTCCGGACCCAGACCGGCGAGGCGTCCGACCCGATGGACGACCCCGAGGTCCTGAACGACCTCTTCCTCCAAGCCGAGCGCGGCAAGAAGACCCTCACCCAGCGCGACAAGGCCCCATTTCGCGTGACCCACGCCGGCCAGCAGGCCCGGGTCGAGCTTGATCGCCCCCGGTTCGAGGCGATCACCCGCCACCTCCTCGACCGGACGATCGAGCTGACCCGCGAGATGTTGGTCGATGCCCAGGGGAAGGGGTACACCAAGTTCGACAAGATCATCCTCGTCGGAGGCTCGACCCGGATGCCGCAGGTCCGCGATCGGATCGTCGCCGAGTTCCAGGTCGAGCCGGAAAGCTACGACCCCGATGAGGCCGTCGCCAAAGGCGCCGCGCTCTACGGCCTCAAAGAGTCGCTCCAGGACGAGGTCCGCGACATCCTCGCGCCGAGCAACCCGAAGGCCCAAGGAGTCGGCGGCGGGCTTGATTTGGCGGCGGTTTCGGAAGAACAGATGGCCGAAGCCTTGGACAAGATCGAGCGAGAACTGGGCTACACCCTGACCGGCCCGGTCCGAGAGCTGGTCAACACCCAGATCGTCAACGTCCTGTCGAAGAACCTCGGCGTGGTGGCCCGCGACGAGTCGGGAAAAGAGATCGTGGTGACGATCCTGCCCCGCAACGGCGAGGTCCCCACCGAGAGCGCCAGCGACTTCGGGACCGACACGCCCAACCAGACCGGCGTCGACATCAAGGTCATGGCCGGCGAGCGCGACAGCACCGAGCCGACCGACTGCAAGGACGTCGGGACCGCGACCCTGAACCTCCCCGCCGGGCTCCCGGCCCGAAGCCCGATCCGGGTCAAGTTCGCCATCAGCCGAGACGGCCGACTGAGCGTCACGGCTACCGACCTGACCGGAGGAGGCTCGATCGACGTCGAGTTCGAGACCGAGGCCGTCATGGCCGCCGAGGACGTCGTCGAGCGGTCTTCGGCATTGCGGCTCTTGAATGTCTCCTGATTTTCCCGAGAAGGAGGAAAGCCGTGACCACCGCGACCCAGGCCACATCATCCTCGATGGCAACCGACTACTCATCGCTCCTGGCCGAGGGGGAGTTGCGGTTCCTGATCCACGACCTCAACTGGGCGGGGTTCCTCAAGCTCCTCGATCTCTTTGAGGATTGTGGTCCAAGGATGGCCTATCTCAACGGGACGGTGGAACTGATGACGACGGGTCTCCGGCACGAACGCTTCAAAAAGATTCTGGGAAGGATGATCGAATATGTCCTCATGGAACTGGGCATCCCCTCGAGTGCCCTCGGCTCGATGACATTCAAGAAGCAGAGCATCGAGCACGGCGTCGAACCCGACGAGTGTTATTATATCGCCAGCGTGGATCGGCTCGACGACGAAACGGAGATCGACCTCGAAGTGGTCCCGCCGCCCGACCTCGTGATCGAGGTGGAGATCACTTCGCCCCTGCTGGAAAAGCTGTCGATCTATGCGGGTTTGGGCGTCCCGGAACTCTGGCGATACGATGGTCGCACATTCACACTTCTCCTCCTCCAGTCGGATGGCAAGTACGGTGTGTCGTCGCGGAGTCGGGCATTCCCATTCTTGCCGATGGACGTATTTGCTCGTTTTTTGGGAGAGTACACTCCGAAGCAGGAGAGTCAATGGTCGATGGCCTATCGAACTTGGGTCCGCGAAGTGGTCGCGCCGTTGTATCAACCTTGAATTCCTCGGGTTACTACCCGTCCCGCAAGGAAAGCCCTCGCCATGATGACCACCTCGATCGTCCCGCCCGCGTCGGCCCCGGCCCCGGAATCGAAGCCCATCGAAGGGGATCGCCGGTTCTTGCTCAACAATATCGACTGGGCCGGTTACGAGAAGCTTTTGGAGTTGTTCGGCGATCACGGGCCTCGGATGTCCTACCTCGACGGGATGGTGGAGCTCATGTCGCCTGGTCCGATCCACGAAGAGTTCAGCTACGTACTCGGTCGGATGGTCACCATCTTGACCATCGAGCTGAATATCCCAGCGAAGGGGCAAGGCTCGACGACATTTAGGCGGCGTGACCGCGAGCGAGGGCTGGAGCCTGATGGGTGCTTCTATCTGGCGAGCCTCGGATCGTTCCGGGGTCGGGACCTCAAGACGCTCGACCCGCTCCCGCCGCCCGACTTGGTGATCGAAGTGGAAGTCACCTCGCCCTTGTTGGACAAGCTCGACATCTATGCCGGGCTCGGAGTCCCTGAGATTTGGCGGTACAACCAAGAGGGTTTGACGATCCTTTGTCTCCAACCCGATGGGCAATACCTCCCGGAAGCGCGGAGCCGGGCCTTTCCCTTTTTGCCGATCGACGGTTTCCGGCAGCAACTGGCCGCCTATGACCCGGATGCTGAAACGACCTGGTCCCGGGCATACTGGACCTGGGTCCGCGAGGTGGTCGCCCCTTTGTATCAGGCCTGAGCCAGTCAAGACTCGACCCACCCTCCCAGGAAAGCCCTCGCCATGACAACCACCTCGATCGTCCCGCCCGTGCCGGCTAACGTCCCGGAGTCCAAGCCCGTCGAGGGGGAACGCCTGTTCTTGCTCAACAACGTCGACTGGGCCGGTTACGAGAAGCTCCTGGAGATGTTCGGCGATCACGGGCCTCGGATGTCTTACCTCGACGGAATGGTGGAACTGATGTCGCCCGGTCCGATCCACGAACAGTTCTCACAAATTCTGGGCAGGATGGTCGTCGATTTGATCGTCGAATTGAACATTCCCGCCAAGGCGCAAGGCTCGACGACGTTCAAGCGGCGCGACCGCGAGCGAGGATTGGAACCTGACGAGTGCTTCTACCTGGCCAGCCTCCCGCTGCTCCGGGGTCGGGATCTCAGGACCCTCGACCCGCTCCCGCCGCCCGACCTGGTGATCGAGGTGGAAATCACCTCGCCCTTGTTGGACAAGCTCGACATCTATGCCGGGCTGGGGGTGCCGGAAATCTGGAAGCACAATCAGGATGGCCTGACGATCCTAGGTTTGCAACCCGACGGGCGATATGCCCCGGAAGGACGGAGCCGGGCCTTCCCGTTCTTGCCGATCGACGGCTTCCGCCGCCAACTGGCCGCCTACGACCCGGACGACGAAACGACCTGGACTCGCGCCTACCGGACCTGGGTCCGCGAGGTGGTCGCCCCTTTATATCAGACCTGAGCCAGTCAAGACTCGACCCACCCCCCAAGGAAAGCCCTCGCCATGACAACCACCTCGATCGTCCCGCCCAAGCCGGTCGCCCCCCCGGCAGCGGAGTCCACCTCGGGGGAACTCCGGTTCTTGCTCTACAACATCAATTGGGACGGATATGAAAAGCTTTTGGAGGTGTTCGGGGATGACGGGCCTCGGATGTCCTACCTCGACGGGATGGTGGAACTGATGGCACCTGATCTTCTTCACGAATATTCCAAATATGTCCTTGGCAGGATGGTCAGCGACCTGATCGTGGGGCTTAGGATTCCGGCGAACGGCTATGGTTCGTCGACCTTCAAGAAACGTGACGCCGAGCGAGGGTTGGAACCCGACGAATGCTTTTACCTGACGAATCGGCAGGCGGTCTGGGGGATGAAGAAGGGCGACCTGGATGTCATCCCTCCTCCCGACTTGGTGATTGAGGTCGAAATTTCCTCAAGCTTGCTCGACAAGTTGGACATTTACGCTGGGTTGGGCTTCCCGGAGGTCTGGCGGTACGACGGAGCGAACTTGATCGTGCTTTTGCTCCGGGCGGATGGGACCTATGCCCCCTCGGCTCAGAGCCGGGCGTTCCCGTTTTTGCCGCTGGACGAGTTCGCTCGACAGCTCGCAAACTACGACCCGGAAATCGAAACCGAATGGACGATCGCGTATCGTGAATGGGTCCGCGTGGTCGTGGCTCCGTTGTCTCAGGCTTGATGAACCGATCGAGGAACGCCAACCATCATGACCACCAACCGGATCGGCGCCGCCGTCGGGATCGACCTGGGGACCACCAACTCGGTGGTCGCCGGCCTGGACGCCTATGGCCGCCCGGTGGTGTTGGCCAACCGAGACGGGCGGAACATCACCCCCTCGGTGATCTACTTCGGCTCGGACCCTCCCGCCGTCGGCGACGAGGCGAAGGAGTGGGCCAGGCTCGGCAACGACGAGATCGCCAGCTTCTTCAAGCCTCATATGGGGAGCCCGACCTACCGGCTCCAGTTCCACGGCCAGGACTTCGACGCCGCCCGGCTTTCCAGCCTCGTCCTCAAGCGGCTCAAGGAAGATGCCGAATCGGCCCTGGGTTGCCCCGTGGATCGGGCTGTGATCACGGTGCCCGCCTACTTCGCCGACGCCCAGCGGAAAGCCACGATCGAGGCGGGTCGCCTGGCCGGGCTGGAGGTGCCGAGGATCTTGAACGAGCCAACCGCCGCCGCCCTGGCTTATGGCCTCGGGCGGACCGGTCCGGAAGAGTCGGTGTTGATCTACGACCTCGGCGGCGGGACGTTCGACGTGACGGTGGCCAAGGTCTCGCCGTCGGGGGTCGAAGTCCTCAGCACGTCGGGCGACCACGACCTCGGCGGCAAGAACTGGGACGACCGGATCGCCACGTTCCTGGCCGAGAAGTTCCAAGGCGCGACGGGGTTCGACCCGCTCGACGACCCGGTGATGCTCAACGAGGTCTTGACCCTCGCCGAGCAGGCCAAGTGGGCGCTCTCGGAGCGGACCTCGACCCGCGTCGCGCTCCAACTCGGCAAGCATCGCCAGAGCTTCGAGCTGACCCGGTCCGAGTTCGACGCGATGACCGCCCCGCTCATGGACCGGACCCGCCGCCTGACCGAAGAAGCCTTGCAGGAGTCGGGTTTGACTTGGGGGAGTCTGGCGGGGGTGTTGCTCGTGGGAGGATCGACCCGGATGCCGATGGTCCGCTCGTTCGTCCGGTCGATGTCGGGGCGGGAGCCGAGGTCGGGGGTCAACGTCGACGAGGTCGTCGCCCTCGGCGCCGCGATCGGGGCGGCGGTGGATTCGGAATCGCGGGGGCTTCGAGCCGGGCCAAGCTCGCCCCGGTTCACCTTGGGCAGTACCCCCAAGATCGCCGACGTCATGGCGCACAGCCTGGGGGCGGTCGCCATCAGCCCCGACGGGTCGAGGTACTTGAACGACATCATCATCGGTCGGAATCAGGCGATCCCGAGCACCCAGAGCAAGCCCTACGTCCACTCGACGATGGGCGGGCGGAACGAGACCCTGGAAGTTTATCTGACCCAAGGCGAGAGCGACCGGCCGCTCGATTGCTCGGTCCTCGGCCGTTATGTCTTTTCGGGGATACAAGCCACCGACGCCGAGGTGACGGTCGACGTCGCGATGTCCTACGACCGAGACGGTGTCGTCCAGGTCGAGGCCACCCAGCGCGACACCCGACACCGCCTCGCCCTCCGGGTCGAGCCGGTCCCCGACGACCTGTCGTGGCTCGGGCTTCCGCCTCGAACCGACCTGATCCAAGGCCCGACCGACCCGATCCGGATCTTCCTCCTGATCGACGTTTCGGCCAGCATGGCGGGCGAACCGTTGCTCGAAGCCCAGTCCGCGGCGCTCGAATTCCTCGACAAGTGCGACTTCACCCGGACCGAGGTCGGCCTGATCTCGTTCAACGACGAGGTCGTCTTGCAGGCCGAGGCGACCGACAACGCCCGGAAGGTCCGGGCCGCGATCGATCGCCTCGAACCCGACGGGACCACCGACCTCGGAGGCGCCCTGGAGATGGCCCGGTATCGGTTGAACCGGCTGGACCGGCTCCGATACATCGTCCTCCTGACCGACGGCTACCCCGACGCCGCCGAGGCCGCCGTCGAGCAAGCCATCAAGGCCCGCAACGACGGGGTCGAGATCGTCGCCATCGGCACCGGGGCCGCCGACCTGGCTTATCTTCAAAGGCTGGCCAGCACCGAGGCCGGTTCGATCTTCGCCCGAGGGGGGGAACTCGTCGGGACCTTCGGCCACATCGCCCGGATGATCGCGCAAGGGGGCCGCTCGTTGCGGAAACTCGGATGATCAGCGCTCCCGCCGTTGCCGGACCCAAGACTCCCCGAGGCTTCCGGGCGATCGACCTCCGCCGAGCGGTCGACCTCGCCCTGGCCGGGGCCATCGGCGCCTTGTGCGGGCTGTACCTCGACGTCGAGCTGGTCCGGGCCGAAGCGGTCTGGGTCCGAGACGCCTGGGCCGGCCTGGCGATCGGCGCTTCGAGCGGCTATTGCCTGAGCGCCGCGTCCGCCCTCCGCGACGGTGCCACCCTCCGAGCGGCCCGAAGCGCCGGCCGGGGCGCGATCGCCGGGGGCGTCGGCGGGGCGATCGGCCTGGTCGTCGGCGAGTTGGTGCTTGGTTTGCTCCAAGGCGGCCTGATCGGTCGGGCGCTGTCGTGGGGCGTGCTCGGCTGCGGGATCGGCGCGGGGTTGGGCCTGGCGGGCTGGTCGCGGCACAGGCTTGTCTTCGGCGTCCTCGGCGGCTCGATCGGCGGGACCCTCGGCGGGTTTTCGTTCGAAGCGATGCGACTCCGGATGGGCGACCGATACGACCTGGGGCAGGGGGTGGGGATCGTCCTCCTGGGAGCGGGCTTGGGCTTGTCGCTGAGCCTGGTCGAGCAGACCTTGAGACGGGCCTGGGTCCGGGTCGTCCGGGGGCGACAGGAAGGGCGCGACTACTCGCTGACCAAGCCCCGAAACGCCCTCGGGCTCGACGAGAAGGCCGAGGTCGGCCTGTTCGGCGACCCCACCGTCGCCCGCCGTCACGCCGAGATCATCGTCGAAGGCCGCGACTACGTCCTGGTCAACCTCGACCCCAAGAACCGGACGACCGTCAACGGGCTGGTCGTCACTCGCCAGACCCTCCGCGATGGCGACGCGATCGACCTCGGACAGACCTCGCTGAGGTTCCGCCGCCGATGAACGACCCGATGCTTGACCCCCGAAAATCCGACTGGAACCTCGAAGTGGTCCGGGGGGCCGTCGCGGGCCGAGCCTACCCGCTGATCAATGGTGAGGTGGTCCTCGGCAACCGCGACGAAGGGACCGAAACCAGGTCCTTCCTCAACCTCGCCGACCAGGAAGGCGCATCGCCCCGGAGGATGGCCGCGCATCACGTCGCCCTGAGCCGTTCGGCCGAGCGGACCTGGACCATCCGCGACCTCGACACCCCCGGCGGGACGTTCGTCAACAACCGGAGGGTCATGGCGGGGGTCGCCCAACCCCTGGCCGAGGGCGACGTGATCCAGCTCGGTTCGGTCCAGCTTCGATTGGCTCGGATCGAGGTATCGGCAACGCCGACAGTGACTAGCTTCACCTATCGGTCATCGATCAGCGGGACGACTTGCCGGACCTGGGACGACTTCCTCGCCTTCTCGGCGCAGAGGTGGGACGAACTCCGCGACGACCTGGTCTCGGGCCGGCTCGCCGACTCCTTCGCCTCGGCGGGGCATCCGGACTTGATCCCTTCGCCCTCGAAAAAGCCCCTCACCACCGAGCTAGCCGACGAGCGGCTCGACGCCTGGCTCGCCCGGTTGCCGACTCGCTCGCCGTCGAAGCCCGAGCTGGACGTCCACCCGCTCCGGATGGTGATCGCGGTCGCGTCGGGGGGAGTGACGATAAGGCGGAAGGTCCGGGTCAGCAACGTCGGCCACCGCTTGCTCAGGGCGAAGATAGGCGTCGCCCCGGGAGGAGCGAATTTGACGCTCGACCCCACCTTCGAAGGGCGAGAGGTCGTGATCCGCGACTTCGTCGACGTCCCGTTCGAGGTCAACGTTCCCGACCCGTTCCCTGGTGGGTTGCAGGCGACGCTGGTCATCAGCGGCGGCGGCGTCGAAAAGCAGGTGCTGATCCAGGTCGATCGCAAGGTCAATGCAACCCAGGATGGTTCGACGGTCGGCGACCCGGACCCGTCCCCGGTGGCCGGTCCGTTCGCCGCGTTCGGGGCGATGCCTGTTGGCAAGCGGGTCGTCATCGGTGGGCTGGTCGCGCCGGCGACCCGGCTGGTGGTGGGGGTTGTCGGGGGGGCGATCGGCGAGGATGCGATGGCGGCGTCGGGGCCGGACGTGCCGCACCTCGGCGGGGTGGTCGTCGCCCTGGGGCTGCTCGGGGCCGTCGGCGTCGGCTGGTGGATGGGGGTGAGCCGCAAGGGGGGCCGGGGAGACGCCCTCTGGGGAGCGATCGCCGGCGCGGGCTTGGGGGCGCTGGGGGCGTCGGTCGTCGTGGCGGCTTGCCAGGCAATCGAGCCGACCCTGGGTCCGTTGGCGGGATCGCCGATCGCGGTTTGCGGCTTGTGGGGGCTGCTCGGGGCGGCGTCGGCCGGGGTGATCGCTTCCTCAAGGCGAGGGGAAGCCTCGAAGGAGTCGACTCGATGATCGCGACGAGACGAGTTCCGGCGTCGGTGCTCTTCAACCTGGCGATCGTCCTCGGGTCAATCGCCGCCCGCGCCGATGATCCCCCAGTGCCGAAGGCGGAGGGTTCCGGCGCGCCGGAGGTGGTCGTCACCCAGCCCGACGAGTCGAAGTTCCCCGAAATCTCGGTCTATTTCGAGCTAAGGCACCCCGACGGGTCGTTCAAGCTCGACGCCGGTCGCAAGGCGTTCCGGGTGCTCGAAGACGGCCGGGAGCGGCCGATCCTCGAATTCGACGCCCCGGTGACGGTCCGGTCGAACCCTTCGACGGTCGTCCTGGTGCTCGACCAGAGCGGGAGCATGCTCCAGGACGACCGGATCGACGCCTTGAAGCGAGCCGTGTCTACCTTCTTGAAGGCGATGCCCGAGGGTTCCAAGGTCGCCGTGATCGCGTTCAGCTCCGACGTCCGCCTGATCTGCCCGTTCACCACCGACCGAGGCCGGGTCATGAATGCGGTCGAAGGGCTTGAAGCCGTCGGGGCGACCCGGTACTTCGACGCCGTGGCCGCCGCCTTAAACCTCCTGTCCGAAGAAACCGGCCGACGAGCCGTGCTGGCGATGACCGACGGCAAGGACACGCAGAGCCAACTCGCCGACCTCGCCTCGGTCGTCGCCCTGGCCCGCAAGGCCAACTTGCCGGTGCATACCTTGGCCCTGGGCGGCGAACTCGACGACGCGACGGTGGCCCTTCGGACCCTGGCAAGCTCGACGCGGGGGCAGCACTACTCGGCGACCGACTCCGACCAGCTTCGGACAATCTACGAGGAGATCGCCCGACGCCTCGGCTCGACCTACCGCCTGACCTACGCGACCGACCGCCGAATCCCCGACGGGACGCTTCGCCCCATCGAAGTCTTCTACGCCCAGGCCAAGAAGGCGGGGCAAGCCGCCGTGTTCATCCGGGGGATGGTCGTCCCCGCCCGAGGTTGGTCGGGGCTGTTCCTGATCCTTCTGGTCGGGCTATTGGCGGTCGCGGTCGTCCCCTCGGCGGTCCGTCGGGCTCGAACAAGACCTGTCGTTTGAAATCCATCGATTCAAGGAGGTCGCCTCGATGAACGTCGGAGGACCGCGAGATTGGAGGCTCGGGTTGGCCGCCCTGGCGTTGGCGGTGCTCGCCCGTCCCGGCCATGCGGATTCCCGGCATATCCGGGATTTCGGGGCGGTCCCCGGCGATGGCCGGGACGACGCCCCGGCCATCAAGGAGGCGATGGCCGCTTGCGAGGACGGCGACACGCTCGTGTTCGACAAAGGTCGGTACGACCTTTGGAGCGGCTTCAAGCTCCCAAGCCGCAACGGTCTGACCGTCGACGGCAAGGGCTGCACGCTCATGATGCGCGGATTCGACCGCGAGACCGGCCGAGGCGCCTTCCCCTTGTTCGACGGCTCGGGGTGCTCGAATCTCACCCTCCGCGATTACACCGTCGACATGGACCCACTGGCCCACATGGCGGGAAAAATCGTCGCCGTGGGCCTTGGGGAATTCGAGTTGGATGTGTTCGAAGACTTCTTGCCGCTCACCGGCAAGGAGGCGTGCGAAAACATGATGGACTTCTTCCCGGACAGGACGCCCAACGGTCGATTGTTTAGCTGGGTGCCGGGACGGGTCGAAGCGGTCAAGGGCGGCCGCGTCACGATCCGATCGTCGAAGACGGATGCGCTCGAACCCGGGGGCCTCGTGCGCATCCAGCATGCCCGCGAGTTGCCGCCGGTCCATTCGTTGACGGACTGCCGCGACGTCGACGTCCGCGACGTCAACGTCTACGCCGGGGGGACGGGAATCCTGGCCTACCGGACCGAGAACCTCGACTTCGAGCGATACAAGTGCACACTCCGCCCCGGCTCGGGCCGGTTGATGTCGATCAGCCTGGACAATCACTTCAATATGTGCATGGGGATGTTGAACTTCAAGGATTGCGAGATGATGGGCGGCGACGACGACGGGGTGAACATCCACAGTATGTTCGCCCGCGTCGTGTCCACCGATCCGGCCAACAACAAGCTTGTCGTCGAAGGGGCGAAGAAGAAGAGCGAGGCGCCCGGCGGGATGAACGCCACGGTCTACCCCGACTACGCCCGGCCCGGCGAGAGGCTCGTGTTCCTCGACGGGAACATCCATCCGGTGGGGACCGCGAGGGTGAAATCTTTCCAGGCCAAAGGCGCGACCGCCGAGATCGCGCTCGACGCCTTGCCGGGGGGCGTCGAACCCGACCAACTCCTGGACAACATGACCTGCTGGCCCCAGGTCCGGATGACCGGTTGCAAGCTCGGGATGAACCGCGCCCGGGGTTTCCTCTGCAACGTGCCCAACGTGACCATCGAGGATTCCGAATTTCAACACGTGACCGGGCCGGGCATCTGGGTCCTCTCCGATACCCACTTCTGGTACGAAGGCGGCCCAGCGGGGAATATCGTCATCCGCAACAACAAGGTGATCGGCTGCAACAAGGGGGAAACGCTCCGCTCGGGTGCGATCCAAGTCGCCTGCGAGTGGTCGGGCTGGGAGGAGTACGGCCCGGCCGGAATCCTCAACAACATCGTCGTGGAAGGCAACGAGGTGAGGGATACCGGGGCGTCGGGGATTTTCATCGCCTCGGCGGCCAACGTCGTGGTGAGGGACAACCGCGTGAGAGGGTTCGGCAAGCTGGCCGACTTGAAGCCCCAGATCAGCCGGTACGGGATCTTCCTCCAGAACACCGCCAATGTCCTGACCGCCGGGAACCGGTGCGAGGGCGGCTCGCAGGCCGTCGGCGAGGTGAATTGCACGAACGTGACGAGGGGCGATCCTTAGGCAAGGCGCGGGAGATTGGCAATCGATCCTCGCCGCCTCGATCGATCCTTTCGAAAGATATTGGTGGTCATCCCCATCGCGGTGGAATAATGGACTTACCCGCCCCCAGCGATCGACTCCCGAGATTGGTGCGATTGGAACCCGAAACGACCTATGCTCCCACCGATCCGATATCCGTTGCCCAGCGCCCTGGCGTTGACGCTCGTCTTCTTGATTATCTGGCGAGGTGAGGCGTGGACGAGGGCGTGGCGCGCCGAGGTGGCGAACCGGGTGACTCGGGCGGTCAACGGGCCTCCGGTCCCCCGGTCGAATCGGCCGATGGTCGTGGCCGGGCCGATCATCCGTCGAGGGTTACTCCTCCGCGAGTCGACACCGGTGTTCGACCAGCCTCGGGGTTCGGAAACCGAGAAGATCGACCGGCGGATGTTCGTCGACCTCTACAACGAGTGGCCCAACGCCCGAAAGCCCACCCACTACCGGGTCGGCAACCGGTCGCCGATTGGCTGGGTGCTTGCCGACTCGCTGCTTCCCTGGAACACCCGGCTTGTGGTTCGTCCCCCTTCGGGTCGGTTGGTCGTCGATGGGGTCGAGCGGGAGGTCGGTCCGGTCGCTTGCCCGGTCCTGAATTGGCGGACCGACGCGGTGGAGGTGGCCACCTGGAACTGGGATCACCCCTGGGAAACCGTCGAGCGGCGAGGCTGGGTCCGCCTCGGTGACCTCCCCGCCGAGGCATGGGGAGTCTGGATCAGCCAGGTCGAACTCCCTAACCTGCTCCGCCTGGCGATCTCCGGCGGTGAACCGGAGGTCGTCCGCCTCCGCGCCCTGCTCGGTCGGATCGCGGCGGTCGATCCGTTGACGCCCGACGACCTCAAACTCGCTCGCCCCGCCCTCCCCCCGGTCGTGTTCGCCGCCGAGGCGACCCGCCCATCGTCGGTCGACCGCCTGGCCGAAGCCAACGCCCAGCCCCGGGCCGACGCCCGATGGTCGGGGCTTTCGTTCCGGTTCCTACCGCTCACCGACCTGCCCTGACCGGACGTTCATTCCTTGCCGATGAGCGCCTTGCCGTATCGCTCCAGGTCGTCGTAGCGGTTTTCCCAGGTGGTGTACATGAACCCGAGGACCTTGGGCACCCCTCGGCTCGCGTCGTCCCAGGTCTTGAAGTTGTCGTCGCCGTCGTAGTAGCCCGCGAGGATTTGCGGGTGGCTCCAGCGGGCGAAGAAGTCGAGGCTCGCCTTGGCCTTGCCGCTGTTCCAGTTGGCGATAATCACCGAGGGGTCGAGCCCTTCCCAGGACCCTTTGAGCGTGCCGTTGACGAGGTAGTAGCCGTCCACCGCGTTGTGGCTCGGGTCGAATAGGTCGGACCAGACGGCGACCTGCGCCGTCGGGCTGACCTCGCGGAGGATCGAGACGCAGCGTCGGGCGTTATCGGCGAGGAGTTGGCCCGGCGTCAGGTTGCGGGCCTGGCACGCTCGGCACCAGTTGGCGACCCTCATCTCGTCGTGCTGCATGAAGAACGTCCGGGGTTGGAACAGGGCGTCGACCCGCCTCGCCTGGTCCTTGAGGAGTTCGTCCACTTCAGGCTCGCTCAGGCAGCAGGCGACGAACGAGCCGTGGACCAGGACCGGGTGGTACCAGCCGACCCGGAGGCGGTCGCCGTCCTTGATCCTCGAATCCTCCGCCAACCGGAGCGGAGGGCCGGTGTGGTCGAACCGATATTCCCCCTCGTAGGGGACCATCCCGAGCTTGGGGTCGACGACCGGCTCGAAGTCCCGGCCCTCGACGTAGGCGGTCTTGCCGTCCTCGGAGGAGACGGTCAGCGGGCAGCCCTCACGCCTCAGGACGTTGACCAGGGGGACCTCGTCCAGCCGGAGGTCGTCGACCCAGATCGTGCCCGACCTCGCGCCCCAGACCCCGACGTAGAGGTTGACCTCGGTTTGATCCTGGGTGTTGAAGGCGACTTCGAGCTGGGTCCAGTCGCCCGTCGGCCGCAAGCCGCCCTCGTGGTAGCTCAAGGGGCGGCCCCCTTCTTTGGCGGTGGCCATGAGGCGAAAGGCGCCGGTCGGGGCCAGGTCGCGGGTCTTGACCCAGCACGAGAGGCGATAGCAGCCGCGAGGGCGGACCTTGACCGGCTGGATCAGGCGACAGACCGGCGTCGAGGTGAAGTCTTCCATTCGGCAAGACGCCGCCCCGCCGTGCTTGATCTCGCGGTCGACGAGGGTCGACTTGCCGGGGGCGTCCTGGAATCGGAAGCTGGCGACTTTGTCCCCCTGGACCCGCTCCAGGCCGCCATCCTCGATCGAGGCCGACGGGTCAAGCTCCGGGATCGCCTCCCTCCCCCGGACGACGAAGCGGGACTCGGCGGGCATCCCCTCGGCGAGGTTGGGGTCGTTGGCGAGCAGGCCGTTGCTGTAGCCGATCGGGAAGACCGCCGGGATGATCTCGACCCGGGCTTTGGCCGCAGCCTCCTTGACCCGGGCGGCGTGAGCGAAGTAGCTCGGCGGCATCCGGCCCAGGAAGTTGAGTTTGTAGTCGCTCAGGACCACGCCGTTGTACCCGTCCTTCCCGGCCCGCTCGACCAGCGTGACCACGCGGGCGACTTCCTTGTCGACGAGCAGGTTGCACATCACCCAGACCCACCGCCGGTCATACCGGGGCGGAGCGTCGTCGCCCAACCCGAGGCGAGGGCCGACGAGCAGGACCAAGGTCAGGGCCAGGAAAGGTGCGGGTCGCATCGTCGTCCCCATCGTCGAGGGTGGATCGATTGTGAGAAATCCTGCCTAGAAGCCGGACCTCCCCAGCCGATTAGCGGTCGGGTAGCCCGGCTCGGTCGGGTCGAAAGCCGAGGGGCGGTCACTTCACGTCGATCAGTTCGATGTCGAAGATCAAGGCCGCGTTCGGCCCGATGTCCGGCCCTTGGCCCCTCGCTTTGTAGGCCAGTTGGCTCGGGATGAAGACTTGATATTTGGAGCCGGTCTTCATTTTTTGAAGGATTTCGGTCCAACCTTCGATGACGCCGCCGACGGGAAACTCGGCGGGTTTGCCGGTCTTGTAAGAACTGTCGAACTCGGTGCCGTCGATCAGAGTGCCGCGATAGTTGGCGATCACCGTGTCGGTCAGTTTGGGAGTCTTGCCGGTCCCTTCCTTGATGACCTTGTATTGCAAACCGCTGGGAAGCGTGGTGATACCCGGCTTGGCCTTGTTCTCGGCCAGGAACGCCTGACCCGCCTTGAGGTTCTTCGAGCCGTCGGCCCCTCCGCCTTGTCGCTTGGCGAGCATCTGCTGCTGGAACGCCTGCATCACCTCGTTCATCTGGGCGTCGGTCATCGCGGCTTTGTCGGATAGCGCGTCGCGAAGTCCCTGGGCGAAGACGGTAGGGTCGACCTCGATACCCGACTGCTTCATGCTCCGACCGATGTTCATCCCGAGGGAGTAAGAAACCTTCTGCTCGGTCGTCTTCAACTCGGGTTCGGCTTTGGGCGTCGGGGCTTGAGCCTGGGCGGGCGTTGAAGCGATTACCAGGGTCAGCCCGATCGTGGCGAGCGTCGCATACTTCATCGAATCCGGTGTCCTTGCGAGGATGCAAATCTCCAATGCCGAAGGTTTTGCCGACGGCGACCAGCCTTATCTTACACGTTTCGATCCTCCGGCCTACCCTTCAACGGGACGCTCCCGGACAATTCGAGGGCACCTCCGAGGAAAATCGGCCCCCTCGGAGTGACAATGTGTTATCCTGTTCAATAAGTCAGATAACCTTGGTTAGATGAAGAGAATTGGAGCGGTACCCCTCGGTTCGACACCAGCCAGCGAGATCAAGCCAGCGAATCGGTTGCAGTATCGTGCGATGTTTCATCACGCTTCGAGCACACGATATGGGGCACGGGTCATGAAGAGGGTTCTCGCGAACCGCTTGCACGCCAAGTCCGCCCGCCTTCGCCGCCAACTGGAGATCGCCGCCGACGAGCTTCGCCCTCGTCGAATCCGGACGCGATCCGCCCGATACGCCGCCGCGCTCGCCGAGCAGCTCGGCCTGATCGAGCGGCCGTTTTGCTGTGCCTGGTGCCGACGCCGACGCCCCCTGGAGCGGCACCACTGGGACTACGACCAACCCCTGGTCGTCACCTACCTTTGCCGGGAATGTCACCCGATCGCCGACACGATGAATGTCGAACTGATGTCGGCCTGAGCGCGATCAAACCGCTTGAGGCTGGTCGACGCCCTTGCCTTCCGTCGGGACTTCCACCTCGGCCCGATTCGAGGGCGCCGGAGCGGGGATCTCTTCGACCGGTAAGATCACCTGAAAGGTCGCCCCTTGGCCGGGCGTCGAGTGCCACCGGAGATCGCCTCCGGCTTGCTCGATGATCCGGGCTGCGCGAGGCAAACCCAAGCCCAAGCCTCGACCCGCTTGCCGACCGCAGTAGAACGGGTCGAACAGGTGCGCCCCTTCGATCGCGGAGATCCCCCGGCCCGAGTCGTGGACTACCCATCGGAGCGACCGGGCATCGCCGCCGGTCGAGAACCGGATCGTCCCGCCACTTAAACTCGCTTCGAGGGCGTTCCGGGTCAGGATGTCGGCGACCTGACGCAGCGGCTCGGGGTCGGCCCAGATCGTCGAGCCCGGCTCCCGTGCGTCATGGACGAGCCGGACGCCTTGGGCTTCGGCCTCATATTGCAGGTCTCGGAGGCTGGCGCGAACGATCTCGTCGGGCTGGCAGGCGCGAGGGCGGGGCTCGGGAGGCCGGGCGACGTACATCAGGTCGCGGAGAATCCGGTGCGCCCGCTGTGCCTGGGCGATGATCGCCCGGAGCGACCTCGACGTTTCGGGGTCCGAGCTTCGGGCCAAAACCAGTTGCGCCCGTCCCATGATCACGGCCAAGGGGTTGTTCAGTTCATGCCCCGCCCCCGCGGCGAACTCGGCCATCGAGGTGAGCATCCTTCGCCGCTTGCTCGACTCGTCGCGGGCGAGCCGCCCCCGGTGAGCATCGACGGCCAGGTCCAGGGTCCGAGCCGCCCGCTGACGGTCGGCGACCGCCCTCGCCCAGCCATTCCAACCTTCGAGGACCGTGGAAGACGGAGTCATGTTTGCGGTTTGCGGCTGATTCCAGACGAGAAGGTCGGCGACGGGTTGGTCAAGCTCGCCCAGAGGATAGGTGGACGACGGCGGGCGATCGGCGGTTGGTCCTTGGTCGGGCTTCGCGGGGCTGTCGTCGCCGGATCGCCAGACGACGCGGGCCGAGGCCACTCCGGGCTCCTGGCACCAGGCGAGCGCGGCGCGATCGGCCCAGGTTTGCGGGTCTTCGAGTGGCGACGCTTTGGCCAGGGTCGCCACCAACCTCAAGGCCGAACCGCCTTCGAGGACGGACTGGGCCAGGTCGCGGCGGAGCCGGAGGTTGTCGCGCGTCAGCTTTTCTTCGCGGGGCGAAGCGTCGGGGTCGATGAACGGGGCACCGCACCGCGACTGGACCTCGGCGGTCAGCACTTTGACCCTGGGGTCGGTCGGGCCGAAGTCGCGCGTCGAGGGGAACAAGCTCCAAGGGGTTTGCCGGGCCTGGGCGAACCCTTGTTGGACAAAAACGAGCCGGGCGGGGTCCGAGGCGCAAGCGTTGAGGTCCCCTTCGTCGTCGGCGTGGAGCCAGGCTGCGTCGGACACCAGCGGGTCGCATCCCCAGCGCTCGGCCAGCCGGCGGCCGACCGCAGGGACCTGCGTCCCGAACCAGCGCTTTTCCAGTGCCAGGCGTCCCCCGGCGTCGGCATCGACCCACAGGGCCAGACGCTCCGGGTCGATCGCCGCCAAGGCCCAGAGGCCGACGAGGTGGAGCAAACCGGCTCGGGCCACCGATTCCGGGTCGGGGTCGTTCGCTTCGCGTGCGAATCTTCGGGCGCCGAAGGCCACGGCCACCGAATGTCGCCAGAGCCGGGTCAGCGCCTCGATCGCGGCTGGGCTTGGGGCCGGGGTCGAGGACCACCAGCGATGTTCGATGAGGAGGGAAGACGGGTCGATCGGCCCTGAAGACCTCGACCGGGCCAAGGCCCAGGCCGGGTCGGTCTCGGTGGTGGGCGGAAGGGCCGGCGGGGATCGGTCGCCAAGGGCGAGCGATGGGTCGGTGTCGTCGGTCAAGACCGAAAAGACCTGGCGAGCGACCGCCGGACGGAGCGGGAGCGCATCCAGGCGGTCGAGCGACCGCCGGAATCCTCCGTCGTCGAGAGTGGCGGGCATGGCACGCACCGAGCCGGGCTCCTTCCCGTCGGCGACCCTTCAAGCGAGGTCCGGCCGCTCGGGGTTCAACCCGTCGGGCCGGTTTCTATGTCTAAGAGTCGGCAAACGCGGCGGATCAGTTCATCAATGTCGAGCGGCTTGTGGAGAAAGTCGTCGGCGCCGGATTTCTTGAGGTCGGCGATCTTGTCTTCCTCGATCATCCCCGAGATGCAGATGATCTTGATCTCCGCCATCGTCGGGTCCTGGCGGACTAATTCGCAGACCGCCTGGCCGTTGATGTCGGGCAGCATCACGTCGAGGATGATCAGGTCGGGGTGGTACTCCTTGGCAAGCATCCCCGCGCCGAAGCCGTTGTTGACGACCTTGGTCTCGAACCGGGCGTCGGTCGCCAGGACGTCGGAGATCAGGTCGACAACTGCCTGATCGTCGTCGACGATCAAGATCCGCCTTCGCCCGCTTTCCAGGGCATCGGTCGGGATGTTGTTGTCCTTCATGAAGCGGTAAAGCGCCTCGCGGGGGATTCGACGAAACCGCGAGCCTGGCACCCGGAACCCTTTGAGCTGGCCCGAGTCGAAACACCGGATGATGGTTTGCTGGCTCACCTTGCAGATTTTGGCGGCCTCTCCGGTCGTGAACACGGTTTTCATGGTCGAGTAGGCCCCATCCATACAAGCGAGCGTCCAAGCTCAACGACGCTCTCCCCCCAAATTCCCGGCGAGTCCCGATCCCTGGGAAAGTGCTCGCCGGTCGCCAAAACTCCACCGCCAGTCACAAAACACGACTTTGAAAACTGGCTCGACGGGTTGACCCGATTCGCGGTCAGGCGAACAAGACAATCCTAATTGGCAGACTTTGCGAAATCTATCAAATTTACCAAGATTGCCAACAATGCCAATTATAGATTAGCTGCCTATCCTGTCAACCCGAAAGCCATCCTGGTTCACCACCCAAAGTACGATCTCTTCGGAAAGTCCCAGAACGCCCCAAACCTCGGTGCGTCCTCAACTAACGTGGACCCTAAAATTTAAATATACAATTATATTTACCATTGATCGAATCTTGATCGGAGATCTTTTGACGACGAGTGTCAGAAATGCGTCCTCGATCGGAACGGGCCTCGGGGGCCTGATCCGGTCGAGGAAATCGTCGATGACTCCGATTCGAGCCGTAAATTCAATCCTTCAATCGATACCAATCAAGGGGCGACGTCGAGAACAGCGCCCGGATCAACGGCGGGAGTTCGTCCTCCTCGAAGAAGCCTCCCGAAACCGCTCGAGCCAGCGCCGAGGCGGTCGCTTTCTTGGTGGCCTGGAGCGAGCCATAGACCCACTCGGCGGTGGCCGCTCCGCTCGCGAAACCGCCGATCTTGGTCGAGCCGACTTGCCCGATTCGTGCCACGACGTTCTGCTCGATCGCCCCCGGCGAGGCTCCCAGCCCGCAAAACCCCTCGGCGAAGACGTTCGGGAGCCGACCGGCCAGGGTCGACACCTTCGAGCCGATTTCGGTCGAGCCGGCCATCAGGCCGAACCGCGCCTGGGGGTATCGAAGCACCATCGACTCGACCCGGTCGGGCAGGTTGGCGGAGGGGCTATGTTGATCCAGGACGACCTGGAGCGGCCAGTGGTGGAGGTCATGCCACTCCAGGACGGCGGCGTGGACCGGGTGATCGAGGTCGGGCAGGTCGGGGAAGGCAGCGAACCGGACCCGGCCTTCGAGGTTGAGGTCGAGTTCGTCGAACACCCCGGTTCGGACCCGGTCGGACCCTTCGACGGGGTTTCCCGCGACGATATCGAGGCGGTGGACGATCATGTCGGACAGACTCTCGATCGGATCGGGCTGATCCACCAAGGAGGGGGCGACCAGCGTCGTGATCTCGCATCGGTCGCGGAGGACATGGCGGGGCCAGTCGGGATCGTTCGCGGATCGCGCGACTCGATCCATCAAGCCTGGGACGTTGTCGAGGGCCAGATGCGGCTCGTCGAAGTCGTACAGGTCGCGGAAGATCCGGAACAAGCACCAGGCGGCCGAGGTGTTGCGGATCTGTCGGAGGAACGGGAGGGCGGATGCGACCCGATCCTCGGCGGATCGAGCCGGGTCGGTCGCCCCGATGGGCATCCCGACGGCTCCAAGCGCGTCCCGGACAGGGGTCGCGTCGAGCAAGGCGGCCAGGTCGGGTGCCGCCGGGCGGTCGGCCTGGATGTTCGAGCGGGTGTCGACGATCGGGACGTCGCCGATCATCCGCTCGATCCGCTGGGCTAAACTCGGTTCGCTGGTGAACATCAAGGTCTCGGGGCGTAGGCGTCGAAGCTCGGGAAATGCAAGTTGATGATCGAAGGCGGCCCGGCGGTTGTCAACCGAATCGATGGTCGGCATCGGACCGGTCCTCGTCGGATTCCGGCATGGCCGTTGCGTTCCGCCTTGGCTTGCTATAATCAATGATGGACCTGGGAACGTCGACGTCACGAGACCAGCCGACCCGGTGCCGGACGGGAGCGAGAAGATGCGTCGGGACATCGACGAAGCTTTGCACGGTTGGCCCAGCAATGCCGAGCCGGGCGATGTGGTCGCCCGCGAGATTGTCGCCCGCGACGGGCGCAAGGTGCTCCAAATTCGGGTGGAGCTGGGGATTCTCCAGATGGAGGTGGTGGCCCGGCCCGATGGGGTCCGCCCCCACGGCTACGCCACCTACCTCGACTACCTGAAGAACCGGGCGGGGATGAAGTCGTCCAAGGCGTTCGACTGGAAGATGTCGCCCGAGCAGGCGGCGGAAGTCGACCGCGAGTTCACCCAGTTCAACCACCGAAGGGTGGCCTGGTTCACCATACACCGGTACGACAAGGCGCTCCAGGACGCCGACCACTCGCTGGACCTGATGAACTTCGTCCAGAAGTACAGCCCCAGCCCCGAATACATCGACTCCCACGAGCGGTTACGCGGCCTGGTCCTGTTCAACCGGACCCAGGCCGCCGCGGCGCTTGCCATCGAGCGGGGCAAGCACGACGAAGCGGTCGACTCGGTCCGCGAAGGGGTCGAACGCCTCACCGACCACCAGCGCGACTACACCGCCGACCTCGACCGCGACGACACGCCCAACGAAACCTTGATCGCCCAGCTTCGAGTCCTCGAAGACGAGATCCGCAAGAACTTCGAGGTGGAGAAAACCCTCCGAGAACAACTCGACGAGGCCGTGGCCGACGAGGATTACGAACGAGCCGCCCAAATCCGCGACCAGATCCGGGCCAAAGCCGGGCGATGACCCCAAGAATTTTAGCCACGGATGAAACACGGATGAACACGGATCAGAAAAATCTTAATTGATTGATCCGTGTTCATCCGTGGCTAAATCTTTTCATCTCTAAGTCTGGTTCGACCAGACGACGCTTGAGGCCGGGAAGATCGGCCCTTCGACGCAGACTCGTCGGAGGTCGGTCGAGCCGTCGGTTTGCCGGATCGGCGCGACGCAACTGAAGCAAGCCCCGAAGCCGCAGGCCATGTGGTTTTCCAGCGATACGTCGCACTCAACTTGGTATTTCGCGGCGATTCGGGCTAGGACGGCGAGCATCGCCGATGGCCCGCAGCCAATGACCTTGGCGGGCCGGTCGCCTTGCTCCAGGCGACGAGTGAGCAAGTCGGTGACGAACCCGTGGTACCCGATCGAACCGTCGTCCGTCGCCAGTTCGACCGCGATCCCCGACGCCTCGAAGTCGTCCAGCCCCGCCGCGAGGTCGATCGAGCGGACCCCGTAAAGCAAGGTGGCGTCCGAAGCGGTCCGAACTGGACCTGCATCGGTTTCCACGCCATAACTCGCCCGCCCGAGCCACCACTGCCCGAGCGCGAGGAACGGCGTCTGGCCGATCCCCCCGGCGACGAAGACGACCGACCGATCGGGTCCCGGCCCGGCCTGGAAACCGTTGCCGAGCGGTCCCCAGATCATCGCCGGGTCGCCGGCTCGGAGTCGGGATAACGCCTTGGTCCCCTCGCCGACGACGAGGTAGATGACGTCGATGGCCCGAGGCTCGCCGTCGTCCGAGCGAACCACGTCATAAACCGCGAACGGTCGGCCAAGCAGCGGGGCACTCCCGGACGCGGGCCGGGCCATGAGGAACTGCCCGGGGCGGATGACTCGGGCCATCTCGGGGTCGTTCAACCGGAGTCGAAACGTGTCCCGAGCGACCTTGACGTTCTTGGCGACCGACACCGTTCGCTGCCGGGCGTTGCTCGCGGTCGAATGATCCACTACGCCCCTTTCGATCATTAGCCTCAAAGGAAGAATGACAGATCGCAGGTTGCAGAGCATCAGAACCGTGCCCTGCAATCTGCAAACCTGCAATCTACCATTCCGAACTGCCCTGAAACTCGGATCAATCGTCGCCTCGACGAGTCGGGCGGCGCTTCGGCATCGGTCGGGGTGGACTGGGAGCGGCCCCTCGCGGTGCGGGGCGTTTGAGGCGAGACTTGGGTCGGTCCTCGCTCGGCCCGGGCGACGCGACCGAAGCATCAAGGCCGATCACCTTGCGGGTCGGTTCGGTCGGAGTGGGCAGGGGTCTCGGGCGATTCGTCTGGGGTCGTCGATCCCCTCCGCCGTTGCCGCCGCCGCTGCCACCCGGCCTCGAATTGTTATTCGGCCGGTCATTGCCGGCAAATCGCCTCGGCCCGTTCGACTGGTTGTCGCGGCGATCGTCCCTCTCGAAGCCTCGGGGGCCATTCGATCGGTTGTCGCGCCGATGATCACCACCGGTCGGGGGACGATCTTCCCCCGGCCTTGGCCCGAACCGGGGCGGGCGCGGACCCGAGTCATTAGATGCGGAGTAGGGGGGTCGCCCTTGAGGGCCACCGCTCGGACGACCCGGCCGGGGTCCCGAGCCCCGAGCGCCTTGCGGCGGGCCGTCGTTATAGGGGCGAGGGCCGTTCGATCGGCCTTGCGGCGGGCCGTCCTGGTACGGACGAGGGCCGTTCGACCGATTCTGTGGAGGCCCATTCTGGTAGGGGCGGGGTCCGTTCGAGTCGCGGCGAGGGGGTCCGCCGCTCGGGCCGGACGGGCGGTCGTTGCCGTAGCGACGGACGACCGAATCATCGGGCGCGGCCTGGAACATCCCGGGGCGCCTGGGGGGTCCGCCAGGGCCTCGCTGAGGGGGGGCACCGGCCGGACCGCTCCGCATTCCCATCGAGGGGCCGGAGCGTCGGTCGTCGGCCATCGGCTCGGGGCGGTAGCCGGGGCCGTGCGGGCGGCTTGGGCCTCGCGGAGTCGAAGGGGGAGCGCCACCCGGTCGAGGAGGGGCCGAGCCGAAGCTCCTGGACTGGTCGCGGCCTTCGCGGTTGGGCGGGCGTCGGTCGCCTTCGGGGCGGGGGCGGCGGTCGGTCGCCCAGGGCATGGGGACCGCCTCGCCGGCCGCGACCCGGCGGAGTAGGTCAACCTCTCGGCCGGTGAGCGGGCGGAATTGGCCTGCGGCCAGCCCTTTCAAGGTGATCGGCCCGACCGCGACCCGGGTCAGCATCATGACCTTGTGGCCGAGCTTGGCGAGCATCCGGCGGACTTCGCGGTTCTTCCCCTCGGCCAAGACCAGCTCCAGGATCGTCGCGTCCCCCTTCTTGCCGACGACCCGGACCCGCTTGGCTCGGACTTTCCCCTCAGCGAGCCAGATCCCCTCGGTCAACTGCTTGAGGACTTCCTGCTCGGGCGTCCCGGCCACGATCACTCGGTAAAGCTTCTCGACCCCGAACCTGGGATGCGCCAGCTTGTTGGCGAGCTCACCGTCGTTGGTCATGAGCATCAGGCCGACGCTCATCTCGTCGAGTCGGCCCACGGTGTAAACCCGCTGGGCGATCTGGGGGAGGATGTCGACCACCCGGGGGCGGCCCGACGGGTCGTTGTTCGTGGAAACGAACCCTTTCGGCTTGTTCACCGCGAAGTAGACCAGCTTTTCCTGCTGGACCTTCTGGCCGTCGACGGCGACCGAGATCCGGGCAAGGTCGACCTTGGTCCCAAGCTCCTTGACGATCTGCCCGCCGACGGTCACTCGCCCTTGCAAGATCAGGTCTTCGCAGGCTCGACGCGAACCGACCCCAGCGTGCGCCAGGATCTTTTGCAAGCGATCCGCGCCGAGGTCGGACTGGCCCGACCTCGAACCAGCCGAAGACGTTGGCCTGGGCCGGAACGGTTTGCCGGAGGGGGCTGAAGCATCGCGCCGCGCCGGGGGTGGACCTTTGCGGTCGAACGGGCCGCCGGCGGAGGAAGTCGGGCGTCGCGAGGAAGGGGCGCCGGTCGAAGAAGGTGGGCGTCGCGAGGAAGGGGCGTTGCCCGAAGCGGAACCGGGACGGGGGCCGCGAGGTGGGAAGTTCCCCCGGCCTGGGGGACGCTGAGGAGCCATGGTCAATCCGATCTCAATCCGAAGCGAAGCAAGAGCGCTCTCGCTGCCCCAGACGCAAGTCGGCCGTCGCCGACGGAGGGGACAACGTCCTGATTCTAACCTGGGGTCGGTCGGTTCGTCCAGGATCGGTCGGAGGTCGACACGTTGGTCTTGATGATCCCTTCGGTGTATCTTGGACTTTTTCCTCATCCGGGTTACGTCCGGGTCTCAAGTTCGGTGCCGGGATCGTTTGCTTTGAGGACCAAGCGCATCATGGACTTGACGATTCGGATGGCGAAGGAAGAGGACGCCGATCAGGTCCAGGCGATCTACGCCCCGTTTTGCGCCCTGGACTCCCCCGTCTCCTTCGAGATCGGCGCCCCGGGTTTGGAGGAGATCCGCCGTCGGATCGCCAGGACCCTGGAATTTTACCCCTGGCTGGTTTGCGAGCGATCCGGCGAGGTCCTGGGTTACGTCTACGCGGGTCCGCACAACGAGCGGGCCGCCTACCTCTGGTCGGTGACCACGGCGATTTATATCGGTCGAGGGCAACGCCGGTCGGGCGTGGGTCGTGCCCTGTACACCTCGCTGTTCGCCGTCCTCCGGCTCCAGGGGTTCATCAACGCCTACGCGGGGATCGTCCTGCCGAATCCCGCCAGCGTGGGGTTGCACCGGGCGATGGGCTTCGAGCAGGTCGGGATCTACCAGGGCGTCGGCTACAAGTGCGGGACCTGGCTCGACGCGGCCTGGTGGCAACTCTCGATCCAGGAGCGAGCGACCAACCCTCCACCCCCTTCGGGCCTGGGGTTGGTGCGGGGGACCTCGGCTTGCGAGGAGGCGGTTGCCTCGGGGTTGTCTTTTTTGCGACAATCCTCGCTCTAACACTCGTCGGCTGCTCGATCTTTGAGCGGGTGGAACTGGTGATTTCTCCCGATCGTGGACAATCTTCCCCCCAACCAGACCGCAGCGATCAGGCGACCTATCATGGCGGCGGTGGCGGCAAATTTACGCACCGGGGGATGGTGCCTGGTGGTCGCACTGGCGGCTTTCGTGGCGGTCGGGTTGCGCCGATCGTCAGAGTGGTCCGGCTCGGCGATCGGCCTGGCCGTCCTGTTCAGCTTCCTGGGTGGCCTCTTGGTGGAAGCGGCGATGCTCGTCTTCGGGCAAATCCGCGACCTGGGGCGGAAGACTTTGCCGCCGGTGGGGGCTCGACAGGCCGACGGGTTGGTGGAAACCCTGGCGATGTCGGGGGTTTTCAGCTCAACACTGTCTGATTCAGGTCCCTGGAAGCGCTTTTGTCGCGTCGATTCCCGGGTGATCCAGACCGGTCGAACCGGGCATTGCTCGGGCTTCGAGAACCCGGCGCTTTTGGGGCAAGTCGGGCTGTTGTCGGTGTTTGTGGGGCGTGATGGCCACCCCTGGACCGACCGCGAGATCAACGATGCCCACGAGTCGCTCCGGTCGGTCGCCCGATGGGTTGAGCGCGAGGCGATGGCCTGGTCGTCGCCGGTCAATGTGGGGCTGGTGGACACTTACTTCCAGGTGGAGGACGACCACGAAGCGGCGGTGGAACTGGCATTCGTCGCCGAAGGGGACGACATCGGCCCGATGGAGGCCGACTCGACGACCAAGTCGATGGCCGGAGCCAGCCGGGCGGCATCGCTCTTGGGCTTCCCGGACGTGGGCGACCTGGTGGGTCAAATTTCCTCCAAGGTCTCCGCCGACGCCCTGGTCTGGCTTTTCCATCTCAAGAGCCGAGGGAGGTCGCACGCGATCCCGGCGGGGGATCGGGTCGTTCAGGGAGTTGGCCTGGCGATCTGCCATGCCCGCGAGTCAAGCTTCCCCGAACCCCTGCTCGGGCCCGGTCGGGTCGACCCGACCACCGTGGCCCACGAACTGATGCACCTGTTCGGGTCGTCGGACAAATACGGGATCAACCTGGCCGACTTTCCCCCCAAGTCGGTCGGCCGACGCGACATCATGCGGCTCGACGAGACCCGGCTCGACCGCCTGAAGATCGGCAAGCTGACCGCAAGGGAGGTCGGTTGGCGGGTCTCTTCCTGAACATCGACGAATTTCAAGGTAGGCATTGCAGATCGCAAATGACAGGGTGTATCGGTTAAGTCCAATTATCGGCGTTCTTTTTTGTTCGTCTCAGAGTTGATCCAGATGGATCAAGAGGATTCTTTTGACTTCGGCCGTCACATTGGGCTGTTGCATGGCGAAATGGCTTCCAGACACGATCGACTCGGTTTTCGCACCCTCCAGGTGAGAGCTTCGGTATTCGACCACTCCGTCGGTCGGCAAAGATCCGCCGAGTTGGGGGATGATCGAGTGGTAGGGTACTTTGGGGCTGATGGGGATCTGGTCGAGGGCTTTGAGGATCGGGCTGTCGGTCCGGAGGTTGCTGACGGCGTTGAACGGGATTCGGCGGAACTCGGGGGCGATGAGGTCGGGTCCGTTGAGTTCGACGATCTCCTGGCTCAAGGCGGCCATCTCGCTGGTCCGTTTCACGAGGCTGGCGATGGTTCGGCCGACGAACTGGTCGGCGATCGGGCTTCCTCGGTGCGGGGTCGCGACGAACACGACCCTCCGGACGAAGGGCAACGGTCGGAAGATCAGCGAGTTGACCAGCATCGCGCGGGTCTTCGGCGAGGCTTCGAGTTCGCCCACGGGGCGACGGAATGCCGCGTTCCAGAGCGTGAGGCCGGTATCCTGGGCCATCATCTTCGACAAAAGTCCGCCCATGCTATGGCCGAGGAGGACCATCTGGCCGAGGGCTGGGTCGTCGTGTTCGGGGTCGAGGGTGTCTCGGACGTTGTTGAGCGAATCTCGGAGGTGCATCGCCGAGGACGGAATCGGCAGGCCGGTCGGGTAGAGGAAGACCCAAAACTGATACCGAGCGGCGATCTCGGGGTCGTTCTCCAACTCGTTCATGTTCTGGAGGAACGTGCTCGGCGTGGAAAAGAGGCCGTGGACCAGGACGACGGGGATCTTGGTCGGATCGTAGGGGCGGAACAAGTACAAGCCGGCCTCGACGCCGGGGCGGCGAAAATCGGAGTCGAACAACCCGGTCAACTCCAGGGTCGGCAAGCGCCCCTCGGCAACCTGCATCGCTCGGGGGGTCGTCCGGTCGCCGGCCAGGGGAACTTCGCGGTCGCCGAGGTGGATCGAACGGTCGAGGAAGGGGTCGAGGAGGGCCAGGGTCGCGGGGTCTCGTCGCCAGGCCCGGTCGGCCAGGCCACCGACGGGGGTGACCACGGCGGTGGCGGCCGACCTCAACTCCCGGGGGTGGAACCGGTCCAAGGTGTCGGGCGACGTCGACGCTTCGACCCGGCGATGGACGACCAGGGGGACGCCCAGGCCGTCGTTGCGGTAGATGTGCTGCATCCCTTCGAGGCGAACATCCTCGACGATCAGGAGGTCGGAGAACCGATCGGGGGCGAGGTCGGGGGTCGGGCTTGAGAGGGCCACGCCTCGCGCCTCCATGACGTTTCGCCACCCCTGGTTCTCGCGCTTCGACTCGGCCTGGGCGATCCGGATCAGGCGAGCGACCGACCGGTTGTGGACCTCGATGGCCAGTTCGGGGTGGGTTCCGCCCGGCTCTCGAAGCGCGAGGGCGGCCAGCGCCGAGGCGTCTCGGTACCAGGCGATCGCCTCCGAAGGTTGACTCGACTGGCGCTCGATCCCGACTCGGTAGGACAGTTCCGCCAGGGCCAAGGCGCCATCAGCTTCGGGCTTGGCGGCTAGCCTTGCTTCGAGCCTGATTGCGGCGGCGGCGGGATCGCGGGCGGCGAGTTCGGTCAGCCCTTCCCGGTCGAGCACGCCGTTCCAGGGGGCGCCCGGCGGTCGCGCCGCGGCTCGTCGCTCGTCGATGTCGCGGAAGGCGTTGCGGAGGATCGGCTCTCGGGTTCTCACCCCGGCGCAGCCGAGCAGACCCAGGAGCGCCAGGGCGATCGACGCCTCGAAGAATCTTCGGATCTGTCCCGGATTTCGAGCCATCGGTCGCCCACCCATCGGCGGATCGAGGGACCCCTTCGAGGCCGGAAGCGGTCACGAAGCCGTTCGAGAACCGCCCACCGGTCGGGTTTGCCCGATCTTTTGGACCGCCTCGGTTTACCGCTTCCCTTCGATTTTGGCCAGAGCGAAACCCGAGTTCTAGCCACGGATAGAACACGGATCAGAGCTGAAATCAGCTTTTTCTGATCCGAGTTCTATTCGTGGCTCAATTCGTCCCATCAAAGTTGGTCGACGCGGACCCCAGCCGAGCTGGCGACCGTCCAGAAAGCGGCCCCTTCGGGCCATCCGGTCCGGTCGAGGACCCGGGCCAGGATCGCCGATTTCTGGTCGGTCGATCCCTGGCAGAAGCCGTAAAGCGTGGGACCCCAGGAACTTTGCCCGACCCCGATCAGCCCCAGGGATCGGAGGTACGCGACCAGGGCTTCGAGGTCGGGGCTGGCGAAGATTCCCCCTTGGGCCGGGGCAAACCCCTGGCCGACGCGGGCCTGGATCTCGGCGAGCGCGGCGCCAAACCCTTCGAGGTCGCGCTCGACCACGGCGGGGAGCAACTCCAGCAAGACCAGGCGGCAGAGGCGGTCGACCGTCGCATCGAGGGTCGGCGGGAGGTGGTGGAACGCCCGGACCTCGGGCGAACCGTGGAGACCGATCGCGTCGGGGGGAATCACGACCAGGACCGACCATTCGGGGGGAAATTCAAGGTGCGCCAGGAGCGGGGCAGGGCGGGTTTGATCCCCCCTGGATCGTCCACCATCGACGATCAAACCGCCGAGGGCGAACCCATGCAGCCCGATCCCCGACCGAAGCCCTCGACCCGAGAGCCGAGCGAGGTCGAACGCCGAGGCGTCGTTCCGACCCGAGTACTCGGCCACGATCCGAGCGACCGCCATCCCCAACTGCGTCCCGACCCCGAGGCCGACGTGCTCGGGGGGAGCCTGGTTGATCGTGAACCGGAGCGGGGGGACGGCCAAATCTTGCCCTTCCAGGACACCCGCGACCCGCCCGGCAACCGCAAGCACCCGATCGGACAGGGGGCCTTCTGCCATCCAGGCTTCGCCGGGCTCGGCGACGATCGCCAGGCCGGGAGCGTCAAGCATCAGGCCAACCCCTCCAAACTCCCGAGGCGCCTGGTCCCCCCAGGACAAAAGCCCGAAGTGGAGTCGGCTCGGCGTTCGGAGCGAGATTCGACGCATGGGCTTGGGGCCTGATTGGGGTCAATTGAAGAGGAAGCGGCCACGGATGGAGCACGGATCAGAAAAAACTAATTTCCGTTCTGATCCGTGCTCCATCCGTGTTCCCTCCGTGGCTCATGAAATTTCTCGGGTTGGATGTGATCTTCGAGGAGTTTGAAGGCCCGAATCTCGTCGGGTCCGCCCGTTTTCTCGACCCAGACGGCGAGGCGTCGAAACTCGTCGAGGATCTGGTCGATGGGCAAGAAGTCGAGGCGGGTCGCCAGGATCGCGGCCTCGACCACGGCGTGCTTGGCCCGGTTGAAGCCGAAGAGGCCGGTGGCCTGTTCGCCTCGGGCGACGGTCTCGACGGTGATCCGGGATCGGTCGCCGGTGGCGTCGAGGGCGACGACCCGGAATTCGAGGTAACGGCCGCTGGTTTCGAGGATTCGGCCCAGAACCTTCGACGCCGGTCGCGACTCGACCGCCCCGACTTGCTTGATCGCGGCTCGGGCCAGGAGCCAGACGTCGTCGGTGACGTGGAAGACCCCGGCGCCGTTGGCTTGGAGGTTCTTGAACGTCGTCGAGGTCTGGTAGGGTCGGAGCGTGAACCGATCGAGACCGCCCGACACGTCGGGACCCATCGGGGCGACGTTCAAGGTCCCGTCCGGGGCCAGGGTCGTGACCACGCCTTCGAGGATCATGACCGAGGCTCGGCGACGGTGGCCGGTGCCGACACTCGGCCGCGAGGCAACCGGTGGCTGACCTCGGGCTCGGTCAAGAGGCCCCAGTCGAGGGCTTGGTCCTGGCGGTAGGCTTTATCCAAGGTCAACGCGGTCCTGGCCTTGCTCAGTTCGTGGCCGAGGTAGAAGGCGTGCGACGGGTCGGACACGCTCATCTGGCTGAAGATCAGGAACGGGTCGGTCCCGACCAGGTATTGGGCGTTGTTGAAGGCGTGGATCTGCCCCCCTTCGGCGTAGATCCGCCAGTTCGGGTCCTTGACCCGGCGCGCCATGTCGGCCAGGGCTTCGGGGCCAAACTGGGGGACCTTCGGGTCGCGGAGCATGACCAGGCGAGGGTCGACCCGCTTCGGCAAGGTCCGACGGGTCACGGCATGATACGCCAGCTTGCGCGCGACGTCGATCTCGCGCACCGACGACCTCGCCCAGTTGACCACCGCCGTCGTCAAGACGCTCCGGATCGCCAGCTCCTGGCAAAAGCCGACGAGCAGGGTGTTGACCCCGGCGGAGTCGACGTCGGTCAGCTCGGTCAGGTTGCCAACCCCCATGAGCATCGAGGATTCCGGCCATCGCCTCCGGGTTTCGAGGTACCGGCCCAGCGACCTCGCGAACCCGAAGCCAATCGGTTCGAGGATCGGGTCGAGCCGGTAGCGGACCCCCCGAGCTTCGAGGAAGTCGACCGTCGCGTCGAGTCCGTCCAGGGTCCCCGGGTTGTCGGGGATCGCCACCACCTCGACCCCCCGCCAGTCGGGCGCGGCGGCCCGGTTGGAGGCGTTGACGCTCAGGACGAGGTCGGCCCCGCCTCGGACCGCCGCCTCGACCTCCCTGGGGTCGAAGCTGTCGACCGAAGCCCGACCGCCCCGACCGCCGACCCACTCCTCGACGTATCGCCCCACGTCGAGCCAGCCGCCGTCGGGGTCGCAACCCACGTCGATCCGGTCGGCCCCTTGGGATCGGAACCGCTCGGACTGGGCCAAAAAATCGTCCAACGTCAACCGAGGGGCGTGATTGATCTCGGCCAAAATCTCGATGTCATGGGCACCGTACCCGTCGAGCCGGTCGGACTTCGCCCCAAGGACCCGCCCGAGGTCGCGGAGGTCTTCGGGACCAACCTCGACCGGCACGCCAAGCTGGGCGGAAAGCTCGGCCAAGTCCCCCCGGCAATGACCGGGCAAGACCACCTTGCTCACCCCATCGGGAACTTCCAGGTGCCGGGCCACCCACCGGGGCGTCATCAAAGCCGCCACCGAGATCGGCAACACGGCGACCTCGGCCCGAATCGACGCCATCGGGCCAAGCTCAAGCAAGGTCTGCCGGAGCGCAGGCTCGGCCAGCCGACCGGTGACGAACAAGACCCGAGACAAGGAGGTCGAATCGTCGAGTCGCACAAAACCTCCTTCATCCCGGATGAGAATTAGCCAGAAGATAAAACCCAAGTCGTTTTAACGTAGTAACTTGCAGTCAAGACAAGGCAGATGCAACCGCAACTGGCCCGAGGTCTTAAGGTCTCGATAAAACCCTGGCGGAACGAACCCAAGTCCGACCACCCCTCGCGCCGAACGAAGCCAATCAGGGGCACCTACTATCATAACGGAACGAACCCAAGCTCGGCCCACCCCCTCCGCCAACCGAAGCCAAGACGCCCCTCTTCACCGGGGCGGAACGAACCCAAGCTCGGCACGAGCCAGGTCGGCGGAACGAACCCAAGCTCGATCGTGCTACCCGTCGAGGCGAGTCCAAGTCTTGAGTTATTATCGCTTTCTGGCGGCTTGGCAAACCGGGCTGTCGGAACATTATAGGGGCAGGGCTTCGGGAGATGGAGGTCGTTGGCCCGACCTGTCCAAAGGCCCCTACTTTTGTAAACGTCGGGTGGCAGGGGTTAAGCTTGCTTCGCCAGCGCGAAGCATAAGGCGGCGATGACGACTAGTGCACCCTGGCGTAATTGACTTGGCGGTTATTGCTTGAGCGGTTTGTAGGTCCACTGGAACGGCCTGGCCATCGTCCGGTTGTAGTACTCGATGAAGGCCAGCACCTTCGCCTTCAGGTC